>ERZ1740072.1133-NODE-1133-length-10391-cov-11.299536_pt1 | contig 10391 bp, 17 predicted proteins | sample MGYA00581733_ERZ1740072 | MGnify/ENA primary metagenome ERZ1740072 (study PRJEB43018, sample SAMN04849741) | marine metagenome | isolation source: floating plastic debris | place: Pacific Ocean | collected 2008-08-30 | study: EMG produced TPA metagenomics...
CTGTTGCGATGCTGCAGCTGCTGACTAACGGAGGCTGCAAGCTTGGCTTGACGCGCTGCTTTGACGGGTAAACTTGGGCGGCTGTGGTGGTGGTAATTCCGTTGACCAGGAGTAAGCCTGCAGACGACGGCATCTACGAAAAAGCCCCAGCGTTCAACCGGGGCCAAGTTAGTACTGTTCATAAGTCTAGGGTAGCGTCAGCGATGGTGCAGCTACGCAGACTACTTCATTAGTAAGTTGCGATCGCAACCTAGAGATAACCTATCAACACGACCGCTTTAGTTTTACGATCAGCTATTCCCAACTTTTTGATGTGTTACTTTTGGTCCTGCCCCATACAACAAGGAAACCGAGAGCATTGGAATGAAAATCATCAGACGTTTCCTATCCGATATACGCAGAGGAGAAAATCTTGATCTCTACTTCTTCGTAGTAGCAGCCCTCGCACTAGCCATCCTTAATGGCCTTGGTTTAGCCTCTGCAAAACTGGTTGAATCAGTCACTCTAGCTCTATTAGGTCTACTAGCCGCTCATAGCCTGGGAATTAGAGAACGACTGACAAATAAGTAGGTGAACCTAATTAATTATAAGACGGTCTAGCTCATAGACTCCCTTATGGCTGCGATCAATCATGCCATCAACAATGGCCTCAACGAGTTCATCTTCATAGTCAAACATTCGCCCCGCTAACTCATGCGTTTTCAGCTGATGCCACTGAGTTTCAATCGGATTTAATTCGGAACAATAAGGGGGTAAGAAAATGACAAAAAGTCCCTGTGCTCTCCATTTCTCCCACTGTTCCTGCACTAAATGACTGGTATGAATTCGACAATTATCTTGAACTACAAAGGTCAAGCGTCCTGTCTGAGCAAACGTCTGAGCCGCTTTAATCGCTAACCAGTCCATCATTTCAATGTACCGAGAGGAATTAAAGCCTCCGACTACCAACGCATAGTCAAAGGTGTCATCGGGATCCCAAACCCCCAAGATACTCACTCGCTTGCCTCTACGGTCTGTTTGTTCCATGCGTTTCTGCTGACCCATTCGGCTGTAGGTATAGCTGACTGGGGACCATAGACAGCAGCCGGTTTCATCTAAATACTTCAAGTCAATATGACCAGCGGCGGCAGTGGCCTCAAGCATCGCTAATTGTTTACGGGCCAATGCTTTAGCAACTGGGTCTTGCTTGTTTAGATGACTCTGGCGGGTTCGCTTCCAGGCAAACTTCTTTTTTTGAGTAAGCGACGTACCTGGCTTGGCCCGAGTTTGACGTTTCGCTCTTGGTCGAGTTTAGCCGCTAGTTGCACACTGTTATAGGTCCGCCCATCGGTATCCAAACACTGCTCTAGATACGCTAGATCTTCTGCTTCCCAAGTGGGTTTACGCCCTCGTCCGTCAGCTTCCCAGAGTCCTCCTAGCCCCTCTGTTTGCCACCGTTTGATGGTTGTACGGACCGTATGTTCATGACAGTTGAAAATATCACCTATGGCTGGAGCGTTCCAGCCTCGCGCATTCAGCAGAACGATGTGAGCCCGGTCCCGAACTCGATAGGGGACACAACCGGCAATACGGAGGTCTGATAGAGTCTGCTCTTCAGCTTCGGTTAGGATGACACGTAACGGCGCTGGCATGGGTTTACAAATACTAGACTCATTTGCGGTTCTTCTATCTTACAAAAGATTGAGTACACCTACTTATGCAAGCAAAGCTCACGGGAGCCAATACAATTCTCTACGATGAGATATCTTCTGATATCAAAGAAATACTCGTAACGGAAGCAAGAGAACTTCTATTAATCGGTGTTACCTTAAACCGATCCACAGGCGCTTATTATTCTCGCCTAGAAGAGAAAATCAGAAATAAACAAAGCATCCGAGTCCTTCTAGTTGAACCTAATAGTGAAACAAGCAAACTAATACCTCGCAGGACTTACAAGCCCACATCGGAGGAGCGCTTGAATACAAGAATATTGGATACTGCGGAACTCCTATGTACCTTACGAGCAATAGCACCAGACTTAGTTGAAATTAGAACCATTAACTTTCCGACTCCATTTAGATGCATAGCGACCAATATCAACTCAAATGACAGCTCTATTGCTCTTGAATACTATTCATACAAAACAACTCAAGACTTGCCCTGTGTAAGGGTTTCCAAAAGAACCGATGAGTACTGGCACTCCATATACAGAACAGAAATATTGAATCTTTGGACCGCAGGTAAACCTTGGACATGTCAACCTAGGCAGCAGCTATAAGTCGAGATCGCAACTCCACACACCCAAATAATCACCTCACCAATCAATTGTTTCTTAACATCAAAACATACCAATACAAGTATACTATTTACTAATTGTGTAATTAGCTAACTATGTAATTAGCCATGAAAGTAATTTGTTCATTATCTCTTAGTGGAGGACAGGGTAAGTCTACCGTGTCTGTTCTACTGTCAAAGTACCTAGCCAAAGCAGGTTACGCCGTTTTAGCCGTAGACTGTGATCCGCAGTCAAACCTGACTATTTTCCTTAAACATAACGTCGAAGAAGACGAGCCCACACTACTAGAGTTGTACCGAAAGCAAGTCAATTTTGACGATGCTGTCTACGCTACGGACTTCCCAAACCTGTGCATCATTCCATCCGATGATGGCCTCGACCAGGTGCAAGACTACCTCGCTAGCAGCGGTATCGGTGCCCTATCTCTTAAAAAACGACTGGAGCCTGCTGCCAAAACGTTCGACTTCGTTATCCTCGACTCTCCACCACAGCGCTCTCAAATTTGTAAGTCCATCATTGGAGCCGCTGACCTAGTGCTTATCCCAGCAGAATGTACCGTTAAAGGCTATGGCTCATTGGTGCGTACCCTCGATGCCATTAATGAACTCAAAGAAGACGGAGCCAGCGACGCTGACATTATGGGCATCATCCCCTTTCGAGATCGCTGGGTAGGTCGCACCCGCACCAACGAGTCCCAAATGGTCATCGATGCCCTCACCGGCGAAGTAGGCGAAACTCAAATTTTGCCCTCCATCCGCGAATCAGAAGTCTTCAAAAAAGCCATCAGTCAAGGCATACTGCTCGAAGACCTGGGTAAACCAGACCTTGCTTACCCATTTGAGGTAATCATTGACCAGCTGCAGGGGGCCTAATATGACTGAATCCCAACCCACCGAAAATCCAGCCTTAAGCGCCTTTCGTAAGAAAAAGCGACCTAGGGTTAACCGCGATACCTCCCTCAGCGCCCAGGATACCCCTGCTGCTGAATCGGTTGTGGAGGAATCAATCCCTGCACCAGCAGCCACTCCCACTGAGCCAGCTGCACCGGCTCCAAAGAAAAGCCGAACCAATCAGGCAAAACCAGCCACTGAAGTAGTGATCAAAGCACCCACACTGCCCAAGCAAATGGATGAGCTGATCACCGTTGGCCAGCGTCGCAATATCCGCCTCGAGGAAAAACTCGACACTGAAATTGAGCAGTTTGTTCGCGATAAAAAGCTGAGCATTGAGATATTGCTCGAAGCCCTTTACCTGATCGCCAAGGACGACAAGACCCTAATGGATAAAGCCCTAACCCTTGCCGAAAGAAGGCTCCAGGAACGCAAGGAAGCTGGGAAATTAAGGCGTATTTATGCACAGATGCAAAAATATAAGTAGCTAATTACATCATTATCTAATTGTGTAATTAGTTGAGTCACACAGACTTATCGTTAACCAAACCCAAATATTTACAAGTGGTAGTGGATTCGATGAAAGGCTGTTGATACAATTGTCCTATGAAGATCTACGAACTCAAAAAGCGAGTAGCGCGGCTATGGACGTCGCTGCATTCCTGGAAGGGTGAGCTAACATCGCCACCCGCTGAGTTTGGCGTGGATATCAAAAAGCAATTTGGCGACCGGCGCTATAAGAAAACATGGGTTTTAGCCCTGGCCCGGTACGAAGCCCAAAAAAGCTATGAGACATTGCTCGATAGCTCTCTATTAATCACCCACTACCTCAACTTCAAGTCCACCCAACCGCTGTACGAATACCGGTTTGAAATCTTGGACGCCTTTCTGGAATACAGAAACGGTCTAGACCTTATTTTGCAAGGTATTCGCACATTGTTTAGAGACGGTTGCGCCTACGAAGAAAAGGAATCGATACATGGGCTTCTTGAACTTTTGGAAGAACGAAAAGCACTCCCTGGAACCGTCGAATTCGGACAGCTCGCAGCAGCTTGATCTATTTAGAAAGGCTGAAATTGCCCACCGCAAGCGCTCCACTGGGGCAACAGTCTTTCGCCGGTTTACTGGCACTATTGATGCCAATGGCGGTGATGCGGATGGCATCCGTGATTCGATCCAGGCAGAAACTCAGGAGCTATTTGACTGCGATGTGGCTGACCTCTATCGCGAAACAGGGGGGACGCCGAATGATCGCTCAACGCTACCGTCTATTGTGCAGGACACTTACATGGCCAATGAGACGTTGGCTAGCTTTGAGTTAGATCGACAGGTAGGGACCATCGGCGGTGAATCGCAAGAGGAAGTCAACGATAAAATCGTTAGCTCGGTGCGGCAGACGAGTAAGGAAACGCGGCGAAAGTGGTTGCCTTGGTAATGGGTTTGAAACGCCCATAATAGTTTTTCGAACTATTATGGGCTCGAATTCTCAATCAGCAAAGCCTTCTCAATAGAGTTATTTGTGCTTCAACGGCTACAGATATTCTTGACACTCTCCCATGTGCCGTTTACTTCAGTATATGTGTAACGTTTTTGCTGCTACTGCACATATAGATAGAAGAATCTGGTCAGGGCGGCTTCTAATGCAGACTGAAATCCTGACCATCTAATAACGGACAGATGGTTACAAAGAGTCAAATTAACGTACGCTTGCCTGATGGTGTCATTGAAGCACTAAAGGCTAAGGCTGAAGAGCAGGGAGTGAGTTTAACAGCTGTTATTACTACTGCTATTAAGCGAGATTTGGGGCTAGAGGACCCTGCTATACCGACAGCAATCGCGTTAGAAAGTCGAGTTCAAGAGCTAGAAGCTCAGATGACCAGTCAGAAAAAGTTTTTGCAGACTCTTAAGAGCTTAGTGGGCACCAAAGGTTTACCAGAAGCTGAAGCATCATAAGGGGGATTCCTCATGGCGAAGCAGAGTCTATTTCATCATGATATTTTCCGCGTAATCTTTTCATAGCTCTGCTTCCACGCACCCGTAAAGTTCCAATATCTACTTGCTCATCACATGTGGTCTGAAGTTCCTGATGAATCTCCTGCCAAGACTTTCTATCAAAGTACCGTTTAACCAAGATATCTTGGTCCTCACTTGAAATCTTATGAAAAGCATTCCACACAGCCTTGAGCTGCTCATCTAACTTTTTATCAAGCTGCTCATCTTCATCTCCCCTTAACCTTTGAGCCATAGCCTTGGATTCTATTAGAGCTATATCTCTCCGATCTCTGCGTTCGGCTCTGCTGTACTCTCTAATGATGTTGTACACAGTTCTTCGTAACCAGGCTGTAGGATTCTTAATATCTGTCCCTGATTCAATTAAACGGACGCCCCGCAGGTAAGCCTCAACGACGATGTCTAGAACGTCATGCATGGCTTGCAACCTAAATTGGAATAGGGTTCGTTTCACAAAGCTTAGAAACGAATACCCATCTGAATTGCGGATAGCAAGAATGGACTCCACAGCAGCATCAAACTCTTGACGCATGACAGAACCTCTTCCATTAAGTGAACAGAGTTGGTCTAGACATACATATTTCATAGGAAGCCACCTACTCTTGTGTTTTGCAATATACAATGATGCTAGCTTAAAGCTATGTAAAAGCTACACTAAAGATAATACGAATACCGGCAAGTTTGGCATCTATGGAGGAGAGAAATACCAAATAAACTAAATCTTCAGACATACTCACCTTTCCTGAGCTTGGTATAAACTCATGGGTCGCAATTTACTCGCACTAGATATAACCGCCTTTCGACCGCTCCCCCTTGTGTACGAGTATGGTCGGTTGGCAATGAAAAAAGAGTTGAGCCAGAACGAGATGGATATGATGGACAGCATCTTGGGTGAGGCTGAAAAAGACGGAGTTCTGACCTTTTGGATATGTCAAGTAGATCACTTCGTCGCACACGAATTAGGTCACCTCAGCAGCCCAAATAAAGCGCAGTTCGAGGATCAGATTGCCTGGTTACAGGAGTACTTAGATACTATCGCTTATCCGAACACATAGCTTGCAAAGGCTAACATTTCACACTCCAGGCATCACCATGCCTACGATTAAAGCAACGCGAGCGCTAATATTAAAGAAAAACTCAAAAACATTGCAAAAACAGTAACTATGGCTAGAATCGCGATTGGATTGTGCCCAATTTCCCCTAGTTTATTGATTGCAATTGCGAAGGCTTGAGTCACAGGATCGAGATGCATATTGTAGGTATTTGCGGTCGCTAGGTTGTCTTCAGCAACCATTGGAATAATCTCTTCAATTGCCTCTTCAATGTCTGTTACGACTTCACATACATCTTCTTCTGAAGATTGAACTACGACTTCAGCATTTGTATCCATCACCCTTTGCCTTTAATATCAGGCTTGTTTATGTATATCTTTATAATAGCTTTATTATAGCAATCCGTGTACTAGCGATCTTTATCACCTGAGCTGGTGATACTGCCAAATAAGCCTGAAGTAATCCTGGTATGTATGCTCTACGCTCCTGACTTGCTCGTAGCCAAAGTGTGGAACATTGCTACGAGTCAAGCAATTGACCTAAATGTGGTTGCTCACAATCCTGCACCTCATAGCTTCACTATGATAGAACCGTGAGGGATTCAGTCGGTCCAGACCATATCTTCTCAACTGCTGCTGCGACTTTCCTCTGTGCCTGTAACCTAGAAATTTCAATATATTCAGTCAACGACGTTAACGATTTATGCCCAGTCATCTGTCGAATACTTTCTAGGTCTACCCCTGCTAAATAAAGATGGGTAGCCATAGAACGTCTAAAGCTATGAGACGATGCGCCACGAATACTGAGGTAGTCGCAGGTGATATCTAGCTGCTTCTGAAATGCTCTCAACGTGAGATGAGTTTTAGACTTACGACCTGGGAAACAATACACACCACCATGACTTAAAGGCAACTCCAGCGCTGCCGCCAGTTTTGGATAGATACCAATCTCCTTGGTGACTTTGGTTTTGGTCTGTTTAATCAATACGGCCTTAGCAGTGACTGATTCAACGGGCAACGCCACAATTTCACCAGCTCTCGACGCTGTCCAATAGCAAAGGTTTGCGATCGCATTATGGGGATAGGGTAACTCAGTGAAGACCGTTTCAATTTGCTCGACGGATAATACTAAGGCCTTCCCTTCTCGGTTTACCTTGGCCACAAGTTCGTCTTATCTACAAACACGAACTCATTATTCCAATAAAATCAAGGCCTCTAACGACTCATCAGAAAATCCACTCTTTCGGTCCCCCAGAACGCCGATCAGAAATCCTTATATCCATTGACAAATAAGTGTCAACACGGTCCACAGCGTTATCGATTTTTGGGCTTCCTAGTAAGGGGCATTCCTCGTCTGGAATGCGTCAACGGTGTCTACGGAGTCAACGATTTATGCCATTGGTCGCAGTTGGTGGGCGTGTACCCGAAAATCATGCTCTGCAATTAAAGCAGATACAAGCTGAGACGGGTAAAAGCGAAAGTGAATTGATTCGAGAGGCCGTCGCTTTGCTGCTGGGGAAGACCTCACCTGAGAGCTGCGTGCGCACTAATCGCAGACTCAGCAAAGTAGAGCAACAATTAGCCCGCCTGCAACGCATGCTTTTAGCAGAGGTGACGGAAGGATAGCTAGCGCAAGCCCATCGCCGTCGCCCGCATTCTCCATAGTTGGGATGAGCAGATACGTGCGATCGCAACTGAAACGGGACGCACTCCGAGTGAGGTAGTAAAAGAAGCGATTGGGCTGTATTTGGAGAAGACCGATCCAAACGGCGTAGCATCGATGGCACGGCGACTCGGCACCTTGGAGAAACAAGTCAAGAAGTTGGTGCAGCTAGTATGAAAGTGATTGACCAAAGAATATGTCCGTTAGAGAACAGAACATGATTTTATCGTCTGCCAGAACTACTGCTATTAGAAGGGAGAGCACTGTTTCTGCCACTTCCGCTTTGTTCAAAAAAATTCCACCTGAATGAGGTTTGTGAAAATGTAGGCAGATTTTCAGGGTCTTCTGCTAATTGTGTGATTTTTTCAGCATCTAAGCTCTGAATAATGCCAGAGTCCACCAAGAATATAAGCTGCCTAGCGGCTTCCTGACGATCGTCATCGCTATCCCCTTCAGCAGAGGGTTCAAGCGATGTCTGAATTAGAAGAAACTCAAATTTTTGCCTTTCTAGCCTTATGTTTGCATAACCTTGGAGTGCTGCACCGACACCAGTACCAAGCAATCCAAAGACAGCGGATGCAATACCTATTAAAACTGGGGATGTAAACCAGACTTCTCGTGTCTTTTGATTAATATTGGCTCTGAGTTCTTGTTCTTTGAGGGAAAACTCTCTTTCAGCTAATGCGATTTTTCTTTCTTCAAGAGAAATATTTTTCTCTTGTCCAGACGGGATAGTACTCTCACTCACTGAATATTACTCTGAAGCAACCTTTTACTCAGAATACAGCTCATCCTGAGGTGAGCGATTATTATTTTTTCGGTACTCCCAAGGTTGCTCGGACTCAGGATAAGCCCATATCCCTGCCGACTGCTCCTTCGCAATCTCCTCAGCATGTACCAACACATCTGGCTGTGGGCAGCTGCTCGAATACTGCTCATAGTGATAAGCCATCCCATCCATCACCATCTGAGAATTTAAATGGATTTCAGAACCATCAGGACGGATAACAAACAGGTCAGCTACGGTCCTCTCATACCGGTCTTTCTCAATCGGCACTACACCAATAGAACCATCTCCTTGAGCAACTAGCGATCGCAAATAATCCCGCGCCTCAATCCCCCCAGCCTGCTTCAGTTCCGGCGCATCAATGCCACAAAATCTGATTTTCAGCTCCTGGCTCCCACGCTCCACCCGTAGCGTATCGCCATCGTAAATAGATCCCTCAACAACTTGATACCATTCAGTGGACTGACTATTCCTCGGTGTCGACTTCTCCAAGGCTGCTCCAATCTGCTCTGGGAACAACCGAGGTAGTATCGCCCATGCAGCTATCAACGCCAGCGGTATCGCTCCCCGTCTCAAATGCAGTTTCACCGAGCCAAATCTCCAATTCTCGTCTGTCTTGAGCTTGCCCGATCCGCCTTTCAGTACATCTAGCCTCTAGGGTGTCCGTCCGCTGCCATAGCATCAGCATATTGCGTGTACTACCTTGCCCCGTACGATATCGGGCTTCCTGAATGGTGACTTGAAGCAAATGGTTTTCAAGCTGAGATTCTATCAGCTCTGCCTCTCGCCCTAGTTTCTCGTAGCTCAGCACCAGGCCCACAATTTCACCCGCGATAAATTCAGCCTCGCTTTCACGACGTCGGATTAACTCAGCCTCTCTAGGGGTGCTGCAAGCGTAGCTGCAACGAAGTGCAATAAGCTCAAATCGATTGCTATACATAGGTTTCAAGCATCGATTTTTGTAAAGTAAAAATCCGATATGCTGGCTAAATCATAAGTCTAGCTTATAACGTCTGCCGCCGTTTTACGCTCACTAGAGACGTGATTCTAGAGGCGTAGGATGAAACGAAAGTGGGAAAATCATGAGTTGGTTGAGCACTGGACAATCGATGAGGCAGACCAACAACTAATTCGTCAGAAGCGCGGTATCAATCGCTTAGGCTTCGCGCTGCTGCTGAAGTTCTTTCAACTGAAGGGGCGGTTTCCTGAGAAACAGTACGAAATTCCTCGTGTGGTGCGTGCGTTTGTGGCTGAGCAATTGGGCTTAGACGAACGCCGCTATGACCAATACAACTGGGTCGGTAGAGCCCCTAAGTATCACCGGGTCGAGATCCGTAAGCGATACGGCTTTTACCGGACGGGAAAGCAAGAGCTGGAGAGCCTTCGTCAGTGGCTGATTGACGAGATTGTGCCACAGGCGGTTGATGACAGACGGCTCAAAGCCTTGCTCTATGAAGAGATGAAGGGCCGTAAGCTTGAGCCTCCGACCTACGCACAAATTGAGCGGCTAATTAATTCAGCCCACCGTCAGTTTGAAATCCAGCTGTGCGATTCGATAGTCGAGCAGCTACCCGCTAGGTGTCGTCGGGTGTTGGACACGTTGACCGGGCCGCAGTCAGATTCCTGGATTCTAGATGCCGATGAAATCCCCCTCAATCAACTCAAACAGGAGGCGGGTGGCGTGGGTCTCAAAAGCTTGAAAGCAGAGCTATCGA
>ERZ1740072.1134-NODE-1134-length-10391-cov-4.157701_pt1 | contig 10391 bp, 5 predicted proteins | sample MGYA00581733_ERZ1740072 | MGnify/ENA primary metagenome ERZ1740072 (study PRJEB43018, sample SAMN04849741) | marine metagenome | isolation source: floating plastic debris | place: Pacific Ocean | collected 2008-08-30 | study: EMG produced TPA metagenomics...
CAGAGACGCCGGAAGAAGGTTTGGAAGCCATGTGCCGCAACCTATTCAAATCCCCCGTACAAACAATAGAAGGAATGCCGAGAACCGACGCCTACTGACATGTTTTGGCAATAGATGGTTACATTACGAACAGACTATTTGTGCGGTCGCCATTGTGAGGGCGCAATATTTTACCCTTGTCATGCCCCTGATCGGAGAATTCCTCCAATAATCATGTCACAAATGTGGCAAAATCAGCACACCAAATCACGACTTGTCGCTGTAGATGACGATTCTGTTATCTGTGAATTGACGCGCGTTCGTCAGGGCCTCTAAGCAAATGTCACCTGCGTTAACAGGAAAGCCGCGTTTTCCTAATCGCGTATCGAGGGAGCTCCTAGGAGTGGGAGCGCTCATTTTATTGGAGGATGATAGATCATGGCTAATGATCTTCTCAAGAAGAAGTTATTCGCAACGACGCTTCTCGCTGGCGTTGCTGGGGGTTTGTGGACTGGGGCGGCAATCGCTCAGGATGCCCCAGACGAAGATGAAGCGGTCACCGTCATCGAAGAGATCGATGAAACTGACGAAGCCCGTCAGGAAAAAGTTGTCGTTACAGGTTCGCGTATTGCGCGCGACAGCTTCACATCAACAGCCCCACTTCAGGTGGTCACAGCGGACACCATTCGCGAAGCGGGTCTGGTCGACCTTGGTGACATTCTGAAAACAACCACCGTTGTGAACGGTAACCAGCTCGACCAAACCGTGACAACGTCCGGCTTCCTGGGCGACGGTGGCCCCGGTGGTGCAGCGGTTGGCCTGCGTGGCCTCGACCCGGAGCGGACTCTGGTTCTGGTTAACGGACGTCGTTACGCCCCAGCGGGTGTGGAAGGTGCACCGTCTTTCCCAGATATTTCGTTGATCCCATCATCTGTTGTCAGCCGGATCGACGTCCTGCTTGATGGTGCCTCTTCGGTTTATGGTTCTGACGCCGTTGCCGGCGTTGTGAACGTGATTCTCCGGGATGAGTATGACGGCTTCAATGTCGAGGCATTCCGCACGTTCCCGCAAGACGGTGGTGGTGAGCAAACCAGCATCGACTTCATCATGGGTAGCGTTGGTGATCGTGGATCGTTCATGTTTGCCGGTGAGCACGTCTTCAACGAGCCACTGAAAGCGAACAGCCGCGACTGGATGGCCTCAGATGATGGTGTCTATTGTGATCGCGCAATCGGCCTCGACAATGAGGATGGCAGCATTACACAACAGTGTAATCCGCCACAGTCTGGTATCGGTATCCTCCAGCCAACATTTGCCCTGTATTACGGTATCCCAGGAACGACGGCAGACGGTTCTGACCTGGGTGTCGCCGATTTCGTCAACGGACGAGGCGACCTCGCAGCTTCTCCGAATGGATACGGCCGCTGGCGCGACTACACGACATTTGGTCAGCAAGATCGGGACATTCAGCCTGACTTCCAGCGGACCTCTTTGTTCCTGACCGCCAAACAGGACATCGATTTCCTCGGTGGTATGGAAGTGTTTAGCGAGTTCTCGTTCACCAACCGTCAGACGTTTGCTGACAATGGACGCGGCCAGTTTACTGTGCCGGTTCCAGCTGAGAACCCATTCAACCCATTTGGTAATACCCCGGCTCCAGGTGCGGCTGTCACCGGCCAGGATGCGTCTTCGCTCCTCCTGACGCCATGGCGCAACCAAATCCTGGTTGAACTTGACCAGTATCGCCTCCTCGGCGGCGCACGCGGCGACTATGAGCTGCTCGGCAACACGTGGGATTATGAAGTGTTCGGTGGCTACACGCGTTCGCAAGGTTTCTCCGAACGTACAGGTGTCAACGAGAACAATATCGCACTTGCATCTTACACCACTGAAATCGGTGCTGATGGTAACCCAACTTGTGGTCTCAATCTGATTGCTCCCCGCCCTGAGTCGTTCGGTGGATTCTTCGGACTCGACCCCGAGGGCTGTGTACCGATCAATTTCTTCTCGCCAACCCTGTTCGGACCAAACCCAACCTTCGCAGAAGGACAGGCCGCGGTTGACTATATTCGCGAAATTCGGACCGTTTCGACCTTCGTCGACCAACAAATCATTGGTGGTTATACAACGGGTACGCTGTATCAGCTTCCTGCTGGTGACCTGCAAGGTGTGCTTGGTTTCGAATGGCGTGAAGATGCCATTGATACGCGTTCTGATGCCGTTGCACAGCGTGCGATCCTTGACGGCTTCTTCTTTGACCGCCCAACACGCGGTAGTGTGAACATTGGCGAGCTGTATGGAGAACTCTTCATCCCGATCGCCAAGGATATGCCGGGCATCGAGAACCTGGAAATGGAAATCGCCGGTCGTTTGGTTGACCATGAATTCTATGGCCAGAACTCAACCTACTCGTTGAAGGGGTCTTACTCGCCGACCGACTGGATCACTGTTCGTGGTACGTACGGTACGTCTTTCCGTGCGCCAAACCTGCGTGAGCTGTTCCTCGAAGGTCAGTCTTCGTTCCAGACCGGCATCGACCCGTGTGAGGTTCCACTCGCGACACGCTTCTTCGATGATGTCACTGGCGATCCATTCTATTCTGCGACCGATCCCGACACAGGTGAAGTCGTTGAAACTCGGGCCCAGGTCGTACTCGACAACTGCCGTTCGGAAGGCATTGATCCAACCGAGCTCGCGTTGCGTGGTGGTTCAACCTCATTCCAGGCGGTGAACGGTGGTAATACCGGTCTCGACCCGGAAACCTCGACGGCATGGTCTGCTGGTATTGTTGTTGAACAGCCATTCTTTGACTCGTTCGACCTGACATTCGGTGTCAATGTCTTTGATCTGACGATCGAAGATTCGGTCTTCACGCCTACTATCGGCCAAATTCTGCGTCTTTGCTACAATTCGCCGAACTTCCCGAATGCAGCGTTCTGTACGCGCCGGACGCGTGACGGAAACACGGGCTTCCTAACCGAAGTTGACGCAACGCCGTTTAACGTGGCTGAAGAAGGTTCTTCTGGTGTTGACTATAATGTCAATTTCCAAACTGACTTCACGCTTCTCGGTCAAGAAATGGCATTCGACGCCGACTTGGAAGTCACTCAGTCTGAAGAGATTTACGAGATCATCAACATTCCTGGTGAGCCTGTAGAACGCCGCGACTTTGTCGGCGAAATCGGCTTCCCTGAGTGGCGCGGTTCGTTCCGCTCCAATCTGGACGTTGGTGACTTCACTTTCTTCTGGCAGAACCGAAACATTGGTGTGAATGAGGCTTCTGCTAGACCAAGTGCAACGGTCGGTGATCGTGCTGTGACCAAAGTTCCAGAATACTACATCTCCGACGCTTCTGTCTCTTACGAAGCCGATGACTGGACCATCCGCCTTGGTATGCAGAACGTGTTTAATGAAGATCCACCACTGCTCGACCAAGACGCTGCTGACGTATCGAACGTCGGTGCGATCAGCCCACGCAACGTCCCGCTGGGCGTCGGGTATGATCAAATTGGTCGCCGGATCTTTGTCGGCGTATCAAAATCATTCTAAGTCCAAACTGGACCAAGACTTCAATCAGGGGCGGCGCTTTCGAGCCGCCCCTTTTTTTAGACCTGACGCTGGGCGGGCACCGCCCGATCTCCGAACCACCAGAGCGTCGCCGCGGTGGCCGCGAATGTCGCGGTTTCGACGATGTTCGACCGTTCCGCCAGATCTGCTGAAAACCAGATCACAGTCGCGATCACCCAAAGAAGAAGGGTCAGCGTTGGCCGGGTGAGCGCGCGAACGGCATTGACCCAATGATAGCTTGCCGAAATCGCAGCCTCGGCATCCAGGCTGGCCTTCAAGCCGCTCCATCGGCCTTCCAGATCCGTTTGCGTCAGCTGCGCGCTCGCTTGCTGTTCGGCGGCGCTCTGTTGCAGTTTCTGTAGTGACGCTTCGTGCAGCCAGCGCCGCTCTTCATGTGCGATGGACTGGCGTCGTTCAAAATAGCTGGCGATGCGCCCCAAGCTGGTGCCAATCAGACCAAAGACGCCACCCCCAGCCGCGCTGGCGGCGATCCCGATAAAATCATTCATATGTTTCAGATCCTTGCATGCCGTTCGGAATGCAGAGCCTAACGCGGCTGGAACACCGTCTGAATCAAACGGGAGTGTATCTTATGCCGTTGCCATGCTGAACGCGCGGCGATTGTTCAGGGCGTCAATCGCGCCGAGATATTCCGCTTCCAGCTTGTCGACATAGTCTGCCGTACTCATCCGGGATTTGACCGCGCCAATACCCTGGCCGCAGCCCCAGATATCCCGCCAGGCCTTGGCTTCCTGATTGCCGCCGGAGCCGAAATTCATCGCGCTCGGATCGCTTTCCGGCAAATCGTTCGGATTGAGGCCGGCTTGCGCTATCGATGGCGCCAGATAGTTGCCGTGAACACCGGTGAACAGGTTGGAATAGACAATGTCCTTGGCGTCGCTATCGACGATCATGTCTTTATAGCCATCTACCGCATTGGCTTCATGACAAGAGATGAAGGCCGACCCGATATAGCCGAGACCCGCACCCATGGCCTGAGCCGCCGCGACAGCGCCGCCATTGGCCATGGCGCCGGACAGGGCCAGCGGACCATCAAAGAATTCGCGAATGTCCTGGATCAAGGCGAGCGGCGATATCGTGCCGGCATGGCCGCCCGCACCCGCGGCGACTGCGATTAGGCCATCTGCACCCTTCTCCAGCGCTTTGCGAGCAAAGATCGTGTTGATGATGTCATGCAGGACAATGCCGCCATAAGAGTGAATCGCCTCGTTCACCTCGACGCGGGCGCCGAGGGACGTGATCACGACGGGCACTTTGTACTTCACGCACATCTCAACGTCATGTTCGAGACGATTATTCGTCTTCAGTGACGGGAAGGACCCGATCACGCCTGCTTTACACTGAGCGATCACCAGGGCGGGATTGGAAATAATGAAAAGTGGGCTGCCAATCACCGGAATTCGGAGGTTTTGCAGAATAGGAGGTAGCGCCATGTTCGGGTCTCTCATAACTTGCCGTTTACGTCAGCGCTAACCTAGCTGGCGAAGTCGTGAAGGCAAGGCCTTCCCACACGGGATGTCCGAACATTTCGCGTAGCGTAAACCTTGCCAGCAGTGGCACACTGGGCCAAATCCGCGGTAGAAGACTCGATCAAGGGATAAGCGCATATGGCCGACGGCATGCTGACACTGTCAGGATCTTTTGAAGACGCAACCGAAGACGCCTGGCTGGCCGGCGTCGAAAAAGCGCTGAAAGGCGGCGGTCTTGAGCGAATTACGCGGCAAACCCGTGATGGCATCAAGATCCATCCGCTGTATCGCGAAACCGACTTTGCCAGCAGCGCTGACCCGCGTGGCGCCCCTGGCGACAGCCCCTATCTGCGCGGCGCGACGGCGGCGCCTGACCCGTTCCTGCCCTGGGATATTCGCCAATCCTTCTCGCACCCTGATCCCGCCATTACCAATCAGGAGATCATGCGCGATCTGGAACGCGGCGTGACATCGATCTCCCTCGCGATTGAGTGTTCCGGGACGACGGGCTGCATCGTCACAAATCTTGATCAGCTCTCGACCGCCCTGAAGGACGTCCGGGCCGATATTGCCGCCGTCAGCCTCGGGCATCGCGGGGCTGGATCTGGCGCCCGCGCGGCCGCCTTGCTCGCACTCTGGGCCGAGCAACAGGGCCAACCGGACACGCAAAAGCTGGCCTTTAATATCTCACCGCTACGTCAGCTGATGCGGACGGGAAAGATTGGCGGCGGCGTCGATGCCGCGATGGCAAAGACCGCCGCTCTCACCAAAGTGCTGGCCGCAAAATTCCCGGCGTCGACCAGCCTGGACGTGGACGCACAAACCCTGCACGAGGCCGGCGGCAGTGAAGCACAGGAACTCGGGGTCCTGATGGCCGGGGCGGTCGATCTGTTGCGGCGACTGGATCAGGCCGGGCTCCGTCCGGAGGACGCCGCCCCGCAAATCCTGTTCAAGCTGGCGATTGACGCCAATTACGGCATTGGCATCGCCAAGATCCGCGCTGCACGTCGGATTTGGGCACGCGTTCAGGATGCAATGCACCTGGCCCACGCCCCCATGAAGCTTCACGCTGTGACCAGCGCCCGCATGCTGACCAAGTACGATGCCTGGGTGAATATGTTGCGCGGTACAGCGGCCTGTTTCGCAGCTTCCACAGGTGGCGCAGACATCATCACCGTGCGCGCCTTCAATGAGAGTTTCAGCGTCCCGGAAGAGCTGGGTCGCCGGGTCGCCCGCAATACGCAGATCATGGCGATGGAAGAAAGCGGCCTTGGCCGGATTGCCGACCCGAGCGGCGGCGCCTGGTTCACCGAAACCCTGGCCGAGGATCTGGCGCAGGCCGCGTGGGCCGAATTCCAGCAAATCGAATCCGAAGGCGGCCTGGTCGAAAGTCTGGTCGCTGGCCATTTGCAGGCACGGGTTGCAGAGACGCGCGCCGCCCTGATGAAAGATATTGGCCGCCGCAAGACTCCGGTCACGGGCGTCAGCGAATTCCCATTGCTTGAGGAGATTGCGGCCCCGGTCGCAGACGTGCTCAGCCCGCCGCCAGGCGATGGCGTGGATCCGGTCGGCCTAACGACGCTTCTGCCTGATTTTCAGGCCGACCCGGGTGCCGATACGATAGCGGAACCGCTGGATTGGATTTCGATCGCGGAACCGTTCGAGCGTTTGCGCGATCGTTCCGAAGCGCATCTGGAACAGACCGGCGCGCGGCCCTCTGTTTTCCTCGCCACGTTGGGCCCATTGGCGGAGCATACAGCGCGCGCAGACTTTGCCCGTAATTTGTTCGCCGCCGGTGGGATCGAGGCGAAAGCCGCCCCCGTGACCCCGGAAAGCGTTGCGGAACTCGCCGCCGCATTCGCCGCAAGTGGCTGCAAGATCGCCGTGCTGTGCGGCGCGGACAAACGCAATGCAGACGAAGCTGAAACGGCGGCAAGCGCGCTCAAGGATAAAGGCGCCGCGGCGCTATGGCTGGCGGGAAAGCAGGAAGCGGCTGGCATCGAACGCCAGATTTTCATGGGCTGCGATGTCGTGCATGAATTGACCGTCGCTCTGGCAGAGTTGGGAGTGAATTAGATGACCAAGTTTCCTGATTTCACATAACTCGACCTAGGCGACCTGGGATCAGCCTCGGGCGCTTCGCGCCCGCGCACCCTCGCAACGCCGGAAGGCAGCGATCTCGCCACAACCTATAGCGCCGCAGATACAAAAGGCCTCGACTTCCTCGATGATTATCCCGGCCTCGCCCCGTTCGGACGCGGCCCTTACCCGACCATGTATACCCAGCGCCCCTGGACGATACGCCAATATGCCGGCTTCTCAACGGCGGAAGACTCCAATGCCTTCTACCGCCGCAACCTTGCGGCGGGTCAGAAAGGCCTATCCGTCGCCTTCGATCTCGCCACCCACCGCGGCTATGATAGCGACCATGTCCGCGTCTCGGGTGATGTCGGCATGGCTGGCGTCGCAATCGATAGCATCTATGACATGCGCACGCTGTTCTCCGGCATTCCGCTGGATCAGATGTCCGTCTCGATGACGATGAATGGCGCCGTACTTCCGATCATGGCGCTCTATATCGTTGCCGCAGAGGAACAAGGCGTCGAGCCCGACAAGCTGGCCGGGACCATTCAGAATGACATTCTGAAAGAGTTCATGGTCCGCAACACTTATATCTATCCGCCCAAGCCGAGCATGCGGATCATTTCGGACATTTTTGCCTATACCTCGCAGAACATGCCGAAATTCAATTCCATCTCCATCTCCGGCTATCACATGCAGGAAGCCGGCGCGACGGCGGACCTCGAGCTGGCCTATACGATTGCGGACGGCATCGAATATATCCGTGCGGGTGTTGCCGCTGGACTGGACGTCGACGCCTTCGCCCCGCGCCTCAGCTTCTTCTGGGCGATTGGCATGAATACGTTCATGGAAGTCGCGAAGATGCGCGCTGCCCGCCTGATCTGGGCCAAACTGGTCAGCGAAGAATTTTCACCCAAGAACTCAAAATCGACGTCCTTGCGGACGCATTGCCAGACCTCCGGCTGGTCGCTGACGGCGCAGGATGTCTACAATAATGTCATCCGCACCTGCCTCGAAGCGATCGCGGCAGCTGGCGGTCAAACGCAGAGCCTGCACACCAATTCCTTTGACGAGGCCCTCGCCCTGCCAACGGATTTCTCGGCCCGGATCGCCCGCAATACGCAGCTCTTCCTGCAACAGGAAGGCGGCGCCGCGCAGACCATCGATCCCTGGGGCGGCTCTTACTATGTCGAGCGCCTGACGCATGACCTCGCCGCCAAGGCACTGGAACATATTGCCGAGGTCGAAAAACTGGGCGGCATGCGCAAGGCGATTGAAGAAGGCATTCCAAAACTGCGCATCGAAGAAGCCGCGGCCAATACGCAAGCGCGCATTGATAGCGGCGAGCAGACCGTGGTCGGCGTCAACAAATTCCTGCTCGATGAGGAAGAGGAAGTCCCGGTTCTGAAAGTCGACAATGCAACCGTCCGCCGGATGCAGCTCGACAAGCTGGCGCGCCTGAAGTCAGATCGCAGCCAGGCCGAGGTTGACGCCAAGCTGGACGCGATCGCAACCGCCGCAGCGGGCACAGAAGGTAATCTCTTGGCCCTGGCGGTAGATGCCGCGCGGGCCAAGGCCACAGTGGGTGAGATCTCGGAAGCGGTGGAACGCAGCCAAGGCCGTCACAAGGCGGTGATCCGCTCGATCAAAGGGGTCTATGGCGCCGGGGTAAAAACCACAGACCGCGCCAAGGAAGCCATGGGCCTCGCCGAAGCATTCGAAGCGGAGCATGGCCGCCGCCCGAAAATCTATATCGCGAAGATGGGCCAGGATGGCCATGATCGTGGCCAGAAAGTCGTCGCCTCCGCACTGATGGATCTGGGCTGGGAGGTTGAAATTGGACCCCTCTTCCAGACACCGGAAGAAGCCGCCAAGGATGCCCGCGCCGCTGGCGTTGATATTGTCGCCGCCTCCTCACTCGCCGCAGGGCATTTGACCCTGGTGCCGGAACTGAAACGCGCGCTCGGCAATGAAGGCGCGGCGGCGACCCAGATCATTGTTGGCGGTGTTGTCCCGCCTCAGGACTTTGACGCGCTAAGGGCGGCAGGGGCTGCGGCGATCTTCCCGCCGGGCTCAGTGATTGCAGATACGGCGGTCGCGATGCTGGAAATTCTGGATGGCGATGGCAGCATTCAGGCGGCAGAATAGTTGGACCTTCTGAGGGAAAATCGATGAGACACCTGCTAGCGGTCTTTTTGGGACTCTTACTCGTCGCACAGTGCACGCCAGAGCCGGCACCGCCGAGTGCGACCGAACAGGCACCGTCTAAACCCGCCGGCCAGACGGAAGTCGAATCTGCCCTCCTGCCATCCATCATTGTGAATGGCGATGACTATTCGAAATACTCGCTCGACGAACGCCGCGCATTCCATGGCGTTCCGTCTGCCTCTGTCGCGATCGCACGCAATGGCGAAATCGAGTGGGCCGCCGGTTATGGTGAAGGCATAGATGCCGACACACTGTTTCAAGCGGCGTCGCTCTCCAAAGCGGTTGCAGCCGCTGGGATTATCACCTTCGCCGCCGAAGAAGGCGTGAGCTTGGACGAAGACCTGACGCCACGGATGTCGAGTCTGGACCTCGCGGCGATGAACCAATCGGGTAAACCGGTGACCTTGCGCGGTCTCCTGTCCCACACCAATGGCGCATCTGTTTCTGGATTCCCCGGCTATCCGCCAGCCGAATCCCTTCCGTCAAATCTGCAAGTGATCCAGGGCGCTGATATCACCAATACGGACGCGATCGCTTTCCTGCCGATCGAAGAGGGCGAGCGACGCTATTCCGGCGGTGGTTATCAAGTCGCTCAAGCTTGGGCAGAAGAAGCCAGCGGGGAAGCATTCGATGATTTGATGAAGCGGCTCGTGCTCGATCCGATCGGGATGACAGCAAGCACATTTGCACAGCCGCTGTCTTCTGAATTAGCGTCAGGCAATGTTGCCGAAGCCTATAATGGCGGCGGCGAAATGGTCGAAGGCGGATGGCACGTCTATCCCGAACAAGCTGCCGCCGGTCTATGGACGACGCCAAGTGATTATGCCCGCTTCATGCTGGCGCTGATCGGCGCCGCCGACGGAAACGCATCGCTTGGTCTTGACCCGCTCGTGGCCAAAGAGATGACGACCGAAGTCGCTGAAGAATATGGCCTGGGCATGGGCCGTCAACGTCCGCAAGGGGACGAACGACGCTGGATGCATAGTGGGTCGAATAAAGGCTATCGTTGTACAGCCATGGGCTTTCCGGATCGTAGCGACGTGATTGTCGTCATGACCAATCATC
>ERZ1740072.1135-NODE-1135-length-10382-cov-5.723153_pt1 | contig 10382 bp, 7 predicted proteins | sample MGYA00581733_ERZ1740072 | MGnify/ENA primary metagenome ERZ1740072 (study PRJEB43018, sample SAMN04849741) | marine metagenome | isolation source: floating plastic debris | place: Pacific Ocean | collected 2008-08-30 | study: EMG produced TPA metagenomics...
GTAATTACTTGTATGTTATTGTATGAACTTGTATGTACTTGTATGTTATTATATGTATTTGTATGTACTTATATATACACAATGATGCTCTGGTACACCTAGAAGTTGGTTGATGTGGATCAGAAATTTAGATAAAATTTCTTAGTTTGTAAACAAATGATGTATCCTGTGATCTCACCTGAATTACCCATAATGCATCATCGCTTTGTGATTTTAGTTTTACACTTCCCAAGATGCATTTGTTGAGGTTGAGGGATCCAAGTAAAACAGTTTTTAGACTCAATAACTGATTTTAATATTGAGTTAGAAGTAAAAATATTGAGATGTTATCTTTTTTCCTAAATGGGATGACTGTGTGTAGTGGAAGTCTATACCATGGCCACCATGGTTCAAAATCATGACAATTGTTTTGAAAATACGATCACGCCCGTGCACCCATGCACATGTCGTATAAGATGTAGGCCTAATAATATCAATTTTGAGGTTTTGCAGCCGGCCTAATTGTTGTAAGGTCAGTAGCATACACACACCCGCACACGTCAGTAACGTGAATAACTGAAACACCCAATTTTGGCTTTTGATGTTTGAAAAATAATGAATATATCTCTTCCAAACAACACTAAGATCATTGATATGATGCTAAGGGACTGGAATGAACTGTCATACATTCTAACTCGATGTTTTTGTTCCCGTGACACATGGAAATATTCAGCATCGCATAAATATTTTCTCCTTTACTCAAACAAATTGACTCAAACAAATTAGAACAAAAATTTATTTTCACCAGCACGAGTCATAAGTCATTGAACTCTATTGGTTTTCAGACAATATCGGTGTAGCTATGCAGACTGATACACACTCGCTCGTCGGCCATATTCGCATACAGTTTTCACACAAAATAAAGTCAGATCACGGTCGTTAGACATTGCGAAACTTGTGACAATGTGTAAGTTTTTCAACTTAAAGAAGAGATTTAGTTTATTCGGCCAATATCTACTGACAGTGATTGTCGTTCATAGGTACTATAGAAGGCACAATTAAAATACATGTACATTAAACGGATTATCAAAACTAATAGGTCGTCAGCACAGCAGAATAAGCACTTGCTTAGTCAAAATTGAGTTTCCTTGTTTTTTGGTTTGCACATTTCTATGCATGAACTGGTTATGTTAAAGCCAACCAGATATTTATAAGTTTATATCTAAAGGTATCAAATTCATCCACAGGTAGCCGACACCAGCATTTCTGTGGTTACTAATGCCATGACTGTGGTCGCATTGTCAAATCGGACAACTACTAAAAAATGAAGAACCACAAAGACACTGTCTTAATGTCAGCCCAAATAGTACAACCCTTTGTCTTCAATTATGCATCGGTTTATCATGGTAATTCACGTTAAATATCCCAAGGTATAAATATTATGCGAAGCCATGTCTCGTCATGCAGTTATTGCAGTCAAAAAAGTTTGATAGTAGGTCAAAAACTCTGCACACAATTGTATCTTAAACTGATTTTTCCATACTTCCAGGCAAACCCCATATAGTCTTGTCTAGGAAGAAGCTTATACGCTCCTGCCATGGGCACTAATCACAATAGACTATTAATGGTAATGATTATGATTAAGTCTGCAATTTTCTGCCTCAAAAAGTGTTACAGCAAAGTACAAAAGTAAGGAATACAATAGCAATGTGGTCTCTGGTTCAAAACACTATTTATTGCCCTTTAGTCCTCTGGTTTATTTCTGTCGCGTTTAGCATTTGATTTTGTGACAAATTCATTGCTGGCGACTAGAAGTAGCAATGAAATATTTTTGTACTTTCTATTTGACACATTGTTTGCGCATGTTCCTGGGCTTTTCATTCACTGAGTTTTTACAGGTGAGCTAATTTCAGGATTGTATTGTGGGCGGTCACCTGTCCACTGCTAGATACCCTGGCCGAGCAATTCCCCAAGGTCACATTATAATCAGGACAGTGAACGCAGCCCGTCGATAAGCTGTTCCCAGGGAATTCATAGTCAGGACATAAGGCCCAAACCAATGACATGCACTTAGGACCAGGCGGCACAAGTGCATTTACTTGTCCTATAAACTTAGCCCTATGTCAAAAACCCTTGTCTTGGACTTACCATTTACTATGAAAGTTTTTTATAGCCAATTATAAATTATAGTGAGTATTTGCAACAAAACAGTATTATTTTGATTTATCTTATATCAATCTGCACCAATGGTAGAACCATGTGTTACATTGTCACTTTCTTTTATTTCCGTGTTATTTTTGAAAACCTTGTACTGTTTTCCTAGTGGTCAGCGAATGAAATGAAAGAAGCCATTGTCTCACAACGAAAGTATTTGAATTTAGAATGTAATATTAAACGTGATCCTCTCTCGCTTCTACACTGATTTTATACCACCGAAGAATTAATGATCTGATTCAGTGTGCCCCGATTGTTACGAGCAGTGATACATTGTCAAGGATTACACTTAAAACTGTATAAATTTAACTTTGCTTGTACCATTGGGTGCCTATCAAAATGCACAATACAAAGGAGAGTAAACAATACTCATTATATGGATGGGGCACTTGATTAGGATTTGGAGAGGATATAGGTGTTAAGTTTGAGACATTTGACGACGATACACCACTCAAGGTTGTGTTTGTTCACTTTTATGAGTTTTCTTATTATTATACCATGGTATGTTTTATATTAATAATACAATTGAGTGCAACAAGGTGGGGAAGTTACTTTTATTATATGATGAGGCCAAACATTGCATCACAAGGATTGCTAGACAAAAAACAGCTTAACAGGGTGGGTCTCTGCGACAAATGGCTCGGCCGTGTACGAGAGTTATTAATAGCAATCGGATTTCCGATGCAAATTCATCGCTAACTAAATTTAACTTGTCTCAGTGAATGCTGCTTTACTAAGGAAAGGCATCAAGTTGGTAAACATTACACTCTCGGAAACGACTCAACGAGCAGAGCTCCGATAGAGCGGTAAAATTCAATTGGGCCTTTTTTACTCCTAGTTTTTTAGAGGCCTACACAATATTACCCGATTATAGTGTGAGTTTAATGTCATTGATTGAGAGGGCGGACTAGAGATTAGGTTACTACCATGTGACGTCACAATGAAATGCCACACTGTAGCATGCGGCCCAATTTATCGCTGACTCAAGGTAATGACAGATAAATTTAGATATTCAATTCTTTTTAAAGACTCCGTTTGTTGCATAATTAATGATGTTACGACTGTTAGCAGAATTTATTGACGCGAAGAAAACTTTGGACTTTTCAAGATTTCTATGAATGAAGCAAACAGGAAGGCCGGAAAAACATCAGATACTTATCTTACAAGTTTTCTCCCCACGGATTTGAAACAGTGCGAGTTTGTCCTCCCATACATGCTGGCCGGTGCATTCTTCTATGGACAATGCAATACCCTCCATCTAGCTTCCAATTCCCAAGTTTTCGAACCCATGTGGTCCGATCTTAGTTTGCGATGACACACCTCACATCAATCCTGTCCTATTTCACTATCTACGTTCGTATACTGCTTACGCATAAAACAGGGCCCGGATCGACCCTAATTGCTGGAGGCTATACGGAAACAGTGTATAAGAATATAGGCCTATATGGTGAGAAACATGTCAATTTCTACTGCGGTACACATTTATATTACGGTCATCAGCATGTGCAACGCTGCCTGTGCTGTCTTGTCGTTTGCTGACCTTGCATAGACTTATAAAATTGCTTTGAGAGCGGCAGCGTTATGTAATTACGGCTGCGATTTAAGACCCATTATTAAAATGCCAATTCAATCAATCAAAGAGCTTGCATTGGATTAACGTTTAATTAGACCACTTAGCCATACCGGCCATTGCCAATGGTCTGGAGCCCTATGGTGGTGTCCAGTCGCTAGCATGCACATGATATACATTGCACATGGTAATAACCTGACTTACAGCGAGTGTGAAAGTAAACAAACATGCAAAAATTTGAAAGTTTTCTTCGGTCATGACTGCATCCTAAACTTACAATAAACCGTGGCAGGCTGCGTAGTTCTCTTATGATTGTACCAATCATGTTGTACCTAGCTGTGATTCAATCATAACATTATAACATGATAACGTGTAATTTTAATAACATTTTGCTGATTTTCCTGATTTTAGGGTGTTAATTTGGATAATTTCCTAATTTTAAATACATGCTACTGCATGAATTGTTTGCTATGATTCAGGTTTTTTTATCATTGAAGAGGAAGAGTGTATAAAATATTCCAACAGTGCCAAAGAAATCCCTGGGTATTGGTTTCGTGGAATATGATTTACTGTATTTAGGATTGCCTTTATTTTAGCCGTAAAAGTGTGCACGCCTTTGAACTTAACAACATTTAAATATAATGTCCGCTCTTTATGGACCTACCTGTTAGGCTGGATCAAAGTTATTCCTTCCAAAATAATTACAGTATCGTCGAATTCCCAGAGAGTGATAATTTATCCGCTCTTGATGAGATATTATCCGCAGTAAATATGCCGCCACCGACAAAAGCTAAAAAGCTCAATTTTAAAAATTCATAAATCAGCTGTGACACCGGCAAAGCTTGCAAAAGCTGAGATTCAGTCAATAATATTTAATCCTGGTCAGCACACCAACAGCAATGATAGTAAATCTCCACAACTCAATGATACAACTTCAGCTGTTTGTGATCTATAGTCTGCTGGCTGATTCGTCAAAGTATGGCAGTGTCACAGAGGTCTGTGTTTTCTCTCTCTGTCTCACAAAGGAATTGAAGACAAATAAAACGGAGACGATGATGATGATGATGATGAAAGTGGACCACCGTCAATATCGTTGACACTTGAGAAAGTTGTGGTGATAATGTTCAGTACGTCGCACTGCTATTATCAAGTACTTCTCGTAATAAATCAACGCTGAGCAGTGAATAATCTTAGAGCTGAGAAGAAGAACTGTGATTAAACAAAGTGCTGTATCTCCTTGAAGAACGATGCTCTCATGTCTCTTTATCCAAAGTGTCATAAATTAGATGAGTACTGCTATTTATGATGATGACGCTGTGTGCTGTGTGTGCGCGGCTCACTTTGCTTTGCTATATAGTATGAATGATCGACCAATCTATCTCTCAGTATAATATAAAGGTGGATCGTTGAAGCTTTGTAGCAGACAACAACTATGTTTGTATAAATAATCTGTCGATGTTGTTGATGAAGCGATGTAGTAGTGTATATAAGAAGGCTTGTATCGGGCGGCGAGAGCTCTATCTATAGTCCAACGTGTGATGTGTGTTTATTTAATATCAGTTTAAACAGCTCTTCAAGTTGTTATAATTGAAGTGTAACTATAATTTAAATCACTAAATCACCATTGGCAAGTTTTCATCTCAGACCTTTAATAGTGCGCCTTTAACACACACAGGTTTATTTTCTATTGAGGCTTGGGCATGATTGGCTTGTTCGAAGGTTTAACTGTAGCATAGTACAGTAATCTATTAGCAGCTTAAGAGGCATTAACAGCCCTTTAGCTATTTATTTCGATACCTCGAAGCTGGCCCCGTAGGCGACGACGATATGCACTAGCCACTTACAGTAAACAAATGACTGTTTTCATAATGACATTCCGTATAGAAATGATCAGCTAATTTGTGTAGAAATGTGAGTACCCCTCTTGCAAATGCAACATAATATTCTTAACTTCTTATGTATAGCTATGGAAGAGTGAAACACAGTGTTTAGGGCTCCAGTTACCAGACTATTCGGTTCGTTGTGTGTTTTGTTTTAGGTTTGGAGATTAAACTCAACACTGAAACTTATGGCTGACTGCCAGAAGTGTAAAAAGAATGGAATATTTCTGATAATTAAAAATGGGTACAAGTACAAATACGAGAAACACTAATAATAGTTGTGCATAAACAAACATGTTTCCTACTGTCTCAGTGAAGACTGATGTTGATGGTGGAAGCTGAGAAGATGCTGAACTTTGTCAGAAGATGGAAATTAAAATCACAACTTTTACAGTAGTATCCTTGCGCTTTTCTTTGCTATGGAGTGTCATGCTATGTGCAATAGGCCAATGTTGAGATTGAAATATACAAACTTCAATAGGCAATGCTAGATGCTACAAAATTTACGACTTGATTAATCACACTCTTAATATTAGAATTAAGTCGCTGACATCCTAAAGTCATGGAAAACAATCAAGGTATACGTTGCTATTGCTTTTATTCCCCCATCTTGGCCAATCAGTGACCACGCCTGCTCTCAATTCTATCCATAGCGAATACAGCATGCAAAAATTCGGAGTATGTAAGTGACAGACTTGTCCTTTCAAGTCGGCATAGTTGATAGTCCTTGGAAAGGCATTGCCCCATGTCCCCGATGCACTGATTTAGCCTTAAATTCCAGACTGGATTTAACATGTAAGTGCACTCTTGGCAGAGATTTAAAGCAGGCAATGAGAAAAGATTTAACTCCTCGATACAGATTTAGTAATACTGCGTCGCTGATTCACATACCTTTATACAGTTTGCAAATGATGGCAAAATTAACAAAACCCTGCAATTATTGCACAACATGGATGAGAAATTTCAATTTTGCAACCGAAGGATCACGAAAATGCACATCAAAGCTTAATTACGCTGTTGACAGTTGTAGCAGGATGAAGGGCAACTCTGAAGGAATGCTGTTTAATGCATAGCTCACAATAGGCTACTCGTTTAGTTTTTTTCGGAAGTTTTCCAAGCAGCGAGAACTGGAGCACAACGCCATGCATCTGAAATTGTTATATAAAATTGCTATTACTGCTATACCAGATACAAATCAACAAAATTATGCGTCCTGGATGATATTTTATAGATTACCGTAAAGAAACAATAAATCACCCGGCGACCTGACTCAGATTAATCATGTAATTAACTTCTCTTGTCAATAGAGAAGATAACTCTCGAGCACACTAAAAATTCTTGTGCAACTCAGGTTTAGGAATTACTAATATGCTTAGATCAATGTTTAGGTCATGATAATTACCGGCTTTCTTTTTCTTTACAGAAAGTTTATACTTCAAAAATTAGCAGCACGCCATTGGTTGACAGCCCCCAAGACGCCATTGGTTGACAAGCCTTTGACAAGGCTGACTGACCAATCTTTGACAACTAGTTTTGGCCATATTGTTTGGCTTCCCAAGCTAATAAATTTGAGTTAAATACCAAGGTTTATTGCTCTGTGGTAATTTCCAGATGACGCAGTCCCACTCTCAGAGGTTTCTCCAGAAAACCTGCGCAGTGGGCCTAAAGATAATTTGGAACGTTTCACAGAATTATATTCATTAGATAAATGATCCATTTTATTGCTCTGATCGGATTCTGGTGGTCGAATAAAAATTTGCCCCCGGCCCCAAAATCCCTGCTTTGTATAAGCATGTATCAGACAAATGAAATGTTGAAACTTTCTTTGGAGTAAATATTTATTTTTGAACGATTATTTTTATCACAACAATGCATGAACCGTCATAGGGCTAACTGTCAAAAAAGGGCTATAAATTTTGAGCAAAATCATAAAATTCTGTTGCTGATATCAATGAACTTCCCCTTTCCAGGGCAAGTTCATTGCTGATACTAAATATTGCCTTGCCACAGGCCAGCTTCAATTTCTCATCTCTCTACTTCTGGGATGCACAAGTAATTCGGTCAAATATTATGTCTGAAGATTTTTGGCATAAAATTCTCATAAAAATGAGAATAAACGCTGGTTATCGGCCAAAAAAAGCTTTTATGTAATGATCATTTCCCAATAACAAAGCAAGGAATTATGTATAGTTCGGCCATATGGATTTTGGAACCTACTTTTTCCTGTCTGTTTGCATGGGAGCTTATAGGGAGACCGCTGCTATTATTAGGAGCAGCTCAGACAGTTTCCAATTGCTGCTGATACATCCACGGCTTAACAATGCAATCCATGAAAGCCAACAACAGCTCAAGGGCCCACAGACAAGATTTCATCAAAACCATTCCCAGCGATCTGTAGCGGTCCCCCATTATTGGTTCGATATATTGTATCAAAATACCAGACAAGCTGTAACTTTTATGGAAGAAAACGCTGTATATCTACAACATTTATGCTACATCCAATGGGAGTCACACCGATCATTCTAGACCCGCATCCAAAGTTACAATGCACTGTCGACCATTATGCTGATAATATAACAAAATTAATACAATGCTGGCAAACACTGCATGGTGGAAGCTTCCTATCAAATCCTATCGTCAGTTCTTACGATCGGCTGTTTTGAGGACAATTGTTTATCATATCTCCATCTTGTAGTGTATCTAGCTGATCGATGTTACACAAGAAATGACACTGGTAGCTATCACTGATCAATAGAAATAGACTTTTGTGGAACAAAATGTGTATGAAGACATTTAGTAAAAAATCTTTATTTATTTACCAACAATTTCAGCAAAAAGAGAAAGTTTATAAAGGCATCAAAGAGGGAGAGACAACAATATACCGTGTTTGTTTCCATCGATGGATTATTTTGGCAACATTAGTTCATTATTTACATGAGAAAAAAAATACACATCAAAAACGCCGCACAGCTAAACGAAGTGGACCAACTTCAGCTGAGAAGATTAAGCTCCAATTTTGATAATAGTCTCTTCAATATAAAAATAGTTTGTAGATAACATAACAAATTGTGGAAAATGTGTCAATGTATGAATGAAATGGTCTAACAAACTACTAAACTCAACTTGATCGAGGCGATTTCCAAACAGCACAATTTCGAAGAGTTGACCCAATCTAGGGCCCCGAAAACTAATCAAATATAGTATGATTATTGTTTAATATGTTTATTAATAAGCGTGGTGGTCCCATAAGATTGATAAATGTGTACTGGTCAAATCCAGCGCAGTTCAAATCAATTATTAATCCATTCAACAAGATAATTAATGCTATATTTTGTGTATGTAGGTTAAACTGGATAATGGATGCAAGATTAACTATTTTATATATAGACACAAGTTTGATTTCAACTCACACACATATAGAAAAAATTAAGTTTTTGTTTTTGTAATTATGAACAGAAGGTGCAGTGATGGCTTGACAACTGTAAGAAAAGTGTGCGCTCGAGGTGTGTGGAAAGAGAATAATAAACTTTGAGATTTGACATCTTTATGCTTTGTTGATCCTTTGTTTGTTTGTTGGTTTTCCAGGCTTATCACAGCAGCGGCAGCGAAATGTTACTCCCAGCCGATCAGGAAAGAGTCGGTTGGCTCTCTTAGCCAATCAGGAGAGAGTTAGCTGGCTCTCTTAGCCAATCAGGAGAGAGTTAGTTGACATCAGTGGTGGAGAAACACACTGTCTCGGTGAAGGTCAGTCAGTTATATAGAACGTGTATCAAAGTATCAGTTTCTACAAAACAAAAATCACACGATATAAATAAGTAGCGGTATGGGCTAGGTAGGATAGAATAAGGCAAAAGCAGATAGCCTGTAACAACTTCACTTTATACCATTTCAGCAGAAATCTGTAAGAATGATACCAACCAATCAGAACCGTGCTGGATTTGCAATCCGCATGTATAATATCACTTTTCTTACCAAAATTGATGTAGACTGAGGATGCTAACTACATATTACACTTCTGTCGAGGGACGGGGAGCAGCTTTGCCTCGACGTCTCGCAAGCAGAGAGGCTCCTACTGGTTCTAAGGCAGTCTTAGGTGATGTATTTATTGCTTTGAATGTTGCATTCATAGCTCCCTGTTGACAAAAACAAGAATACATGAGGAAGTTTTAGGTTGGAGTAACTCTTGTCTCATTGAATCATGGAAACACAACTACAAGGTATTATCTATTTTTCCCAATGAGATAAAAATCTAGTTCATTGTTTCTCCCAACCTGAGGATCAAAGACGCGGGAGAAACGATGGACTTGGATCATAATATTATCTATGAGAGGACAAAACATCAGAGTTGGATAAAAAAAACTTATTAGAGAACACAAGATAACATGATGGTTGATGATTTTCATGGTACACGCGGGTGTCGCGTCTTCCCTTCAGCATGATCAAATATGAACGCTTGTACAGTTTGTTGAAAAAAAGAGATCCAAGTCTGACTTGTAAAGTCAATATATTAAGCCTTAGAGCAACTTTTCCGGGTTTGAGTGTCCACTTTGATGTCAAAAAAATTTCGACCCTTCCTTCTATTCAATGGAAACAAATCTACAAACTCTGAGATCATAGTATAGGGGCCGGCACTAGGGAAATAATCAGCGTACCTTGAGTTGGTTGGCCTCTTGTATCTTGAGTTGAAGTTTGGGTAGGTTGTGTCTGTTTTTGATCCAGGGGTGGTTCAGCACCCCTTC
>ERZ1740072.1138-NODE-1138-length-10374-cov-8.072003_pt1 | contig 10374 bp, 7 predicted proteins | sample MGYA00581733_ERZ1740072 | MGnify/ENA primary metagenome ERZ1740072 (study PRJEB43018, sample SAMN04849741) | marine metagenome | isolation source: floating plastic debris | place: Pacific Ocean | collected 2008-08-30 | study: EMG produced TPA metagenomics...
TGATCTATACCTAGGGAATCACTAAGCTTGGCTAAAGGACACTGAGTTTTGATGACCACATTTATAAGCTGTTTAATTACTTACCAAATACACACAATGCAAACCTTGACTGGGTACCACCACCGGCAAACTAACAACTTTTGTATGACCAAGTTTTGATTGTAACTTCATTGATCTGAATTCAATAGGAATTTAAGAAAATGGTCCTTACGAATAGGGCTAATGTTACACTTGCTATTTGGCTGAGCTATTTTTTAAGCTTACCCTCATCGATCTGTATGACTCATCAGGTGATTGCTCTCTGCTCTCTGGCTGCATGTCCCGATTTTCTGAATAAAAAAGATTCAAGGCAACAAGTATTAACATGTTAACAAAAGTAGGTTAAATAGGCTTCTTTGATCGAGTGAGGCTACTGACAAAATTTGCAGATGCATTAACAAAAATTACATAGAGCCAAGCGCTACTGACAGGCTGTTATGACAGATAAGAGGCAAACAAACCTCATCTATAGATCTGCATCACAAAAAACACACTAGCTCTGCTGTGGCCCAGATTCAAGGAGTGCGCCTTCAGGTGTTCATTCTTATGATGGTATTGTACAAATTGAAATATAGCCAACTTGCTACACAGCATTCACATTTATGTGCTGAAAGACCGGTCAATATATTACTGTAATCTTTTTCACACCAAGATGGTAATAACAATAATGAGTTGTGTCCTCATTAAACAAGAAGACACAACACCATATGAAATCATACATTTCAGTCAATAAATGTTCTGTTTGTCAATCACTGTTTTTCTCAATGGCACAGGCGTATTGAGTAGCTAACCCCTTAATCTAAACTTTAGGGGGTTGAACTCACCAACCCCTTATTTTAAGGGGTTGAAATCAGCCAATTATTTTAGTAACATTTTAATAACATTTCCTTTTAAAATAGCCTTTCCAGACATTTTCGTAATACCTTGTGATCCTTAGAAGGCTGTTTGTGTTAAAAAAGCAGTCTGAGATGCTACTCAACGGTGTTTACCACACTAATTATACTCCATTTCCTTCTACCTTTTGATCTACCAAGTGGGATATCAATAGTGTTTACCTGTCCCCTAATGTGTTGATGGCTTAATACTCTGACAAAAACTGCTCGACATTTGGTTTGTTAGGGTGTAGGCTCAACAACTCAATACGCCTCTGCTCAATGGAATATTTATATCAATGTTTCTTTTTTCAAATCATAATTTCGGAGAAAGATATAAGCATTCTTTATCAGTGGACAAAGATTTACCAATACTAACGAAACCAAAAACAGAATAGCCTAAGCACTTACCGCCATTTTTGTATTGAGCTTGCAGGCCACCCAACTCTTCAACCTCCACCTGTAACAGTCATGACAAGTTATGAAGAATTTACGAGTAGACCAACAAGCTAATCGTGCCTGAGAAATTCATCTCAGAGGAACAGGCATGACAGCAATACAACCTTACAAAGCCTGTTCCAAATTGAGGGGGTTTTTCTAGAGAGACTCAGCGAAGAAGGGGCGAAGAACTAAAGAACAAGTTCCATATTCTGTTCTTTTTTGCATAAAAAAGCATACACGTACCAATGCAATCATTTTTGGCATAATATGCCTCAAATTAAAAAAATTTCTGACATGCGCATGAGCACCTTTTTGGGAGACAGGCTTACCTATAAATAGATGTTTAATATGTAATAGATGTTGGTATAACCGTTTTATAGTTATACCCACATCTATAACTAAAACCACTGCAGTATATTGTATGTGTGTGGACATGTAAACACTTTCACGTGAGAACCATGTGAACGAGAAAGGTGGATCTAACGTTAAAGGGTGCGCAATCGCCTGGATCGCAGCGTGGGCGGGTTGAATCTTTTGTGGGGTTGAAGGGGGCTGTTTTTCGCCCTCAATTCGGGTTACAGTCTTCAGGCTGATTGGATTTAGTTTATGAAACCAATATTAAACTGGTGACATCATAGCTAAACTGGGTTTTGCAGTTTTGAGAAGAGCACAGGCAAACTCTATCATCCGCTTACATTACGTACATGTATATGTTTATTTAGTACAAGGGCAAAGATATTATTATATCCAAGCATAAGTTTTTGGAGGGAGTTTCACAATGAGGTGTATCAAACACAAGAATGGGACTTGGGAGCGAAGCAAGCAAACCCAAAGCTCGATGTTTTGTGTTGGTTGCTGCAATGTTACATTACACGTGATTTCGGTGAGTCAGCATCGAAACTAATACGGGCTTTGTAGTATTGATAACACAGGCATTTTCAACGTTTATTTAGTGCAAACGTGAAGATTCTTCTATCTTTCGACAATTAGTTCTCTAACGGTTTTCCTGATGAGGCGTACCTAACATAAAAATGGGTCTCGGGAGCCAAGCAAGCAAACCTAGGCTTGTCATTACATGTTATGATAACTGGAAACCTTACCACCTTCTTTTCCTAGAATTACAAAAGAGGAAAGATGGAAAGCTTAGGTAATCACGAAATGATATTGAAAGAGAAGAGATCTGGCAAGAACAGAGAATAGGTGTTTGGAACAAGGTGTTTCTTCTTGAAAAAAAAGATCAGAGTTGCGACCCATGCTATCCATTAGATCGGGATTATGGGTCTATTTTTGTAATCGCCCATAATGTTTTTTTCAATTTAATACAATAATCATTATGAGCAAAGAATATAGTAACATGAAGCAAAGTGAGGTTTTAACAGCAAAATCATGTAAAGAAAACCTTCATACAGAATCTCTAGGTGTGCTTGCAGTTGCAAGTACCTAGCATTTCAGCCTCTTCGTCCCTATGGGCACAGAGTGAACTGACATTGCCAGTTTGGCTATAGTGCATAAGGGATTTGTATAGAAAGGCTATGTGATTAGAAAGCAGAGAGCCTGTTATGTTTACTAGTTATAACACAAGCTAGACCTTTACCATTTGCAAAACAGGCCTGCCTTTCTTCAGATGCGGAATCTTCATTGATTTAGCAACAGGAGTTTTCTTTCGTTGTCGATCTGTTTTGTCATCAACCTTGGTTCTGTTGATCGACATACCATATTCCATCAAAGCATGGCTCATATCCTTGTTTTCAAATTTATTTGATGTAGGCACATACATTTTCCGACCCCCAAGTCGTTTTACTATGTGTTGCTTCTTTGACGCATCGTTATTATGAAGAGGACCAACCAGATGTGACTCTCCGTGAGCAGACTCCTTTATCTGGATAAGTCTGTTACGCGCCATAACTTTGTGTGCCATATCTGAGAATCTCTTCTCAGATGTATTCAGTAATTGGCTGGGTTCTTTATGATTCTCAATTGCATGTACAGGTGCATGTCTCCCATCCAACTTCATTCTACCCTTGACCTTGAGTCTAATACTCGCTTTGACAACATTTGCGGCTCGTCTGAAGTTAGCAAGCAGCGATCCCTTTCTCTTCTCAGTTGATGTTGATTCTGGTGTTGCTTTACCTTCTTGTGTATGCAGTTCAAAGATGTCTGCCTCATCTTTTACAGACTTTGAACCACGAGCTAGTTTAGATGAGGCCCTTTTGTGAGTACTGACCCCTTTCTTGGGAGTAGAATGAGATCTGCTTTCTTCCTTATAAGATGCATAATCAGCTTTGAGTTGCTCCTTCTTCTTCACAGCAGTGATGGCCCTTTTAAATCTAGCACGGGGATGCATATCTTCCTGGACTGATTCCATTTGTTTTGGAGTGCTGAAACCGGTACTTATTTTAGAGTATTCTGATTCTTCATTATCAAATGAGCTCTTTTTCCTATGTGGAAATGAGCGAAGCTTTAGTTTTCCCTCAAAGAATTTTTCTAATTTGGTAAATTGTTTTGGTTCAGAATCTTTAGCGAATCCATTGTAATCATCATCAGTCATCATCTCGGGAGAGAAAGAACCACTAGCGCGTCGGAACCTATTGCTCCTATTGGTAACATAAGAGGGTGTATGCGGATCTTTGACTTCATCCTTTTCTACAAGATTCTTGTCCAGAACAGCTCCTATTGCCTTACTATCTGATTTCAGTGACGTGGAAGAAAAGGATTCAATGTGAGGATGAAAGTCTGTGTAAGAGGGTTGAAGTTGCGGCATGGTGCTCTTCACCCAATTAATATGGTGAGTTTTTTCTTCTCGTTGGCCATCAGGAACAACACCATGCACTGGAATACTACTGAGTATGGTATTAGCCCTTAGGCTTTGGTTTTCACTAATTGGAGGAAGTACTTCATATTTGTTCAGGCTATCAAGTTTTGAGGTATCAAACGCAGCATGCTGGTATTCTTCATGCTCAGTAGCTCTGTAATGGCTGAGTGGTTGCACTTGTGCTTGTGCAATCTCATGGTCATCAGTGTAGGGTCTCCGTTGTACTAAGGTGTGGTCTTCCTGAGAGACGATATCCTCTATTGAACCTGGCTGGGAGATCTCCTCCCCGCGATTAGATGGCCTATTAGTGGTATCGCTGTATTTTCTTAGCACACCCTCGAAATCAAGTGAGAGACTTGAAATAACATCATCTTTTAGAGTTTGCAGTGATTTCTTTATTTCTCGCTGGGTCTGTTTGATGTTGAGATGCTGGGGACAAAAAATTCTACTATCATTACTAAGAACCCACCACAACTACTCAAACCTACAGAGAGCAACATCTTATAGTAATAACCATGATCATCTAACAACTACAGGCTGTATTGTAGGTACATGGAAGTAGATAGGTATCAGCGATGGGCTCAGCATCTAATCAGATAGTTGTTGTGCAGTTCGCACTTACACTGATATTGGAGGTGATCGCAAAAAATGATTATTTAAAATAATGGGAGACAATTATACTTCTGAAGAGGAAACATGAAGAGTGACATAGTGACATACTTGCTTAGCTCGCAGATTCTCCATATGAGTAAGTGTATCATTCCTATTGCTATAATTAAACCTTCTCTGCCCTGGTACCGCATAGAACTCTGATGATGACCACTATATGAGGTACATAGGCTAATTATTATGTGAAATAGATGAAAAGATTGTGACGTGAAAGGAGTGGGACAGGTACATGCAAGGACCAGTAATGCCTTGGACCATAAAGTATGCAGTGTGAGATGGTGAAGAAATATCGTTGGCATTTGTGCACTGTACCAAAAACTCATGCAATAATATCTTAAGAAACATAAATTTATGAAACTCAGTCATCAGGCTTCGCTCATAGAACCAGAAACTGATGCATCACGATAACATGCAGAAAAAACTGAGATGATGACCGAAGTAAAACAGAAGCATAAAAACTTCATAATTGGATGTGATGAAAAGCATTGAAGTAAATAAGGATTTTGTGAAGCCAAGCAATAAATACTTACCTGCTGGTGACGGCGATCGAGAGCCCAATCAGAGAGATGCTCCCTAAATTTGGCAGGCTGCCTGAGAGCCTCAGTGCTATAATGTCTTATCATGCCGATATTGTGCCTTTCGGCTTCAAGCAGATCTTCCCTGCCTACTACTGATCTCAAACCCATACGGACTGGCAACTGTACACTAAGCGACTCAGCTGACTCAGCGACAAAGCCAGTCACAGGGGATGGACCCGCAAGGAAGAGGCTCCTGCCAACGGGAGTGACATCAGAAAATTTATACTCCCTGGTGACAGGGAGTTTAAACTCCCTGGTGACATGCTCTCTTCTTGGGTTTAAATCAATCCTAGAGTTATCCCACTGTTGAATATGCAAAAGCGTGCCCAGCTCAGCATAACAAATGTGATGCACAAAAATCAGATGTAATTCAAGGGAATGACAATGAAATTGTCTGAATGGGAAGGAAGTATGACAGTACGTTGCTCATAAAATCAAGGAGTAAAAGTAATTACTCCTCGATAAAATAAGCATCAAAACGTTTTCCTACCTTAGTTTTGGATTGAGCTTTGTTAAGCTCATTGAGCTCTTCGTATCTCTCTCGAGCACTTTTGTAATCCAAGTAAGATCCTAACCGAGATCGTGAATCAACAGGGTTACGGATCTAGGAAAGGCAGAGGAGGAAAGATGTAAGAGAAATATGAGAACAGAACGATAAAAGTGGTGAGCAAATAAGAAACTTGGCAGTAGGCCTAACCAGTGAGATCTAATATTAGCTTCAGGGTGGGAGAGTAGCCAATTCTGTGTGAAGAAAATTGACAGATTGACTTTTTAGTACGATAGCCAGAGATAGCCAGAGATAGCCAGAGAGAGTCAGAAAGGCAATTCAGAGCGCAATGAAACATAATCAAATGCCAAAGCTGAAGCATCAATACAAACCTCCAGATGATTTGCCAAACCAGGACTAACGTCAAATTCCCTGAAGGGATCCGCAATCAAGCCCAACCATGACTGAGTGGAAACGCAGTCAGATGGAATGTTACATTCAGCAGATTTATTAGACAAACAGTCTGATTCAGGGATGTGAACCAGGTCCTGGAGTGACGTTTTCTTAGTGTGGCTGGAGATATTGGATCGCTGAATATTGAAGACCATTAAGAATAAAAAGTCATGTAAAAGAAGTTGTAACAAAATGATATTTGTCTAACTGAATATCCACCATTCAAAGTGTAAAATAGGGAGTGAGAAGAGCTTGCATATATTAGTGCTTTAGTGGGTGGAAGCCAGTTGGTCATTGATCCATCAAAGAATTTTGACTGCCAAAATAAATTTTAAACCAAGAGGCTAGCCTGCAATAAAAATTCATAACGGAACATGATTAAAATGATGCATCGTCAAACACACCACACTAGGAGAGTATGACATGTAATGATTTAATGACTTACCTGATTGTATAGAGATGAAAACTCATCTAAAAAGCTGCTCAGCTGTGCGGAGGTGGTGTCTGAGACCCTCTCACCAGTAAGCTTATCATATACAGAGCAGGGTCGCACAAAATTGCAGAAATGTGGTACGTCTCCCCTGACCACCTGTATATAAAATATGAGTGAGTCATAACAGTACATTGTAACAACCCTCATGAATATACTCTGAATCCGACGACTGACATGTGTAAGGCTGTCCTAAACAAAAAGTGTTCCATGCACCAATGACATAATTCTATTTGTCTTATCACATGCATCAAGTAATATTACTTCTTTGAATGCACCAAATCATAATTAACCATTGTGTCCTCTATGTCTGGAGTAACACAACACCAACCGAATAAGACCAATAAAAGATAAATTTCGTTGAACAGACAACTACCACCATTTACTTTATGAGCCCGGTCAGGCTTCTGTGGTGGGTTGGTTTTAGGGGATCTATGGGTCACTGGCTGTGGCCCAGCTCAAGTCCAAGTCAACTGGACGCAGTTGTATGTTAACTGTTTATTAGTTTCTGTTAAAACAGTTTTACGACATGGAATAAGCTGAGACCTGTTTTCGAAACATCTCCCTCAGATATTTAGAAATTTCAATCTGAAAATTGACTGGTCACCATGTGCGGTTGTGGCAGAGGCCACAAAGTGCTATGTTCTTCAAGCTTAAAGCACCACTGTAACACACAGCTATACTGACTGTCATAATAAACTAATGAGAAATCAATTTATTGAGAAAAGACTAATTTGTAATTTGCTCAGTATCAGGCTTCTATCGTTTTGAAGACTAGGTGATAAAAGCAGGTTTGGACTTAGCTTGTCAGTCACGCGACAAGCCAGAATTTATATGAGTGACTGATGTCTTGTCTTTATAGTATTACGCTGTATTTTACATCTGTCATGATAAGAAATTGAAACAATTTAATATTACATTTCTCTCTCATCAGTCATGACAATATGATGGATTATGCTTGAGTTATCTCTCAACCCCCTCAGAAATACCTATGTCCTCTGTTTTTATCGTTACAAAATCATGGTGTGGTTGTCCCCTCGCCTTTCCCAAGCCAGCTGTTGGGACTTCTCTTGCCAAGCTTTGTAACATCAATGAAATTCTTAGGCAATTGTCTCTCCAATAAGAAATCCAAAACACCTTACTTTTTAAATCAGGGGCATGCTAATATTTTTGGTATGATACGAAGTCTATCGTGTACTGTTATAAATCAAAAGGGGCAGCTCATGACATGAATTTCTTAATTGGGCAGGCACTCTTGAAACACCATCAAGGTGCTATCACTTGCAGAAATCTTCATATGTAGGTGTCTACTTACATAATGAGAACTTGGGCGATCACGGTGATACTACAAAAGAAGGAAATAAAGATACATTTAGACATGTTTTGTCATGTTTTGTTTTTACCACTTACAAATATACAGGTAATATACAGGTATGTAGGTATACCTAGAGCAAGGATTTTAAAACATCCCTCTGTGAAGCAACAGTTTGGTCACATAGTAGGCTACAACAGCATGTCATGGGTAAAGTAATGCAATTGAATCAATTTAGGAAATGTAATGCACGCGGATGAGCGAAGGGGCTGTTTGCAAACCAGTGCACTAAGTGGCTGTAAACGAGCCCTACACATGTTTGGTGTATTTGTCAAGTGGATTTCAAAAAACCAGTTAGCAGAAACAAAACCCTGGGTAATGAGCTTATTAATAGTTAGCCGTCACTCATCGATTGAATTGATTCAAGGTAATAAAGCCTGAATATATTTTTTCAAAGTTTATTGTACGGGTATCAACCTGATTAAACATAGATCCGAATGTTTGAAATGAATCTGAAGTCAATACCATACTTTGAAAATGGCACAAGAAAACCCTTTGATTTGAGCTAAAATGTCTCACTTAAATATTTAAACTCGTTATACAATATTTAACTTTTAACCTAATCTGAGTTAATGGTTTTGATAGCAGACAGACCACACAACAAATGCCTGAAATCTAATTGAATTCGGATGATGTTTCAATTTGAAGCAGATCACGGTTGCGAAGGGTAATAAACAAAAGCCTAAGATTGAGTCGCGCCAGGAGTTATTCTACTAATCTATCCATCATCTGGTAAACACAATACTGCCTCAAACGCCGTCATTGAGGAAACACACCAAGAACTCCACGGCCACGCAATATTTTTCCATTCAAATCCATTAAGAAGTAATGCATTTATACACATGTGTAGGTAGCCTAAAGATAAATTACCCACCCCTGAAAAATCTAACATAACAATTCACATCTCTCCAGTCCTACTCACCGATTGACATGGTGCTGAGGATGGGCGTCTCCTCCCGGTGTAGGAATCAAAGGCTAGAATCTTCTCAGGGTACAGATATGTTTTGTTGCTTGGATCCATTCCTGTCATGGCTGATCCTGTAGGCGCGTACTGATATCTGACCTTAGATGTGACTTCTCCACAGCCCTTACATTGCTGTAGCGATGCTCTACCGGCAGTACAAGCTGTGCGAGGTCGTGAGGTCATCAAGGCAGCGTTACAGTGTGAATGATCAAAGCAGCGACTGTGCCTATCAAAGAATCTCATATCTGGATGAGTGGGCATATTGAGATACCGTTGGGTCCCACTACTTCGATCGTAAGACGTAGTGGTGTTCTGTGAGGTCTTTCTACTACCAGGCTTTATGACTGGTTTAGCACCTGTGCGAGGTGTTTTGTCATTTGGCACAGATAATGCAGGAGGGCGTGATTTATATGACCTGTGTTTGCGTGAAGAGGGGTATAGAAACCCACTCCTGTCTGTTACTTGATAGCCAACGCTTTTACTGCGAGCCTGCCTTACATTTGGAGATCCACTCTGGTGATGGATACGCAATGCATCTGTGCTTTTCACTTTCTTTGGTTCTTCTTGGGCATTAGGTCTCAAGTCTTTTGAATATTGAGATAGCCGATACTGAGCTTTAGAGCTTGGCTGAGTCAGCTGGTCGCCAGAGACACCCATTTCTGCAGGTGGCTGTTTTACTTTTGCCAAGTCATCATACTTCTCAAACCCTTCAGCTAACCAGATGAGACCCTTGTGGAGTGACATCCTACACAAAGAACAAATTCACCATAATATTACCACATCAAATTGTAATATCATCATTGCGTTCTGAACGCTGGCCCTGGCACTATTTATACCTTTGCCCCTCTAGGATACAATGGAGCGCTGCTCAGCCAGCCAAGCTGGACGTGGACAGGCAATGCCGATCGTTTTTACACCTAATTACTCTGTTCACATTATTAATGATACAAGGCGTCATGATTCACAATATGCATGTGAATGTAGTTACATCTCAGATTAAGAAATACAACTGTGAATTCATGGTGTATGCAATTAGTTTGTAATGGGTTATCCATGCAGGGAGTTGATCCAAGACTAGCAAACTCTGTGAGCAAATTTCTGTTAGACTATGAATCTGGGAAACATGACGATCAAATTAAAATTTGAAACTCCAGAAACATCAATGCTAATTAAGATGCCGAAATAATGAAAAAAAAA
>ERZ1740072.1139-NODE-1139-length-10372-cov-7.010565_pt1 | contig 10372 bp, 8 predicted proteins | sample MGYA00581733_ERZ1740072 | MGnify/ENA primary metagenome ERZ1740072 (study PRJEB43018, sample SAMN04849741) | marine metagenome | isolation source: floating plastic debris | place: Pacific Ocean | collected 2008-08-30 | study: EMG produced TPA metagenomics...
AGGCTATGCACTCAACCCTCACACAATCAATGATTACAGGGCACTGGTTCAGCCAAACATGTGAATCTGTCCCGAACGGTAAATAGTCTACATTTTACTTTAGTGTTCACCATATAAAAGATTCCTTAATTTTAGACACCAGCATAGATTTTTGCTGCTACCAAAATTGAGTGCACCAGAGCTTTGACCAAAGCCCTTTAAATCCATAAGTTCGAAGCAAGGCCAACCAAATAGAGAATTTTTAGATATTTCTGGAGCATTTATTGAGTTGTCTGTTCATGTGTTGTGAGGAGACAACTGCAGCTTAATATCTCAAAGTAAAGTACTCTCATTCGATCCAGAATATCTTATATTGCCTAGGATGTTGTTTCAAGTTCTGAATACTTATTATTATTATTATTATTATTTAAACACAGCCAAGCAATCACTTGTTAGTATTAGGCCCAGTGTCCGGGTTCAAATTCTTTGTCGCCATAAAACCAGACCCGTAGGTTGTGGTAGGAAATCAGAACATATTTGGTCAAGGAGTTAAATCGTGTAAAGAGATCTTATGATTTTGTTGCACATGTAGATGCTAATGACCGGCTAAGGCATGCTTTAACATTCTCCCTATGGCCGATTCCTAGAACTGACCCAGGGGAATTCATACACGTACACAACGTAATCATCAATTTGTTGTTTTGTAGCTCTGTTCACCTTGAGGTCTTACATGTTTAATTCGACTGATGAGACGTTTAATATCACCACCCACTACTTTACTGACACATTTTGCACACGGCCGACCTTCTCTCTGAATACTAAGGGTGTCTATATTGCAGGCGAGAGACATCCCCAATTATACAACACCAAATCATACCAACTTATGTGAGTCTTCCTATACCTACACTACATGAGCATTCATTAGAATTAGACCTACATAGTGGCAATACAAAAAGAGGCCAGCATATTGGTCTATGGATGTATATAATGTCATAACCACAAAAGTTACAAAATACAGTTATCAGTGGTAAAAATATCTGAGATGACAGAATTACAATGCATGTTACTAGATGTTGATCACTGACCATTTTATGGTGTTGCTTAAAGTAATGCTGACAACATCCCTTGGGACCATGTTTGAGGATTGATTGGTTCGGCCCTGTGTCCTGTTTCCCTATCATATACATTACATATAGATACATATGTGTTATTATTTGAAATCATTTGTGATTTGTGAATGTCAATCATTAGACTCTTCGTATAGAAGTTATAAGCATGAAATCAAAGGAAATGTATATTCTATTCGACAAAGGATGTAATGACAACACAATAAAACCAACTTGGTTGAAGTTTTCCTTACACTAGTTACCGGTGGTCATTCAAAAACTTTGTTAAGCAGCTGCATGACACATCAAATGGACAATATTTTCAACTGATTCCTGTTATAAATATCTGTGCTGTTTTTATGTAATTTCAGGTTCAGAAGCTTACATGTTACCATACTGAGTGACTATATGCTAAGACTGATGAATTTAGGGAACTCTTCGCTATGCGGTCACGTGGCTAACTGGACACTGGGACAGGTTTATGATGTCACTGGCACGCGTGGCTGTGACACACTGGGTGTCAGTATACCTGAGAGTTCACATGTACTAATTAAAGTCGAAAGACACCCTCATTCAGATTTTATACTCCTCAGTGAACTCAAAAATAAAGTTAGTGACTTCTACACAAAAATAACGCAGTTTAGTTCAAAACTGAAACGCTGTCGGACTGTTCCTAAAAGGTGGGTTCACTATAGTCTGTCAGGTGATGCCAATACAGTCACATCATCAGCCAAAACCCCGCAATCTACAGCAAGTGTGACTCATACAGGTCTTCACCTGATCATATTTGGAGTTATTGCCTCACTTTTTAAAAACTACTTGTAATCTCATTTTGAAGGATTCATGAGGGGACAACTCTCTGTTAGCTCAGGAATTTTATCTTTGATCTGTTTTTAACTTCAATAGTGCCTTTCTGCTCTAAAAAACTTGAGTTACTGGAAACGGTCATTGGGAACATTTAATTCAGTACGCAAGTGTGTATAGGGATATCGCCTAAGCGTAGCTGATCATTTATTGTAGATATACGCATAATACAAGTCGGCAAGTGAAACTTATTTATACTTTCAAGATTTTCATAATCTGCATTGTTTTCAATGCACAATGTACATGTACAGAACAGCATTTAATATTTATTATGTACATATATTCATCATTATCTTATAGCAACTCATTTTATTGTTCAAACATAATTGCTGAGACAGCAAATAAAATTTGCAAAAATACATTACTTTAATAATTTTTTACCCTGCATTATGTTCTTGTCCACATAGAATATTCAAACAATTTATGGTCTAGCCCAAGGCTAATGCATAGAGTAATACTGTGACTTTGCGGCCATTGCAAGCGTGGAGCTCATAAAACTCCTCTTAACAAACCTACTATATTAGGGAAGAACAGGATTGACGGTACACTGTATTGAACCTAACTACATACGAATCAAATGTATATAACACAGCAGAGGTTATATTGAACTGATCTCTATTTTACTGCAACATAATCGTAGGCTGAGGTTGTGTTCATTTTGTGCAACTAAAATTGATTTTCATATTTTCACATAATTTGTAACTGTCATACCATGGTAAAAATACTAAATAAACGGGTCAAAAATGCATTTGAAAGCACATGGGAGTTTGAGTCTTACATATTAGCCCGCAACTCTAGTTCGATAGCTAGCTGTGCCTGGTTTTTGCTGGTAGGCTGTCATTAGACTGGTCAATCAATGAGACAAGTTAAGTGTACAACTACTCATCTTTGAGATAAACCTCTGTTGATCCCTCTTGTAAGCCAGCATGGCCAGCACACACCAACGCTGACAACTAAGTGTCCGCAAACGCTATTCAATATCACAATAAATTCAACTACCTTATTTATGACCTTGAAGTGAATCATACCGCAGCCCTCAAGTGTTCATAAATATCCGACGACTTGGTGTGCAATTGATTTCAACATAGGTTGTGTAGATGAATAATTCACCTGAATTTGAATTTCAGACATTGTTTGGTGTTTGCTGGATAGTGAATTCACCTGAGTCTGAGTGTTTATTGCAGTTTGCCCGCTCCTTACAGCAAGAAGCCATACGCATGATCTGTTCCTGTGCCTTATCTAACAGACCTGGTTTTCCGGGTTCACGGGCTTTTGACCTCTGTTTGTGAACGTAGAACTTGTTAAAGTTTTCAGTGATTATAGGTACAGGTATCGCAAGAGTGAGCACTCCCGAAAGCGCACAGATCGTGCCGACGATCTTCCCATATTCACCGACAGGGACAACGTCACCGTAACCCACAGTACACATGGTGATGACAGCCCACCAGAAACCCCCGGGTATACTTTTAATCTGTGTCGTCGGCTCGCCAACCTCACAAAAATAGATCATGCTACTAAACACTAGAATACAGACCATGAGAGCCAGTACAAACAGCGTCAGTCCCTCCATACTCGACTGGAAAGTCAGTAATAGTATCTGTAATCCCTGAGAATGTTTGGTTAGCTTGAATACTCTGATCAGTCTGATCACTCGCAGAAAGGCAAAGTCGTTACCCGCCCCGCATTTGTTTTCTGAACTCATAGTCTGAAACAAGGCTACGTAATATGGAACTATTGCCATTATATCTACAATGTTTTTAAAATCTTTCCAGAAGAGTAGCTTGTTGGGACAGGATATATACCGAATCACTGCTTCAAATGTGAACCAAATGTTGCAGATAGTTTCTATGGTGAAAAACATTTTCTCGTAGTCGAAATCATACTCGACCTGTATCAGTGGTGCTGCATAACTGGATGAGTTATCATATGGAGTTGTCAGCTCCTGTGAGGTCTCATTAACTGGAAGCTCAGGAGTCATGGTACAGTTGGGTTTGAATCGCGGCAGTGTCTCCAATGTGAATGTCACTATAGATATCAGTGTGGCGGCCACTGATATGATGCCGATAATGAATGCAAGTCGTGACGTTTCAGGATATTCAAAAAGACACCAGATCTTTTTCAGAAATTCGTTATCGGGATATTCATATTTAGTCTCGGTGTAACCCTCCTCTTTCTTGTAGTTTTTTATTACCTGCTCTTCGACTTGGAAGAAGTTTAGCTCATCTAGAAACACATCATCCGTGACAGAAGGCGGGCGTTTCAGCTTACCCCCGTACTTATAATAGTTAAATATGGACTCAAATGTGGTCCGGTGTCTATCGAAGAAATATTCTTCTGTCAAGTGATCGTAGTAAGGTTTCCGCTTTTCCGGATCACCTAAAACATGAAAAATGTGCGTGTATAAAGCTCGATTTGAGTGGCTATGACCAAACATCAATTTCATAGTTGAGATTTTACGAGTCTGCTTCTGGGAAATTCACATGTATCAAGGTAAAATATTTTCATATGAGTTAGTACAAATGCCTGAAAGATTTATGAATATATTACATGTACATACACTTTCACACTACTTATAACTAGTAAAATATTCATCTGACACTTCAGAATAAACAATATTATTGTCTTTTTAGTTGTAGCAGCAGTAGATTATTTGAAGAGCAGCAAGGCCCGTTGAGAGTTGGATTTCAGAGGCATAACTAGATTTGTATCAATCGACACTAAGTATTGTGTGATAATTATTCTGTCCACTAACGCTGCTCGTTGTGTTGTTAACCCTACTACATATTGTGCATGTGGGTAAATTCCTCCACCCACTCAAATAGGGGCCATTCTAGGAATTAGCTCATGAAATTATGCAAAAGCTCAAACCCAAAAAACATTTTTCATGTCATATGCGTCCCATAAGTTGTGAAAAGCTACTCGTTTTTTTATTGAACATCAACTCCAAGCTTAGCAAAGGACTGGTTCTGAAGTCGCAATATAAAAAAAAGGGCACAGCGCAAATGAAGATCCTGCGACCACTCCTACTATTGCGACTGAGAGTTTAAATGGCCCTGCACAAAAGGAGTCAACCAGGAGAGCACTTGAATGTATTGTATCAAATCAAATCTGTTTGCACGTATTCTTACAGTCATTTTTATATTTTCAGATATTTGACCATATCACTGCGTAATGACAGAATAATTCGAAGCTCTTTGACAAAGAGTTAACACATTGCTATAATCAGATAGAATTCACCTCTTTCCAACCATATTACATATCCATGAGTGTACACAGCAGTCAGGTTTGCGCTCAGAAAAAAATTCAAATTCAGTTTTTCAGCACCTTTTTTCACTTACCTAGAAGTGTGTTGGGATGCTTATCGAGAACGCTACGCTTTGTCACAAACTGCAGGCCGCTGACGTTGATAGTGATTCTCTCGCATCCCTGTTTCTCACAGTTGTGTTCGCCCTCCTCTGGGTTACACAGATGTTTGAACACATTACCATATCTCTGGTAGGGTGGCTCTCTCAGCATGGCATCACTAGTGGCAGCGGCGAGCAGACTCGGGCTCTCAGCCAGGTGAGAGTTGAAGGCATGTCTCGCTTTTTTACGCTTGTGGCCAGGTACCATTGGTCGCTGAGCTAACGCTACACCCCAATTAGCCATCATCTAGTCGACTTCTCCCTACCACATATATATACAGATTAACCGAGAGCAAAGTGCTTTCTTATGTCAATAAAATACATATATACAGCGATGGTGATAGTGTTTCTTTTTCTGTAATGAGTAGATCAATCCGTGCCTGAGGCAGTAGAAGAAGGTCTGAGGTATACGGCAGCTGTGGAGTTCCTTCAACCCTCCCTCGTTGACGGCCGTCAGCATCAGCTTGGTGGTGATGTCCAGTAATTAGCCGACAGCTTTGCCAATACTAACGCCTCTCTTCTCCATTAATCACCATGAGTATATCCGCAGGCACAAAGCTTAATCTCATTAGTATCAACCCTGTAAGAGCCAAAATTAAATCAACAGCTACAAATAATATAAAACAATATCATAATGATATTCAAACGTCAATCAACTTTACTGCGCTAATCCATGTGTCAGTGCAAGGTTTATCCTCTCATAACTGGAGTAATGCAAACATGGTATGCATTGCTTTGCAAATTACATAAGCCGCTCATGGCTCTGCTACAAACAGGGTTTTATACTGTGGTTTTCGATGGTTCGGCAGCATGCAGGGTTGAATCTTTATAAATGGCGCTTAAGTGTGGTGGTTGTGTAAGGCTCACCTGAAGCCTGCTCATTTCCCGACAGGTTTTCTTAGATGTACAGTCACAGCTGCCAATTATTTATCCTGCAGAAAGTAGATTTATCCAAATATTTGATGCCACAGTACAGTATAGAAATACATCATATGCTGGTATCACCTGTTTGCTGCACTGCCTCAATTTCCTGTTTCATCCGTCGCCCACTGTTTGAGAAAACTCAAAATGTCAATAGAGACTTTTGTCTAGAATGTCTAACAGATTCAAAAGTTGATGACTTTGTAAATCCAGTGAAAAATATATCACTCCTCTGTCCAACACCTTTTCGATAGAGAGCTATGTGTTAATGATTGGCCAGACAGGTATTGGCTAAAAGTTCGATTATTTGCTGTTGATACACCTTTGCAACAATAACGATAAACGATAGTAGAGCCAATTATATTAATCACAGATAATTTGTTGCCGGCATAACACCAACAATAAATATTCTATCCCTCAAGTTTTGATATATAGCGGCAGACAGCGGTCATATAGCAAGTATAGTGATATTATGGTATTGACTGACTGCATGGTCACCTACATTATAGTAAGCTTAGGTGTAGATATATAATATTCATGATCAATATCAGTCATATCCTTTAGATCTGTCTAATGTCAGCTGACTTAATTAACAAACTAAGCGGCGACAAAATGAAGGCAGCACTTTAAAGAATAGGGATTATATGTAATACAGTTTTTTCATCATGTAAGTTTATTTTGCACAATCCTAAGTAGTGTGTGCCTAGGTTGTATGATTTTGCAGGCCACACTGTCCCTATAATTAATCAATATCTCATGTTGAATATAAAATAGAATTCTTTTGTCAGTCAATCATACCAGCCTTGAGGAAAATGATATCCGATATACAATATTGGCTGATCCTGTCGGGCAGACCCGATATTCAATAGTTGTGAGAGCGTATGAAAATAAGCTAAAAATGTCACTATTTTAATGCCATGAAGACCCTCAAATACTCTGGTGTACTTGCTGTGAGGTAAATATGCTGCCAATCTACAACAAATTATAGTGTTTCGCAAAAGCTTGATGTGAGACCTAACAGAAAACTTAAATTCAATTAAAATATCTGTTATATTGAATTGACAAAATGCTCATTAAGCTATCATTATAATGCTCCAAGCCATTGATACATTCATGATGGTGCATTGTTACAAAGTCATTATTATTGATATAAAGCAATTTACAGTTCTGCAAAATATAAGCCAAATCTAAATTTATGCTTTGATTGAGAAAAGAACAGTCAAAGATAAGAACTTGATTGCCAATTTTATGACTATACTCTGAAATGCTGCATGATTGAACAAATTAAGGTATACTGCAGTATCTTGACTGTACTTCGGTGTAAGATGCAGGAATGGACATTTTCAGAATCTGGTTTTGCCATCCTGAGTCATGTCTCCATGCAAATTCCAAACTCCTAGTCACAGTCAATAAAATCAAAGCTATGCCTTTGGGGTACCTTTGCTTGTCAATGATAAGATAAATGATATACATGTATCATAATTCACCATTCCCTCACCATTCCTCTCATTATTATTGATATCTGGGAGGTAGAGGTTGTCTTCTCTCTCAGAGAAAGGAGACAACTCACTCATGTGATTAATTTATATTGTATCGGAAAAGGCTATACCGAAAACAATGAGAAAAACGATTACGAAAAATAGGAATCAGATATTATACTTTTAACTTCAGCCAGTGGAAGTGCCTTGTGAATAGATGAAATGAAGGGTCGGCATTTTCTTCCGAACCTCACGCCTTGATGGTTTTTTCTAACTGCCCCAGCCAGTTTACGCTCACAAACAGTCTAGAAGTCTCTTGAAGAACTTTATTTGCTGTATAATTGTACATAACTTAGCTAAAAAGCATCATTTTAGAATGGTTTGAAGGCCCAACATAGCCAATCTTGTGTCAAAATTTTCAATTCAAAGGGTGGTCTACAACCACCCCTTAGAATGGCGCATGAAGTAACCAATGAGACAAACATAACCTGCCAAAACCCTACTTTAATCAATCTCTCCAATAAAATCATTCCCACAATTCAATTTCGGACCTGAATTCCTAAAAATGCACAGTCAAAATCTGATTTGCTATCATTGGCTGAGTATGATAGGAATTCCAATGTAATGCATTGTGGGATACTCTTAGCATACCCTTGTGTGTTGGGCTCGAGTCTCACAACCTTCTACCCATTACGTAGCTTTCCTTATGATGTAATTTCGTCTCGTCTTGTAGATCATCAAAGTTTCTGTAGTCGTCATAAGAGCTTCTGGCTCCTAACTCAAACCCACATTTAACGGCGATCTTCTGAGAGTAGCCATTGGTGAATACGGAATACACGAGAGGATAACCCAGCTCTCTGAGCACGTTTAGAGATTTCTCCACTAAATTCAGTCCTATACCCAGCCGTGAGTATTCCTGAAGCACTCCGAATGATAGTATGATAGCGTGTCTCCCACAATCTCTGTCAAATATATACATGTACATGACGTCAAATTTACTCAGTAAAGTTACACAGATTGTGATAGTGGGCATTTTTTGTCTTTCTCTGATGCTCTTACTATAAAGGGAAAATTGAGTTGTGCTTCAAGCAATTACATCCGATGTATATGGATAAATCACACTATAGAGGTGTTTGACAGGCAGGGTGCTTGCAGGTTGGTAGCTGTTATTTATGTGCAGACTTGAGCGAAGAAAATGACCGCCACGAAGTTGGTATACGATGTCATTTTATTCTCCTTTCTTCTTGCTTAGAGGACAGAAAAGTAACACAAGAGACAGCACTGGCAACTATGGTACAATACCTCAATTTAGCCAATGAGGGCATTGTCGCACCTCTACTCGAAGAAAAAACATTTATAAAATTTATATAATAAATGCCCATACATGACAAACCATTGCATACATGAGTTCAACTAAAGTTTTAAAATGTTCTGTATGGTGTTTGAAACAAAAATATTGCAATTAAAAATACAAAAATTTATTTTACTTTGAGCATATTGGCCATTAATTGCCGCCTCGTTGTCATCATCAGAAGCTGCAAACCAAGAAGAAGACAAAATCTGCTTCTTTATCTTCATTGCAATAATTAGGACGCTATATCTGTGCATAGCAGTTAATTAAACACTCTGAGGTGAAAATATAGGCGCTAAGCAGGATTCGTATATATTACAATGCGTAAATAAATACAGGTGTGTGACCATAGGCATATAATAATTATGTAGCACAAGTTGTAGCTCCTTTATATATCATAAATTCTGATAGTAAAATAAGTTGTGCTCTCCTGTACAATGAATAGACTATTCTCAAATCTCTAAATTCTATGCTGTCCTCTTATCTCAAGAATGTTCAATGTATTACATGACCTTGTACATTACTACAATGATTTAAGTACATCTTTTAATACAAAAAGAACAGCCTCTACCAATGGTAAGAAACAATAACATTAACATTAACCTACGGGTATCTATTCCACACGTCAAATTCTCTGATTTGCTTCCCAAAGAAGCGATCTATTTCAGCCATCTGCTGCGTTGTCTGCTCATCCAATTTGTGGTGAGAGAATTTGTAGCTGCCAGGCTGCTCTACATGAGGTAGTTTAGCAATCTCTTTATCTATTCCTCTCAGCATCAGTGTACCAGCGACCTGCAATTACCAAATCGGTCAACATCAGCATCAGAGCCTCAAATCAAAGCTAAAGGCCAAATTTTTGCAATTCATAGGTACCACGTGTTGGTTCTGCATTCCTGCAACTTTTACAGTTGAACATCGAAATCTGGCACATATCGTAAAACTGTCCTTTTGAAAAGGCCATATCTCACCTTCTGCTTTTCGTTATCCCAAGCAATGATGACAGGACAGTTTGTGGTTTCTATCATTTCGCATAGAACGTGCTTCAAATTTTCTTTCCCTTCATCAGTGAAAAATCCTGTGATGGCTGCCATTGCAGGATTGTACAGTCTTGATTCATAGAATGCCTCAACTAATAGAGTCCAATCTACTGCGGAGCTTTCTAACACCTGTTAAATAAATTCATGATATATAAAATACATACATATCTCTAACCAACCAACACATTTCAATGTTAATAATCTTGCTGCATTATAAGGTAAGGATATTTCA
>ERZ1740072.1140-NODE-1140-length-10370-cov-12.436549_pt1 | contig 10370 bp, 3 predicted proteins | sample MGYA00581733_ERZ1740072 | MGnify/ENA primary metagenome ERZ1740072 (study PRJEB43018, sample SAMN04849741) | marine metagenome | isolation source: floating plastic debris | place: Pacific Ocean | collected 2008-08-30 | study: EMG produced TPA metagenomics...
CAGATATGTGATGCTTAAGACTGAAGATTTGAAGACAGTGTAGCTTAAATCTGATAACCTAAAATATTGTTTCATGTGCTGGGAGCCCCATTTTATAAGGGTTAGAGATAAAAACTATGCCTGCGTTTACAGCCAAAGCCTGATTCAGAATGCCCAACACATTATGACCTGTGACCTATGACCTGTATAATATCACATTATTTCACACAGCAAAAAATTTGATTCCTAGAGCTTTCCTGTGGTAAATAACATTAATGATCTTGCAATTGTAACTATCAGCTGCTACTTAACCTTAGAGACCACCCAGAGACCACACAGATGAGGTGCTTATCATGATCTATTGGCTTAGATAGGAAATAATATGGGTGTGAATAAATTCTGAAAATCATCTAAATATGAAATATGGATGGTGGTATGAGTTGCCCTCCTTGGAGGAGGTAACTTCTTTGTTTTGACTATACCCAAAGTAGATATCATCACTGAATCCTGAGAGGGTGCAACAGTATGTCATAGTATTCAACTTTAGAGATTTAATGCTCATTGCGAGAAATCCCACTCAAATACCCCAAGTGATTTCATCACTGGCTGGATGAAGCATGCAGCATTTCTATCTTTTCCGGACAGAGTAAAAGTTTTTTGACAGTACTAATGTGCTTCACACCCTCATAGCATGGTGGAAGCATGTTAAACTGATTGGTCTTTGGGTAGTCTTTAATCAAATGCTAAATCTTCCTTTCTACATCTCGCCGTATCCTACATTCATAGATAATTATAGATATGATATTAAAAGGGAAGAAGCTAGATCTAGGTCTAGGATGTTAACTAACCTTCTGTAATGCCAAGGTGTAAGAATTCCCTGATTTGGTCGTCTTCGTCAATAACTTGATGCGTAGTTTCATTGTATAAGTACCGTCCATATGGTTTTATTATCTGAATTTGCATACAGAAATTATTAACAATATAAGTGGCTTAAAACCCTGTCAACTATTTGATGTCATACAGATTATCGATTGATGATGTTCTTATTTACTCCTGTGCAGCCCTTTGTGGTCATTTTTTTGTTGAGTATGATCTTCATGATCTTTTTTTTTCTATTTTCTTGTCTTTGTGTTGCCTTTTCTTGATCATGATCCCTGCACAACCTTTTTTCATGTCCGCACCGTGCCCTTTCCCCCTCCAATGGCGGTTATTGATACTATAAACACAGCAATGCAATCTTTTCTCCCCAACAAGTCTCCCTCCTCGCTTGCTCATACCACATGCTTTGAAAGTCAGCACCCAGTCCTTTGTATCACCATTATAGTGTAGTTAAAAAGGGCTAAGAAAACCCATTGTGACAACCTTCTGTTGGGCTATCAAAGTTATCTTTCCTTCTAGTTCAACTGTGGACAAGCTGCATGCGATAGAGCATATCACATGGTTCCCTAAACCTTAGTTGCTGAGGTGTGCTGATGTGACTGTATTGTAGACTAGGCTTCTCACTTACAAAATTCTAACCTTAATCTTAAGCAAGGTCTCCATTCATAAAAACTATTGTGCCTATAGTGTCGAATCGGGGTCAAGTCCTAACCAAAAGCCCTTGATTTAATAATACCATTGTTAGGAAAGAACCACAAAAATCATATCCATGCAATAGAATTTTCTGCCTGCTAGCAACATTGAATATACTGATGATATAATGTTATCTACAAGAGACCTCTGAATTCAGCAGAAGGTTTCACCAAGTATCTGATACCGGTGATGTAGTTAATGAAATTTCGTTGACATCACTTCTATCAGCCCCCATGGAGTAATGGCAATGTTGTTAAAAGCTTTCTGTATAGAGTTTGTGGGTTTTTGTAGGACACATTCCTTGATAGTAAAACTTTGCTTATGTGGTGAACACTGACCCAGAACCGATAGTTGGCTCGCTTCGCTCCATGGGAATTACCTAAAAAGGTTGCAATATGAGTATGTTGAAAGCAGCTCCCTGGATGCAGAGAAGCACTGTATACAGTAGCATATAGTAGTAGATCGAATATGTATAGCCACCAGCATAGGTTTTACTACTGTATTTGTATGAATAACTGGGAAAACTTATCAAAATGCTCATCACACAGTGGATCGACAGTGATAAAAAACTTAAATCTACATCAGTGTGCTGGTTTTGATAATAAAGATAGAACAATAACCAGTGATGACTTAAGGGTCAAGTCCATAGACTTTGAGGTTTCTAGACTGGCAATTGTCTGCCCTTGCCTATTAAGAATTATGATCCTCTGTTACAGCCCTAGGCCCAAATCAGGTTGAAAACTAGGCTATGTATAAATCAATCGAATAGAGATTTTGGTAGGTTTTAGCAAACAAGCGGACTGATTGGTCAGCTGGTAAGTTTTACAAGGCTTGTGAAAATTTGGTTTGAATGAGTATGCCAGTAGATGTGCTATACGCGACGCAAAACTGAGGGCGGTGTTGGTGCACTGCGGGAGTCTGATGATACAAACATTCTGAAACCCAATGGCCAATCTAGAAACCTCAATATCTATGGTCAAGTCCCATCTTCAGTTTATACGGTTTGGCCAGTATTTCCTGTCCGGTTTTTTTCTCCATGATCAATAAGGGGCTTTAGTGTGACAACAGGTGGTATACATTACCTACTTTTGTCAATCTACCCTTGGCTGAATGTCTTATTTTGAACCAAAAACCTTGGAAACTTCATGACGCTTTCCCTTTTTGTCCCTTTTAAGAAGTTCCGGCTCAAGAGAAAACTTATTTCTTAATACATCACTGATAACAACAAAGATGTGTGCATTGCTGGAAAATCAGTTTTACAGTGTAATCTTAAAATAATACTCGATACCTGGAAGGAATTGGATCTCAAACAAATTTAATCGGGTAGGGTTAACCAAATTATTTTCTGAGCCCTCAATATCTGAACAATTAATAGCCGACTTAGAACGCCACAGAGGACATTTTTCTCAGACCTATAATAAGACATGTTGAATAATAGTCTTTAAATTTAGTTCCAAGTCAAACAAAATGCCTCTTGTGGAAATTGGGGCAGAACAAGATGTCTGCTTTGAGACTTGAGGGTATTACCAGGATTTAACAGAAGCAACTGAGGACATTGTTAAGACAGTGGAAGAAAAACTATGGCAATATGAACTTCTTCACAAGTTATGAATGTACAGGGCATACTTACAAGTTTTACGATTATTCTCCTGAAAACTTCATGTCCTACCGAGTCATGCACAACAAAACCCACTCCGTTGTAATCACTGATGTTTTTCCCTCCTAATATGAATTTCCAAGGGTATTCGACAGCTCTTGGTGTGTGAGACTCCCATATAACAACAGGTTCTGCAAACAGAATACATTGTTTATCCATTTTCATTAATTCTTCCATTTTTGCCAAGATAATCACACAATCTAATTATCACATCCCTGTATTAGGTAGGGGGTTCAAACTAGGGTCTATGCATGGCGGGCTCACTCCAATCGGCAGCATTGGGGGTGATCAGGATTCAAACATGTGACCTCTGGAATAAACACCACGAATCCTGACCACTCCACCATCCTGCTACGCTTACAGAGAAAGACTCGCTATGGGGAAAACACCACATGCCTTCCATAGGCCTTGTGATGTCAGATCAACTACAAACTTATTGTTTTATTAACATCATCACATAATTTACAACAAGTTCATGATTAATGTGTATCTAATGGTTTTATAATGTGAATTTGCAAAACAGTCGTAAAGAGCAGGGGCGTATTTGGCCAACAATTTGACCCACTAGTTTTTGAGAATTTTTCAAAATTTAAGCCCAAAAGAGCCAAGATGACAGTGAAGGAGTAGACCTAGCCTTAAAATAAGGCCAGAATTGGACTCAGCAGGGTCTATTATAGAGACTATCTGTTTCACAATATCTGTCAAGTTTTAAAAATTGAAATTTGGAGTTGTCCCCTTTTTAGGGGTGTCATCCCCGAAATTTCGCGACTCGTGGGTGGCTAAATACTAGATACTAAATACTAAAGAGAAGGATAACGCTACAGTTTTATGATTACTTTGTGCAAGCATTTATATTTCAACTGAACTGATATTCTACACACACGTACTTCCGTGTTTCAAACTCTGAAAATGTAGCAAGGCTGCTAAATCCATGGATAATGGCCACAGCTGATCTAAGACACTGTGTTTAACTTTATGGATTAGACATGAATAAAATAAGTTATGGTAGACGGCCTATAAAAGCTAGAGTATATGAAATTGAGGGTGATTCTAGAAATTAAAGGGAAGGCAACTTTTGAAGCACATTTCCATGTGCTCTCAACAGTATCATATAGTTGGTTATGATATCCTTTGATGATGAATTATAATTATTTGAACCCTCTTCTATTCAACTATTATTCTCATTTTACTCTCAGAAGGTTTTGTGATGCTCAATTCCTCCTAAAACAAACTGTCCAAAATAAGCAGTTTGGCTTGGTTTCAAAAGGTGCTATTATTGGCTAATTATTGTGGTCATGCATGATTAAGCTCACATTGTGTGTGCTTTACATTAGTGTATAGAAGAGGAAGTTGCTTCTGCACATGACAGGAAGTGCCATAGATGAAGATGGCAGCCACCAGGAACTGCCATATTGGGATTTTTTCAAGGCTCATAACTTTACTTTGGGGGCATTGTGAGCCTTTTCACCAACATATTTTAGAAGTAGGAGAAGGCTTCTATTAAATCAAGACAAGTTGTTTTGAAAGTTTTCTCCCCTTTAATGGAAAAGGCAAACTTAGTATCATCTTTTCAGGCTGCTAAAATAGGCTGGCTTGTGCTACCAATTCCTTGTAAATCCATTCATGCTACAAGACTGAGAAATGTTATTTCTGATTGATGTCTGAACAGCTCAAACTGTCGAAAAAGAGGTTGATTGAGTGAAGATTGAGTTAATAAGGATTTCAAAAAGATTGCTGTGTGATCGTATGCGCCATAGACAAAACACACAAACTAGACTGGTCTCTGTGTAACGGATTGCTGTTAAAAAGCACTGTGTGAGCAATTAATTTTAGAATGCTTTGGCTCCTCTACCTCTCTACCGTTCTTGAAAATCGTGGTAGCTAACCAAGTTGGTACAGATGAGAAGATCATCAACCTGCTTTTCTATTTGGTGACATTGTCTTTACATCAATCATCAGCAACCAAGAATTATGTAAAACTTTGATATTTGCTTCCTGTTTTCATATTGTGTTTTATTATTGATTTCAGAAAATATATTTCAGGAATTCCCTTGATCTGATAAAACCTGCCATCCTACTTTCACATCAAATTTCTAGCGCAGACATTAGTCAAACTATCGATCCATAATTGTATCAAGTCATCTACGTTATAATTTACATGCTCATTCCTTACAAATCCACTGCTCAAAAGTATATCATATCGCATATTTTTTCTCATCGTGTTTGGTCTGAAATGTTGGCATATCCTAGACAACATACCTTTAAGGAGGATGTGATAAAAGAGCAATAAGCTACATCATAATACTTGGTTGAAATATGGATTTTACAGAGACTGTGACAGTAAAAACGTAGTATGGCAAGGCAAAATTACTTAGGTATGGACTTAGGAATCAGCCTCTGCAACTTTATTTTTAACGTCTGTCTCCTGGGATTTAAAACCAGAAGGAGTAATAATAAGACCCATGTTTTGTGTATAAAACTAATAATTTTGTACAATGAATAACATCCCTGCTAAAAGACTCATCCCTCAGCGGGCAGCTTAACCTTTTTGGGAGATTTTGGTTGTAGCATTGATGTCCGTCATTAGCCCTTGCTGATATGAAACAAGTTTTGGAAAACATGAAGCAGGCACCTGAGCAGTGCAACTTTCCAAAATTATAGTCAAAAGGAACCCTTTTGTTATGTTTCGAGGATTGATTTGTCGATGGATGAATATTTATTGAAGAAAAACAGTTAGACGTCGTGTAGAACAAGTTTCACTAAGTATATTCCATTTGTTATCTTCTCAACTTCGCCTCTGAGATTATACCAACAATTCATTTCAGCACTCTCAAATCTCAATTTTTGTCTTTATTTCCTGCTCAAACACAGTTTCTCAACCTTCCATAAAGACATTCCCCCAACACTACTTGATCTACCATTACCAACAACACTTATGTTATAGCTATGAATGATTATGTTTAGAATTTCCCATCAAAGCAAAAATCTTTGCATTGCAATCACAAAATATCAACCCTGGTACTTCAAATTCACCTCCCATTCAACATTATTGATGAATACGAAAGCACATGTACTACAATAACATGAAAACTTGACAAAATGTGGCGGACAGAAATTCTACCAACTTATTCTGGTAAATCGCCGATGCTTTCCACAATATTTTGCTGATTCTGTCCCAAATGCTAAAATGCATGACCATACACGAGTGATGGTTAATGTAAGTTGCAATAAAAATCGAGAATACCATATAAAAAGGGTGAATACAGCAAATTCATCCCCTTCAAATGTTGTATGTTACTGCTTTTATCATTGATCTGCATGCATCAATGAACTTTTCTACCCCAGTGAGATGACATAACGTCATTAGTTATGCAGCTATTTATGGGAGTTATTTTTAGGCTCTAAGAGGCCAGTATAGTCTGTGTGTTTTGTCTATGGTATGCACAATCACCTTGCCTTAGTTTCCTATGCCGGGCTATCCTTGACAAACCATTATTGTTTTGTCTAATAAAAATATTAGATATTAACTTGCCTACATTGGTGTCATTTTCATTTACTATCAGGAAAGTGAATTTTAGTGGGTAGTTCCTATGAACTTGGAACGTTCCAGAGCAGCGCATTCTGAAGTCAGTTGTTGTATACAATGCAATAATGAGCCTGTACTGGAACCGACTTAGAGGATCTGGGGTATACTGTATAAATAACAAGAGATAGATCAGATAACCACATGGTAATACAAACATATGTTAATACCAATATGATGCATTGGTGCTTCACATCGGTTAGGGCGGGTAATAGGTCATCGGGAGCAGACCATTTAAGGTTGTGTAACAGCTTACAATGCACATTGTCGCCATTTTCCACCATGCTGACATATTAGTAGAGTTTAAGGGCATGATGAATTCATGTTTTCTCTGAGTGATGGCCTGGCTTACGGGTGCATGAAAGGTATGAGCAAGATTTAAGACAGTTAACCCCCACTTATTTGTGTAGAAAAACATTCTCTTCACCAAGTAAATCGTTATATCATATCTGATTTTGTTTATAGTTTACATCGTCACACCACTCTGAGTCTATCTTGACTGGTTGATCAAAGCAGTAGCTATCCAGAGCTCTCCAGGCATACGTTGTGTTAAGATGAGTAAGACTGCGAGTCTGACTTGCTCTTAAATCTTTCACTGCAAGCACGAGTAAAGCAAATTGGATGGATCAGAGATCTGGCAATTATCTGTGCAATTCTGTATTATATCAGAGTTTTGCGGCATACGGTGAACATTATTATATTAGTATGGTGACCATCAATAGCATGGCTACAGCTATGAGATTTAAAATGTCCATCCCCTTTTAACTTATAAACATGATGAGTTGTGTGCTGAGGAGATCAGGTCCTTCATCAATGAATATTAATTTTTGAAATGTAGGTTACAGGAACTGCCATGTTTAAACTGACAGAAATTCGGAGATTTTATCCCTTTGTCATACAGATGTTCTTCATAGGAACCTCACTGTGACAGAAGGACATAGATTGCTGAGCATGCACTGGTTGCTGTTTAGCCACACCCATGGATAGATCACAACCAGTGACTGAGAGCAGACCTGCTGATTGAATCACATCATTTGCAGGACTGCTCTCCTCCATAGGCCTACAAGATTGGTTTACTCCCTGGTTTCCCGGTGACCCAGACTTTCCCTGCTGGGTCACCTTCTTTTTGTGCTTGCGTTTGGTAATAGACAGGGTAGTTGAGGGTTAATATGAGTGAAATTTGTTTAGAAATTTGTTGAAAGGAGAGAGCAGTGATCAATATTAATCCTGAAGCAGCTGCTAGGCTTTAAGATTCGTTGTATTGCGATTCAGTTTGATGATCTTTGGTGAAGCCCATAACTCATGCTAGAGCACACCGCCCAGAAATGTGCTCAATAAAAAGTAGTACTCACACACAAACTCTACACCAACACATTTGACGCGGTTGTCAAACTTTCCATGTTCTAGGTACACAGATGTCTGCTGGTTTGAAAGTGTCCTTAGTGGTGGTGTCGAACTGCTTCCACTTTTGTACTCATCAAAATCAATGTACGTTGGGTCATAATCATCAAAAGCATAATCTCTTCTACCAACCAAAGTACTAGAAGTTTTGACTGTCCGTCTCCACTGCATTACATATCTCGAAGTGTCCTACACACAATAGTAGTAGTCCCATCAGACAACCGAATGGGCTTTCATACCGCAGTTGATCAATATTTTTTATAATTAGCAGATATTGAATATCAAATTATTGTGAACGGTGTCACACCAGCGATGCACAAGGCTACGAATGTTCCCATGAGAGCATTCATGTGTGCTTTTTTGAGTTCTAGTTTAGATGAAAAAACAATACTCTTCTTACCTTGCATGCAAAAACTTACCCAGTTTACAGGCTCTAAAATATATTTCACCACTGTATCCTTATGTCGTCTTACAAGAGGGTTGCATCCAATGCATCTGAAACCAGATGTCATTAAGTGTGAATAAATGAGTCAGCCACTCATCGTGCATATATAATTGGATGTATGTTATTCAAAACTGGCAACAAAATTAGTGTTACATGTGTAAGAATGTGTTTAAGTGCCAAAACTGCCTGTAAAATTTGCAATTTGGCTCACATGAATCACTTCATAGCATAGAGTTTCCTGTAGACAGACATATTTCTTAAGCTGTTTTTAAGGATCCACTAGCAACAGCAAATCTCATATTTCTGTAACATCATACTTAAGGACAGGACTTGGAGGGTTGTCTCCTTTTGAGTCATAGTATTTGACTATCTGGAATGCTGATCCTTCTGCCACGACATGTTTTTTATCTTGGGAAGCATATTGAAGTACACGCAATGTAAAGTAGTATGATCTGTGCTTTCCCTGTGTTATGTTCAAAGGTAAGTGATCGTCGTCCCTTGCATCATAAAAAAACAAGATATTAACAATGCACATCAATAAAACATCAGAGGCCCAATGTTGTCATTTGAGATTTATCTGTCCAATTCACCCTTACAGCGCTGCCACTATTAAAGCTGTCAGTTATGATGAAACCATTGTGATACAGGCTTCAGGGTACACTGTATCTATACACAAAGTACTCTATCTATGCACTTGCTCTGCTTTAAAAACAAAGCATGTGTGAAATTCTATTACTCAGGTAGATTTATAAAAGTCTTACAAATATTTATGATGACTGGTGCTGAAAGTAATTCAATTTTCTACAGTGATTGCAATTAAAGCAACAAGTTTTATCAAACTTGACCATCATAGCGAGGATGATTGAAGGCATGGGCTCAGTTAGTTTTATCAAAAGTCATGATGATATAAAATTCGGTTAGTTGGCCCCATTGCAGAGGCGTACTGTACTAAAGCGCACAGACGAAAGGCGCAATCTTAATTTTTTGTCAGAGAATGTTCTCTCTCTTTCTGTTCTCCTTCAAAATGAAAAGTGTTCGCCATTTTGAAAACTAAGCAAACATCAAAATTCACCAAATTTCATGGTGAAGCGCAGTGAATAGTTACCTGAAGTGTTAGTTGGAGTCAGTGCTAAAAAGGGATAAGTGAGGTTGTTCATACCCGGTTTCAAATCTCTCATAAAAATTTTAAGAACTTAAATTTTAAAAAAAATTGTCCTTTCTCATTCTTTCCTAGCTGTGATAGTCTCAAAATTATCTTCTGATGGCAGATCTTTCGCCTCTTATCTCAAGTATTTACCTGCATCTTAAGTCTATGGACAACTACATGAATAAAACAAAACAGTGGACCAACTAGTTTCAGGAACTTGAGAAACAAAACAAATGATCATGATTCTTGTGAAGTTTTCTATGGGCCCCTCATTATACTCATCATGTCCTCAGGCTAATCACCGGAATAACCGGGAGAGTAGAAATTTGGCCGACAACTGGTAAGAAAGAAAGGAAGAAGAATAATTGTGCCCCTAATGACTTCTTATTTGACTAAAACAGCAGTTCATTTCTGAACAAAGAGATAAATACCAACTTATATTGTGCCTTATGGCTGAGAGGGACTGTTGCCAGAAAAACAAGCTGCTTTACTATTTAATCAAATATTGAAAACAAACTCTGGTCCTCTTCATGGTCTATTACTATGAGCCGTTTCTTCTTGTACTGTCTCAATCCTCCTAAGATAC
>ERZ1740072.1142-NODE-1142-length-10369-cov-5.975373_pt1 | contig 10369 bp, 9 predicted proteins | sample MGYA00581733_ERZ1740072 | MGnify/ENA primary metagenome ERZ1740072 (study PRJEB43018, sample SAMN04849741) | marine metagenome | isolation source: floating plastic debris | place: Pacific Ocean | collected 2008-08-30 | study: EMG produced TPA metagenomics...
CGCGCCACCGGGGGCTGGTGAGGCGGTGCAGGTTCCGGGTGTCGACGTGCGCATTCTGCCGGGTGTGAAACAGACCAAACCCGCAGACGTGATGCGCGGGGAAGAGACACAGATCGCAGGCTATCTGGCCACACATCCCGGTTTTGACGGGGTCATCTGCCTGCCCGGCACGCACACCAAGTGGGTGCATATCAGCGCGGGCGAGATCGTCAGTTTTCGCACCGCCATGACGGGAGAGATGTTCGCGCTGCTGTCTACCCAGTCGGTCCTGCGCCATTCGATGGGCACAGGTTGGGACGCGGCGAGCTTTGCCTCCGGCGTCAGTCAGGCGCTGTCACGGCCCGAAGGTTTGGCGGCGTCGCTGTTTTCACTTCGGGCCGAGGGGCTTTTGGACGGGCTGAACCCGGATGCGGCGCGCGCACGCTTGTCGGGGCTGCTGATTGGAGCGGAACTGGCGGCGATGCGTCCCTATTGGTTGGGCCAGCAGGTCGCGTTGATCGGGGCCGAGTCGCTCAGCCGCGCCTATGCCGACGCTTTGGCCATGCAGTCTGTGCCCTGCCACAGCGCGGGCGTCGAAGATATGACACTGGCTGGCCTGCCTGCCGCTTGGACCCAGATTTACGGAGAGGCCGCATGAGCCGAGAGATAATTGCCATTCTGCGCGGGATCACCCCGGACGATGCAGGGCCCATTGCCGATGCTCTGGTCGAGGCCGGGATCACCCGGATTGAAGTGCCACTGAACTCGCCGCAACCCTTTGACAGTATTTCCAAAATGCTGTTGGCCCATGGGGGGAATGCGATGATCGGGGCCGGTACGGTTCTGGACGTGCGCGATGTTGAAAAGCTCTACAAAATGGGCGCGCACATGGTCGTGTCACCGGACGCAAACGCTTCCATCATTGTGGCAACGAAACAGGCCGGGATGCTGTCTTTTCCCGGTGTGATGACACCGACGGAGTGCTTTGCCGCCCTGCAGGCCGGTGCGGACGGTCTGAAGCTGTTTCCCGCCTCTTTGCTGGGTGTTGAGGGGCTGAAAGCGATTGGGGCTGTGCTGCCCAAGGGCACCAAGACCTATGCGGTCGGTGGTGTTGGACCTGCGGATTTTGCGGACTGGTTTGCTGCTGGCATCACCGGATTTGGCATAGGGTCGGCGCTTTACAAGCCGGGTATGTCGGTGGCGGATGTTGCCGCGCGCGCGGTGGATATGGTTGCGGCATACGACGCGAGCGTCTGATGGACGTCTTTGCCACGCATCCGTGCATCTTAGGCGAAGGGCCGCTTTGGCATCCTAGACGCAAGGCTCTGTTCTGGTTCGATATTTTGGGAAAAACACTGCATTGCAAGGGCGCCACCCGCCTCAGCTGGTCTTTCGACGAATATGTTTCTGCCGCCGGTTGGGTAGACGCCGACACGCTGCTGATCGCCTCGGCCAGCGGGTTGTGGCGCTTTGATATTGCCAGCGGCGGGCGCGACCTGGTTGTGCCACTTGAGGCGGACGACACCACGACACGCTCCAACGATGGCCGTGCGGACCCGCAGGGTGGCTTCTGGATCGGGACGATGGGTGTGAAGGCTGAGGCCCATGCAGGTGCGATCTATCGCTACTACCGGGGCGAGTTGCGCCAGTTGTTTGACCGGATCACTATCTCCAACGCGATCTGTTTTACACCTGATGGCGACACGGCCTACTTTGCGGATACGTTTTCGCAACGTATTCATAAAGTTGCGCTCGATGCGGACGGTTGGCCAAAGGGAGAGCCCGAAGTCTTCGTCGATCTGCGCGCCGACGGTTTGAACCCGGATGGGGCTGTTGTCGACGCGGACGGCAACCTGTGGAACGCCCAGTGGGGCGCCGGGCGCGTGGCCTGTTATGGCTCTGACGGCAGCTTCAAGCACAGCATCTCTGTGCCCGCGTCCCAGGCGGCCTGTCCGGCGTTTGGCGGGGCGACAGGGACAACACTGTTCGTCACCTCTGCTGCGCATGGCGTGAATGAAGCGCAGGGCGGTATGACTTTTTCCATGGACGCGGGCGTGAAGGGCCAGCAAGAACATCAGGTGATCTTATGAAGCGCACGCTTGGCGTTTGCTACTACCCCGAACACTGGCCCGAGGCGCAGTGGGAGGAGGACGCCGCGCGAATGGCGGCCCTTGGCCTCACATGGGTGCGTATCGGGGAATTTGCGTGGAAACGGATGGAGCCGGTTGAGGGCGCCTACGATTTTGACTGGCTGGACCGCGCGATCGAGGCGCTGGGCGCTGCAGGTCTGAAGGTCGTGCTGGGCACGCCAACAGCGACACCGCCGGCATGGGTTGTGGCCAAGCATCCGGACATGCTGCCCGTGGACGCCGAGGGGCGTGTGCGCGGTTACGGATCGCGCCGACATTACTGCTTTTCCCACGGTGGATACTTGGATGAGTGCCGCAAGATCATTCTGCAACTTGCTGAACGGTATGGAAAAAATCCACATGTGGCGGCATGGCAAACGGACAATGAGTATAGCTGTCATGACACGGTTCTCAGCTATTCGGACAGTGCCAAGCGCGCCTTTCGCGATTGGTTGCGTGCGCAGTTTCCGGGCCCGGCATCCTATCGCGGCAATGACGGTGACATCGATGCGCTGAATGCGGCGTGGGGCAATGTGTTCTGGTCGATGGACTATGATGACTTTGACCAGATTGGGCTGCCGAACCTGACCGTAACCGAAGTGAACCCGGCCCATGCGCACGCGTTCCGCCGGTTCTCAAGCGATCAGGTGGTGACCTTCAACCGCGCACAGGTGGACATCATCCGCGCCCATTCGGATGCGCCCATTGCGCACAATTACATGGGCCGGATCACGGACTTCGATCACTTCAAGGTTGGCGCTGACGTCGATTTCGCGTCCTGGGACTGGTTCCGGCTCGGGTTTCTTGAGTATCGCGCGGGCACCTCTTATGCGCACAAACGCGCCTATGCGCGGCAGGGCGATCCGGATTTTCAGGCCTTTCACCATGACCTCTATCGTGCGGTCGGCAAAGATGGCCGCTGGTGGGTGATGGAGCAGCAACCGGGGCCGGTGAACTGGGCCCCGTACAACCCCGCGCCCTTGCCCGGCATGGTGCGTTTGTGGACGTGGGAGGCTTTTGCCCATGGGGCTGAGGCGGTGTGTTACTTCCGCTGGCGGCAGGCCCCGTTTGCGCAGGAGCAGATGCATGCAGGGTTGTTGCGTCCTGACAGCGTTGAGGCCGAAGCATTTGGCGAGGCCGCGCAAGTGATGGCGGAACTGGCGGATGCGCCGGATGTCATGCACGCCCAGGCCCCTGTAGCCATCATGTTTGACTATGATGCAGATGCGATGTGGACGGTGCAGCCACACGGGGCTGATCTCCGCTATTTCGGGCTGGTGTTTGACTGGTATCGGGCCTGTCGCAAGCTGGGCCTGTCTGTGGACATCCTGCCTCCGACCACGCGTGACTTGGAGGGCTATGCGCTCGTTCTTGTGCCGGGCATGATGCATATGCCCGATGATCTGAAAGCAGCGCTTGCCGACGCGAAAGCACAGGTAATATTGGGTCCGCGCAGCGGCGCGCGGGATACACACTTCTGCATTCCAACGCCCTTGCCGCCTGCATGGCCGGGCAGCGATCTTGCAGTGTCCCGCGTGCAGTCGATCCGCCCGGATATGCCCATCGAGGTCGACGGAGGCGGGCAAGTGATTGGCTATTTTGAACAGATCACGGGTGGGGGCGATCCCATCCTGCAAACTGCGGATGGCGCGCCTGTGGCCGTGCGGTGCGGCGCAGGCGTGACCTATGTCGCGGGTTGGGGCGATGATGCGATGCATCAACGCGTGATCCGCGCCACTGCGCCAGACCTCGAAGTCCGCGATATGCCCGAGGGGGTGCGGCGGCGCGCGACTGGCTCTGAGATATTTTGGTTTAACTATTCGACTAAAGATGTTGAAATTGATGGGGAAAGCTTGCCATCATCAGGTGTGTCGCGCCACAGTAACTAGACCGTTTGCGGGAACGCGCGACCTGTCATATATATTTCATGGAATCGTGAAATATAGTTTCCCATGCTGCTTGACCAACTCTCAACCCTTGCCCACGCGCCGCGGATGGCTGTGTTTCGCCTGCTGATGCGACGCTATCCTGACGCGCTGCCCGCGGGTGAGATTTCCGTTGTCCTCGGGTTTAAAGCCTCAACCACCTCTGTCTACCTCGCTGCCTTGTCCGGCGCCGGGCTGATCCGTCAGGACCGGGCGGGCACGTCGCTGCGCTACAGCGTCGATATGCAAGGGGCCCGGGCCATGGTTGCGCAGCTGTTCGATGATTGTTGCAACGGGCGGCCTGATCTGTGCCCGCCCGGTCTGCTTGACCCATTCGAAGGAAGCACGCCCATGACTGACACCAAGCAAAACGTTCTGTTCATCTGCACCGGAAACTCCGCCCGTTCAATCTTTGCCGAGGCGATCATGCGCCATGAGGCAGGCGACCGGTTCAACGTGTACTCGGCCGGCACCAAGCCGCAATCGGAGCTAAACCCGTTCGCCGTCGAAATGCTCGGCCAGAAAGGCCTCGACACCAGTGTATTGCGAGCCAAGAACATATCGGAATTTCAAGGCGATGGCGCCCCGGTGATGGATTTTGTCTTTACGGTTTGCGATCACGCCGCGAATGAGGAATGCCCTGCCTGGCACGGCCAGCCCATTTCGGCCCACTGGGGTCTGCCTGACCCGGTAAAGGCCGCAGGCACGGATGCAGAAAAGCGGCTTGCCTTTCAACAGACCTTCGGTGCCATGCGCAATCGCATCATCGCCTTTTCTGCCCTGCCGCTGGACACGCTGACCCGCGCCTCGCTCCAACACGAAGTCGACGCGATCGGCCGTAACAAGGAAACCACATGACGACATATGCCCTGAATGGCCTTGGCCGGATTGGAAAACTTGCGCTCCGCCCGCTTCTGGAGCGCGGCTGCGACATTGCCTTTGTGAACGATGCGGTGGGCGATCCGGCGATGCATGCGCATCTGCTCGAATTTGACACTGTCCATGGACGCTGGCCTGCACAGTTCAGCGCGGATGCGGACAGTATCAGCATCGACGGCACCCGTATCCCGGCGCTTGGGGTGCGCAGCATCGAGGAACTGCCGCTGGACGGCGTGGATGTGGTCATCGACTGCACAGGCGTGTTCAAGACAGAAGCCAAGCTGGCCCCGTACTTTGCCGCAGGCGTCAAAAAGGTCATCGTGTCCGCCCCGGTCAAGGATGGGGAAACGGCCAATATCGTCTACGGCGTCAACAATGCGGCCTATACCGGGCAGCCCATCGTCACTGCAGCATCCTGTACAACCAATTGCTTAGCACCCGTTGTTAAAGTCATTCACGAAGGGTTGGGCATCAAACACGGGTCGATCACCACCATCCATGATGTGACGAATACGCAGACAATCGTGGACCGTCCTGCCAAAGACTGGCGGCGTGCACGGTCGGCCCTGAATTCGATGATCCCGACGACAACGGGGTCGGCCACGGCCATCACGTTGATCTACCCGGACCTCGTGGGCAAGCTGAACGGACACGCGGTGCGCATTCCGCTGCTCAACGCCTCGCTCACCGACTGCGTGTTTGAGGTGGAGCGCGAGACGAGCGTGGAGGAGGTTAATGCGATGTTCGAAGCGGCGGCCAGTGGTCCGCTTGCGGGCATTCTGGGTTATGAAACGCGCCCCCTTGTGTCCACGGACTACACCAACGATCCACGCTCCAGCATCGTTGATGCGCCGTCCACCATGGTGGTGAACGGCACGCAGGTGAAGGTCTATGCGTGGTATGACAACGAGTGGGGCTATGCCCATCGGCTTGTCGATGTGGCGCAGATGGTGGGTGACAACCTGTGAGAGAACGGCCCGCCGGCTTTGCGGCCTACATTGCTGTGACGGCGGCCTATTGGGCGTTCATGCTGACGGATGGGGCATTGCGGATGTTGGTGCTGTTGCACTTCAACAGCCTTGGCTTTTCCCCGGTGCAACTGGCCTATCTGTTCGTGCTCTATGAAGTGGCCGGGGTCATCACAAACCTGTCAGCGGGCTGGATCGCGGCGCGGTTTGGCCTCACTTCGACGCTCTATGCGGGGCTTAGTTTGCAAGTGGTGGCCTTGCTGGCGCTGACCCAGCTTGACCCCGAATGGTCAGTGGCGGCCTCGGGCGTGTTCGTGATGTTGGTGCAGGGACTGTCTGGTGTGGCCAAGGATCTGGCCAAGATGTCGTCCAAATCTGCCGTCAAACTGCTGGCGCCTGAAGGCGACGGACTGTTCCGATGGGTTGCCCTGCTGACAGGCTCGAAGAACGCGGTGAAAGGGTTTGGCTTTTTGCTTGGGGCAGGGGCGCTGGCGCTCTTTGGCTTTGTCCCTTCCGTTCTGGGCATGGCCGCCGTTCTGGGCGTGATCCTTGTGAGCGTGGTGCTGCGGATGCCGCCGGGGCTGCCGGGTGGGCGCAAGGATGCGAAGTTCAACGAAGTGTTTTCCAAAAACCCGCGCGTCAACTGGCTGAGCGCGGCGCGTGTGTTCCTGTTTGGCGCACGCGATGTTTGGTTTGTGGTGGGAATCCCGATCTATTTCTATTCGGTCCTGAGCGACGGCACCCCCGAGGGCCAGCGCGCCGCGTTCTTCATGATTGGTATTTTCATGGCGATCTGGGTGATCCTGTATGGAGCTGTGCAAGCTCGCGCACCCGCTATTCTGCGCAGCGCGACCCGCAGCGAAGCTGACCTTGCCGCCAGTGCGCGGTTCTGGGTGGGAACGTTGTTTGTCGTCCCGGCCGGATTGGCGCTGGCCGCCTACCTTGCGGGTGCACCAACGGTTTGGTTGACGGCCTCAGTCGTCGTCGGACTGCTGATCTTTGGTGTGCTCTTTGCTCTCAATTCTTCGCTGCATTCCTATCTCATCCTCGCCTTTACCAGCGCGGAACGGGTGACGATGGATGTTGGGTTCTACTACATGGCGAACGCCGCCGGTCGCCTGATCGGAACGGTTCTGTCCGGGCTCACCTATCAGATTGGCGGCCTTCCTTTGTGCCTAGGGACGGCGGCGCTGATGATCGCGCTCAGTTGGCTGTCGATCGGGCGGATCAACCGCGAAACTGTGCCAGCCACCCCAGTGTAGCATCTGTATCACCACCCGGCTTGTACTCCGCACCCAGTGGGGCGGGCCAGTCCGCGAGGGTTGCAAAGATATGGGCGTAGTCCAACTCGCCATGGTCCGGAGCACCTCGGTCTGGGACGGAGGCGAACTGGATATGTCCGATGATGTCGCGCAAGTCGGCCAACCGGGTCGTCACGTCGCCCTCGTTCCGACCTACGTGATAGCAGTCAAACATCAGCTTGAGGTTTGCTGCCCGAACTTCTGAAATGAGGTCGCGCGCCTGATCCGTGCTGGACAGGAAATAGCCGGGCGCATCATGACGGTTCAGGGGTTCAATCAGAATGGTTTTCTGTGTTGATGCACAGGCATAGCGCAGGTTCTCAACAAATGTCTGATGTGCCTCGACGCCAGACGCAAAGCCGCACATGACGTGGATCGCGCGAGCGCCGACGACGTCTGCGTATGCGATGGCCTCATCAATGGCAGCGCGTGCCTCGTCGATCCGACCGGGCAGGGCCGCCAACCCGTTCTCGCCGCCCGCCACATCGCCTCGTCGCGTGTTGAGGCCAAGGATGGGGAGGCCCGTCGCGTCGAGTGCCGCTTTGACGTCCTCAGCCGGTGTCTCATAGGGCCAGTGCAATTCCACAGCATCAAACCCGGCCACATGTGCTGCATGAATGGCGTCGGGCAATGGGCGATCCGCCCAGAGAAACCCAAGATTGGCTGAAAACTTCATGTCTCTTCCCCCGGCAAGGTCAGTTGCGCGTTCCGGGCATAGACCTTGGCCACGGCTGCATCGTCCTCTGTGCCCAATCCCATCCCAGCGGCTGCCACGAATTGCTGCAAGGCAGCGGCTGTGATGGGGGCAGAGAAACTGGCCGATTTGGCGATATCCAGAACGATTCCAAGGTCTTTGGGCCAGATGTTCACAGATGAATGCGGTGTGTAATCACCTGCCACGATGTGGGGCGCACGATTCTCCAGCATCCAGCTGGTCCCCGCACACTTGCTGATGACATCAACAAACTGTTCGGGTGCAACGCCTTGGGTCATGCCAAAGGTCAGCGCCTCGGCCATGGCTGCAATGTGCACGCCCGCAAGCAATTGGTTGACCGCCTTCATCGCTGATCCGGGGCCTGCGTGATCGCCAAGCTCGAACACGGTCGTGGCCGTGGCCTTGAGCACGTCTGCAGTGGCAGAGAATGCGTCTGGCGTGCCAGAGGCCATGACAGACAGCGCACCTTGCGCTGCCTTGATTGATCCGCCTGAAATGGGAGCGTCGAGATAATGAACCCCATGCTCGGCGCAACGCGCCTCCATTTGGCGGGCAAATTCGGGCGGGACGGTGGCGCAGGCCATAATCACGGACCCTTTGCGCATGTGCGGCACCACGCCGTCTGCGCCAAACAACACAGTTTCGGTTTGTCCGGCGTTCAGCACCACAACTATGACGGCATCCAATTCACCAGCCACCTCGCCAAGTGCGCCAGTCGCGCCGCCTTCGGACGCGAACCGCGCGGTTTGGTCGGGGTTCACGTCATATCCGTAGGTGACATGTCCTGCCGCCAGACAGGATTGCGCGACGCCGTATCCCATAGAGCCGAGCCCGATCACTGCTGTACGATGGGGTGTGGTCATGTGTGCATCCTTGTTTGATTTCTGCGCAGTCTTCGGCAAACCAAATGCAAAGCGCAAGGGGGCGGCGGGAGAGGAACGCAGGCTTTGCAACCTCTTGCAATCCCGCATGCGAGCGGGTCACCATGCGATGCAAAGGCAAAGCGGGACAAAGCGCAAATCGACATGACACAGGACGGCGCACCAACTTCAGAGGCTAAGGGCTGTTGTCTGCCGGTACGTGCGTCGCGCGATGCGGCGCGCGCGTCCCTCGCGCCATTGATTGCGGCGAGCGCACCTCCCCCCCATGAAACGGTTGATATCCCCGGTGGCACCGCTTTGGTCGGCACCAATGCGCCGCACCTGCCTGCGGATGGCGAGGGGCCGTTGCAGCGCAAGAAGGTCAAGCCATTCAAGATGGACGTTACGACCGTCACAAATGCCCGCTTCGCCGCATTTGTTCGGGCCACAGAATACGAAACCGAGGCTGAACGGATTGGCGATTCCTTTGTGTTCATCAACTTCCTTCCGGACGACGCGCCACCCAGTCAGGCAGTGGCCGAAGTGCCTTGGTGGCGTGTGATCAAAGGCGCATACTGGCGTTGCCCTCACGGTCCGGGATCAGAGGCGGCCTGCGACCCCGACCATCCAGTTGTCCACGTCACATGGAACGATGCCAAGGCCTTTGCTGCGTGGGCAGGCGGGCGGTTGCCCACGGAGACTGAGTGGGAGCATGCCGCGCGCGGCGGGCTGGGTGATGTGCCTTACCCATGGGGGGAGGGTGACCCCGATGATGTCGGAAACTTTCCCTGTAACATATGGCAGGGGCAGTTTCCGCAGGCCGATCTGGGCCTTGACGGCCATGTGGGCACTGCGCCGGCGCGCTCTTTTGCGGCCAATGGCTACGGGCTTTACAACATGGTTGGCAACGTCTGGGAATGGACGTCGCTGCCCTTCAAGGTGAAGTCGCTGAAGCGCTCGGTTCAGGCCGTTCATGCGGGCAAAGCGGGGTTTAAGCTCAGCAAAGGTGGATCGTTCTTGTGCCACGCATCCTACTGTTATCGCTATAGGATTGCGGCGCGCAGTGGAACATCTGCTGACAGTTCAACCTCCCATCACGGGTTCCGGCTGGTCTATTCTGTCTGAGAGCTGGTGCGGCCCACAATCGAAATCCTTGGAGATACCAGCTGCGAGGACTGCACGCCCGTCGGGCGCTGGACTTTTTCAGCAGACCACCGCAATGGTGATCGAAATCTTGCAACTTCAAGGTGATGAACATGAAAAGATCGCGGATAAACAGCTTGCTCGACGAAGGTGAAGACATGATCCAATCGTTCGGATTTGTCCTGCCCCCTTTCGCCAATTGGACGCCGGACGAGTTTACGGCCAAAAAGGACAACGCAGCCCACGTGATTTCGTCCCGGTGTGGCTGGGACGTGACCGACTATGGGGCTGGGCGGTATGACGAGATGGGCCTGTTCCTGTTCACCTTGCGCAACGGGCGTTTGGCGGATCTGCAGCGAGGCGGTGGGATGTGCTACGCTGAAAAGCTCCTGATCTCAAAGCAGGATCAACTGAGCCCGATGCATACGCATGTGATTAAGGCCGAAGCTATCATCAACAGCGGCGGTGCG
>ERZ1740072.1143-NODE-1143-length-10368-cov-9.228450_pt1 | contig 10368 bp, 6 predicted proteins | sample MGYA00581733_ERZ1740072 | MGnify/ENA primary metagenome ERZ1740072 (study PRJEB43018, sample SAMN04849741) | marine metagenome | isolation source: floating plastic debris | place: Pacific Ocean | collected 2008-08-30 | study: EMG produced TPA metagenomics...
AGTTTCTCAGTTTTTCAGTTTATTTTTGAAAATTTTGACTGAGGCAGGGAGGTTTATCATTTTATGAATCTCACAAAGGGGACGAGTGAGCTGACGCAGATCTAATGTTTCAGTTTTGCTTGCCTAATATAGACACAAATCAGCGAAGCAAATCTGAGATTTATGGCCGATTATGCATCAGTTTAAAATCATAGCGAGCAATTAATATGGCTGATGAAATATGCATTGAATGGATAGGATAGGAATACGGCCCCTGCGGTATATTTTCTTGATGGGTCGACTAAAATTTGTAGAGCTGGACACAGTATTGCTTACTACAGCAGGTATTTTCGGCTTGGGGCCCTTCTTGTGATGTTTTTCCCAAATAAATGGATAAATGAATGGAGTTTTTTAGTCACATACATCTGAACAACCTAGACACTTAAGTTTGGTTGGTCACATCCGATCAGGTGCCATTCTAGAAATTGTCTTAAGGACTGACGCATTTTCCCGACCAACCCCGCACTTTATCACATATTTCTTGCCATCTGTATCAGTTAATTCTCAATGCTGAAGTCTCTTGAAGAACTTCATCTGCTGTGTTTAGTACAAAAACAACAAACAAAATGTATGTCAGCTGTAGTTTGACTCCCATGTGACTGGGACTGGGACTGGGACTGGGAGTTCATGCAAACCCCTTGATGTAATAACCTCGCAATAACATGATTACAAAGTTCAAAGCCAGGTCATTCACTGGCTACTGTTGCTGTTGCAAAGTAGTTGTCTGTTCCTGCTCAGTTATGCAAACAAAGTGAAACTACTACATGTGATAACTTTCATAAACAAAACAATAAATTACAATTGGCTGATATCCAAATTACTAGCCAATTAAGTGCTGGGGGTGTGTGAAAAGTGACCAATCACAACCTATATTGATATCCTCTATATGACCTTCATGCTTTGCGAAGGTCACAGTGTGTGCACACTAAAAAGTTTTCTTCTAACCATAGACTCCTTGCATAGATAGAGTACAATATTTCCTCTCAGAAGAGTATTTGATAGACTCTACTCAGACTGTTGCTTGCTTGCTATACAGACAGGACAGAAAGGACAACAGAATGGCATGTCCCTATGCACACAGTGATGTTATGTGAGTTTCATTCATTCCTTTCTTTCACAGTCACACAATTGAATTTGATTTGATTGTCCCTCGCCTCACTGACTCAGGAATTCTTGAATATATGTTATTTGTTCAATTTTGTCTTTTCATTTTGATTTGGTGGTTTTCTGTGGTAACTTGGTTTGTGGCCGTTTGTGTATGGAGTCTTGATGTTACTGCTTGGTTTGTGTTTGTGGACTAGAAAGAATGTCTTGAAATACATCCACACTTTTGTTGTTAGAGGGGCTGTGAACTATCTGTAGGTAGATAGAGCAGTCTATATTCTTTCCGTAGACCTACTTTTAAGCGTAGGCGTAGGCCTATCTAGGAGTGTTAGGGCCTATGTAGGCTATGTGATTACTGAAAGAAGTCTTGCAGTATGTTGGATAGGCATACTATAATAGTAAGCAAATGAGTTCAATGGCAGCCAAGTGTTGCCAGTCTGATGGTGTGCTGGCTGTGCATGAAAATGTTGGTTTAATTGTTGGATTCCTGTCCTGAAAGCATTGGTTCCTCCACCTTTGATATACTTATTTGTGGGCATAAACAAATCTGCAAACAGCCACAATCTGTTGGTAGGATTAGGAATCACGGGTTGCGGGTACAGCACAACTGATAATTAATACTGGTAATACTAATGTATGCTACAACCTGAACTTGCTTTACTACTGTCCACTATTAATACATACCCACAATGTCCACTATCTATCCTAAATTGAGAGCATGGGAATATGGAAATTAGACGCATGCCTGTTCTGCTGACATATCGGCTCTTTCTTCTAATGGCAAAAAAGGACATTTACAATCTCTGATGAAAACCTTTGTGATTTTCTTTGAACACCTTGGTACGCTAGGCCTACAGAGTTTAATTGAATGCTACCCATTTTATCTAACACCGTAACCGTTCGCAGTAACCATAAGTCCTGTGGGATGGGATACGCTCACACATGAACTGCTGATACATTTCACAGCATAAGAATGGTACCATGTAGGATGGTTCAACATTTCATTCAGCTGTTTCTCTCTCTCATTACCCCTTTCTTTCTCTCGCCTAGTAACTAAATGCCCAAGAATCCGCTTTAATTCTTCCCCTGTCCTGTTATTATCAGGAACAATCAAAGAGCTTACTAAATCAGACAGTGGGTAGGATTGTGGTTTGGGTGGGGGTAGGGAGTTAGGAATTGGGCACAAGCCTGTGCTACCTGAATACTGCATACCGGTACACTGAAATCTCATTTGCTTTCATTTGTTGGCGGATGTGTTATTGTCTTTAATTTTTTGCTTGGTGTTTGCTTCTAATAAGACCTGTTTCTTATTATTGCGTACTAGCAAATGTGCTTACACAATAAATACCTGTATGTCTTTCTGATGTTGTGATTATGATTGAGAATAATATTTTTAATGTGGTGAACCGTCTAAGTATCATTGTGCTTCAATCAAGTTCATGATTTTGGCCTGACACTAACAAGTGGGGCTACCCCATCCTCTCGAAATTTCTGAAGCCACAAATACACGGATTTGAATACTACTAACTATAAACATTTTTCCAGTCCTGAGTGGAACTAACAAACAATATTCTATTAAAAACCAGGTTGAACGTTTGTGAGAAGTATTTCATCAGCCCATATCCATAAAGGCTATAAAATTTCATCAGGATTTTATGTACCTCTTTCATTAATGTTTGTGATTGTTTCACATAACCCAAAGTGGTTGTTGATATAAGCCTTTTGTTGAGGTATTTTTCTCTCATCGGCTCAGAGGATTAATTGGATGACCTTGGTAACACGGTAGTTTGAGCGGATAATTATGGTATCCATTTGTTTGATTTGGTTTGCCCAGGCCAATAATACTTTGTTGCCAGCTACAAACAAGTGTCCATTCTAGTCATTCAAAACTAGATTTTCACATTTTTTCGTATTTTCCCAACATAACAGTTATATCATTTTGATGATTCGATCAATTTATGATTTTTTATTTTTGTTGGACCCGCTTCTGTTCTCAGCAACAAAGGGCATACAAACAAAAACACAGGGAAGATTACATGTGAGGGTTGAAGGTACATGTACTTTTTTCTTATCGAAAATTTACGGCTCAGTTTGTTGTGAGAGTGAGTTTTAAAAATTATCAGATTTGGTATGGGCACTATCATAGTTCCGCATCTTTGCATGTTCAACTCCTCCATCTTCGTAGCGCTTTATGAGGATGACTGAAGATGTTAGGTTTCAAAATCCAACACACAACAGTGAGATGTGTCAGGGGATGTGTGGGTCCTTGTACCGGTAATAATGTTCTGTATGGCCTGATCGATCATGTTTATTTCTGGTATCGCCGGTGTTTTTACATTCATGCATTGGCCTATGTGTATCATGATGCCATACGCGCTCATTGATTTGCGAAGCACTCGTTCTGTTGGTTTATTTCTGGTACCAGGTATCACTGATCTTTGTCACATACCAAGGACAATAAGATATTAGCTCGAGTTCAGTTTCACCACTTTGACTTGACGTGGAAGAAATATTGGCTTGGCTATAGAGTATATCTTAGCTATTTGAGAATTATTCAATGAGATAGCGGTAGGCCTGCATATGAAAATAAAACAAAAATCCGCTAGAGATTGAAGCTAGCTAGCTGATGGGGCGAAAGATTTTGAAACACTATATTTTACAAATAAGGCCTAGTTGCGCTATTTCACTCTACTAAGGTATTTTCATCACTGATTTATAATTTTATACAAATTAGTGATACCCATACTATAATAATTGGTGCTGTTGGTTGTAGGTTTGCTGGCGGAGATCTGGAGACAGGAGAACCTTCAGCTGATATTGAGGAAGCTCAGGATGGACTGAATAATCTGGCTATTAGTGAGGGTGTCAACTATCACGACTATCTCAAGGTACAGGGCCGTAGTTTAGAATTTATTTTTGGGGCAGTACAGGGACAGTCAAGTGCATGTGGGTCAGTCACAGCCTCTTATTTATGTGAACGGAACACTTTATGTAGGTATGTATTCAAATAGGTAATTTTTGGCCCACCACTTTATTTTAGACCCTGCAGCCCCTTAAATTGCGGCCCTGTGGTGTCATCGACCGCATTTGTTCAGACAATAGATCTGAACTTGAATAAATGTATAAATCCACTCATCCAATCAGAGTGCTCTATACAAATCATAGAGGTTGCCATCATGCTTTTTTGACTTCAAATTTGTGCAGGAGTGAAACTTGAATTCAACTTTCCTGTCTCCGATAATCTGTGTGCATTGATCTTTTGGTACTCATATTCAGTTCAGATCTAGTGCTATAGTACGTAAAAAAAGTAATGTTAGATGTGTGTCAACTCACATCATCCTGAGGTTTCCTTAAAATAATATAGCCTTCCTCATGCAAGTTCATCTGGTCTGTGTTCTGTGATGTTGTATATGTTACTACAGGATGATAATGGAAGTATTGGAGTTGCCTCACCAGGTGAGGGAAATGAAGGTTCTTTAATCGCCATTTTCTATCCAAAAGTAAAAGGGTGTCCTTGAAATTTTATGAAAAATCAAGATTTATCACAAACTGCCGTACTGTTTACAAAGCTTCAGTATCAAAGTTACTTTCAAAACTAGATGTAAAAATTGTTTTTGGTATTTTGCTTTTTTAAAATTTATTTTCTATTTTTGCTCCTTTTTTGTTTTCACCTCTACTTTTTCGGTCTTTCAATCTAAGCAATTGATTTATACGTGTACCATCAAAGTATGTGGAAAGAATTTGTTTTGACTGGCGCTCTCATATGTTTTGACGAGGTGGAATTTATTGGTACCAAAAATGAACCAACCGGTGTTGCAAAATCCACTCTAAATAGAACGCAGTGATGGAAATGAGGAGTTGGTATGTTGGCCTATGTTTGTGGACAGGATAGGCATTATTGTCCACTCTGATCAATGGAAAAGGGGAAGTTCATTCTCTGATCAAAGCTACAAATCTCATGTTTCATATTAGGTTATTGCTTATCCCATTCTGCAAAGTCCATATGTTTACTATCATAAATTTATGAATGATTGAGGGAGGTTGACCCCACGGACAAAGTATATTTTTAAATTCGTTCTAGGCCGGTGGTGGGCTTTATCGCACTTGTATAACAAGATTTCTTATCATAAATAGAGCAATATGCTTCCTGTGGTAGCTAACTTTGACTAAAGATTCGTGTCCAGGCACCAAGAAGAGGCCTGTTACCACATGATAAGGCTGCCAATGCAGTTTGTTTTGGAGTTCTGCCAAAATAGTGCAAAATTTACTTCGAATGCTGTTACAGCAATGTGCTTTCGAAGAACGTGACTGAAAATATTTGTCTTGATTTGGGTGGTTGTTGGGATGTGATAGGGATGTATTTGGGCGCTTTTCAAATGTATTCAGAAGTGGTGCAAGGTTGAGGATGAGCTCGAGTTGGTGTAAATCAGCCATATGATACAGTGACCGACAGGGTGTGTTTACCATTAAATCTGCCCTGCTAAATTCCTGACAGTGTTTGAGCATTCAACCAGATTCTGGACCAGATTCAATGGTGGTTATATGAAACATCCAGCTTTAACATGCGGACTCCTTGTGTATATGGTATGATATGTATGATATGTATTTTGTTTATTATTGTAGTTAGATAACATCCTATCGTCACAGAGGCCGCTCAGTAAACAGGAGAATGGAACAGGAAGTGTTCACGATGAGCATCTCTTCATTGTAACTCATCAAGGTAATATACTACCCTACAGGATGAAAATATACTCAGAATCTAATTTAACGAGTCCTGGCTAAGAATCATCAATTTCATGGAATTGAATAATAGAAAATTTTGATCTTAAAATTTCTATCGTATGAGCTATCATTGAAAAAATTTTAAAAATCTTGAGATAAGTGGAGTTTAACTTAAGCGAATTTGCCGTTAACGAAATAGCAAAATTTATATTCCAGTGAATTTTTTTTTGTAGGGTACTAGAGTTACCCTACCGAACATTCTGTTCCTGCAAAGTATATTGACACGCCCATTCTCTGCAGGGTGTGTCGGTATACTTTACCTGAACAGATTGATTGGAAAGTCGAGGAAAGCACTGCATTCACTGAGGTGGAATATACATTCGATGGCTGCATTGCGTTTTTACCTTTTAGGGCAAGGAGTCTGGCAAATCGTTTCCAGACCTTTCTCAACCCCTCAGTTACCTTACGGACCATTTTTCAAGGGCTTTAACTTCGTTAATTTGTTAGAGACCAGAGATTTCACAAGGTTCAAGTTTTTTCTCATCTATGTCAAAAAGATCTCATTCTAGTCTGTATGAAATCTTTTGTTTGACATGTTTTGTTCTTTCTAATTTCATGCTGGTGAATAAGTGGCAAAAACATAAGACCAGCTCAAAAATAATAAGTTTGTAGGGTACTACGTCTTTATAGCTTTTGCACGCACAAAATAGTTGGCTTGATCTGCAAGCAATAGTAGGGCATGTTAATGAGCATCCCACAACGCAGAATTCCCAGACACACTGAGTCAATGATAGCGTATAACATTTTGACCATAGGCTTAATAAGTCTATGATTTTGACTGAGTATTTCTGGAAATTCCAGAGAAAATTGCATTGTGGGAATATTGTTGACATGCCCTATTGGACAACGGGAATGTGGAAATATCTTGTTTTTGCTGCAGCTGCGTTTTGGTTTTTGGCTGTGCTCCACTTCCTCATCTTATCATCAAAATCTTATGGTAAATAATTTTACAAAATTATAAACCTATAAGTAGATAAAAATATACCTTGTAATTGTCAATTGTGTATAGTGTATTTGTGCAAGCGCTTTCAAAGTCAATTCTGAGAACTTGAAGAACTAACTTTGTTGAAACAGGACTCATTAAAGAACCATGAAGCTTTAAAAAGGTAGCTTCATGAATGTAACAAATGTCCACTATTTGTTGGAGACTCTCCAATATCAGAATTAGTGCAAAATGATCAAATCTAATCAAAAGCAGGATGTCAATTTACACTCAAACAGGATTTTAAGAGAGTAAAAGAATGAAGTATGTTAGGTATTTTTTCTTGGTAATGCTTATTAGCATCTTTCGATGCCACCATGATTTTTGACCCTTCCCATAACTGTTTTTACCTGTTATTAGGTAGTTGTCACGTTTATATGATGACCGAGATGACCATTACAAGCTTTTTGACCCGGTTGCGAAAAAATTTTGTGCATTCAATTGCAGACATTAAATGGCAAAATCTCTTGCCCAGTTCATACCCTACAGGAACTTGAATTACAAGGCACAAAAATTCACGATGGTGTCGTCTTCTCTCGATATTCACAAGATCAATGTTATGAACCTAAGTGATTTTGAAAAAGTGATCAAGTGCATGTATTGATCAGTTGGTAGAGCGTCGGACCTGTAACCAATAGGTCCTGGGTGTGAACCCTAGTCTGGGCAACCATTAACTAAACATTAGTACTCATGAGTGTTATTTTCAGGTAATTAGCACCTGTTGGGAGATATGTTTAGTGGGTTTAAATCATTTACGATTTTGGTAGTTGCGAATTTCGCGAACATTAATTCCAATGAATACTTTTGTTCTGTAGGGTAACGTTGATTGGCTGGAATAAAAGCAGTGAGATAATTGATTTTTTCCCAGTGATGAAAAGTTTTACATAATCTAGAGTTATCTGCTCAGAAAGTCTGACATGATAACTACAATGTACATGAATCGAGGTTATCTGTTTATATTTCGAAAATTTCCAATCATGCTTATAAAACACTCAGTCCTCATCTGATTGGCAGTTCAACACTCAGTGAAGAGTACTGGTACTGAAAGCTGATCGGATAATATAAGAAAATAATGGCAACTTTGAACATTGACATGCCCTATTGTTTTTGCAGCGTATGAGTTATGGTTTAAGCAGATATTATATGAGGTTGACTCAGTCAGGAATATACTAAATGATCAGAGAGTGGATGAAAGTCGTATGTTGCTCATCATTACACGTCTCAACAGAGTCAACCTTATTATGAAGGTGAGCAGGAGGGTGATGTCAAAAACAAATTTATGAAACACTTTGAAATCTACTTATTGCAACATTTTTGTTAGGAGTAGGAGGTAGCTCAGTTGGTTAGAGCGCCTGCCTGAGGCACGAAAGTGTCGAAGGTCTTGGGTTCGAATCCCGCTGCTGTCTACTCACTACTGGGCCTCCGTGTCACAGGTGTGATCCGACCTGCCTGCAACTGAGAGCAACTTGGCGCAGTAATAGCAGCCTCGCCCTTAAGGCAACCACTATCTCGCCGCATAAGTCCACGGACTGAGCGTGTGATAAGAACAAGTGATTTTTTTTTTAATCCTAACCTTTTTGTTTGGTGGCAGGAATATCCTAGATATTGACATATTCACATTTATTTTCCTGATATCCTGATTGAAACTCTACCCTATGATTGCTACACACTGATTTATCCTATTGGGAATGTTATGAGTTGTTTTCTTGCTGAGATGCTAAGGTAGGGCAGTTCCAGTTGCCAGCAAAATTTATAACATGCTATCTAGTATTAGTGAGACGAGTGCTCCCTAATGCCTTTAGTTGCACATTATGCAATCGGTTTTTATCAGCATTTTTGTGGCAAAGAGGTACTTTTTGCTTCCTTGTACAATGCTATTGTGAGATTGTCATTGCATGAACAAAGTTACACAATTGTAAGGAATTGTTATCTACGTGTATTTGTGTGCTATATATGCCTGGCCTCAGTCTAGAAATTTATAAAGTTTATAGGGCGACAGAATTTGGAGTGCATTGATTTGATAATTTATTAGGAATATGTTATAAATATTATTATATTTCAGCTTCTGTGCGATCAGTTCTGCATTCTGGAAACGATGACACCACTTGACTTTCTTCAGTTCAGGTTTGTTGTAGTGCATTACTTGTGTATACCAGGTACTATAGTCTATCGACGCATCACCACTTTTAGTTATTCCATGCTATTTAAAATTTAGCTAATGGATATTTGCTGAATGTCAATTCTGCTTATTATATATAACATTATCTCCCAATGAAAGCGTATACGATTCAATTCAAGAAGCAAAATTTGCTGGTATTTATTTCGGCATATTTGCACATATTCCATGTATATTTTCATCCTGTAGTGTAGGGTATTGGTCATGCTCAGTGTCATACTACCATTTTTCTATTGTTCTGCTTCCCGAGCATTACTTATAATCATCGATTGTGCCTTGACTGAACTTTTACTTTGCAACCTCAAGTATTAGTGAGTTGTCTGCACTCCTCATGGAGGTGACAACTTACACCATATATAACTGTTTATATTTGATTTTTCTGAAAGGATGGAAGGTTTATGTCACGGTGTTATTATTGTTTCAGGACATTCCTTGGTGCAAGTTCAGGCTTCCAGAGCTTACAGTTTAGAATTCTAGAGAACTCTCTGGGCATCAAAGAGGTATTTACTTACACTGTACTGTACTTGATTAGCTAACAGAAAACTTTTGGTGGAGGCTGATAATTAAGAATTATGGCCTTTAAGCTGCTTTTAAGTTGATAAATGACTGAGATTGATACAGATGATTTAGGCTTCAAGGCATCCCTGATTGCTTTATATAATATGGAATCTCCTCTAACTCCTCTACTGGTCGTTGTCACCCATCAAAAGAAGAACTGAAAAACTCCCAAAGCGCTACCAGTATTATTATGGGACTCTACGTTGAGACAATGGGACAATAGGGCGGGTTGTTCAAAGTTGCCTTCTCAGTATTTTCCAATATCATCCAATCAGCTTTCAGTACTCTTGACTGAGTGTTGAACAGCCAATCAGATTTTGACTGAGTGATGTATAAGCATAATTGGGAATTCCTGATACGGAAGAAGATAATATAATTTGATTAAATAATAATGTGATGGTAACTCTAGCAGTAACATCATTCAAATCAACAAGGTGTTTGTTTTCTATCTTTTGTAGGAGAATAGAGTGAGATATAACCAGCAGTATTATAAGGATGTATTCAATGATCCTGCTAGTATTAAACAGCTGGATGAGTCTGTGTCTAAACCTTCACTACTACAACTCATTGAGGTGAGTTGTGCTACTTTTATTTCTCCAAATGCCTCCAAATGAGTTTAGCACAAGGTGATGATATATGATACAAGTATTATCAGTGCTGTCTTCAGGAATTTGCACCTTGAAGGGGGGGCTTTGGGGGCAGAATATAAAAACTCATTACTTAATAT
>ERZ1740072.1144-NODE-1144-length-10366-cov-4.431481_pt1 | contig 10366 bp, 9 predicted proteins | sample MGYA00581733_ERZ1740072 | MGnify/ENA primary metagenome ERZ1740072 (study PRJEB43018, sample SAMN04849741) | marine metagenome | isolation source: floating plastic debris | place: Pacific Ocean | collected 2008-08-30 | study: EMG produced TPA metagenomics...
TGAAACAAGCGCGCCTTGCCTTTGACAAACCCTCAAGGCCAAAGCCTGTGAGGCGCTTTGGGCTGCGTGAAGGGTTTGCCTAAAAACCATCCTCATTCGTGTTCTGATCAGGCGCCGAATTCATCCAGTTGAAAACAGGCTTTAACGGCACAGCCCATCCAATTCCGGCGACAATGAAGAAGATCAGGCTCATCCATTTTGGCGCCGTGGTCAGCATGGTGCCAATCGTCGCCGCGCCCCAGACCCAGAAGCCGAGAAATACAAGCAGGATGATGCTGGCGACGAGTCTGCGCTGTGCCTGGGGCATGAACTGCAATTTCCTTCATCCTGCGACCGTGTGGCCGGTTGTTGTTCGCGAACAGAACGTCAAATAGAGCCCAGAATGCCTGACGCAACCTCTCCTGTCGCCGCACGCTGGATGCAACGCTGGCTGATCCTGATCGGATTGATGGTCTATGCCATGATCCTGATCGGCGGCGCGACCCGTCTGACCGATTCCGGGCTTTCAATTACGGAATGGGCGCCGATCAAGGGATCGCTGCCGCCATTGAGTGAGGTGGCCTGGCTCAGCGAGTTCGAGAAATACAAGACCACGGCTGAGTTCCAGCAGCAGAATTACAATATGACTATGGCCGAGTTCCAGTTCATTTACTGGTGGGAATGGGGCCATCGCCTGTTTGGACGCTTGATCGGACTGGTCGCGATTGGCGGATTCCTCTGGTTCGCTGCGATGCGCTGGATGTCGAAAAAGTGGGCCATGCGACTGGGGATTCTGATCGCGCTGGGCGGACTTCAGGGGTTTATCGGCTGGTGGATGGTGGCCAGCGGGATTGGCGAAACCGATCGCCTTGATGTTGCGCCTTATCGTCTGATGACCCATTTCGGACTGGCGCTCCTGATCATTGCCATCACGACCTGGTTCTGGCTTGATTTGAGTGAGCGGGCGCGGGTGCCGATGACGCCGCCCTTGAGGCTATGTGCGCTGGTCCTGCTGGGGCTCACAAGTGTGCAAATGCTGACCGGGGCGCTGGTTGCGGGGCTGGATGCCGGGCGCAGCTATACCGATTGGCCGCTTATGGCCGGTGAAATGGTGCCAGCGCACTATTTTGATGAAAGCCTTGGCGCCCGCAGCCTGTTCGAAGGGCGGGCTGCAACGCAGTTCAATCACCGCCTTGGCGCCTATCTGCTCTGGGGGCTTGCGCTTTATGCCGCGTTCCAGGCCAGGGGCAGCGCGGTGTTTCGTGGCTTTGCAATCATCGCCGCACTCGTCACCGCCCAGGCCGTGTGGGGCATTATCACGCTGGTCAATGCGGCGCCGCTGCCCGTTGCGCTGGTACATCAGGGGCTGGGCGTGATTGTGCTGCTGAGCGCAATCTGGCTGGTCTGGACTAGTCGCGCGCCGATTGCGCCGAGTAGCCAAATGGCGTCAGCGTGACTTTACTCGGATCGATATAAGTCACCGTATGAACGCCATCGCGGGTCTCACCCGCCACGACCAGAACACCGCCGGGATAGCCGCCCCCGCGGGCATCGCCCGTGCCAGCCATGGCGACCGGGAATTCGGGAGGGCGAACCGTAATGCCGTCCAGCACTCTGAATTCGACGGGTTCGCCATCTGTGGTAATCAACGTGTAGCCGCCAAAATCATCAAGTAGAAAGCGGTAGGTCTTGTTGCGATGTTTCAACTCAGCGGCGCTCAGGATGGGATCCGAATAAGCGACGTCCTCGCTATCCGTCAGCAGGCAGGCGGCAATATTGGCATTTGCCTGTGCCGGCTCGTCGAGCAAAAGGATGAGATTGTTGCCCGCCTCGACCACGCGTCCGAGTTTCAACTCAGCCGGCGCATCCGCGGTCCAGAAGCCAATCCGCATCACGCCATCGCGTTCAAAGGTCGGTCCGGCGCTGCACAGTCCGAGGATGGCAGAGTCGGTGCCGGAATCGAGCAGATAGGGCAGGGGTTCAGACAGCGCGCCGCCATGGATGAACAGAGACAGGGTGCCATCAAACGTAATACCGGGAAACACGGTGACCGACGTGTCCTGGAGCCGCATGAACCGGCCATCGGCGACTTTCGCAACGCTCATTTCGGCTTTGTCCGTCACACGCTCGCCTTCCAGATCAAGGAATTGCAGGCCGCCATCAGAATAAGTGACAGCCACGGTCGAGCTCAGCTCTCCAGCCACGCCGATCGATGTGATCGCGGTTCCGAGGTCATTTGTCTGCCAGACGGCCGGCAAAATCAGGCCACCTGGATCGGCCGATTCCGTAGACTCTATCGGCCCTTCCGCGGGTTCGGTGTCGACCGGCTCGGACCCGGGGCCACAGGCTGTGGCAAGGAAAAGCAGGGACAGCGCGAAAGGCGCGTTGACAAGGCGTTTCGCGGCGCGTAGATGCGGGCGCTTGAACATTATCCAATAACTCCGAATGAGAGGCTCCGGCGGAGCAATGAAAACATATAACGCACCTGCCGACGTTGAGAACAAATGGATCGTCATCGACGCGACCGATGTCGTGGTGGGTCGTCTTGCTTCCTACGTCGCTAAACGTCTGCGTGGCAAGCACCGCGCTGACTTCACGCCTCATATTGACACAGGCGACTTCGTGGTCGTGGTCAATGCTGAGAAAGCGAAATTCACCGGCAACAAGCTGGCGGACAAAGTCTACTACCGTCACACCGGTCATCCGGGCGGTATTAAAGAGACGACAGCCGGCAAAATCATGTCTGGGCGGTTCCCTGAGCGCGCCATCGAAATGGCCGTGAAACGTATGCTGCCCAAAGAAAGCACGCTGGCTCGCAAGCAGTTTGGTAAACTGCGCGTCTATGCTGGCGCAGAGCACCCGCATGAGGCGCAAGCCCCCGAAGCGGTCGACTTTGCAGCGATGAACACCAAGAATACGAAGGTCGCCTAAACATGGCTGAAACTGCACAATCTCTTGAAGACCTGAAAAACGTCACTGAAGGTGAAGGCGCGGCTGAAGAGCTGGCTCCGATTACCGCTGAGCCGAAGATTGACGCGCAAGGCCGCTCTTACGGCACTGGCCGTCGGAAATCTGCAACCGCACGCGTCTGGCTGAAGCCGGGGTCTGGCAAGATCACCATTAATGGCAAAGATCAGGAACAGTATTTTGCGCGCCCTGTGCTGCGCATGGTGCTGGAGCAACCCCTGGTCGAAGCCGATCGCCGCACGCAATATGACGTTGTCGCGACGGTCAAAGGCTCTGGCCTGTCAGGTCAAGCTGGCGCGGTGCGTCATGGCATTGCCCGCGCGCTGGTCAATTTCGAGCCGGAACTGCGCCGCACGCTGAAGCCATTCGGCTTCCTCACGCGTGACCCGCGTGTTGTTGAGCGGAAGAAATACGGCCGCGCGAAAGCCCGTCGTAGCTTCCAATTCTCCAAGCGCTAAGCGTTACGGTTTCATCGAACACGTGATCAAGGCGCTCCCACGGGGCGCCTTTTTCGTATCTGCAACAAGGGTTTGGCCATGAATGAACAGACAAAGCTGAAAGCTGCGGTGCTCGGGGCATCCGGGTATACGGGCGCGGAAACGGTCCGATTGCTGGCGGGCCATCCGCGTGTGGACGCGGTGGCCGCGACGGGCAACAGCCTGGCAGGCAAGGCTTTGTCCGAGATCTTCCCGCATCTCGCCGGTCCGACAGATCTCCCCGTGGTGAAAGCTGAGGATGTCGACTGGACCGGCATTGATGTCGCATTCGGCTGTTTGCCGCATGGCACCAGCCAGGATCTGATCGAAACACTGCCAGACCATGTGCGCGTGGTGGATCTATCCGCCGATTATCGCCTGCGCGACGCGAATCTCTATGCCGAGACTTATGGCCGGGCTCACCTCAACCCAGCGCGTACGGCGGTTGTGAAATACGGCCTGCCGGAATGGCGCGGTGACAGTTTACGCGGTGAAGCTCTGGTGGCGTGTCCCGGCTGTTATCCGACTGCGAGCTTGCTGGCCTTGTTGCCAGTGGTCAATTTGATCGATCCGGACAGTGTGATCATCGACGCCAAATCGGGCGTATCAGGGTCGGGCCGGGGTTTGAAAGAGGGCAATTTGTTCTCAGAAGCGGCGGAAGGCTCGCTCGCCTATGGCGTCGGTCAACATCGTCACGCACCGGAGATTGAGCAGGAACTCAATTCGCAAGCCGGACGCAACGATATTGGCGTCACCTTCACCCCGCACCTTCTGCCAATGGTCCGCGGTGAGTTGGTGACCTGCCATGTTCGCGGCGACGCAGATCAGATTCAGACCGCGCTGGAAGCCAAGAATGCCAACGCGCCCTTTATCACGGTCTTGCCGGCCGGATCCAAAGCGCCAGACACCAAACATGTTCGCGGCACGAATAATTGCCGCATCGCAGTCTATCCGGACCGGGTTCAAGGGCGGGTTGTGATCGTCGCGGTGATCGACAATCTGGTCAAAGGTTCGTCCGGACAGGCCATCCAGAACCTCAATCTGATGATGGCCGAAGATCAGGCGGTTTGGCGCGAGCTATGGACCGGATATCTGGAGTTTTATGAATCGAAAGTCAGCGATGAAGTCTATGAAAGTACTTTTCAGCGTCTGCTTACCGATGGACCGTACGAACCTTCGGGCCTCATTGCCTGGGAAGGCGATGAGGCGCTCGGCCTGGTCCATTTCATGTTCCATCGCCATTGCTGGCGGGTTGAGAATGTTTGCTATCTTCAGGATTTGTTCGCGCGACCAGCAGCGCGAGGCAAAGGTGTGGGGCGTGCTCTGATAGAGGCGGTCTATGCTCATGCGGATCAATCCGGATGCCCCGTGGTCTATTGGAATACGGCTGACGATAATGCCACGGCGCGCCAACTCTACGATCGAATTGCCCACAAAACGCAGTTCATCAAATACTTAAGATAGCGTCGCATTTGGCGCCCCCGGATCCGTGTGTGATGCTTAAGTCACATCCTGTGGACAGGCCCCGAAACGGACGCGCCAAACCGGTTGCAATTCGTTCTCAGATGGGCTTTGAGGATGTTATTACATCACTTTGAGGTTAATCATGAACCGTAAACTCCTGATGGCGGCCGCTGCGGCGCCGCTTTTGATTGGTGCTGCCAATGCTCAGTCTTCAGACGATGACGAGCGGCGCGAAAGCACAGTCATTGTCACCGCGCCGGGACCAGAGCGCAGTGCCGACGAACTGGTGGGCAATGCCACGGCCCTGGATCGCGAAGAGATTCTCGAAACGCTGAGCGGAACGCTGGGCGACACACTGGATCGCCAACCGGGCGTTTCGACGACGTTTTTTGGCCCCGGCGCGAGCCGCCCAGTCCTACGCGGGCTTGGTGCTGAGCGGGTTCAGGGTCTGACCAACGGGATTGGGGTCATCGACGTCTCTGCGGCGTCGCCGGATCACCAGGTCACGGCAGACGGTATCGACGCCGAGAAGATTGAAATTCTCCGCGGACCCGCAGCACTGGGGTATGGTGGCCAGGCGATTGGCGGTGTGGTCAATGTCGTTGATGGCTTGATTTCCGAAGAGCTGCCGGAAGAGCAAATGTCTGGCGAAGTGTTTGGCGCTTATAATAGCGTCAATGAAGGTACGGAACTTGCCGGACGCGGTCAGTTTACGGCAGGACAATTGGTGTTCACTGTATCAGGCTCAATGCGTGATTTTGACAATTACGACATCCCCGATTTCGCCGAGTCTTCCAAGTTGCGGGCGCTTGAAGAAGCGGAAGGCGGTGAAGAAGGTGAAGAAGAAGAGGAAGTTCGCGGCACAGTTGAAAACTCCTTTGTTGAAACCCAAACGCTCGCGGCAGGCGTCAGCTGGGTCGGAGATGATGCCTTTTTTGGCGTCGCCGTTCGTCAGCAGACGGCAGAGTATGGCCTGCCCGGCCATGGACATGAAGAAGAACATGGTGACGAAGAGGGCGGCGAAGGTGAAGCTGTTGAGGAAGAGGAAGAAGAGGAAAATCCATTCATCGATCTTGAACAAACCCGCGTCGATATTCGCGGCGGCGTCACAGTGGATAATGGCTTCCTGACTGACGTGATTGGCACGCTCGCCATTGTCGATTACGAGCACACAGAGTTTGAGGCGCCCGGCGAAGCCGGCACCGTGTTCGAAAACAGCGGCGTTGAGGGCCGGGTTGAATTCGATCATACGTTCGCTGGCTTTGAAGGTGCGTTCGGCGTGCAATATTCTGATCGAGAGTTCAGTGCCATCGGTGAAGAAGCCTTTGTCACGCCAACCGACATTCAGAATTGGGGTGTGTTCCTCTACGAATCCCAGGAATTGGATAATGGAGTCGGCATTGAAGGTGGGTTGCGCTTGGACGGTGTCGAGTATGACAATGAGGCGTTCGGATCAGCGGATTTCGACCTGATTAGCGCCTCCTTTGGAGCTCACAAACACTATGAGGGCGGCTTCTGGCTGGGTGGACAACTGTCCTATACGCAGCGGGCGCCAAGTGAGAGTGAGTTGTTTGCTTTTGGTCCACACCTGGCGACAGATCAGTTTGAGGTCGGTGATCCAACCCTCGGCAAAGAAGCCGGCTTAAACCTGGAAGGGTCAGCACGCTGGCGCGGTGACAATGGCGGTATTGGAATCAACCTGTTTGTCACCGAATTCAGTGATTTCACATATTTGACGCCAGGCGTGGCCATCGTCGATGGGGTTTTGACGGATGAAGGCGACGGTTTGCCCGTCTTCCTGTTCGTTCAGGAAGATGCCACCTTTGTCGGCGGCGAGATCTATGCCGATCTGTATATTGATGATGGTTTGCTCGGTGCCGACTGGGAATACTCCGCGAGCCTGGATTTCGTCGATGCAGAACTTGATGGTGGCGAGAATGTTCCGTTCATTCCACCGGTCACATTTAATAGCGATATCAGTGCCGAGTGGGGCGCTTACGAACTGGGCGCGGCGCTTACCGTGGCGTCTAATCAGGACGATTCAGGCATTGGTCAGTTGGACACCAGCGGCTACACCACGCTTGATCTGCGCGGTGAAGTCGATCTGTCTGACTTTGGGGTCGGATCTGATGGCACCGAGGCCTTTGTCGAAGTACGCAATGTAACAGATGAAGAAGTTCGCTTTGCGACCTCCGTGTTGAAAGATCTCGTTCCTGCACCGGGTCAGAACATTCGCGTCGGCGTGAGGCTGGCCTTTTAATGGCGGGGCGATCGCCAGGCACAATAGTCGTCGATGGATCCGCCATTGTGCTGTCCAGTCTATGCCTAATTCACTGCCTGGCATTGCCTTTATTGTCAGCGGTTCTCCCAATTGCTGGCGTTTGGGCCGAGGCTGAATGGTTGCACAGGGCTTTTGTCCTCGCCGCCATTCCTTTCTCCCTGATTGGATTGAGTTCCAAACGCCTGACCGTGCCGATCGGTATTCTGATCGCCAGCGGAATCGGATTTCTCTTGCTCGGCGCATTCGTGGAATCCCTGCATGACTATGAGACGCAATTGACCGTCATAGGCGCGCTGTTGCTGGCCTCAGGTCACGCATTGCGTTGGAGCAATGCGTCGCTGCCAAGCAAGTAATTTGTTTAAATGATAAAGGCGAAAGCCCGCGCCAAGGGCGCGGGCTTTGCTCGAATTAACGATAAGTGCCATACTCGGGTCCTGGGGATGTGGAGACGGTTTCGTCTCCCACGTCAAAAAGGGACGCAGATGAGTACTAAAATGGGCGCAATGCGCACAATCGTTTCGGCAATGGGTCTAACAGCGTTGACGATCACGCCGCTGGCGCAGGCAGAAGACCAGGATGTCATTCTGGTTCTTGATGGATCCGGCTCGATGTGGGGTCAGATTGACGGTGAGGCCAAGATCACCATCGCGCGGAACGTGGTCGGGCAGATCATTGATGACTTGCCGGACGGCCAAAGGCTGGGCCTGGTGGCCTATGGTCATAATCGCGAAGGCGATTGCGGCGATATTGAACAAGTGGTCGAAATCGGGACCGATCGCGATGCTGTCCGGACCGCGGTGAATGGTATCAATCCGAAAGGCAAGACGCCCCTGAGCGCATCCGTTCAGTTCGCAGCGGAACAGCTCGCCTATACTGAAAAGAAAGCGACGGTGGTTTTGGTCAGTGACGGTCGGGAGACCTGTGATCTTGATCCATGTGCGATTGGCAATGCCCTCGAACAGGCAGGGATCGACTTTACCGCACATGTGATCGGCTTTGACGTGGTCGAGCAGGCCGATCAGGAGCAATTGCAATGCCTGGCCGATAATACCGGTGGCAGCTATCTCAATGCCTCCAGTGCAGAAGAGTTGTCTAACGCACTGGAGCAGACGGTTGCCGAAGTTCCGGCTCAGGAGCCGGTGACAGAAACCCGCATGGTTCTGCGTGCGACAGACCTTGCTCAGGGGCCAGAAATTGAAAGCGGTCTATCCTGGCGTGTGGTCTCCGCCAGTGGTGAGGACGTGTTTGTTGTCAGCGATGCCGGCGTCAGCGAGGTCGAGGTCGCGCCGGGCTTTTATGACGTCTTCGTCGAATGGCCTGACCGCGCGCTGAGTGGCTCAGCGACGGCGATCCAGGTCGCGCAGAGCATCGAAAAGACGGTGACGATTGCCCTGGAGCAGAGCTTTGACGCGACCCTGCGGACCGAACCCGAAGGGGCGGCGCCGGTCAGTTCTGATCTGATGGTCTATTGGACCGGGCCAGAGCGGGAAAGTGATTGGCTCACCGTCACCGAAGTTGGTGGTACACCGGGATCTTACAAGACTTACAAATACATCCGTGACGGCGGAAATCCTCTGGCCCTGCGAATGCCTGCTGAGCCGGGGACGTATGAAGTCAGATACGTGCTTGGACGACCGTCACGCGTGCTCGCCAGCCTCGAAATCGAGGCGACCGGTGTGGCGGCCAGCATGGAGGCACCTGACACGGTCGCTGCCGGCGAACGCTTCAACGTCACCTGGTCCGGGCCAGGATACAATGATGATTGGGTGACCGTCGTCGCGCCTGATGCCGCCGACCGCGCCTATACCGATTATGCCTATACCCGCGAAGGGGAGACGCTTGAACTACGCGCGCCGCTTGAGGCTGGAACCTATGAGTTGCGTTATGTGCAGGCCGGGCAGGAAGTGATCGCGCGGCGCAGTTTGACCGTGACGGCGGTCGAAGCGTCCATGGAGGCACCGGACACGGTCGAGATCGGATCCTATCACGATATCGCCTGGACCGGTCCTGGTGGCCAGAATGACTGGTTGACCGTGGTCAGGCCTGGGAAACCAGCTGGCCGCTACACCGATTATGCCTACACGCGGGAAGGCGATATCCTGACCCTGCGCATGCCGCTGGAACCAGGCAATTGGGAATTGCGCTACGTCCAGGATGGTAAGAAGGTTCTCGCGGTCAAGGAATTGGTGGCTACGGATCTCACGGTCAATCTCACGGCAGACGAGACCGCGGGCGTTGGGTCTGCGGTAGAGCTAGGCTTTGACGGCCCAGGCTGGAAGAATGACTGGCTGACTGTGGTCGCGCCAGATGCCGCTGAGAACCGCTATGGTGACTATGAGTACGCGCGCGAGGGCTCGCCTGTGACGCTGAAAATGCCGGTCGAACCCGGCGAATACGAATTGCGCTACGTGCTGGATGGTCGGCGTGTGGTTGGCGTTAAGACGATTACGGTCGAAGACGTTGATGCGAGCGTTTCGGGACCCGCCAGTGTGACACCCGAAAAACGGTTCAATGTCGATTGGTTCGGCCCGGGCAATCACAATGACTGGATCACCATTGTGGCGCCGGACGCGGCCGACAATCGCTATGGCGATTATGGCTATACGCGAGAGGGCAATCCGGTTGAGCTCAGGGCCCCGAAGGAGCCCGGAGAATATGAGTTGCGGTATGTGCTCGACAATAAGCGCGTGATTGCCCGAACGCCGATCACTGTCGAGTAATCGCGGACCGATAATTGGCGCTACGACACCATTGCGTCTTCTGGATTTTGCATCAACCTGTCGCCAGACAAGATCAATAAACAGCGGAGGTTGCATCCAATGAGTGAAGAGTCAGAAGAAAAAGCCGTACTGGTCGAACGTCGCGGGCGGATCATGATCATCACGATGAACCGTCCATCTGCGCGCAATGCCATCAATGGCGCGCTGTCAAACGGCGTCTGGGATGCAGTGCAGGAATTGAACAATGACCCAAATCTGACCGCTGGCGTGCTGACCGGGGCCGGCGGTTATTTCTGTTCCGGCATGGATTTGAAAGCTTTTGCGCGCGGTGAAGATATCGGGCCCTTCACGAAATTCGTTCGCGAGGGGTGCGAGAAGCCCATGATCGCGGCGATTGAAGGGTTCGCGATTGCGGGCGGTTGCGAAATGGCGTTGAGTTGTGATCTGCTGGTCGCGGCCAAAGGCGCGAAGATCGGTAT
>ERZ1740072.1145-NODE-1145-length-10364-cov-7.476574_pt1 | contig 10364 bp, 5 predicted proteins | sample MGYA00581733_ERZ1740072 | MGnify/ENA primary metagenome ERZ1740072 (study PRJEB43018, sample SAMN04849741) | marine metagenome | isolation source: floating plastic debris | place: Pacific Ocean | collected 2008-08-30 | study: EMG produced TPA metagenomics...
AAAATTTACCTGTAACCAGCCGCTCGACCAAAATCCACAAATTTGATGATTTATTTTAAAAATTGCGATTAAATTTATGTATCTATCTGTCATTAATGGGTGGCTAGAGGCCATGGCGATTCTCCACCCAAAATGATCCAGATTTCAGGCCAAAAACCTTTGAATCTCAATTTTGTTGGTTTAATATATCATTCAAAAGATTGAAAGACTAATAATTAGACAAAATTATATTCTGTGAACTTTTAACAAGCAAAATGGGGCAAAATGGAAAATTTTGAATTCCAACCAAACTGTGTATCCTGTCCTATAAGACCAACATAAAAATTATTCAAAACCATTAATATGTAATAACCCACCTTAGTGCTCAGATCACTAGGGCGACTGAGTACTGAGGACTTCCAGTGACATATTCAAAATTGATGGCAGCAGCCATAAGACCGAAAGAGGCCATGAAATCTAATTAATTGTTGTTGACATGGCAAGCAGACGGTGTGACTACGTACCACATATTGAGGATAGCCAAGGTCTCTTATCCACTCACTGACCCTCATAACTGTCCAGGCTATAGCCTCAGTAACTTGTCTCTCCGCTGGTATGCACACTGGCTTCTCGGGTTGTTTGTTCAGGGCCCGTCTTCCCAAGGCCGGCTCAACCTTTGACCAAGAGCTAAGAACATGAATAATTATTTTAGTCAGCAGCAGTGTGGGGATATTTTGATTGTACAAACGGTCTGACTTAGACCCTCCATACTTCATTGAACCCATGCCAAGGTTTTCCCATAAAAGATCGCACTAAACGGCGGTGAAAGGTGTCACACAATGGGGCATGTTAATGAGTATCCCACAATGCATTATTTTGGAGATTCCAGACACACTCAGTCAATGATAGCATATGATTAAGACTGAGGTTTTCTGGAAATTCCAGTCAAAAAATTGTATTGTGGGAATGTTCTTTACATGCCCTGTAGGAGAAATAAGCAGACTTTCAATTTTTCATACTCAGCATGAGGTTTCCCCATGAGTCTCAACTCCTCAGTTGTCTCCCCATAGTCTTTGTAGCACGCCCTCTGGTCAAGAGATACCTTTTGTGTGCATATCGCCGGCAAACTACTTCCCTACAAGTAATTAAGAGAGGCCAAATAAAACTGTGGTTGATAATTATGTAAAATAGTTCAAAAAAATTGAATTTGAATACTAAAAAACGTATCCACAGATGCCAGGATGGATCAGTTGCCTGACACCAAATATTTTTTAGGTCTTTTACTAATCCGCAAAGTCAACCAGTCAACATATGGCTAGGAACCAGTCAACATTATCATCTCATCATCAGATATAAGGCAACCTTTTCTTATGTAAGGACCATAGACAAACCATAACATAGACCAACCATAGACATGCTTCTCTATGGTATAAACAGACCTGTCTTATAGACTCTTCGGCTAAGATCTGAGTTGTTGTTAGAAATTTGACACTGTCTCCAGTTTTATCCTTCTCACTCTCAACTACTCGTACCTGCGAACAGCAGATATCACAAATAAGTTCAAAATATGTAGAGCCTACTGTAGAGTAGCCTACCAGAGTACCTCTTATTATTGTCGATGACTTCTTTACCAAGTAAAAAGCGTAAGATCTATAGGAGATCAAGCAAAAAGACCAATATAAAAGAGATATAGAACTACAGCGAAACAAAATGTATGCGGCCTATGGTAGTACATGATGGTTGCGGTACTTTTTGGCGGCATAGATGTGGATTTTCAGGTTGTTAAACCATAAGCGGAATTCACTTTAACATAACTTACCACAGCCATCACCGGTTCACGTCTCTATCTGTCTATCTTGTCAATTAAGTATTTTGGGGCATCCAGCCATTGCTCAAGAACTTGCGATTAATACCACAATAATGGCAAAGTGCTAGTTTCCAGAAGAACTGGGCACATCCATTCAACAAAGATGGCTCAACGAAACAACAGTCTTCTAAGCCAAATGAACTAAGAATCTTTACTTGCAGAGCTGACACGAAGATTCACACGAAGAAATGCATAATGAGCGCAGGAGCAGTCATTCTGCTTGCAAGATCATCATAGGGTTGTAACAGTAGATTATCTAGTCGCCTAGGTCAGAAAGTGGACAAATCCTGGAGCTCAAGGTTGAGAGATACAAAAATGCTCTCTTTGCTCTATGGTCAACTTAGTCCACACGCCGAAACGCTATAAACTTCATTTCATACTCTTTAACAAAATTGTTTAGATTTCGGAATGGGAAAAAATTGTTTAAACCCGTTTGACAAGTAGTAATTGAGACAAGATTAACTTGCAAAAAACATAACCATTGTGCCCAAATCATGGTAGATTCAAGATTCTGCTCGATTTTCGGCTATTGTCATTGAAGCTGCCTGGCTGTGACTCAGCTACTGCTCTTCACTTAACCTACCAGCAGCTTATAAACAGATGAAATCCGTCTTGCCCAAACATCATCCCCTACATAAAGCTCGTTGTCGGTTTGAGTAGCACTGCAGAACCACAATTTAGTATATAGTCAATCATAATTTTGGATGCGATACCACTGTTCAATAGTTTTACTGTGTAAATTGTTTTGCTAGCTTCTTTCTCCTTTTCTGCCACAGACCTTTGGGCTTTAATAACTCAAGAACCGACTGAGCTAGAAACAAGACATTATTTTAACAGAAAATTTCTCTCACCTTCTCATTGCAGCGTTTTTGATCAATTTGTTCTGTTTTTCAGCATTATTACTTACAGAGGAAAATTCCCGATATGAGGAAAATGTAGGAAAAAGAGAGACATGTTGATTGATGTACCTTCAAAAAGTGTAAATACTCTCATCCTTCTAACATCAAAAATTGTTACGCCAAATGACAGCTAAGAGACCATTGTTTTGCGCCGGAAATTGATCTTTATCTTAAGGGGTTTATTTCTCTGAAAATCTGACTCGGACTTTTTTCCAAGTTATTGACAAAAATAGCGCAAATGACAGTGAAGGAGCAGGATTACAAAACAAGGCCATATTTGGACTATTTGTTTGCTAAAATTTGTTAATTATGAAAATTTCAATTTTGGAGTTTTTGTAACTCGTAGGTGGCTAAATAAACCTCTGCTTATCCCAAAAAAATAATCACAAAGTACGACAGTTTTACTATGATTGGACGCTCAAAAAATTGTATCGCTACCATGCATTATCAAAAATCATTATCAGCATCATTATTTTTACGGTATTGTTAATACTGCAAGCATCAGTAAAACTATTGTACTAATAATTGTGAAGATGTGGCACTTAGTGTGTAAATAATGAAATTCTCTCCGCGTTTTTCCAATTCTTACTTTTATTTGAAACATTTATTAGCAAACATTCGAAATAGCTCTCTGCGTCAAGAGCAAAACTTGCATTAAAAAATATGACTAGAAGGAATAGACAAAACCCAGAACACATAATTCACAGCTGGTACTTGTTGATTGACAGATTGACTAGCGGAGAACCACCCTGGTTTTGGGAGGCTGCTTGTTTCCATAGCCTTTGCCTTGGCCTTGAGAGAAACCAATCTGTCGACGTGATAGGTACCCTCCTGCAAAAATAAATCAGATTGACAAACCGTTAATTGCAAGCTTGGATTTGTTGGTAGATTTCTGATAACAACTTTGTTGGTGCAATTTGTGGATCGGATTAACTTTAGTTTTACCCAATAATCATGTGCGTGCAATTATATTTCCGTTGACTATCAGCAATGGACCAAGAACAAGTTCGTTGGGCCCATAGTAAGAATTCCTATGGTGCAGAGGGAGTGTAAGGGCACTTTCAATATAAAACACCAAATCTGTCTCCAGGAATACAAATTTACACAATGGTCCATGTTTTCATCTCACTACATGTACAGAATGCGAATGCTATATTTTCAATTTAGATACAGTGGGAGTTGTGTTTTTGTGGATAACCCGACGAATTGCTGGCAAGCAACTTAGACAATAATGTGCCTAAATACGGGTACAGGTAAATACGGCGAATAGTAATCTTCTACAGATAAGGCATCATTATGCATATACAGAACTTGGCGTAGTCATCAGGGAGTATGGAGGAGTGTTTAAAAAACACTACTCATGATAAAGAATTGGGTAGAGTATTACGCATACCAATGAAAAAAAGAGATTATTTCATTGCACATACTCGTCGTAAAGGCAAGCAAAACTGAAGCATTAGATCTGTGTCAGGAAAGGCAATGCTGAGCCATGAGGCACAATGAGGCACTTTGTTTGAGATGTTACAATAAAATGGGGTAAATACTCAGTCATGGTGATAGGCAGGGAGCTGTTTCTAATTTGGTTAAATTCATACAAGTGTGAGGCATGAGGGGTTTTGATCTTATGGTCCCAGGAAGTCAGACAAGGGAGCTGACACAGGTCTAATATTATAATTTTTGCTAGTCTTAGTATGGCCTACCAAACAAGCCGACCACATATTGCATTTAACACACTACCTGGTGCCTGATCGTCGATAGCTTCTATAGCTGTTTCTGCCATCTGCGGAGCATTAGGCAGTTCCTCTTCTGATTCCTCAGATGAAGTGTCTTGTACATACCAGTTAGCCTTGTCATCTACATAATAAAAGTAATAAAAAAATGAGTTTATTTGTATATCGCTTAATGAAATCTGCTAGCAGATAACTTCTAAGCGGTTTGGCACTACATATTACCGCCGCTCACTGGGTACAAGCAATCCATAGCCATCACTGACTGATGAGCACCTACATCGCATAAAACGCTGGTACCCATGAGAGCTCCCTATCGGACTCGGCTTCTCAAGTGTCCTTAGTGGTCAGCGTGGGATTCGAACCCCCGTCGTCAGATCGAGAACTCGACCTACTAACCACTAGGCTAACCTGATAACCATATAGTCATGAATTACCTCTCTAGTAAAATGGCAAGGAATTCATGGGATTCATGCAGGGAACGAGACGTAGAATATTCCATGATATATTCATTTTTATAGACGATATAATAATATAATACATACAATATATGTATATAAATATCATATACATCATATAATGTATAATATATTTTAATGGTGGATGACAAAAAGTATTTGATTTTATAGACGAGGTAACGCTGTTGTGGATAATTAAGAAGGGGTAATGGAAGGATATCTATCTTTGTCTATTTCGTGTTGCTTCTGAGAAAAAAACTGTGCTATTTCAGCTACTGGAAAATGATTGATCAAAATATTTTCCTGTGAGCTAACATTCTCTCATCCGCTGTCAGCAAGGGATTCAAAATTGAAAATCTAGAAAATTAAAAACCATACCTAGCCTAAATAAGAAGTTGACTCACCGGCCAAACAACCGACTCATTTTAACTTACAAACACAGTACACACTGACCATAAACATGAAACAAAGCTCAAGGACAATTCAAAATATTTCACATCAAGAAAATAGATAAAACTTGGCTTGCAAATGGCCGCCATGTAGATAAGTGTAAAGGGGGCGTTGATCTATCGTATCTCAGTATTGTTTACAATCGCTATCAAATCTAACCCGATGATAAAACCAGCATTGTGAGGTAACACAAGGTTATTGTGCTAAGATTCTTCACCCAAAGCCGAGAAAATCACATCGAAAATATCTACTTACTCAAAATCCTGGGAGTTCAGACCAATATTATTTTGTTGAGTTTATGGCATGGATAATTAAATAAGTGTAGCAGCATCAAGTCTGGCAGCACTTTGGGTATCAATTGCTCTAAAAAACTCTTACACTCACATCAAAATTATCCAAAGGGCCGTAAAATTACAAACCCATAAAACGCAGGAAGCATTCTGACAAGGCAAAATTCTACTTCTTTTTTCTAGGAAGCTGGGGGTGTGTTGCCTATCACATACCAAGTTAACCGCTATGTCATTGACTTGAGTAGGAATGCGATAATATATAACAGTCTAGCAATTGTAGTAGGTAACAAGAATATTTCATCTAAAAGTACACTGTTTTTATATATCGGCTGGTCATAAAAAATGGCATATCTTTTGTCATAGTCCTAGATTTAAATTAGGACTGTGTAGCCGCATGAAACTTCCCACCACACAATATCAATCAATATGTTTTCAATAGGGACCTGAATTTTCAACTCAATCTGACCCAAAATACAGAAATGGCAGATATTTTAGAAAGGAGTGTCCGATTGTACATGTGTCCATTTCTTTAGCAAGGGCTATATTGCTCAGCTTAGAAAGCCTCAGAGATCTACAGTATAGCCACCGTGTTGAGCATTACAGCAGCACAAATCGCAGGGATATAATACAATACCCCTTGTTAAATAAACAGATACAGATACATGTATATAACATGTAGATATTAGTAGTGCCATAGTCATAGACTGAAGTGGCAGGAAAATAATTTGACAACCCACCTATGGCCTTTCTGATGGGGATTTCTCGTGAGAATTCTTCTGTGATGACATTCAGTCGTTCCGGCAAAGCAAACAAGAATGTTTTGTGTTGTGAACGGTCAGGGAATGCAACATATATCTTCCCAACCTGGGACGATTGGAGAAGAGAGAATAAACAAGTATTATAAAGCAGACAATCGCTTCACAACATTACTTCTACAATCGGGAAATCCAAAGTATTGTTATTACAAAACGATTTGGGAATTGGTCCAGCCGTTTACGGTATTGAGACACGTAGTCCATGACTGGACAACAATAACCATGATTATTGGGACAAACAGAACCTGCCTAATAACAGGCTGCTCCTAATAACATAGGTAAATACCAAAAAGGTTGAAAATGTTCACAGAGTTAAATTTAGCAGCCTACTCATAATGGACAGGACTACAATTTTAACACCCAAAAAGAATTTTAATTTTTGAAATTCCTTGATATAAACCTCCCATGGAGAGATTTCAAGATTCTGAAACTAAGCAAAGTTTAAATTCGGTGAATTTAGCTACTTTTTGTCGTTTGGAGCAATACAGAAAAGTCAAGGCATCTATCCGCCTATAGGGTTCTTGATCTATTCATTTTGGTAGCAAGTTAAAGATAGTTGTCATCATTTCGACTTGTCAAATTTACCTCGATGACTATCGACCGGATATTTTGCCAAATTGCCAAGCTACATTATCTACATCACTACAGTCAACAGAGTGATGTTTGGTCAATGTAATCAAGTGGACAAATTGGCATTGTTGCTATGGAGTATGTTATCTGGAGCGCCATAAATAGCCAGGTTGTTGTTTGGACAATTGAAGTTATGCAGATAAAACAGTACGTGGGTTGGTGCAGTGCCATGTGGCATGTATGTATACATATCGTCAGGCGGACCCAGATATTGTGTTGATTCAAGGAGTTTGGTTGAACAGACAGCTTTTATTCAAACACTACATAACACTAAGAATGAGAACTGTAACGAAATATAACGGTTTATGTTTGAGTGCAAGCTTCTGAACAGAACCTACAGAAACATGGGCAATTTCCCAGCGGAACCTTTCTACACTCAATGAAAAACTTGAAAACGGGCTCGGCCATAAAAAAGCTAGAAAGATATTGAGGCACTAGCATTTTGTCAAACCATCTTCTGGCACACACTGTGACCAGTATAAACATCGTAATAAGTGTACCTGATCTGTGTATTCCTCGACAACGAAGTCAGCTTTGTCAGCAGCGAAGAGCAGCTCTACTTTAGCTTTCTTACTCTTCAGCTTGGATTTCTTCACTTTTATCTTCTTATACTTTCTGTTATCTCCCATTCGACACACGCTGTCCCAGGGTGCATACATTGTCTGCTGGCCAAGCCAATGCATGCTTTGAAAAAAGAAAAAAAATGAGGCATTTCAACTTCATTCAATGACCCGTAACAATTATCTTATTCAGAAACAAATTGGGTACCATTGGGAAAGCAAAATCTGAATTGAAAATCTGCTAAATAACGCCTGGAAGATGATCCTTTTTGTTGTCCAACGCTGCACCACATCTAGAGTTACAGCATTACAAGTCAATTGCACTTGGGACACCTCTCCAGTCTCCATTGCTTGCAATAGCATAATTTTTCGATACAAAAAATTACAGAATTACATATGGGTGTGCATAACCACGGAATGAACAAAATAGCATTAGATTTCTTAACACGGTATAAGTGTTGGATATTGGTCACGGAATAATTGTTATATACTGAAGTACCGGTAGGTGTAATTGTGTTTGAGTATAATTAGGATACTGTCCCAATTGTACCCGAGGCGGCTGTCCCAACTGTACCGTTTGCCAAATTTCAATTAATTCAAAATTGTTACCAAACTGGAAAGAATTAAGGATTTTGTTGGATTTCATGGTCACTTCAGTTTTGAAGGCCACAAGCATCATACCGTAGAAGAAAAATCAAAAAGTTACTAAAATTAGTAACTTTTTGAATTTATGAAAACAGAGGAAAAATGTGCATCAATGTTTTCCAAATAAAGAAAATCACAAGATATGGATATAGTAACAGTAACGTTGCATGAGGGTATCCAATAGCTCATATCTGAGCATTAAAGTTTGAAAATTCATATTGGAAGTATCCTATCCCAATAGGGCATGTTAACTTGTATCCCACAATGCATTATTTGGAATTCCCAGACACACTCCGTCAATGACAGCATATAAGATATTGACCGAATATGTTTGGAAATTCCAGTGAAAAACTGCATTGTTGAAATGTACCGGGTCTCCCCTATGCTATACAGACTTACTCTCTTGGCTGAAGTTTGGTGAATGCTTTCTTTTTGGGAGTAAGAGGGATGAGTCCACCCTCCTGTACATGGATAGCGTCTACTTGACCATAATCCTCCTTACCAAACTTCAGATAAGTTCTGGCTAGGTCATCGCTCAACATCACACTAATTAAATTACCAAAATCGTCCACCTCTGAAATACATGGGCCGTAAAAAAGGTTAAACAAAACGTGTAACCGTAGCACATTATAATACTAATAAAGATTACTTGAATTTTAGGGTCTGTGCATCTTTTATGCAAACCAAACCAACCAATCCACCAGTGTGGCTGTGTTCAGGTTTGTTACGAAAAAAAGACTAAATTTACAGGCATAACCATTATGTTTTGTGACATAAATAAAATGCAAAGAACTGAAACATGATGGCGATAATAATATAAATGTAATATAAATAGCCCACCAATGCAGCAACTGTTGGCAGCATCTTGGAATACTCGAATCTTCTCAGCTTTAGCTTTCTTCTTTCTTTTCTCAAATTTACTGATTTCTGGGCCACCAGGCATCTGCAACTCCACTTTCTTAGGCAGCTCAACTATAACAACGATGTATCATTCACAATATTGTTACAACTTGTAACAAAACCAGATCACAAAATAAATTAGTCCATGAGAGAGTCAACAATTGTACAAGGGAGATATCACTGTTAAACCAATGTGTTAACCAGTGGATCGCACACCCTGCTGGAGGAATTGTAGGGGAGCCTCTCTGTCTGCGGGGTCGGCTGGTGTCCTCCGTGGTGCCGGGTGCTGGCAATAGCTAAGGTACACTGTTAATCGGATGGTCACCTCATTAGTCTCAGACTATCAGACCACAACGTTAAGTTTTAAGGCCCTAGCACACTACACACGAAACTGCAAAAAATGCAGTTATCTTCCACACACTACAGCTTTGTAACACAACTGCAACACTTTCTTCATCAGCTTTATATATGGGCACAACAATTTTTAAAACAAATCTTTGCAGTTTTGTGTGGCGTGTGTAAGGGTCTTTAAGTGATGTTTTAAATCTACTTAAACACCCAGGAAGAAATTGGTGATTGGAATTTAAATTCCGCTTACGCCAAATTTGCTAATTTACAGATTATACCTCACATATAGCTAAAATTCAAAATTTGCTAATACTCAATTTCTTGAATTCCACCTTACTGGGCAAAGTTGCTAAAGTGTATATTTTCATTCCAGTCTAGATTTAATGTCCGCTTCTGCAGCAGACATGCATACATTTTTTCGTCAATTATATAGTAAATCTATTTGGATTTCTATCATAATACCCTAGAGGAGGAAAGCTTAAGCGGAGGGAAATTTTAGCGTTTTCACACCCTAAAAGACTTTAGTAGCAAAAAATATTGTACATATGACAATTAGAGTTTTGGCACATTTTAAAATTCAAAAATTCTCAAGTAGCTATATTAAACTCCCGGGAAAACTTACTCCTTATGGGTATACTCATGATGAAATTTTTACTACTGATCACTTGAAATACATTGGAACTATAAAAATTTGAATAAATTACGTTCCTAATGTTATGTGGAAGGCATGGGGGTTGTGCTCTTTTTGTTCATTTACAATGCAAATATATGGTGCTCTTCTGTGCTTTGCCTAACA
>ERZ1740072.1146-NODE-1146-length-10362-cov-9.195013_pt1 | contig 10362 bp, 5 predicted proteins | sample MGYA00581733_ERZ1740072 | MGnify/ENA primary metagenome ERZ1740072 (study PRJEB43018, sample SAMN04849741) | marine metagenome | isolation source: floating plastic debris | place: Pacific Ocean | collected 2008-08-30 | study: EMG produced TPA metagenomics...
CTACCACAAGGTGTTAGAATACTTGAAATGAATGAATAAAAATGCTACAAATTTTTCATATCAGATTCTTGATGCCATTGTGGAGGGTCAGTGTCAGTGTTCCCTTCCACTTTGGCTATGATACAAGATATCTGTGTGTAACTAATCACCATACAGCAAGAGGCACTCTCATATGGATGGGTAGTGACAGGCCTATTACAGCAGTTTTCCAATGAATTGGCCAAGCTAGAATGGCTAGAAGGATAAACGGTTTGTGTCCATGGGCTAGAGTTGTCCCAATTGTAAATCGGACGGATAACTCTTAACTTAATGAAATACGAAACAACAGTCATCTGAAACAGGGAGTAAACTCTCCAACAGAACTTAGCAGCCGAGTTGTCAATTTTCCATGCTTTATGATGCGAATAACTCTGCTATCCTTCCATATCTATCATGATCTTTGTAATTTAACAAGTTGTGAAGTTGCAATCCATCCCTCAGTGGCATACTGAGAATCCACTTATTATATGTTTAGATATAATACAGTCGGTCAGTTATAATTACGGTGCTTAACTGAATTCCAAAGCAGAGACTGAAATATTCTTGACCAGTGACTTATCAAAATAACCTGCCATTGAAACTTGAATAGCTGCATTATTGGAACAGAGATTCATGATAAAGGTCAGAATCAAAGTTAAAGATGTTGTCAAAATTCAAAACCATCAACTTGGCTACATGTTTTGTAATCAAATTATGGTGATAAAACAAATAATTAAGGGTTACAGGAGCGTGGGCTCTGTCAGGGTCAAAATAATGACAGACCCAGGCTCTGAAAATATTATTAATTTGGAGAATCCCATTTCCTATCACATGATTTCACATGACTGCAGTAATAGGAATCAGGAAAAGTGTGCAATCATGGTGTAAAAGCTATTACTTGACACGTTTTTTTATTAGTGAGTGAAACTGCCCTTACAGTGGGATGGGAGCAGCAGATGATGATAAATGTATCTTTAAAACAGATTGTATTCTGTCTTTGGGATTAATTTATGGCTATACAATTTGTAAAAGCCTACCATAAACTGTAGTAGTCATTGTTGCATCAATATATTGTGTGTGCATGCACACCATAATATATGTGACCGGGTTACCATGCTAAAAAGCTAATTTGGTTGAGCAGGGGTTTCTATAAATCAACAGTTCAGACAGGGGAAGTTTTGGTTTAGTTTTATTTGTTGATGACAATCCCTCAGAAACAAATTAATTTGATATCGGATGATTTATACTATGAAGTGACACACCAAGTCATATGACTTCCTGAATATCCTGAGCGATCAATAGCCCCATCCTTGACTGGAAGAACAATATTTTCCATAACCCCTCCATCTTCTTCAGTCCTATTTTTTGTTTCTGGAGAGCTGTCTGTCTACATAAATAGACAATATAAGATTTTGATGACGTGGCAGAAAGCTGGAAATAGTGGCATCTCCCTTCCATCCTGTGCCGCTACACAAAATAGAACTTAGGGAGGAGATTGAACTATCTCTCCTAACAACAGACTGTTGATTTTTAAACTATCTATCTATACGCTCCTATTCCCAAGGCCTCAAAACGCATACAAGTAAACAAATTTTTGGCTGTCTTCAGAATCCGGGAATCCCTATAGCACTATCAAGCTCTATGTATTGTCATGAGCCGCTTTCTTTCCATAACCCTCTACACCGTTCATTAACAATGAACCTTGGTGAAATTCACTACATTTTCTAGTATTTTAATTGAGCTTCCAGGTGGAAGCTTTCGGCTCACGCTCACGTTTTCATAGACATTGGTATTATGCACCAGTATTTGTGTGTAATATCACATAGCAAGAGGTTACACAAAAATAACAATGCTGTTTTCTCGAGTCTGCAAAGTCTGCTAAATCTTTGAAAGCGGAGATTGCAGTGGAGGGTGACATGGGGTGTTCACTCCTCCACTGATTTGTAAAAAATTATTCAAGCACCAAGCGAGCAGCTATTTTTAAGTTTAACACTAACCATCCTTAATAAACTGCTGAGCAATGCTTCCTTGGAGAACAAAAAAATCAGGGAAAGTGCAAGTTATATGAATATTTATACTATTACCGCTAAATTGTTGAGCGGAGTAAAGAGTGCACTCACACTAGAAGTATTTTGCGTAAAGGCATAACTAAAAGATTAAGCTAACCAGTTACCCATGTGTACGAAGTGTCCTCCAGTAATAAATGTAGTGTCCTATAATAGTGAAATTACCAGCCATTCCGTAAGTCCCTAAAAAGAGGTCTGATCTCAATTGAGATCAGACCTCTTTTTAGGGACTTACGGAATGGCTTGTAATTTCACTATCCTATTACATTTAGACATGGAGTGTGGCTCACAGCCCCATACACAATCTCTACTGAAGCGGTATCAGCCAGGAATGCTGAACAGCAACATGTGTCCTGGAACAAAAATACATCGCTACAACTTTTCAAGGTTTTGTCACCAGCTTTTCAGGATATGGAGTTTGTTTGATTCCTATGGCAATACAACATTCTAATGGAAGCAAAGAGTTGGAATGCTTCTTACCCAAAGCGCTGAAACTGAAAACGATTTGCAGAGTTCCAGCCGCGTTGGACAGTGGATCAACAACTAATCCTCACACAGTAGTTATATGCTCGTACAGATTGATATTAGAATGACAGTTGCAACATTGTGATGACCAGATTATATCAGTGCTTATTTAATTTTTGTTTTTGTTCTCTTTCCATTCCTGCACTGTAAGTTAGCTGTTGTCTTGGGGAAATACCTGGTAGATAATGAAAGTGGTTAGGGGACAATTAGTGCAATCCCGACGAACCCACCACACGTACACATAAAGTAGCAGGTGAACAGCTGTTTTATCAGACTTTTGGCAGAATATTGACATTGAATCAATCAACAGTTACACCTACAAAAACCTTGTTGTAAAAGCTGTAACATCAATGAAGTTGTTGAAAAAAAGATCAACCACACTTTCCTTTTTCACAGACCAAACATTTCAAAATTTGACAGTGATTTTTTTAAAATTATGCAATGTTGCATAGGAGGCAAGACATGGGTTTGCAAATGAATTTTCGATTGTTATGATGAAATATCATTTTTACGCATAACGCCCATGCTGTATTTTCGTTAGTCATTGTTTGTAAATATTCTGCTGTCAACTGCTGAGATTAGTGAAAATCACATAGTAAAAGATTTCCAGTGCAGCTATACCAGCGGGGATCAAACTCCTAAGGCCTGGTTTCATGGATCGAAAAATCACCCGCAAGTCGAGATTTTGGTTTCAGGTACCTGTATGTTTCTGACCCGATGGTATTAAATTTGCGATGGAACATAAAGCTATCCGTAGACCTATCTATAACTTTTAACAGCACACTTCCACGGATCCAAAGAATGATTTGTTTTGAAGGTCAATCAACTTCGCAATTAGCTCAGCAGATAATTATATAGATGAAGTACGTGACGTGGGTGGTACTTGGAAGCAAAAGATTTCACAACTGAAAAACTCCAAAAAGGGGACAATTCCGAAATAATAATCACAATTTCGTTTTTGTTTCTGAGAAACAATTTCTCCTGAAATGATGAGCTTGATGTAGAAATAATGACGATGCTTTGTAGAAAATAGGATGCATACTGTACATGAAGCTGTTTCAGCCTCTTACTGCAAGGCATACAAAGGTGCATATCTACACCGAGATGGATGGCTAGGTTGAGTTGAAGGATAAAAAACCCCTAAGCAGTTTTCTGAGTGTACATTATTGTTGGGGTTGGAGCCCGCAGGTTAATGTTTGATGTTTTTGGTGCTGGTAGCTATCAAACTAAGGCAGGATGTCTGGCTCAGCACGTCAGTGTTCTAATTTGGGCTTATTTTATCTTGTCAACTAAGTTATGCATTTTTCTATTACGCCCTAAATCCACCCTTTAGTTTTTCCACCCTTTTATGTCAATACAAATTAATACGTTTTAATTATGTCAGAAAGCAAATGTTATGCAACCGCATTGTTCTAACTGATCCTACCTATGAAAGTAAAAGCAGAAATACAGAACAAGGAATAATTGGAGATTAACTGTTGACTGTGGCAATTCATTTTTCTATTTTTATCAATGCCAAGTTAAATTTGTACATACTGAGACAAGTGTGAAAAGTAGCTAGCTCAAAATCGGAGATTACCACACATAACACCATAACAATAGCTGATACATATTATGGTCTAAATTGATTTTGAATTAAGTGACTGGCCACTGCTCACGCTTCATAGCCATTTGACCATAGACAACTTAGCCTGGACTCTTATAACTATGTATATCTCGTATAACCATACCTGGATGAAAATTATAACTACAAATTGACCTGTTGGGGCTAAACAACATCATGTTATTTGCCATGTCAAATTTGCATTCATGCACACCACACTGCGACCTTGAGACTATTTGCACCTGTTTACCAAAATGACATTGGCAAACTAAAAGTTTTAATTTCAGTGTTGTAGACGGATCAAAATTATAATGCAATCATCCTTTTATAATGATTTGTTCATATTCAACCTCTATTCGTATTTGACCACAGGGATATTAATTCAATAAAGAACTCTTATCTTTTTTGACACATTTTTTTCATTCAGGATATTTTTATCTCAAGGCTTAGAATACCTAATCGCATCATGATATCATCTTATCTAACCTAATCCATTCATTATGCAAGAGTGTGCATGTTTTCAAAGAGCCCCATTCTCTGCATATTCCTAGAGTTCATTGCTACCCCTGCGCTAACGCCAAAATCAACGCCAGGCTGCCGGCAGTGGGTAACATAGAATGTTTTATATACATATATTCTAAAGAGGAGTGGGCAAATATGCTTTCATTTGGGGTGTGAAGGTTTTATAAATATTGGTATTATGTAAGACTATAGAGCAGTGTGGAGAATGTGTTGATTTTGCACAATCATGGGAAATAGTTCAAGAGGTTTATTATGTCAAATAATGAGTGTCTCTATGCCTCTATGCCTCTATGATGCATTCAATCAACCAGAATCAAACTGTTAGTTACGTAAACCATAATCTTTGGTCATCTACACTGAATAAAGATGGAATTCATTGAGGTGCCTATATATGCAACCTCACCAAAGAAGCTACAATACTCATGTCTTGACTGCTTATATGCTGACCTAATTGCGCTGGATAAATGCTAATACTGCGGTGCAACTTTTACATCAATTTTTGTTGCACGGCAGCTTTTGTTTTTGTTCAAAAACACCTAAATATTTGGCCTCTATATAATGTTATTTCACCCGATTTCATCAATGGCTGAATGCTTGTAGGGTCATCGACACTCTATTGTCCTATTGGTTATTGATTTAATGGATTAATGAACTGAAATAATAATGCTTGCTGTTACAAATTTCTTTTCATTAAACTCAGCGATTTGGTTATCAAAATGTATCACAATAGTAAATTTGAATAATAATTATTTGAAAACCTGCTGAGTTTCTCGTGGAATATTGAATGCCCTAGCCTACTTTTTGGAATTATTATTTTGAAGGTCAGGTAATAATGAAAGTAAAGCAAATCAGCTTCTTTTAGTTTGCATGCACTCTAATTTTAGTATTTGCAGTTTTAATAACAACAGGTCTGAAAGTTAATTCTTTCAAATCATTACTCTTATCCAATTTTCCAAAAATTCATGACCAACGTAAATGAAATCTCTGTTTGATCAAAATTTATACTTGTCGAAACAAATTAATAATACGATATATAATTTTCATTTAATCTAATTCACCAATACAGCCTTAGAAGTGCAATTAAGTGTTTGCTGCACCCATAGCCCTGTGGCAGCTCTACCTTGATATTATACGTGGTAGTTTTGGCTGTGCCTGGGTACTGCCTATCCTCAAATCAAACAGTAGCGGTACTGGGTGAATTAAAAATCTAAAACGGAGTCAGAGTCATGAACCTGAACTATAAAAGTATATTTTTTTCTCCCTCTTGTTGCAATACCTTCCAATCACCTCCCTCTCATGTCATCAAACTGTGCTGACTGAGTTGAGTGTAGTGTCAACCCCTGTAAGTTATAGAATATAAGCTATTTAGGGTTCTTCACTGAGAAGAAAACCGTAAGAAAAAGCAGGAGATGATTTCCACTGCAACTAACTCAGGACTCAGGAGAATAGAGAACATAGGTATTTTGTCTCTTTAGAAGACAGACTTTATGAGTGAAAAATTGAAAGATTGTGATTTTATTCTCAGAATAGCCAAAAAGATCTTCCGTGGTGGGGGACTAACTGTTTGATAATTGTTACAGGACCACCTACATATCATTAATAACGGACACATGAAATGAAAGATCGATCAGTGTAAAACAAAGCTCATAATAAATAAGCCTCATCAAATGTGGTGAATTGGGACGAAGGTGTGTAAATATGGTGAAACTGCTAAGAAAGAGAAACCGCTTCGCACTACTACTGATAATAATTAACAATTGATAGTCGATACTGGCCTGAACTGACAGCAATTTGAGAACTTTCAAAATAGCGCAAAAAATTGGACCCGGTAGCAGGTATTTATGCAACATATACAGGCTATACAGACCAAAGAGCTGTTCAAATAAACGTACAAGTTCAAATATTATCTTTAAATGAAAGTGTCACACCTCCGAGACTGTCTAAGTAAGATATGAAGAGGCAAATCCTTATAAATCTGACATTTCCCAACATATGTTATTACATTATGTTTATTACGAGCCCTAGTTCTGTAACCAGGGTTCTCTAAACAGTTACATAATCATCATGTCTAACAGGTGTGACAACTTCTTATTTATCACAATCAAACAGATAATGAAATGGTAGCAAATTCCGACACATACACAACAGCAACAGTAAGTAGACCATCAACATTTACATGACGGACATATGAGAAACAGATATATATGAGAGTTCTGTTACTAGGCACTATGTACGCTTGGTCAACATCACAATTTACCATGGAATTTTATTTATACCTGCTCAGCTATGCAAATTGCGTTGTTTCATACCATCTTTGTAATAGAGATTTGGTAATCTATAGTAATAACTAGCATTAGCCAATTCTTAGAAAAGACACAAACTTGACAGGTAGGTAACTAATGCTTCATACTCATTATTATTGGTAAAGTACACAGGCACTAAGTTTATAGTCATTATTTACATGTACATGTGCCTTGTAGTCCTCTACCTGCCCATTATACCCATCCAAAATTTTTACGAAATTGACAATTGAATTAATTGTTTTTCAGCTAAATATACAGTTATTAATCAAAAGTAAAACATAGATGTAAGTCCATGTAAGTACAATATTGAACCCAAGTGTGATGGCCAAACATTCAACGACAATAGAATTTGCACAGAAGAAGACAATCCCAAAATATTAGTGATATTGATCCGCAAATATAATTTTGCCCATGTTGTGTTCTTTGAAGCAGAAAGAAATACATTCTGCATAACATAAACGGTAAATAGTCATCGCTTTTCATTCGGTTTCATAGTCAAATTTCCGCTGTGTAAATTGATAATTTTTTTTTAGTTTTTTGGCCTATTAATGCACACCCATAGGCATATAATTATTATATGCCTATGTGCACACCTTAATGTGTAAGATAATCAGTAATGACAGGATAACACAAATGGAGCGAACAAATCCAATAGATGCACGACTAAATTTTTATGGCCACATAATAAGACTGTCTGATAGCAAACCAGTATAGCTGGCCCTGAAGGAATTAGCAAAACCGCACAAAACAACCCAAAGGCAAACCAAAGCTTCCGAAGCGCAAATGGATAACAAACCACCTCTAAGACCTAGGCCTCTTAGCTGAAGCTGGAAAAATCGTTAGAAAAGACAGAAAAGCTTGGTGATCCCTAGCCAAGAGCGCAACCTGAGCTGTATATGACTCATACCCCGAAAGGAGTGAATGTACTGATGAGGAATACACCTTGCAAAACTGATTTCCTAAAGGTTGGCAGAATTTGCCAAATCACACATCAATACAGGCGATAGTACCCTGGGACTTCATGATCTTGCATTGTTCTTCACTTGATGATTTCACCTTCACATCTACAGAATGTTTTTTTCAGTCATTTGGCTTTGGGGAGCAATTTGGCAATGGACATTTCTTTATGGATCATTTTATTCAGGCTGAAGGGTGAGCAAAAATGACTCTCTTTTATCTTAGAGTGACATTCGAAGTCCGTAACTTTCTCAACCTAAATACATGTAGTTTCATAGGGACGAAATATTATCAGAGATGACATCTACACATTTCGTTTTTTTCCTCAATGGTTGAAAATGACATTTGCTGGAACTGTGGTAGGCCTACACTCTATTGTGGTAACAGCTTGCCAATAATGAAGCGTGAACCAAGTTTGGAAACCCACATTCCGAACATAGCAATACATGTACAAAACTGGATTGTCTTTTATCTTTAATGCAATATATGAGAAATGGTCTTAGTCTTTTTCAGGGCAAGACATATATTTTCTGGACACTATTTTGTGTTCATGGCTGATGTAAGTATTTAATATAAGTTTTGTACGTGATGAAACTCATTAACCAAAACCCCTTGTATGTTTTATAAAAAGAGCAAGCCTTCTTGAACAATTAGGAGAGGATAGTCTGAGCCCTCCAACTTTAGCGGCTCCTGTGAGGATAAGTGGATTATCATTGCGATCTGCAAAAAACAATTGAGGATGATTTATGAAGACTAGCTTTGTGTTGGCATAGACAGTTTGTATCAGGCCACTGAAGTGCATACGTAGCCATGGGGAAAACGAATAGTACACTACACAATAAAGCCATTGAGTACACAGTAGTGAAAGTTTCATAGACTGAATATATGTATATTGTCTGAACGCATAAATTTACATATTAAATGATATGGGCATCATAAATGGCTGAAACTGACCTCATTGGTGGCTCGAAGAGGAAAGTAATGGTGACAATGCCTTAAGATAATTGAAGATTAAATGATTAATGTTAACCCACCCATGTATGTACATGTTGATTCATGTATTAATTACTACTGAACTTAAGGTATATATTAACAATGCACCGCAATGACATGTAAATTGTAACATTTTACATAACACGCCCTGGTCTGTACAGCCATTATGTTTGGATCCTGTTGTCAATGCGAATTAGTGGTTGTAATGCTTTCTATTATGTGACTGACACGCGGAAGTGGAAATCCCAGATTGCAATCCACGCCTGAGCAATGAACTTTTCTGCCAGCAGAGTATTTTTTGCGCATGGTTGTTTATGATGAGATTTTGGTGAGCAACACTGAAAGAAAAGAAGGCTATTTATAGTAACGCTGTACTTATTATTTTAATACAAGTGGTACCAATCCAAACACTTATGAACCCAAGTTTCGAAGCATATTCAGTTCAGGTTTAAGTGTTCCAATGTGAGGGAGCAAGTTTGTGAAACTCAAAGTTCACTTAGTGCGACAAGAAAGTTTTGAATTGGAAAGTTGAAATTGAAAGATCACTTATGTAGAACAGAAGGCCAACAGAAGAGAAGTACTGGTCAATGTTATCTAGCATATGACACACAAATAATACATGTACTTTCTGAGGAAATAATTACTAAAAGTTTTCAGCACCAAAAGAGGAAATAATAAGATAACTGCTTTGCTTTTGAGCTCAGTAAAGCAGGCTACAACCATAATCAATCATCTTTGCTATGAGCTTTGGAAAGTTGACGCTTCGATCGTTTTTTGCTTGAGAAAAAAGGTTGTTTACTGCATACAGTGAAAAATATGATTACCTGGTAATATCTTCACGTCTTCAAAAGAGGCAAAAGTTCAGCAACTAAAAGACTTTTGAAAATGACTTCGCAAAAGCAAAAAATCTAGTACTAGAAAAGGGATACCCGCAGGGCTGTATCCCTAGACATATTAATGCTAGGGCTGAGGATGGCGATTTATATGTGAAGCTGGCATCAACATATTTTAAGCCATTTTTGAGCAATTAATAATATTAAAAGCTTTTGAAAATTGGTACGGGTTAACCCTAGTGGCAGCCCCTAGGGATAAAGCCCTGGGATGCAGTGGAATGCCAATAATGTTTATACCATGTTAGGGAAGATAAAAAAGCTATTTTGGTAATGAAGTAGACAAGTGAGCTTCAAAAGTTCCTTGAGTAGACTTAAGAGAAGCCATGTGATTTATATTCCTTTGAAGCTAATTAATGTTATAGATAAATGAAATCACATCCTTAAATTGAACCTCATAAATCTTAAACCGCCGACATTGTCCATAATTCTTAGTATGTATTTTTCTGACGAAATTGCAATTTAATTTTAGACGAGTTATCAAT
>ERZ1740072.1148-NODE-1148-length-10356-cov-4.221532_pt1 | contig 10356 bp, 8 predicted proteins | sample MGYA00581733_ERZ1740072 | MGnify/ENA primary metagenome ERZ1740072 (study PRJEB43018, sample SAMN04849741) | marine metagenome | isolation source: floating plastic debris | place: Pacific Ocean | collected 2008-08-30 | study: EMG produced TPA metagenomics...
AGTAACTACGAAATGTGGTGAAACTCCAAAATTATAAACTTCTAAGAGTGGATTAGTTTGTGAAGAACGAAATCCACTGTCCATAGCAGATGCTTTACGTAGGGTGGTACTAAATCCAGAAGAATATCCTATGGAATCTTGCGTACAATCGGCATCACCATATGCGGCAAATACTGTAGTTAATCAAGTCTACAGTCAAATGTGGCAGCATTGGGAACGGCAGAAGCAGTCAAATATTGTCACCCTTTAACAAAGTTCTCGTACATTGCATGAGAAAACATTGATTATTTTTTATTACTCAGTGTCAAGCAAAAAACAACCTATTTACAGGCAAAAAGCTATAAATGGATGTAACATAACCGCACCAATGTTTTTTTAATCCGGCTTTATACGTAGGAATGCGACAAATGAGATTATTTACAGTTTGATTTCACAATATTAAAGATGCTATTCTCTTAATTAATAAGAAATGTAAAGAATAGAAATAGCAAGCTAATTAGAATAAAGCTTTGAATAAACAACTGCTTCTGCTGAAAAGCTTTGTAACTAAGCAGACATCAAGATTTATCCTGATTTTTCGCAAATCGATTCCCAAAATAAAATATGCTTTTTTGAAAGAACGCTTTCTACTTAAAAATATTTTAGGTATTGAAGTATAGTTTACAAGCAAAGTAACGGCGAAATAAAACTGATGGAGTGCATATTCGCATTTTGCTCTATCTGGTTCAACATACATCACTTTTCACTTTCACTCATATTTCGTAATTGAATTGATTCATATGAAAATAGCTGTCATCGGTGCAAAGGGTCTACCTCCGAAACAGGGTGGTATAGAACATTATTGTGCAGAAGTTTATCCTCGTATGGTTGCACGGGGTCATGAGGTCGATTTGTTTTCTCGTTCCTCCTATACTGACTATACTTGGCTAACAAAATACGATTTTCAAGGTGTCAGAGTTATCTCTCTACCTAGTTGGAAGTTGAGAGGGATAGATGCATTTATCACTTCGGCACAGGGAGCATTAGCTACTAACTTAAAAAAATACGATGTCGTTCACTTTCATGCTCTTGGTCCTTCTCTATTTAGTTTTTTACCAAGAATAGTCAACTCTACAAAGGTTGTAGTTACTTGTCATGGATTAGATTGGCAGCGTGCAAAATGGGGAAATTTTTCTTCGCAACTGCTCAAAATGGGAGAGAAGACAGCAGTAAATTTTGCTCACGAACTCACCGTAGTTTCGGATGCTCTCAAAAACTACTTTTTACAGACTTACAATCGGGACGTGGTTTATATCCCTAACGCTCCGGTCACCTACGGTAAGTCAGACTCGAAATTTGCTTATACAAATTCTCTTGGTTTGCAGCAGGGAAGGTATATGCTGTTTTTAGGAAGACTGGTACCGGAAAAACGCCCGGAACTGCTTATTGAAGCCTTCAGCGCCTTAAAACCATTGGGCTGGAAACTAGTTATTGCTGGAGGTGTAAGCAATACAAAATCTTTTACCTCTGAGTTATTAGAAAGAATTGCAAACGACCGAGATATAATATTTGCAGGAGAGCTTAGAGGAAGTCGTCTTTGGGAAATAGTCCGGGGAGCCGGGTTATTTGTATTGCCTTCAGATATAGAAGGACTGCCTTTAGCAATGCTAGAGGCAATGCAAGAAGGTATACCGATTATAGCAAGCGATATTCCACCCCACAGGCAATTAATTGGTGATGAAAGAGGAATACTTTTTGAAGCTGGAAACATTGATTCTTTCATAGCGTCTCTTGAAAGAGCTACTAACAACTCCAGCGAGATGAATTTTTTAGCTAGTAAAGCCCAACAATACGTGAAACAGAATTACAGTTGGGATTTGATTACTTCTCAATACTTGCATCTTTATAGTAAAACATTGAACGCGCCCGATTCATCAGCTATATTGCAATCGAGCTTTGAGAAACTGGAGCAAATGTATTTAAAGAATCGATAAGCAAGTTGAGAATGAATATAGATGTGCAGTTTTTGGAAGAATAAACTTGATGAACAACAGCATTAAATCTATACTCACAGTTTGTCGGCGGCGGAGTTTACCTGCCATCGCTACATTTACTGCTGCGATCGCCGGAGCAATTTATTATATTGCCGCAACCCCACGTGTTTATCAAACTTCGGCGCGGTTGATGCTTGACTATAAACTAGCAAGCGTTTCTGAGTTGGGTCGCGAACTAACTCAGTCATCAAGAAATAGTATTAGTTCTAACCCCCTCGCCGACCAAGCAGAGTTAGTCAAGTCGCAGGCTGTTTTAGCAAGAGCGATAGCTGAAGTTTCTTCTGAGAGTAAACTTGATTCACCTCAAACAATACCTAAGCCTAAAAATATTGGTAAAAATTTGCAGGTAAAAATTCTTCCTGCAACTAATATTCTAGAACTGAATTATGAAAATCAAAACCCAGTTTTGGCTGCAACACTGCTCAATGCAATTGCAGAGGCAGTGGTTGAAGAAAATATTACAAGCATAAAAGCAGAAGCTAGCAAAATAAGGCAATTTTTAGAGAAATACGAGCTTCCCGGCGCTCGCGAACGGTTGATACAATTTGAAACTGCGGAAAAAAGATATAGAGGTGAAAGTGGGATTGTCTCTTTTGAAGAACAAAGCAAAAGCTTAGTTGAAAGATTAGCTTCTGTGGAAAACCAACAACGCAATCTTTTAATTCAACTACAAGAAGCGCGATCGCAAGAAACATCCTTGCAAGAGATTACCAAAACACAAAACCCGGCTAATGCCTACGCAGCAGTACGTAGCGGACAAAATGAAGAATTGAAGACACTACGAGCGAAGCTATCAGATTTGGAACAGCGGTTAACTGAAGCTCGTTCGCGTTTAACGGAAGAACATCCCACTCTTGTATCACTGATTCAGCAACGTGATGGCATTCAGAGACTATATCAACAAGAACTTGATAAATTGTCTTCTGGAAATCAAGCTGCTGCTCCCTATGATAATATTGCATCCGAGAAACTTAGTCAGAATCTTGCTTCTCAATTAATTGCTAATCGCATTCAGAAATTAGCAATTGAAAATAAGCTCAAGGTTGTTCAAAATGAGCTAGCAAATCTTCAAAAACGTCTTGAAGAGCTGCCAACAAAAAACCAAATTATTTCAACAATTATTCTGAATCGTGTATTATCTGATGCATCTTTAAATTTTATTCAAAATTAACTGGTTGTATCCCGTAATGCATTATCTCAAAAAATCAGCAATATTCGTATTGTAGAAACAGCAACAGTACCAATTTCACCTGCTTCTCCTAACCCCCCAGTTGTTTTAATACTTGCTACAGTCTTCGGAGGCATTTTAGCAACTGGAGTAGTGTTAGTGCTAGAGCTAATGGATAATACCCTGAAAAGTTCTGCTGAAGTAGAGGAATTATTAGAAATTCCACTATTAGGATTATTACCTCCTTTGCCTAGTAATAAGCTGAAATTAAAGTCAACAGAAATATTTCTAGAAAACTTTAGTTTGCTCGAACCTTATCGTAGCCTCTTGAAAAACTTAGATAATAGAAGGATTGAGAAGCCTAGGTTAATTATTGTCAGTAGCACTAGTTCTGGTGAAGGCAAGTCAGTAGTAGCATCCCACTTAGCTACCGTTTCTGCCATGTTATCTCAGCGAACATTGATTATTGATGCAAATTTGCGAAGACCCACGCAGCATAATTTATTTGATTTATTGCCAACGCAAGGAATAACAGATGTCATAGATGGTAAACAATCCTTATTGGAAACGGTGCAACCAACAAACATCGATTATCTTCACGTGTTGACCTGTTCCAAAGAGCAGCAGCCTTCTTCGCAATTATTAGAGTCTGCAAAGATACATACTATCCTGGCAGAAGCTGCCAATAAATATGATTTAGTAATTATAGATACAAATAATTTAAGTGATAAGCCTGATGCGGCAATTTTAAGCAAAAATAGTGACGGATTAATCATAGTTACACGTCCTGGGTTCACCCGAAAAGAACTACTGCAAAAAACTGTATCAGAATTAAATAAAAGCTGCGTGCCTATTTTAGGAGTAGTAGTAAACGATGAAATAACATCTATCAAGGAAAAGCATTATCATTCTTGGGCAATAAATAGTTATGAGCCGATAAAAAATTTGGCTGCTGTGGAATCTAAAGCCAACAATACAGCCAATAAAGCTAACGGTTTGAGGGCTAATTAAGAATGTTTAGCAATCAACTCCTAAGTCCTCGTTCTCGTCTGGGACTTTTCATAAGCTTTCTAGGCATAGGAATTGGTCTATTTGCAGGTTTCTTGGTTGGCGCTAATCCTCAGATGCTGGGAGCGACTTTAATCGTAGTGGTGCTAATAATTTGGTTTTTCGCCAAATTTGAGCAAGCAGTGATTAGTCTGTTGATACTGCGTTCTTCTCTGGATATATTTTACGCTCAACAAATACCAGCTGCGTTTGCGGTTGGTTTAGATGCTTTAACTTTGCTTTACGTGATTACCCAGTTACTGACGGGTAAAGCTGTAAAGGTGGACAAATTCTGGTGGTTTTTTGCTGGTTGGGTAGCTTTACAGGGAGTTTCAGTAATCTTGTTATCTCTCGGTGGGCTGGGGCTAGACAGTTCGCATTTACCAGAGGCTATCCGAGAGTGGGTGCGTTTATTTTCTTGGCTAATGGCATATCTGTTAATAATGCAGCTTCAAAAGCGTATGCATCCTAATAAGATAATTAATGCCCTTTTCTTAAGTTTAGTTGCACCACTTACAGCAGCCACCTTGCAATTAATTTTGCCTTCTTCCTTGCTTCCTCCTTTGTTAGCACCTAGAGCGCGTGCCATAACCGATATTGAAGGGGCTTCTCGTATAAATGGAACCCTCGGTCACGCTAATACATTTGCGACTTTTTTAATATTTTTCCTGGGTCTAACTTACTGGAAGTTGGAAAAATCACAGCAGCGCTTGCCTTGGCTGTTGTTAATGGGTGTAATTACATTTTTTGTCGTAAGTACCAAAACTTTAATTGGTTTGGTGATGACACTTGTCTTAATGATAGTTGTGATTGCTCCCAAATTCAGTCCCCTCAAAGTTATCAGCGGTATTCTTCTGCTGATAGTCACCGTTAGTTTGTTCGCTAGTACAGACTTTGGCAGAGAACGTTTGGCTTCTGTAGCCGATACACCTTTGTTTAATCCAGATATGGATATATCACGTTCGATTTTATTGTCACATTCAGATGGTAATAGCTTTAACTGGCGACTAGCTCATTGGGATCATTTATTAAAAGCCTGGAAACAATCGCCAATTTTAGGGTATGGATTAGCCGCTACACCAGTTGTGGGTGGCAATGAAGCTCACAACGACTATGTAAGATGGCTGGTTGAAGGTGGGATTGCTGGTTTAGGTTTGTTTCTGGCTTTCCTCGGTGCTAATTTTGTACGTCTGGCTAAATTATGGTTCTCTTCACCTCCAGGAAGTCCTCAGAAGGAACTTAGCTTAGTTCTAATTGCAACTTTGATAGCTGTATCTGTAGGTATGCTTACTGAAAATATTTGGAGTCATACTGCTTTGCTTTTTTATTGGATCGCAATTTGTGCAATTGCTGGTTGGGACTGGGATGATTCTCAGACGGTGGAAAAGTAATATCAAATATCAAATATTAAACAATCAGTAAAAAATAAAACGTAGCAAAATCATCTTTAATTATTTAGGAAATAAAAATTATGAATATTGAAAAATTATTAGTGACTGGTGATAGATTCATGATTAATCGTCATCAACTTTTATTCCAAGAAATGTCACCGCATATTGGAGATATACAATATTTGAGCGTTGAAAAACTATCGGAAGCAAAACTGATAAAAAAGATTGGTAAATTAGTAAAGAAAAGACTTTCCTTCTTACCTCTGAAATCACCTAGTAGCCTGCGTAAAAATGCTGATAGTTTTATCAAAACATCACGCAATTTAGAAAAAAGAATTAGAAGTTTAAAATCCAAGCCAGATTTAATATTTCATCTTTACGGTATGTACAGTCCGTTGTGGGACAAATTTGATATTCCTTATGTGACTTACTTAGACTATACAATGGCTTTGGCTAAAAGAAATTGGTTACCTTGGGCACCCTTTGGAACAGAACAAGAATTTGCATCGTGGATAGAATGCGAGCGCAGAGCTTATCAAAATACTCACCACCTTTTTACAAAAACTAGTTTAGTTAAGCATTCTTTGATAGAAGATTACGGTGTTAATCCTAATAAAATAACAGTTGCAGGAACTTCAGGTAAATTTCTAGAACCATTACAAGGTAAAAAGGAATTTGGAAGCAAACAGATTGTCTTTAATGCTTCTGATTTTGAGAGAAAAGGAGGTGATACAGTTTTAGCAGCTTTTAAGATAGTCAAAAAAGAAATTCCAGAAGCTAAGTTAGTAATAGTTGGTAATAATTTATCCATTAATCAAGATGGTGTTTGCAATCCAGGATATATATCTTCTTCTTCAGTAATGAAGAATCTTTTCATTGAAACAGATATAGTTGTTGCACCCGCAATATGCGAACCTTTGGGTTTATTTTCATTAGAAGCTATGAATTTCGGGGTTCCTTGCATTGTTTCAGACAACGGAGGTATATCCGAGATTATCGAGCATGAATTAGATGGTATTGTTATTTCCCAGCCAACACCAAATATTTTAGCGAATCAAATGATTAGACTACTATCTGATATTAATCTTTTAGAAAATATGTCTGAGAATATAAAACGCAAAATTCAACATTTATCTAACTGGAATCATATTGCGAATAACATGTCAAATAAATTGTTAGAAATATAATTCCAGATAAAGCAAGCAGGATTTAATAAGCTCAGAGTAGTAAAATCAGAGGTGACATCGTGGACATACTTGGTATTAGTAAATTCCACCGAGCCAAACAACCTAGGGAAAGAAAATTTACGAATAATGCCATTGTTTTAATGTATCACCGTATCGGGGAACCAGGTTTAGACCCTTGGTCGCTGTGTGTAACACCAAAACACTTCCAACAGCATCTGGAAATACTGCAAAATCATACTCATCCGATGGGATTAAGGCAATTAACACAGTCTCATACTGATGGGAGTATACCGCAACGTGCTGTAGCTATTACCTTCGATGATGGTTATGCAGATAATCTATACAATGCAAAACCATTGCTAGAAAGCTATAGTACCCCTGCGACAGTTTTTGTAACCACCTGTCATATTAATTCTCAGCGTGAATTTTGGTGGGATGAATTAGAGCATTTATTATTGCGACCTGGGAACTTACCAGAAAAACTGACTTTAGTTATAGAAGGTAATACTCACACTTGGAAATTAGGTGCAGCAGCTAACTATAGTGAAGAGCAATACCAAAAGGATTGTGATAGCAAATCTTGGGAAACTCAAGCGGGTTCTCGACTTTGCTTTTATTACTCAATTTGGCAAACTTTGCGGTTTTTACCATATACAGTCCAAAATAAAGCACTTGAAACAATCAAAGCTTGGACTGGTAATCAAAGAGAACTTCGGTCAACCCACCGCTCGCTTTCTTCACAAGAATTACGCGTTTTAGGGAAAAGCCAATTAGTAGAAATTGGCTCTCATACAGTCACTCATTCACTTCTCTCAACTCAGTCACAAAATTCACAATTAAAAGAAATTCAGCAAAGCAAAACGTATTTAGAAAAATTGCTGAATTATCCAGTCACATCTTTTGCATACCCTTATGGAAATTACATACCTCAAACGATTTCTCTGATGCAACAAGCTGGACTAGAGCGTGCTTGTACAACAAATGAAGGTATGGTTTGGAAATATAGCGATTGTTTTCAATTACCCCGCTTTCACGTTCATAACTGGAATGGAGAAGAATTTGTTGAGCAGCTAAGTAAATGGTTGAAAATTTTAGAATACAGCGATAGTAAATATTCGTATGCATAGCAGCTACAAGTTGAAATATAAAGCATACAGAAATATTTTTTTAACTTAATTGAATTTGGAAAAAGAGAATGACAAAAGTTTCAGTTATCGTACCTGCCTACAATGCAATGACCTATCTTCCCAAAACAATTGATAGCGTTTTGGAACAAACTTTTACTGATTTTGAAGTAATCATTGTCAATGATGGTAGCTCAGATGACATAGAAAAATGGGTCGATACAATTACAGATAATCGAGTCAAGCTAATTCATCAGATAAATCAAGGTGCATCAATAGCAAGAAATAATGGCATTGCTCATGCTAAAGGAGATTACATCGCATTTTTAGATTCTGATGACCTTTGGGAACCAACCAAATTAGAAAAACAGGTAAATTGTTTGGACAATAATCCAGATACGGGTTTGGTTTACACTTGGATATCATCAATTGATGCAAATGGTAATTACCGAGGCAAAATATATGCTAGCCATACAGAAGGAAGTGTGTGGGAAAAACTCATCGAAAACAATATTGTTAGGTCTTGTAGCGCAGCGATAGTGCGTCGCGAATGTTTTGAAAAATTAGGAGTTTTCGATACAAGTTTAAAATTTGCAGAAGACTGGGAAATGTGGATTCGTATCGCTAGTAGCTATTCTTTTGCAGTTATTAAAGAACCTTTAGTTTATTATCGTCATCATTCAAATAATAAATCTAAAAATTATATAAAGAAAGTAGACAATTTTCGTATCATCATTGAGAAATCTTTTCAATCAGTTCCCTTTGAACTTTTACACTTACGAAATAAAAGTTATAGCCGCATTAATATTGTTTTTGCCTGGAAATGTATTCAAAGTCAATATCCAGACTCTAATCAGGCAGAAAACTTTCGTCAGCAAGCTCTCAAGCACAATCCTCTCATGACATTTTCTAAAGAAAATGTTCGTTTAACTATAGCTATCTTTTTGATGCGTTGCTTTGGAAGTAACGGCTATATTAAATTCGTAAACCAACTCAATCAAACACGTAAACTGGTTGGCAATTTCACTAGATAAAATATAAGAATAGATGTTAATAAAAACAAAGTTCAAGCGTCTCTTATCTGACAAATTTGTTCGTAATAGTGGCTGGATGGGAGTGTCAGAACTATTGCATCGTATTTCCCGTTTAATCACAACGGTAGTTCTTGCTCGTATGTTCACTCCTTACGACTATGGACTAGTTGCTGTGATTTATACCGCTTGGAGCTTTGGTAATATTTTTACTCTTAGAAATGGGGTTGGCTCTAAGATTATCCAAGCTAATGAAGATGATTTAGAAACTATCTGCGTCACTTCATACTGGTTAAATTGGATCTTATGTGGCTCTATTGCGATTGTTCAAGCTCTAGCAGCTTTTCCTATTGCTAAGTTTTACGGAAGTGACGAGTTAATTTTTCCTTTAGTTACTCTAAGCCTACTTTATTTAATCATTCCGTTTTTTTTAGTGCAGGAAGCTTTAATTAGAAGACAGAATAGACTTAAGATTATAGCTTTTGCCAAAGGAGGACTCGCTATAGCTACAAATTTAATTACCGCACTGCTAGCAATTTTAGGGATGGGAGTATGGGCTGTAGTTTTAGGAATGTTATTAGCTTATCCCGTGCAAATGGTAATTCTGAACAATAACTATTCTTGGCAGCCGGGTAAATTTTTTAAGATTGACAAATGGCAAGAGGTTCTAAGATATGGAGGCAATCTTCTGGGTGTTTCCTTGCTGGAACAATTAAGAAAGAATATAGATTATTTAATAGTAGGAAAGTTTTTAGGTGTAGATGCATTAGGACTATATTTCTTTGCTTTTAATGCTGGTTCTGGAATCAGTAACAACGTGATTATGGCATTCACTTCATCAATGTTTCCATATTTTTGCGAAGTCAGAGAGAACGTTGGGCAACTGAAAGAAAGGTTTTTTACTAGTCTGAAAAAATCTTCCTTGGTAATAGTACCACTGATTATTTTACAATCAAGTCTAGCGCCATTTTATATACCAATTATTTTTGGTCAAAAGTGGGTCAGCGCAATTCCTATTTTGATAATTATTTGTCTTTCTGTTATACCTATTGTTGTTTATCACGCAACTAACCATTTACTTAATTCTGTAAATAAAATTAAGCTGAATCTTTATTGGAATTTAACTTTTACGGTTTTATTTACTTTAGTGTTATTAACAGTGGTTAAATACGGTGTAATTTCAGTCGCGGCAACCGTGCTTGTATGTCAAGTTTTGAATGCTGTATTTTGCGCTGGAATTATTAAATATGTTTTCAAATAATATGAATTATATAGGGTTTCTAATTCTATTGAAGTACATCTAAAAACCTCACCCCCAACCCCTCTCCCGCAGTTGCTTCAACGGAGGGAACCTCCGCAACGCACTGCTCTCCTT
>ERZ1740072.1149-NODE-1149-length-10338-cov-6.061266_pt1 | contig 10338 bp, 6 predicted proteins | sample MGYA00581733_ERZ1740072 | MGnify/ENA primary metagenome ERZ1740072 (study PRJEB43018, sample SAMN04849741) | marine metagenome | isolation source: floating plastic debris | place: Pacific Ocean | collected 2008-08-30 | study: EMG produced TPA metagenomics...
ACGGCGATCAGTTGGGCGATGACCCCGATCAGATTGACGAGGATCAGGAGGACGAGGCCGAGGAAGGCAGTGACGAGGATCAGGACCCCGACAGCACGGGGCAAGATGATCAGGATCAGGAGGACGAAGATGCCTCTCCCGAATCCAGTCAGGAAGAACAGCAGGATGCGAGCCAGGCGCAGGTCTCCATGGATGACATGGCCGATCAGGAACTTGGGGAAGAGGCGGAGATGCCTGATGGCGAAGCCCCGCTGGAACCACCCCCACCTCAGCCAATGTCGGAGGCGGACCCGAATTATCAGGTATACCTGAGCGAACACGACGAAGAGATCGCAGCCGAAGATCTGGCCGAGCCTGTGGAGTTGGAGCGTCTGCGCGCCTATCTCGACCAACAGCTTGAGCCGCTCAAAGGTGCCGTGAGCCGTCTGGCCAACAAATTGCAGCGCCGCCTTCAAGCGCAGCAAAACCGCAGCTGGGAGTTCGATCTGGAGGAAGGCACGCTGGACGCGGGCCGTTTAGCGCGGATCGTCGCAAACCCGACGACCCCGCTGTCCTTCAAGGTCGAAAAAGACACCGAGTTCCGCGACACCTGCGTGACCCTGCTTTTGGACAATTCAGGGTCCATGCGGGGTCGTCCTATCTCTATTGCCGCCATTTGTGCGGACGTGTTGGCGCGTACTCTGGAACGCTGCAACGTCAAAGTCGAAATCCTCGGCTTTACCACGCGCGCGTGGAAAGGCGGGCTGGCCCGTGAGGCATGGCTGAACGATGGCCGCCCCGCCCAGCCCGGGCGTCTGAACGATCTGCGCCACATAATCTACAAATCTGCCGACGCCCCGTGGCGGCGTGCGCGTCCCAATCTTGGGCTGATGATGAAAGAAGGGCTGCTTAAGGAAAACATCGACGGCGAGGCCCTCGAATGGGCGCACCGCCGCATGATGGGGCGCCCGGAGGCCCGCAAGATTCTGATGGTGATCTCGGACGGAGCGCCTGTCGATGACAGCACCTTGTCGGTGAACCCCGCGAACTATCTGGAAAAACATCTGCGCGACGTGATCGCCATGGTCGAACGCAAACGCGCCGTCGAATTGCTGGCCATTGGTATCGGGCATGATGTGACCCGCTACTATGACCGTGCGGTGACGATCACGGATGTCGAGCAATTGGCGGGCGCAATGACCGAACAGCTGGCGGCCCTGTTTGACAGCGATCCGCGTGCACGGGCCCGCGTGATGGGCATGAAGCGCGCCAGTTGAACCCGGCCCTTCCTTTACGGTGGCAAAGCCGCCTGCCGGGCAGTGGGGCATAATTTTTCTGGCAAGATGAAGGGGATGCAGCATGTTTCAGTCATTCGAAGTCACAGCACGGCCCGAACAGGGCCCGCCTCGCCTCGACGCGCTGCGCGACGTGTTGAAAAGCGAGGCGCTGGACGGGTTCCTCGTGCCCCGGGCGGACGCCCATCAGGGCGAGTACGTGTCGGCGCGCGATGAACGTCTGGCATGGCTGACAGGGTTCACCGGCTCTGCCGGGTTCTGTGTGGTGCTAGCCGACATTGCGGGCGTGTTCATCGACGGGCGTTACCGCACGCAGGTCAAGACACAGGTCGCTGATGTCTACACGCCCGTTCCCTGGCCGGATGTGACACTGGCGGCGTGGTTGAAAGAGCAACTGCCCGACGGTGGTCGCGTCGGGTTTGACCCATGGCTCCACACGCCCGGTCAAATCGAGCAGGCGCGCGATGCACTGGCAGGCAGTGAAATCGAACTTGTGCAGTCGGACAACCTTGTTGACCGCATCTGGGCAGATCAGCCCGGACCGGCTGCCGAGATGGCGAAGGTTCACCCCCTTGAATTTGCAGGGGAAAGCCATGCGGACAAACGCGAACGTCTGGCAACAGGGCTCGTTGAGGCGGGGGTTTCTTCGGCGGTTATCACGCTGCCGGATTCGTTGTGCTGGCTGCTTAACATCCGCGGTGCCGATATCCCGCGCAATCCGGTTGTTCAGGGGTTTGTCATTCTGCACAGCACGGGTGGTGTTGATCTGTTCATGGACTTGGCCAAGCTGGACGAGGTGCGCGCACATCTGGGCGACGAGGTCACCTGCCACATGCCAGATGCATTCCTGACCGCACTTGAAGCGCTCCCTGGGTCAGTCCTTGTCGACAAGTCCTCTGCTCCCGTGATCGTGGCCGATACCCTTGGCGACGCAGTCAAATGGGGCGAGGATCCTTGCGCGTTGCCCAAAGCCTGCAAGAACGCCGCCGAAATCGCAGGGAGTGCGGAAGCGCATTTGCGTGACGGGGCGGCCGTTGTGGAGTTGCTAGCGTGGCTTGATGCTCAGACACCCGGCAGCCTCAAGGAGACCCAGGTTGTCACGCAACTGGAGGGATACCGGCGGCGCGACAATGCTCTCCAGGACATCAGTTTTGAGACAATCGCCGGCACCGGGCCGAACGGCGCGATCATGCATTACCGCGTGACTGAGGAGACGGATAGCACCCTGCAAGACGGCCAGTTGATCGTGCTCGACAGTGGCGGACAATACCTCGACGGCACCACAGACATCACCCGCACCATAGCAATCGGCACACCGCCCGAGGATGCACGCGCCGCCTTTACCCGCGTGCTGATGGGCATGATCGCCATGTCTCGCCTGATTTGGCCCAAGGGCCTTGCGGGACGTGACATTGAAGCAATCGGGCGTGCACCGCTTTGGTATGCCCATCAGGATTTTGACCACGGATTGGGCCATGGCGTCGGGGCTTATCTGTCGGTGCACGAAGGCCCGCAGAGGCTGGCCCGCACCAGCACTGTCCCCTTTCAGCCGGGCATGATCCTGTCGAACGAGCCGGGGTACTATCGCGAAGGCGGCTTTGGCATCCGCATCGAAAACCTTCTGGTGGTCGAAAAGGCCGTACCGCCCTCCGGCGGTGATGCACATCGCGAGATGCTGAGCTGGCGCACTTTGACATACGCTCCGATTGACCGAACGTTGATTGTTGCGGATATGCTGGACGCGCCATCGCGTGCGTGGCTGGATGCGTATCACGCTGAAACACTGGCCAAGATTGGGCCTCGTGTGTCAGATGCAACCCGCGCGTGGCTTGCCGAGGCCTGCCGCCCGCTCTAGCTCTGGAAGCACGGTCACGCATCTGTTACACGTTGCGTTCATCACTACAGACAGCCCGGAAAGAGGAGGCATTTCATGGCCGACCACATCACGATTCGTAAAGCAGATGGCACCTGGTCGGTGCGCGCAGGCGGGGCTGTTTTGGGCGAAAGCACGAATGCGCTGGAACTGAGCGAAGGTGACTACCCGCCCGTGATCTATTTCCCGCGCGCGGACATCGCGATGGCCTTTCTTGATAAAACGGACAAGGTCACTCATTGCCCGCACAAGGGTGATGCGAGCTATTTCTCCGTCGTGACCAAATCGCAAACCCTTGAGAATACGGTGTGGAGCTACGAAGCACCGAAAGAGGGTGTTGCCCGGATCAAGGATCATCTGGCGTTTTACACCAGTGAAGGCATGGCTGTCGAAAAGATATAGGGTGCGATGACAAAGGTGATCATAACCATCGAGGTAATCCGTTGAAACTACAGAACGCCATTTAAGGGAAGGTGGGCGGGCGCCTTTGCCGTGAGGCAAACAGTTCCGGCCAGCGATGCTAACTGTGCTCTTCCGCCGCCGTCGCGGCCAATGCTCGATTGTAGGCCTTCAGCGCATCCACATGGAAGAGCGCGCCCTTGAGTTCTGGCGCGGCGTCCTTGCCCGTTAGCGTCACAACCGGAACAAACGGCACAAAGGTCCGATCGAAGATAGGCAGTGCCACTTCAAGTGTCGCTGCTGCGTCCACGTAAATGCCCTCGGCGATCAACTCCCAACAGCGCGCCTCGTCTGCCGCCCGAGGATCATCCGGTTTGCGCATCACCGAGCTGACCGTGAACATCGCTAGCAAATAAGCTTGCGGACCTGCCGCCAGATGAACGCCCCGCCTCTCAAGCTGGGTGAGGAAGAAACTGCGATCCACAAGGCGCGACGCAAGGGCAGTGGACATGGACACAGCCACCATGACCGCAAGCCCTGTCTGCCAGTCCCCTGTCAGCTCAAACACAATCAGCGTCGTCGAAATCGGCGCGCCCAGAACGGCCGCGGCAACAGCCCCCATACCTGCCAACGCATAAAGCGATACCGAACCCGACACTTCGGGAAACACGCTTGTTGCGATCAACCCAAAGGCCAGCCCCGACAGCGCCCCGATCATGAGCGAGGGCGAAAACACACCGCCGCCCATGCGACCTGCCATGGTGACAGCCACGGCTGCCGTTTTCAGCACGACGAACACCATGACTTCGTTCAGGGCGAGTTGCCCCTTCAGAGCCAGTGAAGTCGTTTCATAGCCGACCCCGATGATGTGGGGATAAAAGATCGCCATCCCCCCCAGCAAGGCACCCGCGATCGGTGGACGCAGCCAGCGCGGAATGCCCGTGCGCTTTTGAAAGGCAGTGCCCATGTCGTCGGTCCAGAAAATCGCGCGCATTAAAACGACTGCGACCAGCCCACACACAAGGCCCAGCATCAGGAAAGCGGGCAGTTCCTGATAAAACGCCAACTCATTCGTCTCGGGCAGTGAGAATTCGGTTACACCGCCAGAATCCAACCGGTTGATCACCGTACCTGCGACCGACGCGATAACGATCGGGGCAAAGGCGTGGACCGCAAAGTGGCGCAACACAACTTCCAGCGCAAACAAGGCCCCCGCAATCGGCGCGTTGAAACTGGCCGATACGGCCGCTGCCACGGCGCAGCCCAGCAGGTCACGCCCCGTTATCCCGTCTGCGCTGATCCAGCGCGACACTTTTGTGGAAATGACGGCGGCAATGTGCACCACCGGCCCCTCTCGACCGGTCGAACCGCCGGTGGACAGAGTGATAAAGCTGGCAAAGGCCGATGCGATCCCGGCTCGGGTTCCCACTTGTCCATTGCGCAAGGCCGCACCTTCAATCACGTCGGCCACGCTGCGCGCAGTGCCATCACGCGTGAAGTGGTGCAGGATGAGACCGGTCAGCAACCCTCCGACAATCGGGATCACCAGAATCAAATACCACGGCAAATGGGTGGCCGCACTGTGCAGGTACTGCACGTCCTCGGTGCCATAAAGCCACGCCTGAGTCGCCTCGATTCCCTTGCGGAAAAACAGCGCGGCAAACCCTGCCGCAATCCCGACCGCGAGAGCGATAAACCAGAACTGTACCTGCGAGGGGCCCTGCTGGCGCAGTACCAGCCATCCATCCCGACACGCGTTCAACGCAAGGTCATACTGCTTGGTGAAAAAGGGACGTGTGGGCTCTGCCATGGGTCAGGTCACAATGTACGAATGATCACGCAAGGGTAGGCCAAATGCTGCACCTGCGAAACCCCGGAACCTATGTAAACCGGGTCAACAACGGCGTTTCAATCATAGCGAGAACACTTGCCAGGTTTCATCCGGCCAGCAGTGCAATCGCCGCACCGCGCGCCTGTTCAGTGATAGTGTCGCCTGCCAGCATGCGCGCGATTTCATCGACGCGGTCTTCCTCTGCGAGCGGGACGACAGTTGAGATCGTCATCTCGTCACGCACCCGCTTTTCTACACGCCAGTGATGCGTGCCCAATGCCGCGACTTGGGGCGAGTGGGTGACGACCAAGACCTGTCCCCCTGCAGCCAAAGTCGACAAGCGTCGCCCGACCGCATCCGCTGTTGCGCCACCAACGCCGCGATCGATCTCGTCAAAGATCATGGTCAGGCCCGATTGTTCCCGCGTGAGGCAAACTTTGAGGGCCAGCAAGAACCGGCTGAGTTCGCCTCCCGATGCGATCTTGTTCAGGGCACCAGCAGGGGCTCCGGGATTGGTGGCCACGGAAAACGCAATCGCATCAAATCCTTCCGGGCCGGGCGCTTCGTCGCTGAGTTGTGTTGCAAACACCGCTCGCTCCATCTTGAGCGGCGCCAGTTCCTGCATCACGGCGGCGTCCAGTTCTTTGGCGGCGGCAATCCGGGCTGCACGCAAGTCTTGCGCTGCGGTTTCATAGGCTGCCTCGGCCCCGGCGAGTTCAGTTCGCAAGCGACCCAAATCTGCATCACCTGCATCAAGTGCGGCAAGTTTGGCCCGAAGATCTTCCGCAAAACCGGGCAAGGCATCCGCGCCGATCCCATGTTTGCGCGCCAGTGCGCGGATCGCAAACAGGCGTTCTTCGGTCTCTTCAAGGTCAGTCGGGTTAAACTGCATCGTCTCAAGCGCGCGGACAATCCCGTCGCTTGCCTCGTCCAGTTCGGCAAGCGCGCGGGACAGTGCGGCCAATGTGGCGTCAAGCGTCCCTTCCGCCTGTTCGGCGACCCCATCAAGCCATCGGATTGCATTGCTCAGCGCCCCTTCCGCGCCATCATGGCCCAAACCCTGATGGGCGCGCTGCACATCTTCGCGAATGCGCTCGGCCCCCTGCATCATGCGTCTCTTGGTATCCAGTTCAGCTTCTTCTCCGGCTAGCGGATCAAGGGCATCACATTCAGCCACCGCGTGGCGCAGAAACTCCTCTTCGGCCCGGATCGCTTCCATCGCGGCTTCCGCCTCGGCGAGCTCTTTTCGGGCTTGGCCCATCTCGCGCCAACGCTTGCGGGTGTCGGCGCGCAGTTGATCACATCCCGCAAACGCATCCAGAATGGCCCGGTGGCCACGTGGGTTCAAAAGGCCGCGGTCATCATGTTGCCCGTGCAATTCAATCACTGTCTCGCTGAGCGCGCGCAGCACCTCACCAGAACAGCGCACGCTGTTGACCCACGCCGTCTTGCGTCCATCCGCTGTGTTGACGCGGCGCAGGATCAACTCGTCCTCCGCAGGCAACCCCGCCTCCTCCAATACGGCATAGGCAGGATGGCCAGGGCTCAGATCAAAACACGCCACCACTTCGCCCTGCGCCTCGCCCTGACGGACAAGTTCAGCCCGCCCACGCCAGCCAAGAACAAAGCCAAGGGAATCCAACAAGATCGACTTACCCGCCCCGGTTTCCCCGGTCAGCACATTCAAACCGGGCTGGAACTCTAGCTCCAGCCGGTCGATAATCAGCATGTTTGAGATTTCAAGCGCGCGCAGCATCAGATGCCGTCCACAAGGCGGATGTCACACCGCCCCTGCCCTACAGCCACCGGCCCTGAATCATCTGACGGTAAATCTGGCTCAACCAGTTGTTGCCGCGCGTTCGAGGCTCCAGCCCCTCCCCGGTCAACAGCTTGAAACTGTCCTGATACCAGTCCGTGGACTGGAAATTGTAGCCAAGGATCGCACCTGCTGTCTGCGCCTCATCCGTCAGGCCAAGCGACAGGTACGCTTCGACCAGCCTATGCAATGCCTCGGGCGTGTGGCTCGTTGTCTGAAAGTCTTCGACAACCACGCGGAACCGGTTGATTGCGGCAGTGAAGTTGTCCCGACGCAGATAATACCGGCCAATCTCCATCTCTTTGGCAGCCAGATGATCAAAGGCCAGATCAAATTTCAGGATCGAAGCTCTGGCATATTCACTGTCAGGGTAGAGCTCGATCACTTCTCGCAAGGACTGCAACGCCTGAAATGTCAGACCCTGATCACGCCCCACTTCGTCGATTTGGTCATAATAGCTGAGGGCCAGCAAATACTGCGCGTATGCCGCATCGTCATCGTCGGGGTAGAAGTCGATAAACCGCTGCGCTGAAGAGCGGGAGTTGGGATAGTCGCGATCCCGGTGATGGGCAAAGGCCTGCATGATCAGCGCACGGCGCGCCCAGTCAGAATAGGGGTAAAGGCGTTCAATCTCGGAAAAATAAAACGCCGCCTCGCTCAGATCGTTTTGTTCCAGTTCGAACTCGCCGCGCTCAAATATCTGCTCCGGAGTAAAGCTTTCAAGCGGGATGTCCTGCCTGTTGAAAAATCCACCGGTCGTAGGTCGATCTGAACCGCCGCATGCCGCCAAAAGGCCTGTCAGCGCCAGAACGCCCGCCAGTCGCAATATGGATGTCCCGCAGTTCATGCTTCCCCCAACGGCGCTCAATACCGCCCAATTCCGGGCTGTTTGGGTTTGTTTAACACAAACTGAAGGAAGGATAAAACGCCGATTTGCGCAGGCTTATGGCATTTGGAGAAAACTGTCGTTATTGGCTGTTGTATCTCTTTGCTTTCCGGCGACGTTTGCTATGCATGATACCTCACGTGCGTCGTCAGACGCACTAGGCCACTTGTGGGATCTCGTCCCAGACCAGACCAGCACCCGGCAAAAGCGCCGCCATATCTGCATCGCACGTCACCATCTGAACCGCGCCCGGCGTCGCGAACAACTTGCGCAGCAACTGGTTGGTCAGCGTATGGCCAGCACGCACGCCCGTGTAATGCCCGATCAAAGGCGCACCGGCCAACGCGATGTCACCCAACGCATCCAGCATCTTGTGGCGTACCGGCTCGTCACGGTGGCGCAAACCACCCGGACTTGCCACATGGTCGCCATCAAAAACCACTGCGTTCTCGCCAGGCGTCCCACCCAGAGCAAGACCACTGGCCTGCATCTTTTCCACGTCGCCCTTGCGGCAGAACGTGCGGCTATCGCTCAATTCGCGTGCAAAACTGCCGTTCGACATGTTCAGCAGCTTGGACTGGCGACCAATCGCGGCATCTTCAAAATCAATGTGGAACTCAATCTTCAGCACATCTGAAGGCGCAATCGTCGCGCTCGCATCACCCTGAGTGACCGTCACAGTCTTCAAAACTTGGAATGCACGCACGCGGGCTGGCAGACTGCGCAAACCGCGATGCATGATGCCGCGCACAAACGGAACTGCAGAGCCATCAAGGATCGGCACTTCCGGTCCGTCGATTTCAACCAGCGCGTTGTGCACGCCACAGCCCGAAAGGGCAGCCATGATATGTTCCACTGTGCCAACGCTGACGCCAGCTTCGTTCACAAGTGTTGTGCAGAGTGGGGACTGCTTCACGACGTCATAGCGCGCCGGAATCATCGTGTCGCCGTTTTCGATATCAGTGCGGCAGAACCAGATGCCGTGCTCGGCCATCGCAGGACGAATCGTCAGGCGCGCAGGCGCACCTGAATGCAGCCCACGTCCTGTGAATGTGATTGGTCCTTTGACTGTCGCCTGCACTGGGCCCACCCCGTTACACTTTTGTTACTAATCAGAAGTATGGTGTGGGGCCCGGACACACAACTCAATCTTTGCAACGGTCTGAAACATCTTTACACAAAGCGGGTGAGATCAATAAGACAACCACCTAAAGCGTTGTTATTGAACGAGAAAAGGGCCGCCAAATGGCGGCCCTTTCTGTTGGAATTGGGGCAGAATCAGTTCGCTTGACGGCGCAGGAAAGCTGGAATTTCAATCCGTTCCTGATCGGGATCCACCGCTTCGGCAGGCTTTGGCGCAGGCGCCGGAGCAGCGGCCGCACCTGTCTGCACAGGTGGCTGCTGACGAGCTGGGCGCGCCTCACCCGGGGTAGAATCGTTGCTACCGGTCATGCGATTGATCAGCGAGTTGATACCGAACCGAGGCTTTTCACCACCCGTGGCCGGAACTGCCGCAGGCGCGCTTTCCGGCGCCGGCGCTGCGCGGTTTGGTGCCGCTTTTTGGGTGGCAGCGCGCAGACGGGCCAATGCTTCGGGCGACGGCGTGCCGGGCGCCGGTGCGCGCGGGGCGACAAAGGTCTCGGGCTCGGGTGTCGGCTCAAACGCGGCCACTTCGGGCTGATAGGCCGGTGGCGGAAGATCGTCGTCTGCCGTTGCGGGCGTATCCTCGGCAAAGATGTCTTCGGCCATATCTGACGCCGCTGCTTTGTTCACATCCAGCTCTTCAAACAACGAAGGCTCTTCGGCGGCAGCTGCGACGGGCGCAGGTGCGGGTTCAGGCATCGGGGCGGACGCTGCGACGTCTTCGGCCTCATCCGTCGAGAAAGATGCCGGCAGTGGGGCCGCCATAGACCGACGTGGGACGGGAAGTTCGGAATGCACATCAGTGGCATCGATGCCCGTGGCCACAACGCTCACACGCATCATGCCCTGCATGTCTGTGTCGAGGGTCGAACCCACGATGATATTGGCGTCTGGATCGACTTCCTCGCGGATACGGTTGGCCGCTTCGTCCAATTCGAACAAGGTGAGATCGTGAGCGCCGGTGATGTTGATCAGCACACCCTTGGCACCGCGCAGCGAAATCTCGTCTAGCAGCGGGTTGGCAATCGCTTTTTCGGCAGCCTGAATGGCGCGATCTTCCCCTTCGGCCTCGCCTGTGCCCATCATGGCTTTGCCCATCTCGTCCATCACGGCGCG
>ERZ1740072.1151-NODE-1151-length-10336-cov-8.017022_pt1 | contig 10336 bp, 9 predicted proteins | sample MGYA00581733_ERZ1740072 | MGnify/ENA primary metagenome ERZ1740072 (study PRJEB43018, sample SAMN04849741) | marine metagenome | isolation source: floating plastic debris | place: Pacific Ocean | collected 2008-08-30 | study: EMG produced TPA metagenomics...
ACAAGCATAGCTATTGTGGTGTCATTCACTTTGCATCACATACATGATACATGCCTTCTGGTTTATCTCTATTGAGATCCATACCAGTGCCCAACTACCCGACTCTTCCCTCAACAACCACTACCTATTTAAGTTGTTTTAGCCAGTTGAAATATGTGGCCATGTTAGTGTGTCACTAAGGCTGCTCATGAAAATCCTTGGAATGGTTAAATCTCAATGAAAATAGCAACTGACTTGACGCTTATCGCAAGTATGAAGTATGTTATTATTGCAACATTGTCACATTCTTGCCATTCACAGGGAACGCGTGATGAGGCAGAAAATCCATCAACTGGTATCGGAGCGTTTAAGTTCATGCTGCAATCGAATCGAGGGCGTACCATGCTCGAGTTCCAGGAGCTGATGACAGTATTTCAGCTGCTTCACTGGAACGGCAGCCTGAAAGCCATGAGAGATCGTAACTGCTCTCGACAGGAAGTACTGGCTCATTACTCTGATAGAGCTCTAGATGATGACATGAGGTCACAGGTAGGTGTGCCAGTGATTGCGTGGTGATGATGACAGTGCATTAAGCCAGAGTATGCCTGGAAGAACTTACATTAGACACCAGCTGGGTCAATGTATGATAAGAAGGGAAGGGCCAGCTTTGTCAAGATGGTGATTCTAACGTGTGGTAAAGGTGTTGTGCTGCCTGTATATACATGTGAGGATCTATGTGCTTTTGGCTGCTTGCCAATCTTGGAGAGTTGTCACCCCTGGAGTTAAGGACGTAATGGTTCTGGTGGTTATAAAACTATGTGAATTTGCCAGAGCGTGGTGGGTAAAAATTGAGTGGGCTGATATTGCAATATAAGAGTGTGCGATGTGTTACCTTCAGAGCAATCTGGTATTTGTGATAGAGCGACATTGTGGGGTGTGAAATCGCCACCATATCTCCTTAGCTGGTGTTGGCATGTTACAGGCTTTGTTATCTGGACCAATCCATATAAGGTCCACAGAAATATTAGCTTTTAGCTTTCCATACTTTTCAGATGTACTTTTCTTAAACTTATTATTTTTCACAGCATTTTATTAGGTTCCAGTGATATGGTTTTTTTAATTATCAGATGGCTCTGGATTGGATATCACGAGAGCAGGAGCATACAGGAATCATCATATCTGAGCTGGAGATCTCTCAGAGAGAACTGGAAACCGCTAGACTCGCTGGTAGAGAGCTCAGGTTCCCTAAAGAGAAGCGGGACATCCTACAGCTCGCCCTCACTCAAATCCAGAATGAAGAGAGCTTAGCCTAACTGTACTACTTAATATGTAACTTAACTTAGAAAGCAAGTGACCATAACTTTAATTTTGTATCATCGTTTTATCACAGATCAAGTATGTAAATATGGGAACGTTTCCAAACGGTAAAGGTGATTTCGTTGGTCATTGTTTAGTTGTCTGTGGCTGGAAAGAATCATGTTCTGTGGACAATTCAATGATTTTCATACAACATTGTTGTTGACGTCTTTGACTTTATCGGAAGCTTAACTGAGTCACTTTGGCCAAGGAGTTAGAATAACTCCTTGCTTTGGCAGTTCAGTCCAAACTAAACGTCAATGCTTATCAAAATTGGGGTGTGATGTTTTTTTTTGTTTTAACTGTAGAAATCATCCTCATATATAAAGAATTAGCCTAAAATTTATTGGTTGTGTTATTAGTTGAGGATGCCTGACTGCTTTATCAAGGTGATCCCACTGCCATAAAGCATTAGCTTGTATCTCAAGAGTCACGTACAGACCATTGGATGCATCAATGATATTTCCATGTATCTGACTCTCAATGTTTTATTTATGCTAACCCTTGAATTTTAAACTTTGCCAGCTATCGCACTTATTGCGGCTTGATATATTTTGTTGCTGATTAATATAAAGGTTTTAAACATTCTCCATATACAACCTTCATGAGTTAGTTTTTGTTTTATGATATAGAATTTTGTACACGCGATGTTAACATGTACATGTACTTTATCTTAATTATTATGGAGGTTTTATCACATTTTGTACTATTCATTTTTTGTCTTCATTTATCTATACATATATGTAGCAAGTAATTTTGTAGACTTTTATCAGCTTTTTTGCATAATATTGCTTCCATATTTAAGAAGTTTGTCTATACAGGCTATGATATAAATACGCCCTGAATGTTGACCTTGAAGGGCAATTGTTTTGTATATGTCACAAATTTGAAATTGTCCATTTCCTATATTGAAATAAAAAGTATAATGGTGTATTCATATTGATAATTCTTCTGTACTGACTCAGCTTCGAAGTGGGATATTGATTCTTCATCTCCAGGTTAGATATGAGACATATCATTCACAAAATCTGTACTATATTTGGGATAAAACAAAAAACAGTGTGAATTTTTGGACTCCTCCGGGAAACACTACCTGGTACTGATGGGGGACAGGTCACTTGTTGTTGAAAACATTGTACGAAAAAGGAATTAATATGTCGTGTCGGTAAAATAACAGAAAATAAACTTATCACCATCAATTAGTGAAACCAGGTCTGTAGAGAACAGCATATTTTGTGGAACACAGATTTGGCAGTAGTCTCTAACTAGAACTTTGTATGTTAGTGTTCACGCAGTAATGTATGGATATGTAAAGCTTGTTATAGTTGCAGTGCCGAAATCCTATTTGAAACGGCAGTGAAGGTCTTAATAAGCTGCTGCCTATATTTGACATTTTCTCTGTTTGCATAAACTATGAACAGCGACGTTGCTATTGGCGATAGCTTTAATGCATTCTCTCTCTCGTATATAATTTGGTATGTTTGTGTAAGATTATTTCTGTGGAAGCTGATGCCTAATGACAATTTATACTAGGAATGTGTGATGAAAAACAAAAGCGCTTCCAACACTTCCCATAATTTTTTTAATTCTGCCTGCAGCAATAATAATCCTAAAAGAATGATTGCAACGCTGATTTTCCAAAAATATATGATAGGAAAGTTTTATACGCCATTATTTCCCAATGTAGCTCTCCGCGGTATTGTAATGCGCAAGATATCATTTAGCTTCGTTGCGTTCTTTGTTTAAAAAAGTTTGACTTTCAAGTTTGAATTCAATTGCGTATTGTTACGCAGCCTGGCATTTTAGAATGTTGGTGTTGCTTTGTTGGTAAAGGGTAAAGTTATATGCGTCTTCAAATATTTGACTTTAATTATTCAAACAGTCACAGAGAGGCTATTAAAAGGCGAAAGCATATTTTTGTCTTCAGCTCTTTTTGGTACTGTTAGAAACACAAAAGGTATTGGTAAATAGGGTGGACATTGTGTGTTATTATTGTGTGGGAGTTTTTGGGGGCCGTAGCGATACCTACTGTCTATATATAAATTGTAATTAGTCTGTGTTTGATTATGGTTGTGGTGAAGGAAGGGAGACCCTGATGACAGGAATGTGACTGTATGGCGATTATATCATTAAATGGCAGCAAGATTGCATGTGAGAGGTTCATCACACCAAATCTCTTAAGTGGCTCTAATGCAAAAAGTGATTATCTGCAGGGCTAAATATAAGAGGCCACGCGACCCACTGCGATAGCTTTGTTTATTTTGTGTGCCACGTGACAATGCACTATAGAAATCTGGAGTCGAAAATCAATGTTACCAAATGATTTCACCGTGGCCATAATGCTGTATGACTGCTCAACCATTTATGTAATTAGTCTATCCCAGTGTTTGGTTCGCTGGAGTAAAAGACTAGATGATTTTTGTAAACATTGCACATCAGTCTGTCTTGTGGTAAGCATTGCTTTTTTTCTCGCTGCCGAGGACAAGAGAGATCTACGAGAACATAGGTGACCGAGTTTGGAATACAGCTCAGCACACAAATGACAGCGCTGATGGCGTATCATCAGCGGTTCGCTAAATTCATGCCTCATCCATCGCATCCTCATGGTACGTATAAATTATTAATTCTCTCATCTCTTCAGCAACAGACTTCAGGGCTCGTCGGCATAATAATCATCATGATTGCATTAACCGTCAGCATCGCTTCCGTGACAATCATTCAGACAGCAGCCATCAAATAACTGATTCATTTTATAATAATAATTATTATGAAAAATAATCAGTTTTCATGCGTTTCAAGATGCATGCTTTATACACCATTGTTACAGTTTCCCATTTAATTGAAATTTTCTTCAGTGATCCATGGTACATATTCAACATTATCATGATGATTTAAAATAGAAGTTTTTTCATACAATTTCAAATGTGTCGGAAAAATGTCTTTGGACTGAACGATATCATTGTTGTTAATCCGCCATCTCTAAGCTGGTGTTCGCATAATTTTCTTAAAACATCAGACAGTTTTATGCGAGCAGCGCATAATTAAACAATTATGATTCAGACAGCTATTAACGCCTCGACAATACTCTCGAATATTTTGGCAATTTGACATGACAGTTATGGCCTGTGCTTTTACAGGTTGATAAACGTTTTGGGGTGATATTGTCCTCCAACCAATTAAATAACATTACGATAACATTGAAGATGAAACACTTTGTTCTCGTGAATATTAGTATCAAGGGTTCGTTGCACCTGCTTATTTTATGCCTGGTAAGGTTTTAGTCCTATTGGCTGATTGGATTAGATCATAGCTTGTGCCATAAGTGTGCCACAGGACAGCTGTTCATCTTAATAATAATGAAGCAGGAGAGGGCTTAATTTTCCTATAGGGTAATAACATAGGCTGGATAAAGCTTTTACAAAGAATTAGCAGCATTTACAAATTACTGTTTGAGCCGTGCAGTCCTGCGCCAGGAAAGTCAGCCTGAAAATAAATTGGGTTAGAAAGTCAGCTTTGTGGTGGGAAGGGGAGTACAGCTACAATGGTGTTGTTTACAGGTAAGAAAAAATTTATAAAGCAATATAAAATATATTATGTACTATGTACACTTCTTAGAGTTAATATTGAAGAGGGAATTTCATAGGTATTAAAATGAACGAAGAAGTATTTTTGTTGGCTTTTGTATTTCTATTTTGCTTTCGGATTCATATTGTGGTTTTCAAGTGAATATAAAGGTGAAGGGGGGTTTTGAATTCTTTATTTTCTCACATTGTTAGCGGTAGCGTTGTTATATATTGACGTAATTGTTAATTGCGCATGCGTCCCTGTACCGCTGTGTTTATGATAATAAGCTTAGTCAGTTGTATGTATGTACTGATGTGGGCTCACACAAAGGCTCAGGAGAAAACTGCTTCTACGCCTTCTTTTCAATAACAACAGCAGCTCAGAGCAAAACTAGCTAATCAAGAGTGAAAGAGTGGCTCGAGTTGTTGCGAGGAAGTTTTGTAGTTTGAAACGAATCGGTGAGTAGAAATTTTAGAGAAAAAGTATTAATAACAGTGGCTCTACTCGATATTTCAGGAGCAATGACTATGGAGAACATAGCAGACATGGGGGGAGAACAGGACCATGTCAATTCTCCGAGCTCATCAGACCCGCTTATGACAGCACACGATCTCTCACCTCTCTCCTCACGGCAGCATCAGACGCCTGTCAGCGTGGCCAGTGTGCTCGACTCTAACGAAATACGCTCTCACATCCCCGAACCGACATATCAGACATTAAACGGCAGAATGAGCCCAACACTGGCAGCATACGGTGGTCAATACACAACACTTACCAGCCTACAACCCTTACCGCCCATCTCAACAGTGTCAGATAAGTTTGGAGCTCCTCAACAACACGCACCTAACGTCAGCTCCGGCTTCACTCTTATGCAGAACAACAATTTTACAATGGACAATAACTACAGATACAATGTGGACAAACTGAATTTTGGTAATTCCAGTCCAATTCACTACAGTAACATGATGATGAACGGGTATGGTCCGCCAATTGGTTATCATGGCTATAATAATGGACTAGCATCGCCCAAAAATGACCCGAAACTTATGTCACCAAACTCTCCGTACGGTGATTATTCTGTGAGAATGACTTCCAGAAGTCTTCAGTCCCCTACACCGATGATTTCAGCGAATCCTATGAATGCCATGCACATCGCACAGAGCCCCGTAGGACAGCCGATGCACATGCAGGGAAGGGCTGACAGACATATGGACAATAGTAAGAACGAACCTATGGAAGAAATAAACACAAAGGAGCTGGCACAAAAAATCAGCAGCGAACTAAAGAGATACAGCATTCCACAAGCCGTGTTTGCTCAGAGAGTATTGTGTCGAAGTCAAGGTACCCTCAGCGACCTTCTGAGGAATCCAAAGCCCTGGAGCAAACTCAAGTCAGGCAGAGAGACCTTCAGAAGAATGTGGAAATGGCTACAGGAGCCAGAATTCCAGAGAATGTCTGCCCTCAGATTAGCCGGTAAGTTGTCTCCTCATGCTGTATATTTCTTTGTTCAAATAATTGTTTCAATTTCCCCCAAATTTGCTCGAATTGGTTTGGAAATTTAAGTTAGAGCACCAGACAGTATTGAGCTAGTAGAAAACACGTGGTTAGCAGTAGAACACATGTGTTACAACTCATCAATACTATGTGCAATGCAAACTCGGTGAGATATCTGAATTTGGATCAATGTAGATCAATGAGAATATTGTTATTAAACTGTTGGGGGAGTTATAGATTTTTTACAGAAATTCCAGTGATTAAAACAACATTGCCTGTTGCTTTTCCAATGACACATTCACTAGCGGAAAATATCCCAGCGAGAAATTCGCACACAGTCATTTTCACATCATGATGGAGAGACACACAAACACTTGTAGTAGTATTAGCGGCAGAGGCAGCCATTGTATGCCTGTGCTGTGACATTTGGGCAAGCTTGCTCTCAACTTAATTAGATCGACAAGCACCAACGACACATTATAAATTCACCACTTGGGAGCTGATCACATGGTTAACCTCCCGGCAATTCATTAGCGTAAATTCACATGTATAGGCAAACAATGAGAACCTTAGCCATTGTTCTATTCCAAGCACTCTTATATAGAAAGCTTAATATCCCATTCAAATGTCTGTTTGACAATATGATATAAAACACAATGCTAAACCGCCAAAAATATAATACCTTAAATTTGACCATATTAAATTTAGGTTCTCAAAACTGTAGTACAAATAAAAAATTTTAAAATGCAAATTTGTAAGACAGATTCGGTTAGGGATAAAATTAAGAAAGCTTGTGTTAGCAAAGCGCAGCTGTCTATTCATTTGTGATATATTTATCATCACCCAGAGCAGTGCAGGCAGCATTTGGTTCATTATCACAACGCAGCTAAAAGAATCCGTAATCAGGCATTTATAAGTTATAAACAAGTTCAACGTACTAGGCTATACGTCGTACAGCACATCACAATAATAACTCCCCTGCTTGCCTCGCGAATCCTTAGCTGCTAATAAAGCCCTAAAAATTGAGCCACTCGCATTCTAACTCATCATGGTCACATTTATGAAGTTTGGATTGTTGGCCGATTTTTATTAATCATAGTTACGGATGAGCACAGCGTTCCCAAGACACCAGATATAGCAAGCTTCAGTGTTATCATGGAATTACATACCATAGCATGAACATAGAAAACCATGACTGGTATCCGTAATGCAATGTAATGACACAAACACGTTCAAAATGAAATTAGCAGTTTAGCAAACGATGTATTCCCATCAGGTCATGTATGATATTGCATTACCGAGCCATAAAAAGATACCGTTAGATCCTAGAATGCGTTGATGCACACATTTTAGCCCACAAGACCAAGCACTCACCGTTTATTTATAAACTTTATCATTATTATTATTATTATAGTATAATTTATTACTATTTGGTTCAAATTGGTTTGTTCTTGCTTTTCTTCGTGATAGGCCTTTGAGATAATTTTTTTTAGCTTTTACTCATATTTTGACTATAATTGACAAAAAACATTATGGTATTTGACGAATCTGGAAAAATGATCAGTCCTAGAAACCTAGACTGCTAGATAGCAGCCGCAATGTCTACCCTGCTCGTATACTTTCAGGCGTTCTGCGTCACGTTAATTCTGCACTTGTCAACTGTTATGCCATGCCCTTAGTCTGTCATGTGGCAGCAAATTAAATCTGCCGTTGGAGCTGCTGACCTGACATGTGGAATGAAACATACTAGTGCCATTAGCATAAACAAACTGAGTGCAACAAAAAAACCATCATCAAAATTCAAAAAGGCGTATGGACTTTTTATTTCAAAAGCAGAGTGTTTTTATTTTTAACACAGCCCATTAGAATTTAAAAAAATATCACGCTTGGCATCTATAGAACGCTTACAGTGTAATATAAGCATGAAAGCCGACATAAGTGTGTATTCAGCTATGTTTTGTGACTGACTTAAAACTTCATAGGCCTGTTTTCCTGTACAAACAGACTTTAAGTATTCTGGTTGTACAATTTTTGTTTGCCTTTTAAGTGAGTAAATTGAAGCATATGCTAGCTTTCTAGAGTCGTCCTTTTATTGGGCAGAACACTGACGCACTCTGGATGGAAATGCAAGCTCTTTTTTCCAGCGATAGGAAATGCGCTGGCACTGCAAATAGCTGTATTGTTTTACTAAGGAAATTTGATCCTCAAGTTGCCATCTCAAATGAACAAGAGCTTTGAATGTGAGGCAACTATTGGGAAAGCATTTTCAAGGGTAACCAGTGTAGTTGTGCGTGATAATTAAACTGGCTTATCTTTGGATGAAACATAAAATCCTCTTGGAAAGCAGGCAGCATGAATAATAATATCATATGGCAGCCGACAGATTCGTCAAATCACCGTGAAAAACAAGCTTCCATGAATTTACCTGGTCCCCACCTGGTCACGACTTCAAGGCTCAGCTCAAAATCTTCAGTCTAAAAATTAAGTTTAAATTCTATATACCGATACTGTCAAAAATTAATCCAGCTCTAAAATAAGGGCAGCTGTGATATTTGCTATTAATTTAAGGCCATGACAATGGTAAGTGAAGCTTCGCTACTTCTAGTAAAGGGCCTTGTGTAGGATAGAACAAGTAGCAGATATTTTAACATGAAATTCACACCCTGAGTAGCTGCCTGCACTGAGGCGCTGACTGACTAACTAAGGGGTGAGATGATAATAAGTAAGCTAGTTCTCACTCTGAAGCTCACAGCTGCTTACTGATCACAGTATTATCAGAGGCAGAACGATGCCATCGCTGCCTCATACATCGTGCTAATTCATCACAAACAGCAGCCTAGTGATTTATATTCTACTAGAACCCACTCTATCTATGATGGTAATAAAGCAGCGGTTTTAGCACACACACAGTTCCCAGTGTCTCCTGGGACGCACTATGGCATTATCTTCTTTGTTTTAGCATCTCGAATGTACTGGCTTTATTACGATGACGGGTTTCATACAAATATTACAAGAAGGTCTGGGATGTAGGTAGGCCTACACTGTAATGATGATAGGCTCGTTCCTGGACTGCGCTTGCTCGTTACCAGTTTTGCTACATTGTTAGAAAATACTAACAAGTCGCTGCCGCGGCAGCAAACTTTGAAAGCAATTCAGTGCAGTTTCAGAACAGTACAGTTTCAGAACATATAGTTATGAGATTGTTTACCAAGCACAATATGGCAGCAATGTTGAAGCATAATTATGATTTTCAACATGAAGGCCTTGCTGCTGCAATAATTTTACGTGATTAGTACTTTCATTGTTTTATTTCATGGCAAGTTAAAAGCTTTGAAATAGGCTGTCTAATGGGATCTAGTTTGCGGGGATAATATCCGCTTAACCCTACTTTTAGAATTTCATTTCAGCCTGAATGACATCTAATTATACGTGCAGATGGCGTATAGCTAAGCCTATCAAACACAAATTCCCAACTGTTGGTACACTCGCTATGTTTGGTTCGTCTTCGCTAATGAAGTTTCATAGGGACAGGGTACTTGAGAGCCTGTGTGTATGACATAATTAACGAACACAACACGTCCAAGGCTTCAGTTTCATTTGCTGCCGGTGTTGTGTGAAATTACCCTGTACAAGACGCTGACCTAAATGCGATGTTAAAAGCATTCTCATGTTACTGAATACAATCTTCAACAAAAGCAAAGTGGGATAGCATCAGCGAATGTTATGTAAAATTTAGCGCCATCACAGCTTATCGTGCATGTACCGTTACCACAACACTTGTGTGTACAAGCACACGCCTTTAGAGAATCTTATCCTTATGAAAAAACTTGGATGGTTCAACTACTCTGAAATTAAACAAACACAAATTTATATGAATTTTGAGATGCTCGTTTCTACTAAGAGAGAGTTCTATATTTTACAGGATTGCTTATTTTTTATTTTT
>ERZ1740072.1152-NODE-1152-length-10330-cov-4.242044_pt1 | contig 10330 bp, 10 predicted proteins | sample MGYA00581733_ERZ1740072 | MGnify/ENA primary metagenome ERZ1740072 (study PRJEB43018, sample SAMN04849741) | marine metagenome | isolation source: floating plastic debris | place: Pacific Ocean | collected 2008-08-30 | study: EMG produced TPA metagenomics...
CCGAACAAGGCCTCACTTTCAGCGCGGAAGTCTTCAGCTAGTTGCATCGCAATTGCTCCTGACTAACTCATATCCATGGTCTGCATCAGACGCTCATAAGCGGTGAGATAATCCTCTTTGAACTGTTGCACGACCTGGCCAGCGGACATGGACTGACTCATCAGACCAACGCCCTGGCCGACCCAATAGGTCGCCAGGTCCCTGGCGCCTTCGTGTCCGCCCTGACTCAACTTGTCGATATGCGACAGGGCCGGCTCGGAGATCAGCGACTGTAGGGGCATCGGCAATGGCGTGGGCGCATCTTCCGCCTCCCATGCATCTGTCCAGGGCGACCGCAACTGACGCGAATGCTTGCCGGTCCGCGATCGGGATCGGACGGTGTCGCGCGATGACGCGGTCAGCATTTTCTCTTTCACAATCGGATTGGTTTCCGCCTCGCTGGTGGTCAGCCAGACCGACCCGCACCAGGCGCCGGCAGCGCCCATGGCCATGGCTGCGGCCATCTGTTCACCGGTTGTGATACCGCCCGCCGCGAGGATGGGTGTATTCTGTCCCATGTCGCGTACGGCCCGCGCAACCTCGGGGATGAGCACCAGGGTCGAGACGTCGCCGCAATGCCCGCCCGCTTCTCCGCCGGCCACGATCAGAACGTCGACACCGGCATTGACCTGATTCACCGCATGCTCCTTGGCGCCGACCAGCGCCCCGGTCGCAACACCGTGCTTGGCGGCCATGTCCATCATGGACTTGGGGGGCACGCCAAGGGCATTGACGATCATCTTGATCGGATACTGAAACGCCACTTCCATGGAAGATTGAGCGCCATCATCGCCAAGATTGCGCGCGAAGCTGAGGGAGTTGCTGCGCTTGGATTCCAGATCGACATCCTCAATGCCGTGATCGCGCATAATTCCGGCGGCGAATTTCTTGTGCTCATCCGGAACGGCATTCAGTAGACGGTCACTATCAAAGCCTTCGGACTTGCCTTCAAACTTGTTGGGCACGATCAGGTCGACACCGAACGGCTTGCCATCAATATTTGCAACAATCCAATCGAGTTCTTCCTTCAACCGATCCGGCGGCAGGTTCACGGCGCCAAACACGCCCATCCCGCCCGCCTTTGACACCGCGACCACAACGTCCCGGCAATGGGTAAAGGCGAGCAATGGGAATTCGATATCCAGCATCTCGCAAATGGGTGACTTCATCATGACCTATTCTCCCTCATCCGTTGTAATTTCCAAAATCAGTTCATCCGCCGCAATCTGTTCACCGACCGGCGCCGCGATGACGTCCACGGTGCCATCAATTTCGGCGAGGATCTCATGCTGCATCTTCATCGCTTCCAGGACGGCGAGTTTCTGACCTTTTGTGACGCGGTCACCTGCCGCGACCGTGATCTCCAGAAGCTTGCCATGCATGGGCGCCAAGATCGTGCCGCCGCCGCCCTCTTCATCATCCGTCCGCAACCGCAGAGAAAGATTCTTGACCACGCGCGTCTCCCGATCGGATGCGACATGTATGCGGTCCTGATCGAGATGATAAATCATTGTCGCCGCCTCACCCTGTATCAGAAGTTCCGCGCGGCGATGATCGCCTTGCGTGATGGCAACATCATGCGCCGTTTCGCCAAGATCTACGCGTACGCCATCCAGTCTGGGCAGCACGCGCGCAACTTTGCGCAAGTTTCCACAAACGTATTCAGCCGAGGATTCAAGGTCATGCGTACTCGACCAGCCTAACAGATCCGGGTGCACCGCAATCGACTCCGCGTGCGCTGTTTTTCGTCGTTGCGCGGTGTCCAGGGCAATCGCCGCCGCAATGTGCGCAGGCTGCGGATCCGCTTTCTGAAACCCCGCTTCGCCATAGGTCTCATCGATAAAGCCGGTGGTCGCCTCGCCCTCCCGGAACACGGGTTGCGACAAGGCATCGATGAGGAAGTCGCGATTGGTCGCCAGCCCAAAGAGGGCGGTCGACTCGAGCGCCACACTAAGACGCTTCAATGCCACTGCCCGCGTCTCGCCCCAGGCAATGATCTTGGCGACCATGGCATCATAGAAAGGCGAAATCTCCGTCCCCGTTGCAATGCCATCATCGACTCGAATGCCGTCCCCCTCTGGCGGTGCCCACAACAACACCTTGCCGGTCGCCGGCAGAAAGTCATGCTCCGGATCTTCAGCATAAAGGCGCACCTCGATGGCATGTCCCGTCAGGCGGACATCGTCCTGAGTGATCGGCATAGGCTTACCCTCGGCAACCGCGATTTGCAGCGCCACCAGATCAAGCCCCGTCACCGCCTCGGTCACCGGGTGTTCGACTTGCAGCCGCGTATTCATTTCTAAGAAATAAAACGCTCCGTCGGAATCGAGCAGGAATTCAACCGTCCCCGCCCCACAATAATCAACCGCCCGCGCCGCAACCACCGCCGCGGCGCCCATCTCGGCGCGGAGGTCCGGGGTCATCACCGGGCATGGCGCTTCTTCAATGACTTTCTGATGTCGCCTTTGCACGGAACAATCGCGTTCGCCGAGATGGATGACATTGCCGTGCGCGTCCGCGAAGACCTGGATCTCCACATGTCGCGGCTGCTGGACGGCTTTCTCAATGATCAACGCGCCAGAACCGAACGCATTCTCGGCTTCCGAGCGGGCCAGCTTGATGGCGTTCTCGAGCTCGTTGGCCTTGTGCACAAGCCGCATACCGCGACCGCCACCGCCCGCGGCGGCCTTGACCATGACCGGCAGGCCGATCTTTTTCGCCGCAGCGATCAGAGCGGCGTCGGATTGTTCGTCGTCCTGATAGCCTGGCACGCAGGGCACACCTGCCTCCAGCATCGCGCGTTTCGAGCGCGCCTTGTCGCCCATAATGTCGATCGCTTGTTCGGGCGGTCCGATAAAGATGAGTTCGTTGTCAGCGCAGGCTTTGGCAAAGGCCGCATTCTCAGACAGGAAGCCATATCCGGGATGAACCGCATCTGCGCCCGAGGTCCGCGCCGCATCGATAATCTTGTCGATCACGAGGTAGGATTCCCCCACCGGCGCCGGGCCGATATGAACCGCCTGATCGGCAAGCCGAACATGCGGCGCGTCGGCATCGGCATCGGAATAGACCGCCACGGTCTTGATCCCGAGCGCCTTCGCTGTCCGAATGACCCGGCAGGCAATCTCGCCGCGATTGGCGATCAGAATTCTTGAAATCTCTGTCACGGTTCCGCCACCCAGCCTGGTTTTCTTTTTTCGACAAAGGACGCCACGCCTTCCTTGCCCTCATCGCTCATCATGCGCCCGGCAAAATTCTCGGCCGCGGCCTGGATGGCGTCTTCGCGGCTCAGCCGTGGCAGGGCCAGGATCAAGGCCTTGATATCCGCCACAGCGCCCGGGGCGCAGCGCAAGACCTGTTTTCGGATTTGCATTTCGTGCGCCTCCAGTTCCGCAACCGTCTCACCGAGAAAGTCCGCAAATCCGAGGTCCGCGCTTTGTCGCCCGTCAAAGCGCGCGGCGGTCAGCATCAAACGCCGCGCCGTCGCATAGCCCAGCTTCTGGATCACAAAGGGGGAGATCTGCGCTGGCGTCAGCCCGATCGCGGTTTCGGTCATCGCGAACCGCGCATTAGCCTCACAGATGACGACATCAGCGCAGCAGGCCATACCAAAGCCACCCGCCATCGCGGCCCCTTCAATGATGACAATCACCACTTGCGGCATGCGATTGACCAGGTCGAACATATAGGCGCCGCCGATCGAACTCTGGACGACATCGTCATAGCTCTGCCCGCCTTGTTGGCCTTTCTTGAAGGATTTCAGATCGCCGCCAGCACAGAACACGCCGCCGCGACCGCGCAACGTGATTCCACGCACGCTGCGATCATCTTTTACGGCTTCGAGGGTCGCAACCAAATCGCTCACAAGTTCTGCGGATAAGGCATTTCGACTGTCCGGCTGATTGAACCAGATGGTCAGCCAGCCATTGGCGAGGTCGAGATCGAGCGCCGTCACATCCGGTAAGTGTGTCATCCAAGCCCTCCCTAAAATCGCGCTATGCCGAAGCTGTTTTCACGCACGTTCCGATGACGCGCTTCCCATACCGTCGCCAGAAGGAAGCCGAGCGTGCGCCGCGTGTCGCGCGGATCGATCATGCCATCATCCATGTCATGGCCGGACGTGTAGAACCCGCTCGACTGGCTGTTGAACAGTTGCGTGAGATGCGCTTCCTGTTTCGCCAGCGCGTCCCGGTCCGGTTCCTTGCCGGCCGCCTTGGAGGCGCCTTCCGCGACGATGGACATGACAGTGGCGGCCTGTTCACCGCCCATCACACCGGTCGAGGCATTCGGCCAGGAGAACAGAAAGTCCGGCTCAAAGGCGCGGCCGCACATGCCATAATTCCCCGCGCCATAACTGGCGCCAATCTGCAAGGTGATCCGAGGCACTTCGATATTGGTGACAGACTGGATCATCTTTGATCCGTGCTTGATCATGCCAGCGCGCTCATACTCTTTGCCGACCATGTAACCGGTCGTGTTCTGCAGGAAGACAACCGGCGTGTCCGCCTGATCCATGAGCTGCATGAATTGCGTCGCCTTGGTCGCACCGTCTGGATCGATCGGTCCATTGTTGCCAATCAGCCCGCAGCGAAAGCCTTGCACGTTCGCCTGAATGCAAACGGTCGCAACGCCATAGCGTGGTTTGAAATCGATAAAGTCGGAGCCATCGACGACACGCGCAACAACTTCGCGCACATCATAAGGCCTCCGATAATCAACCGGCACGACGCCCGAAATTTCATCTGGATCATAAAGCGGAGGCGCAACGTCGACCATGTCCCGCTTGGGGCATCGTGTGTTCCAGCCAAGCCGATCAATCACCTCCCGCGCCATGATGATCGCGTCCTTGTCATTCTCCGCGAGGTATTCGGCAAGGCCAGACACAGACGCATGCATCTCAGCACCGCCCAACTCATCCTCAGTCGCAACCTCGCCAGTAGCGGCTTTCAAAAGTGGTGGCCCGGCAAGAAAGGCTTTGCCGCGCCCCTTCACCGCCACAACATAATCGCTCATGCCTGGCATATAGGCGCCGCCTGCGGTCGATGAGCCATGCAGGATGGAGATCACCGGAATTCCGGCTTTCGAAAGTTTCGCTTGTCCGGCGAACAAGCCTCCACCGCGCGAGAAGCCCTCAACCGTATAATTGACGAGATCGCCGCCAGCGCTTTCCACGAGGTGGATGTAAGGCAGCTTCTGTTCCAGCGCGATTTGCTCGGACCGGATGATTTTGTAACCGGTCGAGCCCGTCATGGCGCCGGCCATGATCCCGCTATCGTCGACCACGATCATACAGCGCGTTCCCTGGATAAAGCCGATCCCGCAAATCACTGTTGATCCCGGCAGAGACTTCTCTTCCGGTCGGCCATCCGACAGGTATCCGGACAGATTGCCAATCGCCAGCCAGGGCATTCCGGGATCCAGCAATCGTGCCAGGCGCTCTCGAGGCGTCAGCTGTCCACGCGCTTCAAACCGGGCGCGTCGCTTCTCCGAAAGCATCCGTGTGCGCCCGTTCAGATCGTTCAAGCGCTCGATCAGAGCGAGCATGTCTGATCGGTTTTCTAGAAACGCGTCTGAGCTGGTGAGGATGCGGGATTTGAACACAGCCATGTCTATAAAGCCTCTGCCAGCGCACGCGGGATATTAATCGGGGTCTGCAACAGGATTTGCGAATAGCCTTTGCCTTGTGGGTCATTCCGCAAGGAGGCTACGCCGCCGCCCCCCAGAACTTTGTCCATCAGGATATTCATCGCGCCGGTCCCCGGCATGTAGAAACGCTGCACATCACCGCTGAGATAGTGCGCAAATCGCGCCTCGATTTCAGCCTCGTCCAGCGTAGCCCAAATCCATGGGGCATAGGATTTGTCGCGCGGCAGAATGCCGACATTCGCCTTGTCGCCTTTGTCGCCGGAGCGGGCATAAGCAAGCTTGATCAGGGGCACGGCGACGAGGTCACCCGCCTCATGATCAGGCAGGTCCGGTGCGAGGGGCGAGTCGATCAATCGGTCCGAAGTCGCGCCGGGCTTCGCGGCTGTCAGAGAGGCGCTTTCATCTCCTAAAATGAGTTCAATCGGCACATCCGTTTTCGGGATCAGGAAGGAAAACAAGCGCAAAACGGGAGATGGCCGTGATCGTCCACCAGAGAAGCCCGACAGGCCGGGCGGCGCAGCGAGACCGTGACCGGAAATTTCTTTCAACAGCATGCCCACTGCACGCTGATCTTCATGCTTGGCCGCAATCTTGATGGCGACGGAACGGGAAGACTCCGGCGCACCATGTGTGCCATAAACGCTTTCATCACCGATCAGCTCGACCAGCGTCTCCGTAAAGTCAGGCGCATTGACCGCCCTCAACTTGCGCCGCGCACGTAACAGGACGCTGTCCGCAAAGGCGCGCGCCTTATCACTCGCCGCCTCACCGTAGAAGAACATCACCGTTCCAGCGCGCCAACCATCCTGATACGTCGCGCTGACCTTGTATGTGTCCGGCACCGCGACACCGCGGGCGCCGGTCACCTTCACCCGGTCCGGCGCCAGTTGGTTCAATTCAACATATGAGAAGTCGCAAACAACGTCCGGCAACGCATAGGCCGCCGGGTCGCCGATCTCATAAAGCATCTGCTCTCCGACGGTACCAATCGTGACCGCACCGCCCGTTTCATCCGGCTTGGTGCAGACGAAGCTCCCATCCGCCTGGATCTCCGCGATGGGATAGCCAACGTCGTGCAAGCTATCGGCAACATCTTCCCAATCGGTATAGTTCCCGCCCGTGGCTTGTGGTCCGCATTCAAGGATATGACCGGCCAGGCTGCCGCTCGCCAAGAGATCGAGATCTTCCACCTGCCAGCCAAATTCGTGAATACAGGCGCCCAGTGTGACGGCGCTATCGACGCTGCGTCCGGTAATAACAATGTCGGCGCCGCGCGCCAGCGCTTCAGCAATCGGGAAAGCGCCCAGATAAGCGTTGATGCTGGCCAGCTGCTCTGTCTCGGGAAATGGCTCGCTTGAGAACATCTCCCTATAGTCATGATCCGCGAGATCCTTCGCGCGACCCAACAAATCATCGCCCGTGATCACTGCAACTTTGATGTCGAGTCCCTGCTCAGCCACCAATGTCTCAACCGCCTTACCGCATGCGACCGGGTTTACGCCGCCCGCATTGGAAACGATCTTCACGCCTTGCCGCGCGATCTCTTTTAGGTTTGGCTTCATCACGGCGGAGACAAAGTCAGTGGCGTATCCCAGATCAGGATTTTTGGCGCGGGCGCGGGCCATGATCGACATGGTGATCTCGGCCAGATAATCGAAGACGATATAGTCCAGCCCACCCGCGGACAGGAATTGCGGCACGGCCATATCGCTCTCGCCCCAATACCCACTGGCACCACCGATGCGAACCACGCGCTCTGCCATGTCGCGTCGACCTCCCATAACTCAATTCATCTTGATGTGAATCTGGTAAAATGAGTATCGCTCATAATTGACAAGTCAAGCTCAATTTGGGATGACCACGCGGCAGAGGCCCACCGGAGAGACGATCGCTTGACCACGCAGACCCGCTCGAAAACACGGCGACAGAAAGTCGAAGCACGCGAACAGGCGATCCTGGACAGCGCCCGGAAAGTCTTCTTCGAAAAAGGCTATGAAGGCGCTCGAATGTCGGAGATCGCCGCTGGCGCTGAAATCGCTGAAGGCACAGTCTATATCTATTATAAGAACAAGGCCGCGCTCATGCGCGCCATTAGTTCAAAATTCTGGCAAGCGCTGACCGCCAATGCCTGGGCCGAGATCGAGGCGATCGATCACCCCTATGACGCCCTCCTCGCCTTGGCACGATTCCACATCAAATCGCTTATGGATCAGGCAGACATGATTGATCTGACGCATTCCCTGCGCGTGGTGTCGGCTGATGTCGGGACCACGACAGAAGAACTCAAAACTTATGTACGCGTGTTTGATACGCTTTACTCACGCGGGGTTGATCGCGGGGATCTGAAACCTCACCCTGCCTTGTGGGTGGTGCGTGATGTATTCTTTGGCACGCTGGATTATTCGGCCCGCACGCTCCGTCTGCACGAGGATCAGAATGTCGAACCGGTTGTCACGAACATGATCGACGGGATCTGGGCACAATACGGATCCGATTCTGGATCAACCCAAGAGTCAAGCTCATCTGAACCAGGCGATCTGGTCTCTCGGCTTGAAGGCGCGATCGCTCGCATCGAACGGCTCGGTGTCAATGGCAATGCCAGTTCAAACTAAGCCTCGACCCGCGCAGATCGATAAAGCACCAGTGCAAAGACCATCATGATGATCTCAAAGTAAAGTAATGGCATAATTGCCGGTGGCGGTGTGCCGACAGCGATGATCGAAGCGACCCGTCCAATGGCTGCGCCGGACATGAAGATTGCGACGAACAGCACCGCATCTTGCCTGCGTTTTTCCGTGAACGCGCCAAATAGAAAAACTGCCGCAGAAACGAGGAATATGCCGCCATACGTGGAGCGCAGCATATTATCCATACCTGCGCTTCCTGTTTGCAGATCGTATCGCGTCAGGAGCAGATTTGGATCGTACAAATAAGTCAGGCCGATGACCCCAATTGCAAGCGCATTGAACGCCAGGAAAATTCGCGCAATCATAATCTGCTCCTATCGGTACGGGCAGCGGCTACTCAGCGGGTGCCGCATGGCCATGCTTGGCCAACCATTCGGCTTCCTCACCTGGCTCGGGCATGATTTCTCCGCCTTCCAGAACCCAGCTTGCCGGAACGTCGGCTGTGATCATGCCAATCTTCTCAAGCGCGATCCCGGTATGCGCATGGACCGAGGCCCGCATCTCGGAGATGATTTGCGCCTTCTGATCATCGGTACGCCCGGAACGGATGCTCCCGAATAGCGATGCAGTTTTGTCGCCCAGTGGCTGATTGGGCGCGTCTTCAACGAAAAAGGCATGCACGAATTGCGGCGGCGCACCGGTAACGTCACAATGGATCCGCGTGATGTCTGCAGCGATCTTTGGTTTGGCCGCGTCATCTATCGCGCCTTTGGCCGCATTACACATATAAAGAGGCATTGGGATGATCTCCTATTCTGGGTCTGAAATAACGCCGACGATTTCGTTCAGCGAGCAATTGGTTTCTTGAGTCCAGATGCCGCAAAGCTCTCTCAACAAGGCTTCTCGATCCGCTTTCTCGATTGGGCTCGGCGCGCGCATGGACACAATGGCGGACGTGCTCGGCTGGCTGGCCGTGAAGCCACTACGCTCCGGAATTGCCAACCAGCTGATTTCCGCAGGCGCGCCAAACTGGCGCTCTGTGAAGGCGCTTATATTCGCGCGCAGCGTCGCTTCGGTCTCAGCCGGAATTTGTCCGGCTTGAACCACACAGTTACACGGTATCATTCTGTCTTCTCCTTTTTGTTATTCCAGATCATTGGCGGCGCCTTTGCGGTGCGCAACATGCCCACTTCCGTCAAATCCATGCGCTCACCCGTCCCGCGACGCGGCCAGACCCGCGGCAATCGATCGCCTGTCTGTTTGTCAGTAATCACGGTTGACGGCCCATCTTCATGCGCAACCCATTTGTCGCCCCATTGGGCAAGCGCGATGATGACGGGCGCAAGCTCCCGACCCCGCTCTGTCAAACGGTATTCTTCATAATTTGTCCCATCGGACGCAGGTACTTTTTCGAGAATGTCACCAGCGATCAGATCATTCAGACGACTGGTCAGCGTGTTCTTCGCGATACCGAGAGACTTCTGGAAATGCTTGAACCGACGCGCGCCCATCATCGTATTTCGGATTATATATTGCGACCACCTAGAGCCGACATGCTCGAGGGTGCGTGCAATCGAACACTGCATGTTTGAGAAAGACTTGGTCTTCATCACTCCACCAAAACCAGTTGCAATATTAAACCATGTAACCTATGTGGTTGCGTATTGCAACCGAAAACGTGCGCTCACCGAACGGGCGCACGTCAAGAGGAAAAGAGACGATGCAGCTAAAAGTCCACGGCACCATTCTGTCCCCCTGGGTTCGCCGCCTGGTGGCCTTCATCGAGGAAAAGCAACTCGACTATGAGCTGATTTCGGTTGTTCCTCTCGGTGAGCCAGATCCGGACTTCTTGAAAATCAGTCCGCTCGGAAAAGTTCCCGTTCTGGAATATAATGGCCGGTTCCTGCCGGACTCGCTGGCGGCCTGTACGCTCCTCGAGGCGGAAGTGGCTGAACCCGCTTTATTCCCCAGGAAAGGCTGGGATCATGCTTGGATGCTGTGGCTGTGCGACTATTTGG
>ERZ1740072.1153-NODE-1153-length-10329-cov-9.311369_pt1 | contig 10329 bp, 6 predicted proteins | sample MGYA00581733_ERZ1740072 | MGnify/ENA primary metagenome ERZ1740072 (study PRJEB43018, sample SAMN04849741) | marine metagenome | isolation source: floating plastic debris | place: Pacific Ocean | collected 2008-08-30 | study: EMG produced TPA metagenomics...
GTTTTTTTCTCGTCTTTTCAGTTTTTTCTTTTTTTTTGCTCTTGTTTTTGTTGCTCTGTGCCTCCTCCAGGGCAAAAGAAGCGCCTGTGCCAGAGCTCGGATTTTACATTATCATAGCAGCTCCAAAAACAACTATTAATTCTTATCATTATAAATGGATATGTACACCACTATGATAGGTGCAACGTAGGTAACATTTTTATCAAAAAACCTTTAGTATGTCCAAATTTACCTAATTGGCCATAAAATTCCAAAGAAGGATATCAAACGCCCATCTATCCTCCCATTCTCTATGTCTTTAACTCAAAGATTAAGCAGCCAACTAACTTGATGGAAATTATCTGATGCGTTGAGAAGTCCAAACAAAGGGCACCTATGTAAATCTTTTTACCCACTTCAATATAAATCAAACAGGTAGAGTTGTATGCAGAAAGTAAGGGTATGGCCACCACTGGCATAGCATATCATAACCACTGAACGTTTTAATAAGATTATTGTTGTAATACGTTCCCTCCGTGGATTTCCCGTATGAGCCATGAGGCCGTCATAGTAGAACACGTCAACGATTACCACCAACCACAGATAGATATCGTAATACAGGATCTCAAAGTTTGAGCACATCTTATTCAGAGAGGAGCATAGCATTGACGGTTCCAGGACCTAATGATTGTGACATCGGCTTCCTGAAGTGAGGCAGTGGGTGTGGTCAAACATACTCAGGGAAGACACAATCTCTACTTGTATATTCTGCACAAGAAAGTTTACCATAATATGCAGAATAAAGGAATCCAAAGTATATTTATGCATCAAACACAGGCTTGGTTACTTTAGAAGACGAACCTTGCCGAAGCTAGCAGCGTTGACAGGGTTGAGCTCATGCTTCTCACAGAAATCTATGTAATGTTGGTACAAAGTGCTCCTGGGTATGCACACTCCTTCAGCCACCTCATAGTTATCATTTAACCTGCACGATGATGACAACAACAGGATATGAGATAATAACAACTAGTCACAGCCTCCTCTCTCTCTCTCACTCTGCATTCAGCTGTGTAAATCTACTATGGCGTCGTCGTATCTCATGAAATAATGTGCCCGGTTATGATATTATTATGGGTCTATCAACAGAAAATTTGACGGAGTTGTATTTAGTTCTTATGTTTGCAAATGGAAGTCAGTGTAAGTAGGCTGTACTTTAATTCATGTTACTGCTGAGAAATCGAGAATCGAATGATAAAGTTATGTAGCTGTGGTTATAAGTGGAAAACATGTATCTCTGCCTCGTAAACACCAGCTAGTCACAGACAATGCTTATCAGAGTCATTGTGTAGAGGCTTGCCAGAACGGACTGCTTAATTCCTCATAAACATTTCAATGCCTTTTTTTAAGCCAGGGTCAATGAGAATTAGGAATTAAAAAATAGATGACTAATAACTTTGTAATTCGGTTGAAAATATCGGGCCGAATAACAGCTGCTGAATGTTGCAAAATAGAAATGACCCTTCAAGGTGATTCAATCCGTGACAACAAATTTAGCAAAACTCTAACCTCAAGTAGAGGTCTGTAATGCAGGAAATTTTGAAATTCATGTAATTGTGAAAGAAATTTCTATGTTTCCATCAAAACTTGTTTATGACTAATTTGTAAATGCAAATGCAAGTCATAGCTCAACAAAACCAATGCAAAGGGGAACTTGTTCTAGGAGCTGAAACTTCCCATAACATGTCATCGTTCTACATTAGCTGCATTTAAATTTTGGGGTGCAGAACTCACCACTTGAGAGTCATAGGGGTGGAGTGGGGTCTCGAGCCGCATGATGAGTCTAAGTCCACAGATTTTTGGCTGCCGTTTTCGGCTGGGGGAGTGTATGATTTAGCAGCGTATCCAGTATCTGCTTCTGACACTGAAACAACACAAGAAGTATTCTACATAAATGATGTGCATCAAAAATAATGAGCAGTGACCACCAATATATCACCTATTCCAATAAAACACTTTGATAAATTTAATTGCTAAGTCTACTCTGTTTTTGTCCAGGGTTTGAGCTTTTATACCTGGGTAAAGAGAGGGCATGTTTTTATCAATATCTTCTCTAGACAGGGGATATGACATCATAGCAAACAAGCTCTACAGAAAACCAATCTGTCTGACCAGATAAACCATTACATGTCTATATATGTGGGTGTATGATGCGAAATGAACAGCCAGATAGCATTTATATTTAGGAAATAGTTACAAGACCACTGATCGATGATGAAAACTAATTTCATTGCACCAACGCCTCTAAGTCGCCTCATCATGATATTAAGATAGGTGGGGGGAACATGAGAGAGGATCTCTGTACCAGGTAACAGTAGGATATGAACATCTCAGTGGATGAAAAACGGATGTTACCGTAGGTAGGTCCCTAACATATCAGTAGGTAGGAGATGCAGCGGATATTGATGGGTAGGAGATTTCAGTGGGTGGGATAGGGAGGATATCGGAGGGTAGGATATTATCAGATGTTACACCGATAGACATGTCGGTTGAAATCGTACCAGGAGGTAATGCTTGTGATACAGGTGGTAATGTTGTAGTCTGTGTCGGCTGCTGCTGCTGTATGAGCAGAGAAGACTGTATATCGTGTCTAGTTATCGGAGGAGTCATGTGTGTTATATCCTGATGCTGCTGCTGTTGATGTATTGTATTAACGGCATCCATATCATAATACATGCTACCGTTCATAGTACTGGAATGTTCAATTCCGGTAGAGTGGTGGTATAATCCATGCTGCTGACTAAGACTGTGATCTAATCCGATCATGTGGGGTGGTACCCATCCCCCACCCATATGATGAGGATGGGTGTACATCTGCTGACCTGAAATAAAAACGAAAACAAAAACATTATGTTTCTAAAAAAATTCTTCCCAGTAAATTGATCTAGCACAGGATACCATACAGCGCTCATTTTTTGATAATTAGGTCGCAAGCGCATTACATAAAAGCAAAATATCCATTTACCAATTTAGGATGGTAAAATTCCAAAAATTATTGGCATAAGAACTTAAAAACCACAGGAATTATTAATTCAGATTCTATCAGTCTTCATCTGGTTATTGATGTTCTCGTTGTACCCACCTTTCATTACCATTATTGGTGATGTGGCAATCATTGACTTATCCGATAAGATGTGCGCCAAAATCAGAGAAACACAAGAAGAAAGGAAGACTATCAGCTGTTCCAGCACCGTTAACTGTTTACATAGTGAATGTTGAACGTTTTAAATCATTAACAAATATAACTATTTATTATTTATCAAGCTGACATTTCCTACAAGATTTCAAGTGAGTTACCATGGAACTGGCCTGTTTCTTTGACAACCAGCTCATAGCTATTTGTTACTAGCCAAAAATATGTGACTAAGTACAATAGTCTAGTGTAAACATAACAAGACAAATTACCGATTTCTGTGTCCATCCCGGAAGAAGTAGATTGGCCAACTGAGAGAGCAGAACCAGCCGCCAGAAGTCAGAGAATCTAGCAGATTAGATGGAGCGGAGGAGAAGAAGAGATGAGGTAATTCTACACCCGCTCAAGCCTCAGCCAACTCTGACAACGAAGATGGTTGTGATATATTAAGTGGTTAATGCGTGGAGCGGAGCGAGAGCAGGGTTATTGACGACTTAACACAGTTATATCTTCAGTTTTCAGAGCATTTGTTATGCATGAGAGGAGATGGTGTTAGATGATTGATTGGTTTCAGAGAGAAGATTGAGGCACAGATGGCCAACCACCGCTTAATCGCTGGCTATACAGCAAAATAGAAGAACACTACATGATCGGCTGAGGAGGCGGCACTGACATATCACAGACACGATCAAAGCGGTACAATACATAAAAACTAAAGATTCATCATACTAATCTCCTGCAACATAGCACAGCAATGAGCCATAAATTTAATAAATATATGAAAATTGATTACTTCAAAAATAATAACAAAATTTTGTGCATTAAGAATTGTAATGATCAATAATAATAAAAGGAGATAGAACCCGCAAACACAGTGAAGGAGTAAATGTAATACATGAGATCACAAACGATGATTTCATCTCTACATTAAATACTAACAATCACCTGGTTGTAAGTATAAGGAAATCATCATTATCTAAGTAATATATAAAATGTAAAAAAATGCTTAGGAAAAAATAGATTGTCTGCTAACTTTATATTGCATTGGTTGTTGTCTGGATCTTATTTCAAAATTTTCAGCAAGTTAGCTACCATTGATACCATATATTATATAAAGTTGTTCTCGGGAATTGATCTATCATTTTCTTAGTTCGTAGAAATGCTTTCAGCTATAGGATTTAGTGTATAAACGGTATACAAATATATACAATAGAAGCTGCACACTTAGTCATATGTATGTACGGCTTGTGTAAGTAAAGAGTGGTATATATAACTGACCTACTTCCATGTGGCTTTACCCTGAGAGGCCCTCATATCCCTCCCCCCTCTGATCGGACCTGGTATTAGCATACTCGGATTTGACTTCAATCCTCTCGAATTCTCCATTGATACCAAATCAGACTTATCTAACTCCTCATCAAACCTGATAATAAAATAACATAATACCGTGTATCAAACACATTGTCATCCACCGAGTGCAGAGGTCATCTTGACAAGGTGAAATCTTTACAGATAATGCGTCATTTGAAAATCAAATTTTGATACCCATATATTGTGCCAAACTTTCCCACACAACTAACATCACAGCTGCGATTTAATGAAATTGAATCGGAGACACAAAATTAATATCTGGACACCGCAATTTTCCATTTCTGTGTATCAAATGCAACACTGCATAAAATTAGCTTCTTTTTTTGTCTTCATCATGTTAATTCTTCTGTCATATGACGGACTCTTATTTGACGTCTAAAATGTCATCTAAAATGTGATTTATTCAGAACAGGATACTACTTTACATTAGGGTGTTTCTGGGTGATGTATAAATGCACAAGTGTCAATGCAAATGCCTTGTCTGTTATAACATAACTGGTGGCAAACCGTTAGGTCGTAGAAGTTCTAATGCATATGCATGAATACTCCCCCTTCTACACCCTGCACTCCATACTATTTTTGATAACCAAAAAGGAAACATGGAGCATACAGCCATAGAAAGGTCATGCAGATATGGCTGTAGCCAGTCGCACCCTGTTTTATTACATCATTATAGTGGGATATTGTTAAATCGGCGGCCTACATTAACCCACACTTAGTCGGATCACATGTCATATTGGTCATATCCTCGTTCAACTGAAGCTGAATTGATTACTGTTATTGACAGATTATTAACTTACAATACATCAAACTGGCCAAGATTTTCTTTATCAGGCAACTTGTTCGCCCTGACACTGAAATATAAAATATGGAAATATCAAGTGGGTTAGATAATAGCTGATTGAATAATGCTTGAGCAGGAATTACAAATTACACACATAAATGCCTGGTGACACCTGCAGTTCATAATACATCGACTGCAGTTCTAATTCTAGTACAACTGTTACCCCTGAATAACACTAATGGCTGTTCTGTTCTGTTTATAACAAGTTGTGATGCAAATTAAAAACTATTTTCAAAATGAATTTGGTGCAAAAAAGGGAATGGAGTTTGGTGATTATGCATAATCAACCGCTAAAAAATTAATAGTCCTGTCAGCTTAGGGTATTTTTTGAGCATAGAGATGGTGAAGAAGTAGAGTAATACATGATTCACCATTAATAAATCATATAATATGCAGAGATTAGGTTAGTACAGTAATAGTACAGTAATAGATAGAGTAGTAGTATAACAACTCACTCAGGTAGTTTTCCAGGAGGTATGACTATGTTGATGGCATCTGATATGAGATTATATTTCATTATTCTATCGCTGGCTGTAGTGGAGGATAGAGAAGGTGACGCATTCACCTACAAATCACATTCTCTCATATCAACCCTACACGCCATACACATGCAACGTAGAGGCGGGCACATAGAGGGGTGCACAAACCACCACCAAATTAATGGCCATAAAACAATATTGATGTATGAAATGAGCAATTACTCTAACGCGATTCTGATATTATGATATTGTGATCAAGATGAAAGGAAATTAATTCACTGGAGTGACAATCGTCACCCTGCAGCGCCGTCTCTTGATTGGGGAAGGGATGAGCATTTCAAGTTTATGTCTTGAAAATTTCAAAATCTTAATTGTTTCCAAAAGCCATGTATGCAAGCGGAATAGATTATTGCATATCATGGCACCAATATACGCACATGTATGATGCATGCATGGATTTCCCTGCATGCTGTTCAAATTCCTTAACATCACAAAGCGTAGTCTAGGAGATGAGAGTAAAAGTAAAACATCACACGTCTTTTCTCAACTGATATATAATTAGATTGTGAGAAAGTGCCTCACTACAAACAATATCAACACCATCTATTATTCTCAACTTCCGACAGATCAGCATAATACTATTGTAGCTGCAGGTATTAACACAAAGACTCAGCTCACAATAAAACCTGTATCGGAAGTGAGACTCCTGCATAGAACAGAGAAGACTATGATGTGAAATCTACCCACCTCAACAAGCCACGGTTTTAGATTGTCATCAATAATAATGTCAAATCTACAAAAAAAGGATATTAGTAATTATAATGTTATATTTCATGTCATTTATGTGGAGGATTGGGTAATGGATTGTATTCCATCACAGTAGTGACATCCATGGTTGAGTAGGATATCACAATAAATTGTCAATTGTTTTTGTCCAAATTCCAATTTATTTAAAAATTTCAAGTGTGATCCAGAGTGCAATTTCAAACTCATGAATTCATAAAATCCTCTTTTTATTCTCAAAGTTTGGACCCAACCCACACTCATTCTGTAAAATATAAATATCACTTACACTAATTTGGCACAGTCATGGATATTTAATAGGAAACACTGATTTTGAGACTGATTTATGATTATTTCCCGACAATGTGCGTGCAAGGTATCTACAGGGCATAAAACTTGGAGTGACAAGCAAAAGCTTATTTATAGCAATCAGCGGTTAGATTGTCTTCAAAAATACTCACCCATAAATCTCAAAGCAATGTCTGTCGTTTGCCATCACCGGCTATATAAAAAAGAAGTATAAAAACAGAATCAAGCCAAATAGATCACAATCTAGCAAGGGCAATTTTAAAGTTTCACTGATGCAAAATAACGCAGGATTAAAAAATACTTGAGATAGTGTCAACCTACACTTTTGACAGATCATTATAATATGTCCTTATCTGGCAAACAATTATCATGAAAACTGGCACTGAGAGTTGAACGATGAAGCCCACATTGAAATGATATGGTATATTTGGCAGTAATAGTAATGCGAACCTCAATAATTTTAGTGATCATAACGAAATCCTTCACCACTCAACTGGTTGAAGGTCACATTGGCCGTTTTACATAAAGGGACAGCTCAGAACCCAATTATCAAAGAAGGGACAACTCAAAGAAAACACCCTAGTTATAGGGGGACACAACTCTAATAAGCGCACTGTTGGCTGGCCATAGAGCGAATAGTAGGATACTCACAGCCACAGCTCTGAGACTGTGTACAGTAATCCAGTTTATCTTATTGAATAGTTCATCAGTGACTTCCTTACCACGAGTTCCCTCAAGATATTGTCTCATATTACTGATAGTCCATTTACCTCCATGTACTGAATTATACTCGGCCTGTATGTATGTAGATGTAAGAAGTACACCATCAACCATATATTCTCAGTATGCGCATGTATGAGCAAAGCATGAGCAGTAAATTCATAGGGATACTGTTTGATCCTTTTTGCTAGCCTTTGACTGGTCTACCGCACACACATTTATGTGCATCCCAAAGTGCATACATCATATGTTATACCATTCCATCTGCGCTAAACAGCATTCAGATAAGAATTACAAAAAATTTTGCAGAATAGAAATGCATTACAACTATCGTTGAAACATACTCACTCCTTGTTTCTGTATGGAGACATTAGTGAGATGAACAAAAAGATTATCAAGCTCATTGACATTGGCGTTGTATTTTACTGTACAAAATCTCCCGAAACCCAGCCTATACCTGTAATATTATAGGTTCATAGTCAGGAAACGCTCTGATAACAAACTGACTGTCATAATTTGGAATCCGTATGATGTAGTTCAGCCAGATCACCAATATTCGTAACCCTGTTCATGATAGCAGGCAATCATATATGGATGCTAACACATATACTTTCTGACTCGAAGACAGGACAAAAATTGTGGAGTGGATGGGCAATTTGGTAAATTTTCGATACCAATGAAAAGGAGGCCCCACAATTATGTTATTTTCCAAGCTCAGATTCTCCTATGTTGCCTTTTAACCTAAGATTTCATCCGGAAGCCACCCTACACGGAAATACATACTGGGGATAGAAATTCTGCTACCATCAATTTTTGAGAGAAACTTCTGAGAGACTTCAAAGTGCACTGTAAATTTTAAATGTCAAATTTGGCAGCCAGCCTTTTTTGCCCAAAGCTCAGATATCCAGCTTGTAGAACAGACCTAAATGACAAGTTTAACTGACAATTTGAATAACATAAATGTGGTATGGTGAGGGAAGTAGATCTTACTTACATGTAACACTTGAGAGGACGGAATGAAGTGACGAGTACATACAGTCTCAGATCAAACTTCTTACCACCGATAAGCAGAGGATTATCTATGTAACGAGAGATCACATATGTGTCTTTTGTTGTAACATTGGAAAATCTGCAACGACAGAGACAAACATTGAGATCAATATTCACAAAAACTGTGTTACATACGTTTATACAGGTCCATAAAACTCTCTTGACGATTCAGCATATTCTTTGAAGTTCAATGCAACATCGAAATGCTTAAAAAATACTATTGCCTTTCTGTTCTGTCATATAAATTTTATCAATTTCATGGAAGAAAATGGTCCAAGTTAAGTAGAAGAGAGGACAACTTATGTGAATTACTCCTAGTGCATACTCTGACGAAATGATGGTCACCGCCAGTGTTAATTAAGTACTCACGTGTTAGTTTTACTATCTCTGGACCACTTCTTCAGCTGTGAAAGCTTATTGATGAGGAAAATTCCGATACCTCTGGCTGTAACAGATGTGCAGAATTTTTCATTAACTACCCTACAGGATGGAAATAGACGCAGAATTTAATTTAGCGACCTGGTTCAAAATGGTGAAATTCCCACAATGAAATGCTAGCAAATTAATTTTGGAGAAATGGAGTTACATCTGCCATCGTGGACAGATTTGCAAAAATGCAATAATAGATGGAATCAAAATTTAAACAATTCCTAATTAGCAAAATAGCATAATTTAAATTTCAATGTCAATTTTATCCCAGCAGGATAATTAGGGTAATGTGTAAATAGGTAATAGCTGTTGCTTTAGATGAAACGAAGATAAACTAGAAGATGGAACACACTTTAAATCATTGCTGTCTGCATCAGTACCTTTTCCGCAGGGTTTCATGATCCATGTGCTGTTTGGATTTTTTCTGAATTCTTCTACGAATAGATTATAGTCAGCAGGCAGCATAAATGTGACAGGGAACATGTCGAGATATCTGTATGTACCATGTTCATCCTTCTCAGCGACTGGGTTACCTTCCTTCTCTAGATCTCGTCTGTAACGTTTTATATTCTTAACCATCAGATCCTTACGTGTCAGCTCGTAGTGATTAGGAAAGTGATTTATAACTCTGTAATTACACAAACCAATAAGAGAAATCACGAACAACGCGGCTAGCAGGGTTAACTGTCCATACCTTTAAAAGGATGTTGCAAACATATACACAGACGCGGACAGCATCCTATTAAGGCATGTGATATACATGATCATAGGGAGAAAGTAGAAAACCAGCAAATTTTAACATAAGCCCAAAAGTGTTGAGTTTAGCAATCGAAATGGAATGACTCATTTTTATGTTGACGCGCCGTTGTGTTGAGTTGTGTGGACTAACATACTTACTGTTCATCACCCATTCTGTATCCATTGTCTACGCTGAATACATTTCTCACTGACTGCACAGATGCCCTACAGAAGATGAAAAATATCAGGTTATTAAACTACTGTCCAAGTTTATATAGCATTCTTCAGTAAATAAGGTAAATGTAAGTTAAGACACAAATACAGGACAAATACCGTTAGCACAAAACCAAATTCATACACAATGCTCACGGCCCAGGGGAGAGGGGGGGCACTTAGCAAAAATACCCCACTAGGCTCAACGAAATAATCACGTTTTA
>ERZ1740072.1155-NODE-1155-length-10314-cov-6.390291_pt1 | contig 10314 bp, 13 predicted proteins | sample MGYA00581733_ERZ1740072 | MGnify/ENA primary metagenome ERZ1740072 (study PRJEB43018, sample SAMN04849741) | marine metagenome | isolation source: floating plastic debris | place: Pacific Ocean | collected 2008-08-30 | study: EMG produced TPA metagenomics...
TTCAAAGGCCGGATCGAGCGTGAAGGCTGGATCGCACAGGCCGCTGAAATGGCAAAAGGCTAAGGAGAGACACCAATGGCACATAAAAAAGCAGGCGGTTCATCCCGGAACGGGCGCGACTCAGCAGGTCGTCGCCTTGGCGTAAAGAAATACGGCGGCGAAGCTGTGATCCCTGGCAACATCATTGTGCGCCAGCGCGGCACCAAGTTTTGGCCAGCCGAAGGCGTCGGCATGGGCAAAGATCACACGATCTTTGCAACCGTGGACGGGTCCGTGACCTTCCACAAAGGCCTCAAAAACCGCACGTTCATTTCGGTTCTCCCGGTCGCGGAGGCCGCTGAATAAGCCGCACCTCACGGGTTTTGACAAAATTCCAAGGGATCGGCAGAAACGCCGGTCCCTTTTGCGTTTCCGCCCCTCCTGCCAACAGCGAGGATGGTCCAATGACCAGAACGATTGACACAGAACGTCTGCACTTGCGCCCCTATATGGCGTCGGACGCGGCGGCTGTGGCGGCGCAGATTGGGGATTTTGAGGTCAGCAGGTGGCTGACACGAGTGCCCTATCCTTACACGGTATCGGACGCGCTGGCGTTTTTTGACAAAGTTGCGGATGTGCCTTTGGTTTTTGCCGTGTGCCGTGAAAACGCCCTATTGGGCTGCGTGTCGATCCTTGGGGACGATCTGGGTTATTGGTACGGAGTTTCGCACTGGGGGAAAGGCTATGCCACCGAAGCGGCGCAAACGGCCGTCGGGGCGTACTTTCAGGACAATGACGCACCATTGGACTCGGGCTTTCTCAGCGGCAATGAGGGCTCGCAGCGTGTCCTTGAGAAGCTTGGGTTCACACCAAACGGCATCATCGAAACGGATTGCATGTCGCGCGGCTTGCGCGTGGACAACCACCGGATGCGCCTGACACGCACCCAATGGGAGGGTCGGTCATGAGCGTCACCAAAGCCATTCTGACCACGGGCGACGTCATGTTGCGCGACGCGACACCGCTGGATGTGAGCGCACGCTTTGCCCTTGGCAACACGCCTGAAATCCACGCGATGTTCGGTGCGGACCCCGGTGCTGTGCGCGATATCACGCCGGAAGCCGCAGAGGCATGGGTGCAATCCCATATCGACGATCCGCATGCGTGGATCATCGAAGACGGCGGTGCACTGGTCGGAGGCGTGCGTCTGCACACGATCAACTATTCCGACAAACGCGCGCAAATCGCGATTGGCATTGTTGATCCTGCTGCCCTTGGAAAAGGCATCGGCACCACGGCAATGCGTCTGTTGGCGGCGCATGCCTTTGACACCATGGGTCTGCATCGTCTTGGCTGTCGCGTTCTGGATTTCAACGAGCGCGCCATTGCGGCCTATGAGAAAGTCGGGTTCGTCGTTGAAGGGCGCGAGCGCGAATCTGCGCTGATCGCTGGCCAATGGCACGACGATCTGATCCTTGGTCTGCTCGCGCAGGACCTGAAAAGATGAGCGTCGCCGTCACATCCTTTGCCGTCTTCGCGGCTTCTCAGGTTGGCACACCCGGCCCGGCCAACATGGCGCTGCTCGCCACCGGTGCGCGCTTTGGCTTTCGTGCGGCGCTGCCTTTCGTGGCGGGGGTCGCGCTTGGCAAGCAACTGGTGATCTGGCCCGTCGGGTTTGGCCTGATGCAGTTGGCGGATCGCGCCCCTTGGGTGTTTGAAACCCTCAAATGGGCGTCTGCCGCCTACATCATCTGGCTTGCGTGGAAAGTGGCGAACCTGCGGCTTGGCCAAAGCAATCCAAACGCGGCAGCGCCGGGATTTGCCGCCGGGCTGATCGTGCACCCGCTCAACCCCAAGGCCTGGGCGATGATTGTTGCAGGCTTTACCGGTTTTGTGACACCCGGCACCGATCCACTGATTGCGACTGCCACAATCGCTGCAATCCTGCTCAGCACTCAGGTGCTGTTGCATCCACTTTGGACGCTTGCTGGAGACAGGATTGCCCGCAGCCTTTCGGGGACTGCTGCGGAACCCTATCTAATGTACACCCTCGCAGGCCTGACCGTCGCGTCAGTCCTGTTTGTTTTGTTCGGAGGAGGAACTTGACGATGGAGATGGAGAAAATTGTGACCCTTGCGCCAATTGAGACAGACCGCTTTGTGCTGCGCCCGTTGCGGAAATCCGACATGGGCCTGATCGAGATGTATTGGTCTGACGTACGCATTGCGCACATGACCACATCGATCCCGCATCCTGTCCCTCCGGGCATGACCGAAGCCTTCGTGTCCCGCGCCATGGCCGATCAGCGGGATGAGGACATCTGGGCGATGGACGGGCACAAAACCGGCGGCTCCGAAGTGATGGGTTTGATCTCGCTTGAACGTATGGACCGTGATCAATCCGAGGTCGCTTATTGGGTGGCACCGCCGTTCTGGAACACAGGTTTGGCGTCGGATGCCGTGCAAGCCCTTGTGAACGCCAACCCGATGCAGAACGCGGCGATGTTTGCGAGCGTTTTTCAGGACAACCCGGCCTCGGCCCGTGTTCTGACCCACTGCGGTTTCAAGTACCTCGGCGACGCCGAGAGCTTTTGTGTGGGGCGCGACAAAACAGTGCCCACATGGACCTACAGCCACAAATTCTAACTGGCCTTGTCGGTTTCAAAACACCCCGGGCCAGTTTCTTTCGCCATCCACCTGTACTAGGACCGCCATATGAAATTCCTCGATCTCTGCAAGGTCTACATCCGCTCTGGCGCGGGCGGTAACGGGTGCATCTCGTTCCGGCGGGAAAAGTACATCGAATACGGTGGCCCGGATGGTGGCGACGGCGGCGGCGGTGGCTCGGTCTGGGCTGAGGCTGTAGATGGGCTGAACACGCTGATTGATTTCCGCTACCAGCAACACTTCTTTGCCAAGAACGGGCAGGGCGGCATGGGCCGTCAGCGCACCGGTAAAGATGGCGATGACATCGTGCTGCGCGTGCCGGTGGGCACCGAGATCCTCGATGAGGATCAGGAAACGGTAATCGCCGACATGACCGAACTGGGCCAACGTGTGGAACTGGCCAAAGGTGGCAATGGCGGCTGGGGCAACCTGCACTTCAAATCTGCCACCAATCAGGCCCCGCGCCGCGCCAACCCGGGGCAAGAGGGGGTCGAGCGCACCCTGTGGCTGCGCCTGAAGCTTATCGCTGATGTCGGGCTATTGGGACTGCCAAATGCCGGCAAATCGACGTTTCTGGCCACAACGTCCAACGCGCGTCCCAAAATTGCGGACTATCCGTTCACCACGCTGCACCCCAACCTTGGCGTGGTGGGCGTGGACAATGCAGAATTTGTGGTGGCCGACATTCCTGGCCTGATCGAAGGCGCGTCCGAGGGGCGTGGCCTTGGCGATCTGTTCCTTGGCCATGTGGAACGCTGCGCTGTGTTGCTTCACCTGATCGATGGAACTTCGGATACCATAGCCGAAGACTACCAGACCATCATCACCGAACTTGAGGCCTATGGCGGTGATCTGGCGGACAAGCCGCGTATCACGGTGCTGAATAAGATCGACGCGCTGGATGAAGAAGAACGCGCAAGTGCATTGAAAGAATTGGAAAAGGCTTCCGGTGGAAGCGTCAGCATGATGTCGAGCGTCGCCCGCGAGGGCGTGACTGAAGTCCTGCGGTCCTTGCGCGCCCAAATTGATGACGACCGCATCCGCCACCGCGCCGCGCCCGAGGCCGAACCATGGCATCCCTAACAAACGCCAAACGACTGGTGATCAAGATCGGCTCGGCTCTTTTGGTGGACCGCAGCACAGGCGCTTTGCGCAAAGACTGGTTGCAGGGCCTTGCGCAAGACGTGGCTTGGCTGAAGAAAGCAGGCACGCAGGTGGTTTTGGTCTCATCCGGCTCCATTGCGTTGGGGCGTGGTGTGCTGAACCTGCCGGGGACGGATTTGGCGCTCGAGCAATCACAGGCTGCCGCTGCGGTTGGACAAATCCGCCTTGCTCGCGCCTATGAAGAGGCGATGGACCCACACGGGATCACTACAGCCCAGGTGCTTGTCACGCTTGAAGACAGCCGGGACCGGCGCCGCTACCTCAACTCGCGCGCCACGTTAGAGCAGCTCATGTCATTGGGCGCGCTGCCGATCGTGAATGAAAACGACACTGTGGCGACCGATGAAATCCGCTTTGGTGACAATGACCGGCTGGCAGCCCAGATCGCGGCCACGATCGGGGCGGATCAACTGGTGTTGCTCTCCGATGTAGATGGATTCTACTCGGCCAATCCTGCCGAAGATGCGTCGGCAAAGCGCTACGACGTCATCGATACGATCACCCCCGAGATCGAGGCGCAGGCGGGCGACGCCGGTTCCGGTTTGTCCAAAGGGGGCATGAAAACCAAGCTGATGGCGGCCAAGACGGCGACGGCGGCTGGCTGCGCGATGGTAATTTGCCACGGATCGGCGACACGCCCCTTGCACGCATTGGAACAGGGCGCCAACGCCACGTGGTTCACGGCGACCCTTGACCCGCAAGCCGCCCGCAAACGCTGGATTAGCGCGATGAAACCCCTCGGCACCATCACGCTTGACGCAGGAGCAGTGCGCGCATTGTCAAATGGGAACAGCCTGTTACCGGCCGGAGTTCAAGCGATCACAGGCGATTTCGGGCGCGGTGATCCGGTGGCGATCGCCGACCCCGACGGGCGTCAACTCGGCCTTGGCTTGTGCCGCTATACCGCCAAAGAAACTCAGATCATCAAAGGTCATCAAAGCCACGCGATCGAAACGCTTCTCGGTTATCCGGGCCGCGCCGCTTTGATCCACCGGGACGATATGGCGCTGTAATGCGTCTTTTGGCTGTAAATACTGCCGCCGGAGGCCTAAAATCATCCGTGCAGCCCGCTCGAAGGATAGTTTGATATGAAAGACTTCGCTGACATCCCCAGCCTTATGGCTGACATCGGGGCGCGTGCGAAACAGGCGGCCACCACGCTTGCTTCGGCCAGTGCAGAACGCAAACACGCCGCCCTGATTAGCGCCGCAGACACCGTCTGGGCCAATCGGGCAGACATTATCGCCGCCAACGCCAAAGATATGGAGTTTGGACGTGATAAGGGGTTGTCAGATGCGATGATGGACCGGTTGCGTCTGGACGAAGACCGCATTCGCGGCATCGTTGACGGGTTGCGCGCGGTGGCCGAACAGGCCGATCCGGTGGGCGAGGTAATCGCGGACTGGTCTCAACCGACCGGCCTGCACATTCAGCGGGTGCGCACGCCCCTTGGCGTCATCGGTGTGATCTATGAAAGCCGGCCGAATGTGACCGCGGATGCCGGAGCGCTCTGCCTCAAGGCTGGCAACGCGGTGATCCTGCGCGGCGGGTCCGAGAGCTTTCATTCATCGTCCGCCATCCACGCGTGCCTTCAACAGGGCCTGCGCGATGCAAACCTGCCCGAAGACGCGATTCAGCTGGTTCCGACACGTGACCGGGCTGCCGTCAGTGAGATGCTTGTGATGACTGACACCATCGACGTCATCGTGCCGCGTGGCGGCAAGGGACTGGTCGGGTTGGTGCAGCGCGAGGCCCGTGTGCCCGTTTTTGCCCATCTCGAAGGGATCGTGCACATCTATGTGGACAAGGATGCGGATGCTGAAAAAGTGCTGAAAGTGGTGCTGAACGCCAAGACACGGCGTACGGGGATCTGCGGTGCTGCCGAGTGCTTGCTGATCCACGCTGACGTCGCCAACAGCATTGGGCGCGGTGTTATCAGCGCGTTGATCAATGCCGGTGTGCGTGTGCACGCCGATGCTGCGCTTCAGTCGATCAAGGATGTGATGGCCGCCACAGACGAGGACTGGGGTCGGGAATACCTTGATATGGATATCGCTGCGCGCGTGGTGCCTGATCTGGACGCCGCACTTGACCACATCCGCACCTATGGATCCAACCACACCGATTGCATTCTGACCGAAGATGCAGCCGCGGCAGCGCGGTTCCTGAATGAGCTCGACAGCGCAATCCTGATGCACAACGCATCGACCCAGTTTGCCGATGGCGGTGAATTCGGGATGGGGGCAGAGATCGGGATCGCCACTGGTAAAATGCATGCCCGTGGTCCGGTGGGTGCGGCGCAGTTGACCAGTTTCAAATACCTTGTGCGCGGCGACGGGACTGTGCGAGGGTAAATGATATATTTATTAGAGGCTTGCGCTCGCATATTCATGTTGCCGACGCATTATGTGCGCTGACATTTTCAGGTGATGCAGCGCCTCAAAAACTGATGGTCAATTTGTCCTCTGACGCCTCACATCGAACGCTGCGCGTGGCGTCAGCAGCCACCGCAGGCAGAAGCGCAAACTGAACGTGGGCCGGGGCCAACCCGTCTGGCCTTGCCCCCGTCAGTACTGCCCACAGATCAGGGTCAGCGTTGGTTTTGGGTGCGTAACCTGTCACGTCCCACCTGCCGGATGTGAAACTGGCCTCGATCCGGCCTCCGTAAGGCATGCTGGTTTCAAGGCACTGGATCGCCAGAAACACCATGCGCACCGCCCAGCGCGGCTGGTCGTCCATCGGGCCATACGCCACCGTCAGACGGCCGCCGCTCGTCACATCCCGTAAAATGGTGATCACTTCGGAACGTCCCATAGGCGTATCGGAGGCCGCCCCATACGCAATCCGAAAGAACCGGATCCGCGCGCTGGCGTTTTCGACGCTTTGGGTGATCAGATCGATTTCGGGGCCTTCGCGATCGTCGGACATGCCCAGCAATTCCAAACCATTGTTGATGGCGCCAATCGGCGATATCAGGTCATGGCAGATGCGGCTGCCAATCAGTGCTGCAAGGTTGACGTTACTCTGACCCATCGGAAACCCCGCGTGAAAGGCAGGTTATGGAAAACTTAAACGCCATTCTGGCCCCCGGCATGTTGGTGCGCCATCCCGACTTTGCGGAATGGGGTGTTGGTCAAGTCCAAAGCAATATCGCGGGCCGGATCACCGTGAATTTCCCGGACGCGGGAAAAGTGGTCATTGATGGCGCGCATGTTGCGCTGGAACCTGTATTTGATGCCTGAACATCCTTTCTGAATTCTTAACAGGATACAACTTAGGGTGGCAACCGATACCGGGCTTTGCCTTTATGTGCGCGCACCGCTAGAGAACGCGCGATGACTTTGACCCATGACCCTGAATTTCGCGTTACACTCGCGCGCAGCGACGATGATCTGCGTGCGGCGCAGGGGTTGCGATATGATGTGTTTGTTGAGGAACTGGGCGGGGGCGGGCCGATGGTCGACCATGCACAGCGCCTTGAGCGGGACCGTTTTGATCCGTTCTTTGACCATCTTATCCTGTTTGATGATGCTGCAGACGCCCGTGTGGTGGGTGTTTATCGCATGCTACCGTGTGCACGTGCCAAGGAAGCCGGCGCGTTTTATTCAGAAGACGAATACGATCTGGCGCCTTTGCGCGCGACGGGTCGACGATTGCTGGAACTGGGGCGGTCCTGCGTGCATATGGATTATCGTGGTGGCCGGGCGATGTATCATCTCTGGAACGGACTGGCCGAATACGTGGCCGAACACGACATCGACATCCTGTTTGGCGTGGCCTCTTTTCACGGCACCGATGTTGGCGCGCTGTCGGCACCTTTGTCGCTGCTGCATCACCGCCATCTTGCACCAGAGCCGCTGCGCGTAACGGCCCGACCACCTAATGCGGCAGATATGAACCTGATCGCCCCCGATCACATCGATCGGCGCGCAGCGATGGTGCAGATGCCAGCGCTGATCAAGGCGTATCTGCGCTTGGGCGGTGTGGTGGGCGATGGCGCCTATATCGATCACAGCTTTAACACGACGGATGTGTGTCTGATCATGGACACGAGCGGGATGTCCGAGCGACAAAGGCGTATTTACGGGGTGAGCACATGAGCCTGACATGGGAGGGCGACGAGCCGCCCGGACCCATGTCAATTGGTGCGATGGGTTGGGTACGTGTTGTTTTGCGCGGTCTGGCCATCCTCGCGACTGTCCTCTTGGGGCTTACCATTCTTTTACCGCTGCGCCTGATCGAGCGGCCGATCCACGGGATGTTCCGGCCTTGGACACCGCATATCACGCGGCTGGTGTGTCGGATGTCACTGGTCTGGATGGGGCTGGGTTATACGCGGCGCGGCACGCCGATGCACGGGGCAGGGGCCATTGTGGCCAATCACTCCAGCTGGCTTGATATCTTCACTCTCAATGCCGGTGATCGCGTCTATTTCGTGTCTAAATCCGAAGTGGCGGGCTGGCCCGGGATCGGGTTTCTGGCGCGCGCGACAGGCACCGTGTTCATTGCCCGCGACCGAAAGGAAGCCCGCGCCCAGACCGAGTTGTTCAAGACCCGGTTGATGGCGGGCCAAAGGCTGCTGTTCTTTCCCGAAGGCACCAGCACGGATGGGTGGCGCGTGTTGCCGTTCAAGTCGACCCTGTTCGAGGCGTTCTTTGCAGAAGGTTTGCGCGATGTGTTGTCGGTGCAGCCTGTGTCAGTGACCTATTATGCGCCAGAAGGAGGCGAGCCGCGCACCTATGGCTGGTGGGGCGAGATGGAGTTTGGACCGCACTTGCTCCATACGCTGGCCTTACCGCGCCAAGGCCGCGTGGTTGTTGCCTATCACGATCCAATCTCGGTGGCTGCAATGGCAGATCGCAAGGCGTTGGCAGCCGCGTGTGAGGCGGCGGTGCGCAGTGGCCACGAGTTGGTGTAAATCTCGAGGTTTTGGCTCTGTTTTGCGCAGTTGATCCGGTTGCTCAAAGACTAACCCGACGCGAAACTCTAAACAGAACTGTTGCGCTTCGGTGGAATTCACTGTCCCGGCAAAGCCATGCACAGAACGCATACAACCCGTGCACGTTCTGTGCGCAGGTTGTGTGTTTTCAGGGAATTTCTTTGCAGACGCTGTGCGGATCAAACCGCCTTGCGACGACGCCGACCCACCAGCATCAACCCACCAAAGGCCACCAGGGCCATAGGCAGTGCTGCCGGCAGAGGGACGGCCGTCACGGTCAACTGATTGATCCGGATACCGCTGCCCGACAGGTGGCGGAAGGTGAACGTGTCGCCTTCTAAATTCAGTGGGTCCAGCGTCACCGCTGTGCTGCCACCATCGCCCATGATCCTTTGAACCGCGAGAATGTTGCCGTCACCGTCGAGTATTTCGAACATCTCAAAGCCATTGCGATGTTCAAACACAATTCCGCCCAGCAGCGTCACGCTTTGCGAGAACGAAAAGGTCAGGCTTTCATTTGTGTTGCGGTTGGACCCAAGGCGGTTGCGATCCGGGTTGCTGCTTACACCGAGGCCATTTCCGTTGCGGTGGATGTTGCCACCAAAGCTTGTCACTTCCAGTGTCAGGTCATCGACGGAGTAAGTCTCGGATGCACCGAGATTTGCGCGCGATCCTGTCAGGTTGATAACCGTTGCAGCGCTCGCAGCGCCTGCCAGAAGGCCGAAACCAAGGGCAGCGGCGGCAGTCAGTTTTGCAATTCTTCCAAAAAGCACTTTGTACCTCACAATCAGGACCCCATCACGGGCCCACAAGCAGCGTTGAGGTAAGTCTTCTCATACAAATTTGGCTAAAATTTGCTCGGAACGACGTTAGTTTCGAATGCGTGGCATACGCAGAGCGATGAAATTTAATTCATAAAAACAGTATTTTAGTAGATATTTATTCGCGATTTGTCTGGCGTTCCGGGGCATCTTGCCTCAAATTTGCCTCGAATCGTGACCGGTTTGGATGTGCAGGCGAATCCCCGCGCTGCACCATGACATGCGACGTCCTTCAACTGTTGCAGGTTTGATGTACAAAGCGTCACGGCTGATCAGCGTGCAAAAGCCCTTGCCATCCCATGCCACTTCCCCTATGCGACGCCCATTCAATCCGCAGGCAGGGCTCGGGCCGATGGGGGAGACATCCTCAAAGGTCCACCGGTTGGTGCAAATGCACTGATACCCCGCCAAGGCGAAAACCGGAAAAGGAAATGCACATGGCTCTTCCCGAGTTCACCATGCGCCAGCTGCTTGAGGCAGGCGTACACTTTGGTCACCAGACACAGCGCTGGAACCCCCGCATGGGCCCGTTCATCTACGGTGCACGCAACGGCATCCACATCATGGACCTGACACAGACTGTTCCAATGCTGGATCAGGCTCTGCAAGCCATCCGCGACACTGTCGCCAAGGGCGGCCGCGTTCTGTTCGTGGGCACCAAGCGTCAGGCGGCACAGCCGATCGCTGAAGCTGCTGAGAAATGCGCACAGTATTACATGAACCACCGCTGGCTCGGTGGCACGCT
>ERZ1740072.1156-NODE-1156-length-10313-cov-6.813804_pt1 | contig 10313 bp, 4 predicted proteins | sample MGYA00581733_ERZ1740072 | MGnify/ENA primary metagenome ERZ1740072 (study PRJEB43018, sample SAMN04849741) | marine metagenome | isolation source: floating plastic debris | place: Pacific Ocean | collected 2008-08-30 | study: EMG produced TPA metagenomics...
CATCCATAGTTATCCTCAACATCTGAAAATCCAAAAACTGTTGCTGGAGATCTTTTGTAATTGGTTACATGAACAAATTAAATGGTTCAACTGAGGGTAATTCTAACCCTGACTAACTGGAATACCAAGCATAATTTTGATATCTGATCTGGCCCACCAAGCTCTGCATGGTCTGTTTCATATGTAAATCCGTATACTGTGCTCAAGGATTTTTTCTAATTTACTCCAACATTAGGTCCATTATATGTATTAGCTATATTTTCATGCATTGACTGATTCACCCAAGATCACCATGATAGGTTTACATTAAATATGCCGAATGGAAAAACTTTGATGTGCAGTGTTTGACCTCTTGGTGATCCTGTAATCCATGTCTCGTCTGGAGCTTGCAATAATTGCTTTATGCAGTGGCAATCAGTGGCACAAACTCGGCCCTATTCTTTGTCTGAATTAACAAATGTCATTATTGAAATATCTGAGATAGATGTACTTGGATCTTATTTTTATCATCATGACCGTTTCAATCAATAATCTATTATCTTTTTATAAACTTAATTAATGTGATCGAATTGTGGAAGAAGTTCATTAACCAATGATTGAGTCTATGGTTGATGCATTATGGGATATCTCTTGGTTGGTGTCTTGATATTTGTATTATGGGATATCATTATGGTGGTCTCTTTATAATTTTGAAGGGACATCACATTGGTGGTCTGTATAAAACATGCATTTTGGGATACCACTTTGGATGGTCTCTTTAAAATTGCATTCTGGGATATCACCTGGGTGGTCTCTTTATTTTGCAGGTTTGGTAAGAACAGGGTAGTAATCAGGAGAGGAGACATAGGGTATCAGTATTACTATGTGTACTCTGGTAAAGTGCACATCACATACGCCACCAGAGGGCATCAACTTTACAGCAAAGGAGCATCACTTAAAACCCTGCAACGAGGCGATTCATTCGGGGTTTGTAATTGTATACTGTGTTTTTTGCGGGGCTTGCCATGCTCTAGACATACTGGTACTTCTCAGGTCATAGAAAAATGAGAGTTATTACACAATAAATAATGTTAGGGGTTTTGAAATAGTCCAAAATAGTGTTAGATAATGTGTCTAACTTTGCAGACAGTGCAACATCGGTCCAGATGCAGAAAGAGAAACAGCAAAGACTCCTGACTGTCGGTGACCAACGAGTCATTACTGTCAAAATAGCAAACCCTACAATTTCAGCCATTCTAAACACTCATAAACACCCACATCAACTACTCTTTTACTGCATGGCCTAAAATAAGTCTAGTCAGCAATACAAACAGAGCTATAGGCATAATCACACCATACGATGTGTTGGTCCTTTGTGTTGTTAGGTCTGCCCACGCTGTGTGACCAAGTTGTCATGGAAGCTATCTATATGTGCTATGTTACATAATGAGTTGTCATTGACTATAGCTTCATCAACAGAATCTGATTGTTTCCACTTTTTAACTCAACAGGCTACAGCATGTTGTCTTATTACCCAGACTGTTGATTAGTTAGTCAAATACTTAAGGATTAAGAATTTCCCATTTCCTTCAGTAGATTAATGAGTTGATATGTCGCTCATGTGTCATGCACTTCCTATTCAAGTAAGTGCAGATTCTCACATTAACATTCTGTGGTGCCCTAACACTTGGAAAAAAACAGCGGAGATGTTTGTTGGTGAGGGTGGGGCTTTTTCTGTGTCAGTTAAAGAAAGAGCTCCCTATACCAGTACTTTGGCTTTGCAGACATTGGTAGCACTGTGCCACCATCTCCCATCTTTCAGTAGGCAAAGAGGAAAGAATTCCAACCAGCGAGATAGGTGTAGCTTTCTCCTGTTGGGTGGTAGTGGGTGGTAGTTATTTAATTGTTATGACACTTCATCCCTATCTTGTTCTGACACCGCATTAAGTAACCACAGCGGCGCTATAAAAATGTTTCAGCTAAGGAATGTGAGAAGAACACATCAAGGCCTGTAGTGTTTTATGCTCAATTACATATTATACATAGTGTTATATTTTATGTTGCTCTGCATGTGTAATTGGGTAACTGCAAACACAGTTGATGGTAGAGATAGCCTGTAATTATGTGTTGGTCTCTCATCTACCTACTCAACACTGACTTACAGCATATGAGTATATACATATACATTGAACCTTGGTCGTTATATGGTCCATGAAATCTACATTAAGCATGCTACTTCAAAAGCTTGGCGCTTAAATGCTAAATTGGGAGTCCCCAGTGCTGGATAGGCAAGAAAAACCCACAATACGATGTATTTCTAGGAAGATCAGCGCAGCTATGATTTTATTCATCACGTTACTCTGGTCTTCCTATGAAACTGTTTAAAAAAGGCTTAAATACAATGCTGTTCCTTGTAACTGTATGACTGGTTGTAATTAACAGGAACAGGCATTGTTAGGAGATGAGCCTCGAAGAAGAACAGCTACTGTAATATGCTGTGAGAATTGTGAAGTGCTGACTATAGACTGTAATCACTTTGAGGCTTCAGGACTGAAGACACTGCTCATATCGAGAATGTCAGAGAGGAGACAAATGATCAGGTGTGAGAGCAAAGATTTTAACATCAGGCTAAGAAATCTGAGAGAAGACTTAAGCCCCTACAACTGAAACTGCCGTGGGTTTTCTTAAAAAACTCATTGTGAAAACCGCTCCCCATAAAAAGCTGTATTTCATGCTTGCAGTTGTGGAAAAACCTTAATGTGTATGAACAGATTTTGCTTTGTTCACAGTTTCAGTTGTATTGCGCGAGAGGCTTACTTTTTTGTGAATTTTTTGGCAAAGATGTAATAAGCTTGTGTTGATATCAACCCTGTCAGTTTGACTTTCTCTTATACTGTCTGTTTTTGTCAAGTGATTCCAACTATCATAAAAACGTCTGAACACAAAGACAGAGCAAGAATGCTTTGAATTCAAAGTCATGGGAACAGGTTGTTTGGTTCAAAGTCAAAATAATGTTCCCAATTCTAAATCTGGAGCGCATTGCTAAACTAACGAAAGACATGCCTTTGTTGTATATTTTCGATGGGCCGGCAGAAGTGATAATTTTTGAAGATGAGGCTATTAGCATCATCCACGTCAGTTAATTCGCAGTTAAGACATTTTTTCTCAAATTTTGTATGGGATGTACCAAAATAGTGATCTTTGCCAAAATCAGGTCATTAATATTACCTCCCATCCTCTTTAAATCGCTAATCTATTACTTAAAAACTTACACTTTTGAAGCGTCAAAGCATTAATTTGTAGATTTATCTCGCATAAGTCATTTCCATGCAGCCATATTTCAGAATCTAAATACTATAAAACACAGTTCTCTCTATATTAAAAAAGCACTACTTTCGGTAATGACCGCTATTTTAACGGGTCAGTCGAATTGCTTTATCCATTAGACTAATTTGCTTTGATAATGGGTGGTAGTAAAGAAGATTTGAAGCAAAAAACTCTTAGAGATTGTGCTATTCCAATGCAGACGTGGCTAATTGTTCATATATGAATTTGCCAAAAACTTTCTTCCCGCCCACTGTGTACTCATATATTCAATTATCGTTTGTTATTAGTGTACCAGTTGACTCCTTGACGGAATTTTACCATTGATTACTACGCTGTGAGTCATTTAGGTAGGTAATGTGACTTAGGAGATTATACTTTTTGGCACTAGCCTGTGGTGGGACGGTTGGGAGTTACATCAGCTTTGAGCATAAAGCAAGGCGAATTAGAACACCTACACCTTTGCTCAGACTTCTATGTATTCTTACAGTTGAGCGTCAAACAAAAAGTCTTGGCCGAAGTGTCATAATATTTGGAGATTTTGGTAGTTGGTGCAATGGGCTGTGGTAAAATGGAAATGGTAACGGGCATGAATCTTTCAGTCGGGATGTCGGCAAGGCCATCCGATTGTAAATGCTACTTTAACAAAGTGGCATACAACTCCGTAAACCCCAAATGATAGTAAAAATGAGTAGCATTATGGTTAGTCGTATCACAGGGCATCAATCCTAAAATAATGAGAGTGGGTTATTCGGTGTTTGGTTCTCCTTTTTACTCCTCACTCAGCTTTGACTTGACCAATGAAATGCCAGACTCAAAATCAAAGCTTCTTAGAACTTGTTGAAATCACACGCTTGTCTTTTCTGCCAAACCGCAATAGTGCATCAGTTGCCATCCTTTCAAATCAAAGCCAAGTTATCTGGCGCAGTGTGCCCTAAAATTTAAATTTGACAACTTTGCTAGTGTTTGGACGGAGGAGGAGGATGCGTGCACCAGATGTGGGGATTTGGGTGACCAGTCTCACACATTAACCACACCCTCTTATCTCGCTTCGTTATTCTCCTAAATCGAGTGCAATATTAGCTCATTAAACTTGAAAAATGTGTTAAATTGCCATTTCACTGTAAAACACAATGTTATCAGAGATGCTCATCAAAACCTGCTTCATGCTATTCACTCAGTATGGGAAGTAGGAACTGTCATTCAACTGAGCATGGACTAATGTGCTGATTGCGTTAAAATATTCATCTAATTTTTCTTATCATGTGCCTAATTCTAAAATAATGGTAGCAAAATAATGAAAATTTCTATTTAAGTAATGTTGCCTAAGCAGATTTCCGAGCACAAACTTGTGGCCTTCCTGTACACCATTTGTAGAGGGTATCGCGACTCGCCCAGCATTGGGTTGCATCTTTAAACACAAGCAGAGGGATCAAGCCTGATTGAATGTCAAATTTCAGTCATCTTACTATGTATTGCCAAAAATTTGGATTATTAATCTACAATCATGGTGTAAAAAATATCGCCCATATGAGTCACATGAAGCCATACATACATACCGACACATTAAGCTGTATTCAAATTTCCAACTGAAGTCTTGTGTCATATTAGTGTCAAAGCTAGTACCATAGGCAAAAAGCGAAGGAAAATTAGAATTTTTGATAGCACGGCGCTGGATTATTTGCATACATTTATGTTTTTGCTGTCTACATTTTTGGCCTGCGCTTAGGAAAGTAAGGGTATTTATGAGGAATATGTGGAAGAGTTTTAGAAAACTATTTGCCATAAATTATTGCAGTTGACATATTGTACAATTAATGCATACATAATGTGTGAAACTTACCCATACTTACACTCTGTCACACTTACACATTATCATCAAACGAATACCAGAGGTAGGGTCAACGTGAAGACCGGTGATTGGGGTTGTTTACTCTGTAGAAATTGAAGACCGAATTAAATCCAGTGTATAAAAAAAATGTTGGCTGAAGATTTACCTGTTGACGCTTTGAAACATAGTCTGGGTGATTAGACCCCCTTACACCACCCTGGCGTATTAAGCTCACTGCTGTTTCAAACCAAGACAGCAGTGGACATGGTATACCAAAATACCCTTACACCCTGTCATGGCTTGCCACTTTCATAGTTCACTATAAACTGTAGCTTCATATATAATAAATGATAGAATTACTGTAAAATTGTCAGATGAAAGGGGTATATAATAATAATAAGTACCTAGAGTTCCATTTTGGTAATCAAAGTGCAATCAGAAAGGATGTGTTAAGATGTGTAAAAGGAATTGTCTCCTCACAGAAATACATATCAAATCATCATTTCACTGATGAGCATCACTTTTTGTTGTAGATAAAAAGCTCAAGCTAAGGATGAGATATAAAAAAAGCATAAACGCAACACCAATATCCGATTAAAATCTATTTTCAGCAAAGAATGATGTGGCGTTAGTGCTTTGTTCCTAACTTAATGTCAGTGTAATATAATGGCTGCAGTAGGCGGAAGAACTTAGTTCTGAGGAGTTTTATGTGAAATCTTATAATTTGATTTCCTCAATGAATGACTCAAAGAATTTCTTGAGGTTTTGTAACCTTTTTGTGCACACGTCAATAATGGTTCCTTTGGATTAAGGGGATTTATTTTGAGATTAGGGTTTGGTAATGTCTGCAATCCTCCCAAAATCACAGTTTTTTACTGATTAATTGTAATGAGATCGAGGATTGATATGAGGATAGCAAACAGGAAGATGAGGTTAGATTTGGGTAATGTCCCCACTCACTAGTCATTGGGATTTAGATATATCTAAATTACAAGGCACTTTTTCACTCCTTATGGTATTTAAAGTATTTTCTGTCTAGATGAGAAAGTATGAAGTTTACCATTCTCACACTGTGTGAAGCGGTAAAGAATTTGCATTGGATAGCTGGGTAGAAGATCGAATGTCTATCAGCACTGCAGAGTAAAGTCGGCTTTGAAATAAAATCATCAACGAGATTTTACTTATGAAACTCTAATGGTCATTGACACTTGAGTTTTGTTTACAGGGTGTTGCCGTGCCAAGTACTGTTATGATAAATGCTAGCATAAGACGTTCCTCTTCACACCTACCATTCATGTCTGTTTGAAGTTTCCTACCACTCATGTCTGTTTGAAGTTATAAGACCATTCTGATTGAATGATCATGCAAAAGAAACCGTTTTTCTGCCAAAAGTGGAAATTTTCCCATCGTACAGATGTCAAATATTCTGACGCCTCAGCATAGTTTATTGTAGATGGAGGGTATGGGATATGCATGTAACTTGTTGCTATTTGTATTTCAAAAGCCATCATGAAACCATATTGGATTGCTTTCTTTTGGTTATCGACTCATAACTTGAGCAAGAAGCTGCAATTTACCTTCCCGAATGCCAATAAAGGGTACTTGAGGAAGAAAAGAAGAAACTGTTTCGAAGTCAGGACAATGGAGATTGAAATTATCACTGTTTTGAAATTATTAACTGTATTTTTTGCATGCCAAGCCCAAAGTTCAATCTACGTAGACCCGGTTGGGAAACATCTAGATCTGGAACATTCCAATAGGAGCTTAGCAAAAAAAACATTAATGGAACAATTATTCTAAAATAAGTCTGTAGAGTTTTATCCTTATTGGGAAATTCTCCGTATGGAATATTCTGACATGTATTTAGATAGTCCTTCACAATGGTTCATCACTCTGTAAAAATAGAAGAGTTTGAGCTGTGTGGTCTTTGGTTTCAGATATACACTAAATTTGAGATTGATCAAGGGCATCCAAATCAGCCATTTGCAGAAGCCAAAGCTAGTGACTTCTGTGTAACATACAAACTCCAGAAAATCTAAACCCTATGAATTAGGCATATGTTTCCCATAGGGTAAAAAAGGCTTGTGGACATTTATTATTTCAACATTCAGAACACCATCAAGATTTGGTTGGAAAAGACTTATGTTTGTCAAAAATTTCAAGTTTTCCTATTTAATTTTTCAGGAGTTATGAGTTGTTCAACTCGTGGAGTATGGATCAGATTGAGGAGTTGTCTAATTTTTCTGTCACAGAGTATTATGGCTATAAGAAGGTGATCGTCAGTGATGCCAGACGTAACGACTTTGTATACCTCTGTATGAAAGTTAGTATCTGCAGCGCACTATGCATCAATGTTGTATTGCATTTTTCCTCGGTTTATCCTTTTCTGGTTTCAATCGAGTAAAAAAACAGTTTGTCCCTGAATATGGCATTTTATTACCTAAATAAAGGTTTGTGGGGTTTTACTGGTTTTTGTGGTGTTTCTTATAAAACATTTCCAGCCTTATATATAACAGAAATCAGGTGCCCTGGAAAAGGGATAAAAAATTAGGTCTAAAGCTGGGTCTGGTATGATGTAAGAAATTCACAATTTTGCTTTTGTACAAAATATTTAGGTCTCTGGGTTTCAGGTCTTTGCTCTTTCCCCGAACAAAATATTATGCAGGAAAGGTCTGCTGCTTTGCATGGGTGCAGTCTGGCATATATAATGTAAACTCCAGCTGATTTTTGTTTGTCATGGCCATGCATTATCCGAGTAGTTATCCTTAGCCAAGATTATCAGTATTTGGATATTGGGTTGAGAGATAATTTGACAGTAATTGCTGCAAAGGAGGAGTTAAAGAGGGGCGATTTGCGGAAATGGAGTTTATAAATAATGTAATCAATGTGTCTCGAGTGTCTTGGGAGCCCCTTGCAAAGCTGACATTGCCATGGCATCATTTAAATGTTGGTTAACTTCCCTACAATTTTATGTTATGCTGTCCCAATAAAATTGAACGGTTTTATGAAATTGAGTATGCTGTAATGGAGCGAACTAATGCTTATGTTTTAGGGGTAAAATATAGTATTGGTCACCTGTGAAATGGAATGATAATGCCCCAAAATTTGGGTTTGGTTGGTTGACATCTCATCAATTTCTTTTATGCTGAAAACTGACAACTGACTGTTATTTGTGCCCAGGGTTGCCAGACATCTGCTTATGCTGACGAGTTGCGTTCTGAACCTAAACCCGGGTACCTGAGCATGACATCTAATAATAGCATCTACCTGAAGTTACGGGCTACCATATGACTACCATATGGTATGTGCATACATGCATGCACACATTTGTTTGGATGCATATACATGTATGTATGCGCATGTATGCACACACATGCACATACAAACATGTATATATGTGCATGCCTGCACGCGTATGCACATACCGGCATTCACAGGTTTAAGGGATGTACATGTTTGTTATAACTGTATTATAATTATCATAGTTTTAGTATTATGTCATAATTATCATGTCTATGCATTTACAACCTGCATATTTGTGCACATAGATGCAAAAATTGGATCGGGGACCTTATGAACCTGAATAACTCCTGGTGAACACTAATACTGTACATCTTTTTGATGTATTTTGCAGGGTAGATGTGAGATTTTAAGGCTGGTCGATCTGACGACTTCTCCTCTCTACAGTAAAGCTTTGAAGAGTCAGCCACTTGAGGAGCTGCAATCACTGACTGACCGTATATTTACAAAACCTGGAATCACGCTAAGAGATGACATTATACTTGACTCTTTGAGTAGGTGTAGTAATAAGCCTCTTTTAAGGGTGGGATTTGGGAGGGGTGGGTCAGTTTTGGGCTTTTCAGCGTAGATTTTTTTCACATTGGTTTAATTTATTTGGATAAGCTGCTCCATTTCCATCCGACCAAGGAAGAGCAAGAAAACGGAACTGCACACACGTGTAATCTTCATTGCATACCCATAAGCTCAACCTTCAAAGCAGAGGGTGGGGCGTAGATTGCTCTAGTTGGAAAAACAAAACACGGAACCGTCATAAATCCTTGAGATGCTGCTTCTCATTTCTTGCTTGGAACAGCTCAGCTGTGGTGATTTTGGGCAGTCGTGTAGATATGGTAAAGAATGTTGGTAAGCTTAGGTATGACATGACGTACACGCAATACACACATGCAATACGCCTTTGATGGATTTAATTTGTTGGCATAGCAAGACTTGGATACCTTTGAAAAATCTCTCAGTAATCGTGGTTAATCTTGTCATCATTTTTTATTCCGTTAATAGTGCAGTATATGTATTCTTCGAGCCAATCGGAAGTTAAAGCAGTCAAAACGAGAATTCAGTTGTTGGAGTCTGATTCGTTACATTGATTATTGTCTAGACAGTGATAGCTTTTCTAATGCTATGTGATAAACTATCATCAAAAGGAGATTGATGATTTTTTCGTGAAAAATTCAGTAAAAGAACAAAACAATATGGACATTAATCTTCAGTAGACACTTAGGTGAACATAAGAAGGTGTGACACCTGTTGAAGTAAAACAAATAATTCAAGCTCTCAAGGTGAGAGACTAAGTAATGCGGGATTGCTATAAGTAGCCTACATCCAATACCAAGTGTGGCAGCCAGCGATTGGCTCTTAGGTACAAAACAAAGATTGGTGGTACCAATAAATGGTTTGTCTTGCTGTAAAATCAGAGAAGATGTGACATAGTTGTATTTGAGAAATCTTTTCATTATTTGCAGTATTTTTCACTCTTTTCTAAATGCTTACAACGATCTTCAACTCGTATGTGTCACGCCTTAGATAACTACTATGACTAAGATAAACTTTGAGTTACACATAATGTCTTACTTTGCTATGCAAGACTGGTTCCAAAACATTTCAAAGCTAAGAAATAACCTCCTCAAATTTTTTTTTCAAGTATTATGGATGATTTTCTCTCAGATCACAAGTCATATATTTAGTACATATATTTAGGCTCATTGTCGTATGTAAAAGAGAAGTGACATGGTACAGGCATTGAAATTTATATGCATGTTTGCACCAGGCTGGCTGGTGTACAGTATAATAGTAGTAAGAGTCACGTAACAGTTTTGTGGGCGGGACGGTTAAGGATTTTTGTATGATGTCTGGTGGTCTGGACAGTGCAACAGGCCTACGTCAC
>ERZ1740072.1157-NODE-1157-length-10308-cov-3.580220_pt1 | contig 10308 bp, 10 predicted proteins | sample MGYA00581733_ERZ1740072 | MGnify/ENA primary metagenome ERZ1740072 (study PRJEB43018, sample SAMN04849741) | marine metagenome | isolation source: floating plastic debris | place: Pacific Ocean | collected 2008-08-30 | study: EMG produced TPA metagenomics...
CATCCAGGCTGGTAGGGTTCTCAAAAAAGCTCGATTGTTGAGGGCGGCATTAACCAGCTGGCTGACCGCATGGGCCTGCACATTTACCCCAGGTACCAACCCAGGATTAACCTCCGCCAGGGCGGCCACATTGACAAAATCCTTGGCACTAACCGCCTGATACCCCACCAGTACAATTTTATCCGCTAGGGCTTCAGGGGCGACTTCCCCTGCCGTCAGTTCACCGTAGGTCACCTTTGTGAAAGGGGTAGCACCGGCTCGAAAATTGAGCAGGGTTTGATGGCCCCCATCGTCCGCTCTCACGTAGCCGCCCGTATGGGCTCGAAAACGCGGAATCTCGGCATTGCCAAATCTCATGGTCGTCGGATCACGCTGTCCGTTATTCAGCGTTAGCCCTTCTGCAGCCAAATATTTTTCAGCAACGCGCAGCGTAAATGAAAACTGGTAGTCACCGTTACCATCAGGTAGCCCCAACAGACTGCGACGGACAAAACCGTCCTGGTCTAAGGGGGCATCCACAAAACCAATCTGGTCCGGCGGCAGCGCACTGGGTCCAGCAATGGCAGGCGCTGTAACTTTTTTAATGCCAATAATGTTGTCTGAGGTCGCCAACACATCGGATAGCGTTTTATAGCCGTCGCCCACCGGAAAATCTCGAAAGATATCTAAACCGATGACCCGGGGCCGGTAGACTTGGAGCCGCTCGAGCAGCTCCACCAGGGACCGATCGGAAATTGGATAGTTAAGAGAGGTTTGAATATCGTTTTCTGTGATGTGAACGATGGTGATGCTGTCGTCGGGCTCCTCCGTGGGACGTTTGCGCAAGGCCCAATCGAGGGCATCCCATTCGAGTGCTTGTAAAAATCCTAGGATTCTCAAAACTGCAATGATTGCAATGATAGACAGCCCAGAAAATTCACCACTGTGGAGATTAATCCGCCCGTTTTTGAAAATGCCCATACTACATCAATAGATAAGAAGTCCACTTCAAACGGACAGCTGTCTAATCCAACAATCCAACTTCCCTTGCCCGCACGTAGGGTTTTACTCTAATGTTGATGCCAGTTTCGGGATATACCTGGAGAGCGTCCTGTACCCTGGTCCAGTAATAGCGCACGGTGCGCTCACCCACGTGCATTTGCTCGGCGATGGCTTTATCCGTCAGGCTTTGCTTAAAGGCCAGCTCAATCACCTGCAGCCACTCGGGTTTTACCTCTAACCCGGTGCGCATTTCGGGGGGAGTGTAAAGCAGCCCTTTGAGCGCCCAGTCGACCTTGGTAAGCATCTCAGCACTGGTTAGACTTTTGTCAGCAATGGTAAAACCACCCCTGTGGGTATCGATCATGGGTTTTAACCGTACCAGTGAGCGAACATGGGCACTCTGGACCACGATGTTTAGCTCGGGATAGTCCGTTAGCAACATTTTTAAGAGATCTAAGCCTGCTTGGGTCTGGGAGCTATCCCCAGCCGCCATCGGCACCGATAGATCCATCACCAACAGATCCGGTGGTGCGGCTGATACTTAATCTTGAGCTTCAGCGGCGGTGCTGGCGGTCGCAATTTTGCTATCGGGGTACTGGGTTTGAAGGACGCTACAGGTGCCAGCCAAAATAGCCGCGTGATCGTCTAAAACAACGAAGGTGGGGGCTTGAGCTTCGGTGTGAGCCATGGTGGAGATTTCCTAGGGTAGTAAAAAACAGAATTGAATAGCCAGTTCGCTTGTTTAAGGTATTCAGACAGGAGTCCTAGGGTTAACCTGAATCATGATGGTAGGTTTTGGCCTATTTTACTGGGGCTGCGCGCCAGCTTAGCTGACACATGAGTTCGGCATTAGTTTGCTTGATATCTAATGTACCGGATAGCAGACTATAGAAAATTTCCTTGAGATGCTGTACTTCTGCTGAGTTTAGGACCGATAGGGCAGTCTGATGATGAAGGATATGTCTGGTGAACTGCAGGGTATTCACGGTGCCGCTGCGCCACAGCTGGACCTGCAGCGGTGGCTGGGCTTCTTGAGCCAGTAGGGGTAGCAGCTCAGCCACAACAGCGACAACGGTTTGGTTACTCTCTGATTTGTCCGAAGCCCAGTCTGTGTCTGGTTCCAGGGTGAGGGACGTTTCGAGCTGCCCGTGGTGTTTCAGCAGAAACTGCAGCGCCAGCGGCAGACTGTCTTCTATAAAGGGCGGTGAGAGCTGATTGCTGAGGTTTTCTAACGCTCGATAAAACTGAATAGACTGCTCTAGATAGGGCGCTGAGATAGTGGGACTGCCTTCTAGACAGCGCCGTAGGGCGAATGCTTCCTGGAGTAAACCATCGCGGACAATTTCTGCCTGGTACTGCTGCTGCTGCTGCTGCTGGCTATACCACCAGTGCCATGCCTGCTGCTGTTGCCGCCCTATGCGCTGAGATCGCCAGGTTGCGATCGCATTTCCTACCAACACCATACCTATGCCTGCTAATACGCTAGTTACCTGGGTCATCATAGTCATCATCAGTTTGTGACAGTTGACCCGATTCACAGCATAGAAACTAATACCGGTGCATGGGGCAGCTATTTGAGCATCGCTTGGAGGGCTTATAGGTCAAGCTTATCGGCGATTGTAGTGGAGAATCTTGCAGGTTTCTGCAAAGGTGGCTGCTACTTTCGGCGACGGTGCCCTCCATATGGCCCAAGGCGCGGTGTGAGAGTCTCTAGCAAAGCGCTATCCTGGCCATGGGTTTGCCAGCGGTGTTGGGTGCCATCGTGCCAAACCTGCGGTAGGTCCGTACCCTGGGGGGCAATGGTCAGGGTGCTACCATTGCTGGCGCGATACTGCACCCGGTGGGCATCTACCACCAGCCGCGCCCGGGCCGTGACGAAGCGCTTAAAGGGGACAGCGCCAACATGGGTTTGAGGATCGCCAATTTCTAGGGCAAACCCGCGATCAAAGGGATGAACAGCAATCCAGGTTTGGTCGTAGGCCAAAAAGGTAACGCCGTCTATCCGTTCAACCTGGGCGTCAGGGAAGGATAGCTGGGGCGTTTCGCTACCGTGCCAGATCAGCAGATTTTTGGACTGGGCAATGACGTGGGGACGCTCAGCCGTCACCGTGAGCCCGTCAGTGCTGCCGTTGTGTTTGGCCACCTGCAGGCTAAAGCCATTCCAGTCGCCGCCGCTGCCCTGGGCCAAACTACCCAGCTGATAGCTAGGGGCCATGTATAGCGTTTCATAAAAGGCAGGGCCGTAGAGTGTGGGTTTCCAGTTTTCGTAGTGGGGGTGGGTACGCCGAAGCTCAACGGGTTTGGTAAATCGACGCTGGGCGATCGCAACTATCTCCCTAGGCGGTACATAGTCGCTGGTAAGGGCATAGAGCCATTCGCGCTCAATCTCTTCCGGTGCGGGGGCATCCCCAAAATATAGCCAAATATATCGAGCCGCCCCGTCCCCATAGTTACGCTTTGAGGGGCCTGTCCAGCTGCCGCGCCAGTATTTAATCGCCGCCGACCGGTAGAGCCAGTCCAGCGCATCCTGGGCCAGCTGTTTGACCTCAGGGTCTTGGGTAAAGTCATACAGATTGAGATAGGCCGCCGTCGTATACCCGTGGTAGACCGGGCTGTCCCACTCCCCCATGCCAATGTCGAGCAGCGTAGAGACGTAGCGCTGTAGATGCCGCTTATAAATTAGTCGGGTGGCCTCGTTATCCGTTTCCTCCGCCATCAGGTAGACCGATGTTTCCCGCATGGCCCTCAGGTTGTCCGTATTACGACAGTCCACCGGGGTATCACAGTCATTGGTGGAGCGAGCCCAAAACTTACGGGGTGGGTCCGCTTTACGGGTGAGGGGGTCGGTGATGGTGAACCCATGCATGGCATTCCACATGCGCTGGCGATAGGCCGGGTCAAGCTGCTCTCCAAAGTAAAAATATTTGCGCATCTGGCCCTTGAGGACAAACCCCGAAAGCAGGTCGATGCCCTGGGTTTCAACGGCCTGGGTATCGACCTGCTGTAAAAAGTCGAGGGCTGGCGGCGAGTGTCCCCTCAGGACATCCGCCATGGCCAGGGGATATGAGTTTTTTTCATACTCATAGGCAATGCTGCCATAGGGTTCAACCGCCGCCAGCTGGATCAGGGCCAGCTGCATTCTCAGCCGAAACATTACAATCCACCAGAGTTCTTGCATGGGTGCCCTGCACGCTTGAGTATTACTTTAGCTCAAGCGTCGGGTAACCCTGCGATCTCTAGCGACGGCGAGAGCGTTCCTCCTCCACCTGGGCTTGCTGCTCTGGAGTTAACACATCCATAATTTGCCCTTGTGTATCGCGCATTACCGAGACCACAGAAGAGCGCTGGCTTGAGGATAGCCCTAACCCTCGCATCACATTGCGCATATCATCCCCATTAGCCTGGGCTTCAGTCAGTTGCTCCATTTGCCCATCGCTCAGAATTTCTGACAGCTCATCCATCATGCTGGCTTGAATGCCTTCAACTTCTGTTTGCTGATCTTCACTCAAATCCAGCTCTTCAACAGCAGACATCATGTCTTTTTGCATGCCTTTGGTCGATACCAGCTGAACAGTTTCCGCTTTTTCTAGCTGTGGCTCTGATATCGCCTGGGCGGCTACCCCGCTCCAGCCGATGGTCAGACCTAAAACACTCAAGAGTAGACCACTAAAACCAATCAATGAACGTTTCATACCAATCTCCTATTTTCTTAAAACGACAGAAATATTTTCTACGCAGTCCTTAGGGGATAAAAGGGGGAACGGGTGGGGGAGCTGCCCCTGGAAAGGAGGGAAGAGGTGGGGGCGCTGCCCCCGGAAAGGAGGGATAGCTATCGCCAAATCCTCCAGGGGCACCGCCCCAGTTTAGCGGTGGTACTGGGGCAGGAGAGCGGCGATTTCTGATGTACAACTCTCTAAAAACCCGGCCTCCATAATCGCGACCCCTGGAATCGTAGTCTCTGAAGTCCCGGTCTCTAAAGTCCCGATCCCTATAATCGCGATCCCTATAGTCTCGGTCTCTGTAATCGTAGTCTCTGTAATCGCGATCCCTGGAGCGCGTCCGCCGCTGGGCCAGGATCTCGCTCCGCTGACTGACCTCAGGGGCTGATGGTCGGGTGTAGGCCTCTGCAGGATGCGCAATGACAGCGACACTTCCAGTCATCAGTACGCCCAGCAGAAGTCTTTGAAAACTAGCAAACTCCATAGTAGATAACGCTTGTAAATAGATACTGTCTGCGCAAGCAACTGTTAGTAAGTGATAACTTACTTATTAATAACCAAGAAAAACTGTGATGTCAACCCTGGAGTTTGAGTCCAGACTCTGGGCGTTTCCCTCTCCCACTGTTTGGTAAGGCAGGCAGCAGCCCGTTTCTGTACAACGGTGTTGTAGAGGGTAAAGCCGACGAGAGTACCATTTATAAAAATCTATTGATAGCATCAGTGATATTCAATTGAGAGCGCTCTCCCATTCTCTAATTCTTCTGGTAAAAATAGTAAGTAACTACTTACTTATCTTTGTGGGCAGCTGTTTCTATCCTCTCGAGGTAACAGCTGCCGTGAGTTTACGGCGCTAATTTTTGAAAGCGCTCTAGGAGTCCTCATGCTGTCAATGTATCGATTACTGGCTCGGGCATCTGCTGTTGGTTTGGTCTATTTAATGTTGGGGTTTGCACCTTTTCCGTATGGTGTGGCAACAGCGGCAGAACGCAGCGACCTGTCGCTGCCTGCAACAACAATTCCGCAGTGGCTGCAGGCGCTTGATTTGACCTCGGACCAGGCTCAGCAGGTGATTGCCATTGATGCACTGCTTCACCAACAGATGATTGCGATTCTAACGGCGGATCAGTATGTCAAGCTGCAAACATATTTAGACGCTGAGGAGGCCGATCAGGCCCGTATTCAGGATGCTGGTTTAGGGCTATCTCTCTATCAGCAGGCAGCGCTGGATGTCGCTTTTCAAGAGGCGATGACTAATTTGGTCAATATCCTCTCACGGGAACAACAGCAGTTGTTTTTCGACAATTTGGAAAATCAGACATCGGTTGAACCGGTGTTGGGGATCTGAGGGGTGTGGGTGAAAAGTATCTGTTTGGGTTGTGGGAAGGGGAAGGGGGAAAGGAAAGTTCGCTTAGCTCTTATTTATCTGGCTGAAGGTACCCGATTTTTTGTCGACTCGGCTTTTTGTATACCAGTCTCACGCGCCCTAGGCCGTGGCTGCTAGGAAATGTCGCAGTGAGCACTCAGAAAATCAAGAAAAACCTGGACCCGAGGTGACAGGTTACGACGATGGGTAAAAACTGCCTGAAGCACTAACCCTGGCGGCAGCTGTCTAGGAAATAAAGAGATCAGCTGCCCAGTTTCCAGCTCTTCTTTTATCTGTAGACTGAGCAGACGAGTCACTCCCAGACCTGCTAAAGCCGCATTCTTTAATGCCTCACCGCTGTCCGAGTTAAAGGAACCCCTAACGGGGATGGTACGCCAGCGGCTATCAATCAGAAATTCCCAGGGCAGGGGTCGTCCATCAAACATATACCGCATACAGTTGTGTTTCATCAGGTCCGCAGGTGTAGCGGGTGTACCCCTTGTTTGCAGATAGTTGGGTGAGGCACATAGTACAAACCCTGTCTGTCCCAAGTGTCGGCGGATTAGGCTGGAGTCGGCCAAATCGCCCAGCCGAATAGCGACATCAACTTCCTCAGTTACCAAGTCCACCAGCCGGTCGCTCAGCCGTAACTCTATCTGCATCTCTGGATACTGGGCCAAAAAATCTGGCAGTAGCTGCACTAGCAGCCGCTGTCCAAAATCTGGCGATGTACTCACCGTCAGCCTGCCTCGAGGTTTGCCCCCTGAAAGCATACTGTCATTAGCATCATCTAAGTCCCGCAGCAGTCGAGCCACGCGTCCATAGTAGGTTTTGCCCTCAGTGGTCAAACTTAGGGAACGGGTGGTGCGCTGCAGCAGACGTACCCCCAGCCGATCCTCTAACTTAGCAACGCGCTTGCTAATGGTCGATGGTGTGGTGCCGAGAGCCCGAGCAGCCGCGCTAAAGCTATTTGCCTCAACACTTTCAACAAATGCAATCAGTTCGGATAGTTGATTTAAAACACTCAGCATTTATTCCAAACAGGCACAGATGATGTGCCAATACACGGTCTTCTTTTCTAAATGTACAAAAGCTAGGGTAGTGATAACTACTCCATGAGGTTTAACAACGATGGATGCGCAAAAGGTTGCGATTATTACAGCGGCTAGCCGAGGAATTGGAGCAGGCTGTGCCAAAGAGCTAGCCGCCCAGGGGTATAGAGTCTCTTTGTTGGCCCGCTCGGCATCTGTTGTGGATCTGGCTCAATCCATGGGGGGCATAGGTTTGCAGGGTTCCTTGACAAATAGCTCAGACCTGGCTGCCTTGGTACAGACTACATTGGCCACCTGGGGGCGGATCGATGCGGTGGTCATCAGCTTTGGCGATCCGCCCCGTCCCGATCTGCTGGAAATTTCCGATCAGATGTGGCTCGACAATTTTGAAATGTTGTTTCTTAGCGTGGTCCGTTTGGCGCGACTGGTGACGGTCCCCATGCAGCAGCAGGGCGGTGGCGCTATGGTGACTGTTTCTGCATCCGACTCCCAAGAGCCAGCCTTGGGAACTCCCTTTAGCGGAACGCTGCGAACGGCGATGGAGGGATTTGTCAAACTGTATGCTAGACGGTATCGACAGGATCATATCCGCATAAACTCCGTTGCCCCCTTTTTTGTGGCTGACGACATGGCCGAACTGGCTGGCTGGGACGTGCCGACAAACCTCATGTGGGGCCGACCCGCCACCTATCAAGAGCTGGCTAGGGCTGTGGCTTTTTTGCTCTCAGACGATGCCAAATTTATCACTGGCACGACGCTCAAGGTTGATGAGGCCCGCTCCATGGCGATTTGAAAGCTCGGTTGCAGGCTTTTGATAGCCCCCTAGCAAACTATAGATAGATACCACTGTTCAAATTCTCTACAGTGGTCTTGTGAAAACAAATTTGTATTAAAACCCATCCCATGTTCGTTCGCGATCGCAAGCATCCTTTGCACCTTGAAGTCCGTGAGTTTTTTAAATTGGCGATTCCCTTGATCAGTGCCCAGGTGGCTCAGTCAGCGACGGGATTTGCCGACACCATTATGATGGGCCGTATGGGTGCTGAAACCCTGGCTGCTGGAGGTTTAGCTGCCATTATCTACATTTCGATTATGACGGCCACCAGCGGCATGGTCATGGGTGTGAGTCCGCTGGTGGCCGAAGCATTTGGTGCCGGGCAGAAAAGCCGGATCCAGCAGATTGCCCGCCAGGGTCTTTGGCTGGCACTGTTGGTGTCTATCCCAGCTATGGTGATCACCGGACAGGTAGATACTTGGATGATCCGTACCGGTCAAGCCCCGGCCATTGTGGCGTTGGCCGATACCTATCTCAATATTATTCTCTGGAGCCTGCTGCCGATGGCCGGGTTTACGGCCCTGCGATCCACCGTGTCGGCGCTCTCCCAGGCGCAGCCCATCATGGTGATCATGGTGGTGGGTACGGCTTTTAACATTGTTGCCAACTATGTTTTGGGATTTGGTAAATTGGGGCTACCTGCCATGGGGTTAGCGGGTCTGGCTCTCGCGACCACCCTGGCCTGGTGGGGGATGTTTATGGCCTTAGCCCTGTATGTGCTCTTGCATCCCACAATGCGGACCTATCATTTTTTCCAGGCTCTGTATCATCCCCGGCCCCGGATTCTGCGTCAGCTGGCCTGGGTTGGCCTGCCGATTGGTATTTTCTCGGGGTTAGAGTCGGGTTTCTTTTTGACAATTATGTTGTTGATGGGGCGATTGGGCACTGAGGCGCTGGCGGCCCATCAGGTGGTTTTGCAAACGGTTGTTGTCGTATTTATGATTCCCTTGGGGATTTCCTTTGCGACGACGGTGCGGGTGGGCCAATGGTTGGGACAGCGTGATTTGGCAGGTATGCAACAGGCGACCTGGGTCAGTATGGTGGTGACTACCGTATTGATGGTGGTCGGGTCGCTGGCGTTTTTGATGTTTCCTAAACAGATTATTGGTATCTATCTGGATGTAAACAATCCTGAGAATGCGGCCATCGTGGCCCTGGCTATACCGCTATTGACCATTGCGGCGATCACCATGGTGCTGGATGGTTTGCAAAAAGCGGTATACGGCGCTCTCCAAGGTCTGCAGGATACTCGGGTGCCCATGGTGCTAAATGTGTTGGGCTTTTGGGGGGTAGGGCTAGCGGTTGGCTACGGTCTGGGGTTTCTGTTGGGCATGGGTAGCCGCGGGTTGTGGATTGGCCAGTCGGTTGCGATCGCAGCCGTGGCCGTTCTGTTTAGCTGGCGGCTTTACCAGCTGATGGGTTGTCGTAACCAGCGTGTATTTTCTTAAATGCAATACCATAAGTGTTACAAGACACTATTTGTATGTCTGTTTACCCATTGAAGGAGATCTATGAAAACTAAAAGATGGACGCTACTGGCCGTGTTCTTGTTGGCAACAACCTTAGGATCGGTGCAGCTGCCCCTGGCGGCGCAGGTGTCGTCGGGTATCACAGTGCCTGTGGCCCCAGAGGGGGTGACAGTGCGCCTAGTCAACCAAACAGACGAATCGGTGACCTACGAGGCGCTTGGTGATACCCAATCCCGCCTGCTAGGTTCAGGGGACGATGTGACCCTACGGGCTCTCAGTACCCCGGCTACGCTAACCTTCTTTTACCAGGATATCCAAAAGGATCCCCAGACCGGTATGGGCTTACTGCAGACTGAATTAAGCCTCAATGAGGCCACAGGCGTCCTAGATGTGGTCATTAGACCTACCAACAGTCTGGATGCAGACGTTAGCAACATTACTGTTGAACCTAGCGGCGATATTTTTATGTTCTAAAGGATAAGGGAAAGGGGGGATGCGATCGCATCCCCCCTTTCCTAGGATTCAAAATTACCAGTCTCCACCGTTTACAGGCGCGAATGTACAGGCGTTCCATGGAACGCCTCCCCAGCAGCCTAAATGTACAGACGTTGCATGCAACGTCTAACAGCCCACATAACCTCTTACCCCCTAGTTAGCATTAGGCTGGGCCGGGCGAAAGGGCAAGCCCTGGGTTGTCTCTGTGCTCGACACTTCCAGTACGGGGTTGCTAGCTATGGCCCCCAGCGGATTGCCCAGCACCTGCACTAGGGTTCCCAAGGTCTGCTTGAGCACAGAGTCTGGGTTGACTATGGCCCAACCGGTGGCCGTCAGGCGACGCAGCTCAAAGTGAAGGTGCGGTCCCGTTGAGTTACCTGTGCTGCCTACTAAG
>ERZ1740072.1158-NODE-1158-length-10299-cov-4.597520_pt1 | contig 10299 bp, 12 predicted proteins | sample MGYA00581733_ERZ1740072 | MGnify/ENA primary metagenome ERZ1740072 (study PRJEB43018, sample SAMN04849741) | marine metagenome | isolation source: floating plastic debris | place: Pacific Ocean | collected 2008-08-30 | study: EMG produced TPA metagenomics...
TACGGACCCAGCGCACCTCATCTGACCACCATTGATCGGCGACGCGGTCATAGATGGAGAGATCATTACGAGGAATGCTGGTCATGTTTTCTTGATCCTTTCAGATACGGCACGGCGTAAGGAACCTGACTCTGATACGCTCGAAACTGCGCCCCATATCTTTTTTCGAAGCGGTTTTCCTTGAGCCTGGGGGCAAGGAGGCAATAGGCGGTCAACGTCACGGCAAGCGCCAACTGATCAGGCGTCCAAACGGGGACGGTCCATAGTGTCAGGGCAAAGGAGACGTAGATCGGTTGCCGGATAACTCGGAATAGTCCCGTTGTCGGCATACCCGGGAAGACTGGCTTCTTACCTTGAGCCAGTGACATCCAGCCAAGTGCGCCCGACTGCACCTCTGCCCCGGCATCATAGCTCGCCTTGATGAGCAGGAGCCACGACGCTGCATAGAGTGCGCAAATGACATAGAAACCTGCGCCTTCTGCGCGCCACCAAACCACACCGCTCGGGGTCCACAACGCAAACAGCATCAGAAGCTGGAGGGAGGCGATCATCGCGTACGTCGTCGTGCTCAGGGTTCGTGCGTAGTCTGCCGGTGCAAACCAATTCAGTAGTTTGCTGCCGCGTGCGCTGAGCAAAAGCGAGTGCATCAAGGGGAACTGAAGGACCAAGAATCCGTTTGCCAGATAAGACCAGGGTTCCGGGACGCGCCCAAGGCTTTCACTCATCCCAAAGAACATGGCCAAAATCATCGCCCCAACAGCCAACGCGAATACGACATGGCACATGAGGCCATACGCAAAGGCGATGCTGATGCGCCGCCGCCCAGGCGGCATCCTGAGAAGCCCAAGGACCAGTGCCAGAAGCCTGTCGAAAGGAGTGTTGCGACCGAAAGCCATATCTTGCGAGCTAGAGTGAACGCCGAGAAATCGAGAGTTCACGACGAAGGGTCGCACTTCCACTGGTTTTGCCTTTTGGTTGGCTTCAGCTCGCGGGAAACGTTGAACGAACTGCTGCAAGCCCTTCGCTCTCAACAGTCAATCGGACCCCGAGTTCGCCACTGTCCCGCAGGACCGGGCGCTTACTGAGGCAGATATCGACCGCGTCGATCGCTGCATATGCCGCGCAGGCCGCAACAATTCGCGTCATCAGCCGCTCTTGCGTGTGATAATGCCCGTCGCTCGCGAGACGATCGATCTCCGCAATCAGCGGATCATAATCAAACACCCGGTCCATGCCATCGGTATCGATAAGAACCCACTTCGGATCGATTGTCAGCTTGAGATCAAGGAGGTGAACGTCAGGAACCACATCGCCGGGACCATATGTTCCTAGAGGCGGCTCAAGCTCCAGATTCTTGAGTTCGATTGTGCTCTTCATGTTCTTGCTGTCACCCATGCCCACTCATTCGTCAGTTTTATCCACGCCCTCTTGAGCCAGGCGCGCGATCTCATTGGTCATTCGTTTCGTGTATCGACGCTGACGGCGGCGGGCCTTCGCCGCCGTTGCACGCCAGCCCTCTCGCTTGTCCTGAACCACGTCGCCCAAGTCATCTGCGGTCTCAACCCGTTTTGCATCCTTCAGCGACGTTCGCTTTGGCACTCTGACCACTCCTCAAAGACTGTTCACGTCCGCGGAGGACTCTTGCCGCGCCAGATCAATGATTGGTTGTTCAGCTGTCGAAGGTCTGCGCGCCCTTGCGCAATATCGCGACACAGATCGACTGCACATTGCGCTTGGTCGTGTGTGAGGTTCTTGTAAGCAGGCCGGTCCAAGTGATCATACCAAACGCCACCACAAATTGTGTCCAGAACGATGCGCTGGAAGCAATGATCCTCGCGAACCGGCCAATCCTGTCCGCCACGACGCGCCAAAGACGGAAGGACTTCTTTCGTCAGATGCAGGTAGGCGTCGACCAAATTGCGCGTGTTTACCGTATCTGTTTTCAAGCCAGATGACCCGTCACTCGTTTTTTTGCTCGTTGGCAGTGAGCTAGGACATCGCGTTGTAAGCTCAATCCTTCGAGCAGGTGATTATTGGCGTCTGCCCCTGGTCAGTCGATCGCGCAACAATTCGACACACCGGCATTTCAGACTACTTCTCGCGGCTTACGAGGAGGTGGAGCCTATGCCGCTTGATCATTCAAACAGAAAGCTGATTGCGCCAACACGAGCAGCCGGCGAGGCCACCCTTCGGGCATTCGCGCCGCGCATGGGCAAACGGTATACCAATGGCCGCAATTATGATCGCGGGGCGGGCCAACACCGCGATGTGTCAATGCTCTCACCATACCTCCGTCGGCGTCTTGTTCTGGAACGAGATGTGGTCGCGACAGCCTTTCAGGAGCATGGCCCGGAAGGAGCAGAGAAGTTCATTCAGGAGGTCATCTGGCGTGGCTACTTTAAAGGATGGATGGAACGGCGGCCGGTCGTATGGGACCAGTACCGAGAAGGCCTGGTCAGGGATCTAACGGCCGTGGATCGGGATCGCGGCCATCGCCAACGTGTAGAAGCTGCTGAAGCAGGCCAAACCGGCCTCGACTGTTTTGACAGCTGGGCCGAAGAGTTGGTCGAGACCGGGTACATCCACAACCACGCGCGCATGTGGTTTGCATCGATTTGGATCTTTACGCTCGAATTGCCTAGGCGATTGGGCGCGGACTTCTTTTTTCGGCATCTGATTGACGGGGATCCTACGTCAAACACGCTGGGCTGGCGTTGGGTTGCCGGTCTGCACACGCGTGGCAAGCCATATCATGCGCAGGCCTGGAATATCGCCAAGTTCACCAACAACCGCTTTGATCCGCGCCCAAAAGAGCTTGCCGAAGTCGTCCAAGGTCTTGAAGGCGAAGAAGCTGATGGACTGCCAAGCGTTTCACCGCTCCGCACTGTACAGGCCCCTGATCCAAACAAACCAACTCTGTTACTGATTACAGAGGAAGATTGCCGCCCGGAAGATTTCGACCTCTCCTCTCTGAGTGTCGTTGGGTGTGCGACGCTTTCCGCGAGCCACTTGCGCTCGCCTCTACCAGTTTCACCATTGGTCGAGGAATTTGAGAACGGCGCGCTAAGGGACGCCGCATCGCGGATCACTCTGGAAGCCATAGAGTTGCGAGCGGGCGTACCCACTGATCTATCACGCTGGGCCTCGCGCCTAGGCGCAACACAGATAGCGACCCCCCACATTCCCACCGGTCCGCTGCGGGATTGGATATTCGAAGCCGAGCGAGGCTTGGACGAAGCGGGAATAGACCTGGTCGAGTGGCGCAGAGATTGGGACAGCGCAATCTGGCCCTTTGCCACGGCCGGGTTCTTCAAGGTCAAGAAACAGATCCCCGCCATTCTCCACAAAACAGGGCTGATGTGACCGACGTCCTCGTCATAGGTGCAGGAATGTCCGGCATCGCATGCGCTAGAGCACTGCAAACAGCTGGCGTACCCGTCCGTTTAATAGACAAAGGTCGTGGAATCGGCGGGCGCGTTGCAACGAGACGCGCGGATGTCGCCGGCGAGAGCATTACGTTCGATCACGGTGCGCAATACCTCGATCAAAGTGAGGACGCCGAGAGGATCGCAAAACTCGGGCGAGGCGCCGTGGATGTGTGGCAGCTAGGAGGTCGGACGAGTCGCGTCGTTGGTGTGCCTGGCATGGCGGCGTTGCCCAAGGCCTTGGCTGATGGTCTCGACGCCACATTGAACACACGTGTAACGACAGTGGTGGAGCGCGGTGCCCTTTGGGAGATTGAGATAGGCGCGGGCAGAATGACGGCCTCTCATGTCGTGGTCACAGTCCCGGCACCTCAACTTGCACCCATCTTGGGTGAGACACACGCGATCGTTCAGCAGGCCACCAGTGCCGTCATGCGTCCTTGCTTGACCTTGATGGCAGCCTTCGACCGCGACACGCCTGCACCTTTTGTAACACGGCGTGATGCAAACGCAGTGCTTACTTGGATTGCGCAAAATAATTCGAAACCAGGTCGGTCTACGGCGTATCAAACATGGGTGGCTCAGGCGCATCCGGATTGGAGTGAGACGCATATTGATGCTGATCGGTCAGAGATCAAAACGCGAATGGTGGATCTGCTCTGTTCCGCACTCAGCGTCGCTCCTTCCAAACTTCGCCATGCGGGCTTGCAAGGGTGGCGCTACGGACTAGTGGAGAAACCTCTCGGTCAGCCATTTCTATCACACGGAACGCTTTGGGCAGGCGGCGACTGGTGTTGTGGTCCCAAAGTTCAAGATGCTTGGCGATCGGGCACCGACATTGCCGCCAGTGTCCTGCGGACCTTGGAATCGTCCGCGACGATGAGCTCAGACGTTGCCAACCAACGCGGATAATTCTTTTTTCAAAGAAACCAAAGGGGGCGCGCCCGACGTGCCGTATAGAGGAGCAGTGACCATGATGCAGATGATCGTCCTCGGAACCGTCGCGGTTGGCGCGCTCGCAGCAAGCGGCGCATATTTTGCAGCCACACGATCGGTTGAAACACCAGCCTATTCAGTGGTGCAGGCGGATGGTGATATCGAGGTGCGACGTTACCCAGAAATGACCCTCGCGCAGGTCACGCGAGAGGGTACACGGCGTAGCTCAGTCCAATCCGGTTTCTCGCCGTTGGCTCGGTACATCTTTGCCAAAGATCGTGTCGGTAAGAAGATCGCCATGACGGCTCCCGTGGTTCAGAAACCAACAGGCGAGAAGTGGGCTGTGTCTTTTATCCTACCGTCTAGTATCGCAGCGGAAGACGCACCTACGCCTACAGGGGATGTAACGCTTGTGACCGAGCCCACGCGTTTGATGGCAACAATACGCTTTTCTGGCGTTTGGAGCGATACCCGCTTCGATGAAGCCGCCAATCGGCTGCAACAATGGATCGAGGACAAGGGCCTCAGTATTCAGGGTCCATTTGAGTATGGGTACTACAACGACCCCTTCACGCCTGCATTCCTTAGACGAAATGAAGTGCTCGTGCCGGTCATAGATGGGAGTGAAGATGCTGGCGTTGAGCGAAGCTGAAGGAGGGAGTACGGCCAATCCGTTGAGAGCAGGTCGGTGCCCGAACACAGCACTCGTTTACTCGTGGCTTAGTCTGTCAGCTACCCCTGCGAAGAGACGTCGCGATCGGGCGATTTCCCGCAAAATCCGCCCTTACCAGTCTTTGCCCGACTTGCAATCGCTGCACCCGCAACAACGGTCGCTCCGATCAAAGCGCCGTTGATGAATGCTCTGAGAATAACCTTGTTCGCCAGACCAATAGTTTTCAGTTTGACCATAGTTGATAGCACCATGTCGGAGCCTTCACATACTGAGTTTCTCTGACACTAGAGTTAGCGTGAGTACGGCGATCGACTAGTTGCTCGCATCACGGTTGCGACAGCTAGCCGCCGCGGTGCAGGCAGTGTTCTATGTCTAGCCCCCTGTTTCAGTGCCACTAATTTGGCGTTTCTCTAATAAGGTTTCTGGGACCGGCGGGTGCATGTTCAGAGCATGATGTGGCCGGATTTGGTTGTATTGCTTCAGCCAGATATTGATGGCGACCTGAGCTTGTTTGGTTGTATGAAACCATTCGGCGTTGAGGACTTCGCGACGGAGTGTTCCATTAACGCGTTCGTTGTAGCCATTTTCCCATGGTGATCCTGGATAGATCTGCATCGGTTCGATGCCGACCCGTCGGAGCCATTCCTGAAGCGGTGCAGCAATGAACTCCGGGCCATTGTCTGAACGAACAAACTCGGGCTCGCCGTGTTTCATTAGCAGCCGGTGCAGAACGTCCAGAACGTCAGCTGCATTCATTCTGGGTCGCACTGCCACGCAGAGCGCCTCACGGGAGTACTCATCGAGCACTGTGAGCATCTTATAAGGCCGTCCGTTGCTCAGCTTGTCATGCACGAAGTCGATCGCCCAGACGTGGTTGGGCTGGGCTATCGCTTGAATCTAAGAAATTTGTAAACGCTCCGCTATATTTGGTCTGTACGTTTGGCAAGCAAGCGGCGCGATAATGTGTTTCAGACTCGCGCTCTTCAGTAACTGTAAATGTTGGACATACAAACTCACCAAGGCGCTTTTGCTTCCTCAACGAAGGACCGCTTCACCCTTGGTGGCAGTTACATGTTTAGTGAAGTGCGTGTAGCATTAGGACCGCCCACCAAAAACAAGGCCCGGTTTGGGCGGTTATTGGCCATTCAGATCGTTCGGACGACTGGCATCTTTGTCCCGCAAAATGCTCGCTCGAAAGTGCTCGTACGAATGACGGCTTTCGTTGACTCAAGCCCTGCCCCAACACCTTCAAATAGCTAGTAAGGTCGTTGATCCATAAGCGCGCCTCTTGGCCCCTGTCCCACTCCTATGACGCTCAAGATTGAGTCAAAGACCTTTGAGCGGTCTCATATAGATACGTCCTCTAAAGGTCTGAGCTCGGTATTCTCGCAAACTCCGTTGAGCCAAAGCGGTTGTTCACATCCATCCTCCCAAACATAGAGAAGCCCCACTGTCTCGCCTGTTCCAGCATCGATGATGCGCTTCGTGGCTCTGGCTTCATCTTCGTCGCTTTCGAACATGAAACCTCCTTTGAAGACAAGCTGAGAGCGCGGGTATCCGCCCAGTAAGCTGGCGTTACGGCGCTTCGCTACGCGCAGGCTGTCGCTTCGCGGTATAGTAGAACGTGCTTCTTTACTGGACGCACGAAAAACTCCGCAAAACAACGAAAAAGCGCGCAAATAGGACATCTGAGGCTTTGATAAAAAACGGGAAATTCTTTGTTGAACCTCGACAAAGCACAGACAACTTCAAGGTGCTGTTCAGTCAATTGGCAGCGCAGGGTGCCGGTCGGCCCGTGGACCAGCATGAAGTCGCCGATGGTCCTTGGACACCCGACACGTTGGCTGATGCCATAACCGCGATTGATGCCAACAAGGAAGGAATTGATGTTCGGACTGTGCAAGTTTGGTTTCAAGCAAACGACAACGGAATAAGTGACAAAAACATACATTGGCTAGCCCGCATCTTCGGCTGCAACGACCCGTTGGCGACAAGTCGGTGGCAATCTGAGTTGAAAGCAGCGAAGGAGCGGCTAGCCGTTGAAAGACGGGCACGTCGGTGTGGCGCTGCAAAGTTTGGTATGGATGAGCCTGGCCGAGTACGAGAGCTGGTGACTCGAGCGAATGAACGTCCGCAAAAGACTGTAGCATCGCCAGGCCAGCGCAAACTGACACATCAACGAGTTAGTATGGCCGCACGAGCGGAAAGCTTGTTTCTCCATGGAGCTCCCTTTGGAATGGTTGTGACGATGTGGGCGAGCGTCGCAGTCCTGCTCTATCTTGGGTATCTAGTTGGCGCACATAATGTGTCCTACAGCCCGATCGAAAACGTGGAAAAACAGGTTGGCTTGTTTTGGTCGCCCAATTGGCTGTTGGACAAACTCATCTGGCTGCCACTCATCGTTTTCACGGTTTCGAATTTGATCACAACCTGGAGAGAACAGTGGCGACCCAGGATGGTCGCGTGGTGTTCCGAGTCCGCTCAAACATGTAGTTGGGACGAACGGCTTTCAGCCTATGCATCCTCCTTTGTTGGGATCACGCTTGTATGCTTCTTTGTTGTTTTCATGCTGCAATGGTACGGATCGTATCTACAGCCGCTCATTCAAAACGATGAGGGTTCTCGGGTCATCGACTGGTTGTTGGTTTCGATCGAAAGACCAGATGTCGTTACCACAACCGAGAGCATGACGGCGTCGATGTACGCTAACCTCCTATCCGGCATCGCCTATTGGTACTGCTTCGCCGGTCTAATGCTGCTCTACATTGTGTCGACAGATTTCAAGGACATCTCTGGCCGGCTAAAGCCTATTGTCAAGGCCGACAAGGGCCTTGAATTCTTGAGAATAGCAAACTTGATCGTGAGCAGCGTTTTCTGTTGTGCGGTGTTCGCGTTACTCACTTCCATCGGGATCAAGCTCGTCGCCGTCTACCTGATGACGGATGCTGAGAACATTCTGCGCTGGTTGATCTTGGATGCGAATGCCTTGTTCAATGGACAAAATGGCACTTGGACTTGGTTCGACAAAAGCCCATCTGCGTCAATCACGAGCTTCTTTGTGATGTTTATTCCAGTCTTCGTATTTTTTCTCTGCGCATCACAGATCCAAAGCTCGGTCAACGGGCAGTTTAGTTCTAAAGCTGCAGAAAACGACGAAACCATCGCATCGATGGCTGCAGCCGCCAACAAGGCGAAATCTGCTTGGTTCAGTTGGGCAAGCGTCATCCTTCTTCTTGTCGCCAATTTCTGGTTGATCGGGCGGTTTACCGGCTTTTCGGTTTTACTTCTTGTGAGTTGCTGTCTGGCGATTTTCTGCGTCTTTGCATCGCGGGGATCCCAATTCACAACGGATACACAGTGCGACGAGGAACTGCTGGGAGCCCAAGGAAAATAAGGTATGGAGCCAGCACCTTTTTTTCAGGAGATCTCCGACGGACCTGCGAATGGATCCGCGTTTTGGACGACCACAGGAGACCGCAAAAGACTGCGAATAGGCTACTGGCCAGCGGATCAAGATGTCTGCGGCACGATCTTCCTATTTCCAGGCAGGACAGAATACATTGAGCTCCAGGGACGGCTTGCGACGGACTTGATAGCCGAAGGCTTTTCTGTTCTGACCATCGACTGGCGTGGTCATGGACTTTCTCAGCGCTTACTCGAGAACCCTGCAACTCTCCACATCGATGAGTTCGCGCACTACCAAAACGACGTCGATGCCTTTTTGCAGACTGCCAACACACTCTGCTTACAAAAGCCTTGGTTTTTGTTGGCCAACTCGATGGGTGGGATCATAGGGTTGCGCGCGATCATGCAGGGACTGCCTGTTGCCGCCTGTTCATTCACTGCACCAATGTGGGGCATCAAGATGTCTCTGCTACAGCGACTGATTGCCAAGCAGGTTTCCGGGGCGGCTTGCGCACTCGGAAGGGGAGAAACATATGTTCCCGGCCATGACGGACAGAACTACGTCAGCCACACTCCTTTCGAAGGAAACCGAATTACGTTTGATCGCGAGAACTACGACTATTGGTTCCGGCAAGCGCGCACGAAACCTGAGCTTCAGACTGCTGGGTCGAGTATGAAATGGCTTCACGAAAGCCTGAAGGAATGCCACCGTATAACCAAGCTACCATCACCAAACATTCCTTGTATCTCCTTCTATGGTGACCACGATGATGTTGTCGATGAGCATGCAATCCAAGAACGGATGAAGGCGTGGTCCAGCGGCGAGTATGTAGAACTCGAAAACGCAAAGCACGCACTTCTTCTCGAACAACCAAAGGTGCGCAGGACAGTTATTTCCAAAACCATTCAACGTTTCTTGGAAGCCTGATTACGACGCAGCGGAAATCTGCCGTTCGCGATCACTCGTTGATCGAACGTGTTGCATTCTGACCGATATCAATCAATATTATAATATTGCAAACGAGAGTGGGATGAGCCATGCAAGCGCTTTTGTCCAAGGTCGCCACAGGACTGACCGCTGTCGGCATCAGTCTTGGCCTTGGAGCATCTCAAACAACCGCCCAAAGCTACCAAATCGATTGTGCGATCCTGTTGTGCCTTTCTGGTGGCTGGCCAGCCTCAACTCCCTGCGCGCGTGCGCGTGCAGAGTTCATCCGGCGCATCACCCCCTGGCCCGTTGAGCCGCCTCTTCAGATTTGGCGCTGCCCGATGGGCGCGAATTTTTCAGCTCCGGAGAAAAACGCGCATCTACCCAGACTTTGGGACATACTGGCTCCCGAACCTCCTCGCAGACAACAATCAGTTCCGCGGAGTCCGGTTGCCTTGACGCCTCAGGACGCGCAGCCAGCTGTTTATCTTAAAGGCGGCTCTTCATTAGATCGTCTGCCGGATGGCTTCATCATCACGCTCACTCAGTCTACTCCAGGCGCCGACATCGACATCAGCGGTCCTGAGTTCAATTTCGTGCGTTCCATTCGGGTGTACAACGTCACCTACGCGAGCCAACGCGAGAGCGGACGTGATGGAGATTGCAATCGCTTCTTCTCGATGCGGATTGGCACCTACGGCACTCAAGGCGACTTCCACTGGTCTCGCGGCTCCAGCCCCAACCAATTGCCGGGGGCGCATGAAGGGCTTGAGCGCTACGGCGAGCATTGCCCGGATATATTCCACCGGTCGGTCTTCGTCGACTGGCGCGACTACGAAGGAAACTATGGCTTCGAGCAAGTGAACTATTGAAGCTTCTTGTGGCCAACCACATAGCGTACCGCAATATCTTGAAAAATTCGGTACATCAGG
>ERZ1740072.1159-NODE-1159-length-10293-cov-17.546982_pt1 | contig 10293 bp, 8 predicted proteins | sample MGYA00581733_ERZ1740072 | MGnify/ENA primary metagenome ERZ1740072 (study PRJEB43018, sample SAMN04849741) | marine metagenome | isolation source: floating plastic debris | place: Pacific Ocean | collected 2008-08-30 | study: EMG produced TPA metagenomics...
TTACCAATGTGACTCGTCCTGCCTTGACCATCGCGTCTGCGGCGGCTAGCACAGGAGGAAACCCCTTTGTCTCTAGCGATCCAACTGCCTCGGGCATTGCCGTTCTCCTTTATTACGAGCCTAAATTGGCTGATCAGTTTATAACTCCAACGTCTATTCTACGGGAGACGTGGGGGGTTGAATAGACACGGTGGGTTGCGTTTGCTGAACAAACGTTTCGACCTGTGTAAAGTAGTCCGGCCCCGCAGTCGTAGCCACATTGTTGTGTCCCGCTCCTGGCAACAGCCACAGCTGTTTTGGCGGTGGCGATAGGGTATGAAGCTGCTCAGACATCATAGCCGCTGTGGTGTCATCCTCTAGACCATGAATATAGAAAACCGGTATCGACAGCTGGGGCACCTTGGCCACAGAGTCAAACCGCTGGGTCAAAATCCAATCTACCGGCACCCATGAATATTGCCCCGAAAACCTGACGGCCTCGAGCATCGAGCTAAAGGTACTTTGGACAATGAGCCCCGCCGCCGGGCGCTGGGTGGCCAGCTCAATGGCAATGGCGCCACCGAGGGAATGGCCAAATAGCCACAGTTTTTGGGTTGGGATCTGGCGCGTTTCCGTAAGGTAGCGATGGGCTGCGATCGCATCTTCATATACCCGCTGTTCATTGGGAAACGGGCCCGGACTTAAGCCATAGCCCCGATAGTCCACCAGCAGCACATTAAACCCCATGGTCTGATAGCGATGGGCCAACCCCAAATTTGCCCCAATATTTTCACTATTGCCATGGAGGTACAGAAGCGTCAGCCCCGATAGCTGGCCCGACAACCCCGGTAGCCACCATCCGTGCAGCCCCCGACCAGGGGCAGCCTTGCCATCTGGACCAATCCAGACTTCTTCATAGTCCAACTGCTGGTCTGCGGGTGTCTCGGTCAATAGGGTTGTGGGCTTAAAAATAAGCCTTGCCTGGTAAGCGTACAAACCAAAACAAAACGCACCATAAAGACCGGCCATAGCCGCTGCGACAGCCAGCAATCCCTTATAAAAAATCATCCGTTGTCCTGGCTCCTATGCGGCGGATCCTATAGTGACCAATCATCCTGTAACGCTTGTAACTGCCACACACGGGTCTCAGTAATCGCCGTCAGACAAGCCTGCACATCTGTAGCCGATGACCGATTAGCCTCAAACTCACAGTGGGCATCGCGATAATCTAACCACGTTAGCTGCACATCGGTCAGGGCATCTCCCTGGGCATCGGTGGCCAGGGCCTGTACGGCCTGATATACCTCATTGAGCTGTGCATCCGCCTCGGCGTAGCCACTCTCAGGCTGCACCGCCTGCCGCAGTTCTGCAATGCGATTATCCGTAATGCGTTCCATACAGCTGGCCTGAATTAGGGGCACAATGGAGCCCCCTGCAAAGCGATCGGTTTCAAACTTACATTCAGCATCACGAAAGACAATCCAGCGTTCTTCAGCGGTGGTTAGCTGGGCCTTAGCATCAGCATCCAGGCCTTGCATGACCTCCTGATATACCTGATTTAGCGCCTTGTCAGAAATACCATAGTTCTCAGCCGCACACTGGTTCATATCCAGCTGGGTCGCCAGTTGTCCGCAGTCCTGTTTGGCCAGGGCCACTGGCGAGGGACGAGGGGCGTCTGACGCAGCAGGCTCGCTGGGGGCAGAGCCGCTTTCAGACTCGCCAGCAGCTCCACTGTCAGCTCCACGGTCAGAACCGGCTGCCTGGGAGGGCTCACTCTCCGCTGGAGCCACCTCAGTTGTTTCCGAGGTTTGGCCCACTGAGTCCTCAGGCGACGGCACTGGTTGGGAACGGCCACAGCTGACCAAGCCCAAGAGCAGTAATAAGGAGACTAATTTGTAAGTTGGTTTACCCATGGTTTCACAACACCATCTCGCTTCATTGGAGTGTAGCGCACCCATCCAGCCATGAAAAAATCTAAAGATTGATCGGCAGTTCTAGGCACTGATTCTGCTAAACGCTATAGGTTGAAGAGAGACTCTCTATTTTGCCTTACACTGCCCCCATGTCCCTCAATGTGTGAGGCAGTGACCGCCCATCTATGCAAATCGCCGCCTACCTATACACAGACCCTCAGCTAGACCCACCGGTTGATGGCAATCTATGGGGATGGGAGGTTGAGCGTATTTACAGAGATACCCCCCTTAAAGATGCCGCCCAGCAGCGGCCTCAGCTCCAGGAACTCCTAGCGCACGCCCCCGACTACCTATTGGTGCGACGACTAGACGAACTGGGGGATTCGTTAACCGCAGTCGCCGAACACCTCAGCGCATTAGAAACTGCGGGGACGGTGGTAATCGCCACAGAACAGACGTATCAAACCCCCGCCCCTGGAGAATCGCATCCACAGCTGCCGGTCATTTTAGCCGAGGTACAAGCGGCTCAGCGGCAGCGGCGCATTCGGCAAGGACATGCGACCAAACGGCTCAAGGCCTTACCGCCACCGGGCAAAGCCCCCTATGGCTATCGTCGTGGCAAACAGGGGTATGTGATTGATCGCACAACGGCCCCAGTACTCAAGGCTTTTTTTGAACAGTTTTTGCTGTACGGCTCACTGCGGGGGGCCGTCCGCCACATCGCTAAGCAATATGGCAAAAAGGTGTCAGTCTCAACTGGGCGGCGATGGTTAGAGCACCCCATTTATAGAGGTCACACCCGCTATGGTGACGGTGGCACTATCCTCAATACCCACCGCTCTTTATTAGATGCTGACGAAGCGGCCCAAATTGACCGACTACTGCGTCGTAATCGCACCCTGCCGCCCAAAACGGCTAGCGCTCCACGATCGTTGGCCGGTCTGGTGACCTGCCAACAGTGCCGGACCAAACTAACCGTCAGTCGAGTCAGTGGCCGTCGCCGCCCTCGGGACTACACCTACATGCGTGTACCAGGCTGTCCGGCTCAGTGCAAGGCACTATCCTATGAAACTCTTTTAGATCAAACGATTCAGGCTATTTGTACCGAGCTGCCCCAGGCGGTGGCCCACCTTCCCACCTCCGATCGGAATCCCAAAGGGGCTTTAGAAGCTGCGATCGCAACTAAACAATCCATCCTGCAACAGCTACCCCAACTGGTCACCCAGGGCATTTTGGACCAAACCACCGCCGATTTACGCACCTATGGTGTGCAAACAGAGATTGCCCAGCTCACCCAGCAACTGGCCCAGCTGCCCCCGGTCAACCTCAAAGAACTCTCCCAGGCCGTCAGTATTCCTCAATTTTGGGAAGACCTCTCAGAACCAGAGCGGCGTTTCTTCTTTCGAGAATTTATTCGTGAGATTCAAGTCATCCGCCACGATAGCACCTGGGCATTAAAGCTAGTTTTCACGTTCTAGCCCCCTCAGATCCACGTCTCACCCTCTGTAATCAAGCCCAAGAAACTTAGGTGCGACCAGCATCTTGGCGGATGTTAAACGCTCCTGAATCCTCATCTAGGAGCACCCTCCGTAAAACTTCCTAGGGCCAATCAACAATAACAGTTGGTCTTTGCCAAGGACTCTACAAAAGTCTCGTCAAAAGCCATGAGACTAACCAACTCTTCACAGAAAACATCAGTATTTACCAGCATTTCAGCGCCACTTTTAAGACTTAAATTTAACTTATCAAGGTCAGCAATACGGATAGACCACCGCACTGCAACAGAAATAACCATGAACACATCAAATATTCGAGTAGCCCTCAGTCTTGCCACTCTGATTGGCAGCATGGGAGCAGCTCCTGGCTATGCTTTCACCCTCTCCGGCGCATCTGCTATCTTTGATAACGCCCAGTTATCAAATGGCACTACCGTTGGTCGAGCTGACAACAACAGCGCGATTACTAACTACGAACAGGCTGCTTTTTCGTATAACTCTGATAACTACGTCGAGTTTTTTGACTATAACGGCGTCAACCAGGTTCGTTGGGGCGATCCGGTCTATGACTACTACAGCTACACCAAAACTCAAGAAGCCGGTCATCGAAAAATCTCAGACTACGGTTCTTACCGCACCAGCAGCGGCTATCAATACTATGGCTCCCATAGGGACCGCACTGCCCAGAAGAGTGGTCTGGGCTTTGCGGGGGTAAGCGACATCGAGCTTGAGGAGGGCGAAATCTTTAATTTAGGTACCCTCAAGCATTACAACAATACTATCTGGGTAGATGGCCGTGATGCCACCAAAACCGACTTTAGCCTAAAGCTAGATTTTGGCAATACTGGGTTAGGTGAACAACAATTTAACTTTTCTCTCAATATTGACGAGACGAACAATCGTGCCAGCGATCATTCGGGGGGTGTATGCCCCTATGAAACCACTGGCAGTGGGTGCTCTGACAAAATCACCTGGGACTTTGCCCTTGACTCTGAAAGTACCTTTGAATTTGAAGGCGATGAGTACACCCTTGAGTTAGTTGGCTTTAATGACACACCTAACTTTGATGAGAGCGCCGTTACAGACTTTATCTCTCAAGAGAATGGCACCAGTGAAGCAAATATCTTTGCTCGCATCGTAAAACTAAGTGACTACTCCGATGAGCCCACTCAGGTGCCCGAGCCTGGCGCACTCATCGGTCTGGGTGCTTTAAGTCTCTACTTACGAAAAGTGCGCCGTCAGCAGCTCGTCACTGCCGACGCCTAAAGTCTCGCCTGTCGTTTTCATATTTCTCCACAACAGATTGAGCACCCCGATTTAAGAGCATGTCGCATCTTAAATCGGGGCTTTTTTATTGCCAGGGCTAATGGATACCAACTCCAAATTTGCCGTTGCTGATTTAGAGGATGAATAGAGCAATTAAATATGCCGTAGGGCAGCACCTTACAGATAAAAATCATCCCGAGAAACAGAAACGCCACATCATCCCCTATGCCACCGTTTCTATTTCTTTGTCTAAGACCAGCGGATACAGTGGCTCAGCTCCATTTAACTGCCAGATGGAGAAGACTAAAGCACTGGCAACACCGAGCCAAATCACCATGGGAAATAATAACTGACCGGCCAGGGGAACAACGTTCCAGTAGCTGCCAGTAACAACAATAGCTGATGCTAGAGGCCCCACTAACACGACTGGAACAGCGGCACCCAGACGACCTTCAACGGTAAAAACGGTGTTCCATGTGTCTCCTAGGGCGAGATGCATCATAAAGATAGCCAGGGGTAACGTCAGGTATATTTGCCCCAAGGCCTGCCACACCAGATAGGATGAAATGACGCGCAACACTCCGATGCTTAGCCAAATGATCGGAAACGCCAGGGGCGGCGGCGCCCACCCAGGTCGATTAACCGTGCTGTAGGTAGTGCGGGTTCGAGCATTATTGAGCGGAGAAAACAAACGAGATCGCACTGAGACCAGTGCAAAAAATGCGATCGCAACCCCAACATTCACCGCCCCTGACAACCCTTGGGTCAGGGACTGCAATCCCCAAAGGGCCAGCAGCATCAGACCCATCTGAGCCAGGGTCCCGCCTACGTAAACGCCAATAGCGGTCCAGTCAACGGCCGTTTCAGCCGCCGCACTCCGCTGCTGAACGTCCTCTTTCTTGACCCCCATAATGGTATTCACAATGGGTTCCACCTTGCCAAGCAAATCCGATTCTTCCGTCATAGCCTTGGGTTCTGCGATCATGGGTTTATGGGGCCAGCCATCATGGGCGACTCGGGGTGGCGAGCCGGGCCTCTTCGCTCAAATCATACCGAGGATCGGCCGGCACAGCGCTGAATATTAGCATCCATGACTATTCCCCATGATTACCGCTACTATTTGGGGGGTAAGGCACAGCAGGAAACAGATAGCCATGGCAAGTGTGCGGTTTGAGCGCGTCACTAAACAGTATGACAACGGCTATGTTGCGGTTAAGGATCTGAATTTAGAAATTTGCGATCGCGAATTTCTAGTCCTAGTGGGGCCATCAGGCTGCGGTAAAACCACATCTCTACGTATGCTTGCTGGGTTAGAAAGTATCAGCAGCGGCAACCTATATATTGACGAGCGCCCGGTAAATGAGCTGCCCCCCAAAGATCGAGACATCGCCATGGTGTTCCAGTCCTACGCCCTCTACCCCCACATGAGCGTCTTTGACAATATGGCCTTTAGCTTAGAGCTGCAAGGCATATCCAAGGCTGATATTCAAACGCGAGTGCAGCAGGCCGCTCAACAGCTGGGCATTGAAACGCTACTAGAGCGCAAACCCAAACAACTGTCCGGCGGGCAGCGGCAGCGGGTGGCCGTGGGTCGTGCCATTGTCCGCAACCCATCCGCCTTTTTAATGGATGAGCCCCTGTCTAACTTAGATGCCAAACTGCGGGTGCAGGCCCGCGCAGAACTCAATAAACTCCACAAACGCTTGGGCACCACATTTATCTACGTCACCCATGATCAAGTAGAGGCCATGACCATGGGCAGCCGCATTGCCATTATGAATCAAGGGATTCTGCAACAGGTTGACACGCCTCAAACAATTTACGAAAAGCCCAACAATATTTTCGTGGCCGGCTTTTTAGGCAGTCCGTCGATGAATTTCCTCAATGCCACCATCCAACACCATAACGATCAACTGACAATCAAAACCGATAGCTTTAGCTTCCCCCTGGCTAGGTCCCAAGACAGCATCAGTCACTATATTGATCGTCCTGTTATCTTAGGCATTCGCCCAGAAAGCATTCACCACCCCAACTATCTTCCGCCCGGCATCACACCAACCGATATAAAAGCCGAAGTTTCTGTAGTTGAACGCATGGGCCATGAGCTAATTGTTTACGCGACCTTAACCGACGATAGTGAGATTGTTTCTCGATTAGATCCAAGAGCCACCATCGTGCCAGGTGAAACCATTGCTCTACAGCTAGACAGCCACCGCATTCATCTGTTTGACTGTGACAGCGAGCAAACCATTTAGATCGGCTGAAATCGTCTCAGCCACTGAAAAAACAAAGATATTAGTCCGTAAAAAAAAGCCTGGATAACAACCTCTGTTTTTTTACAACCGTAATCTGGCGCATTTTTTTAGTATCTATTGATTCATAAATTGTGTAGTGCAATTCAGTTTCTTAGAAGTAAATGTACTAAAGTATGAAGAGATATATTCTTAGACAGATAATATTGACCAGCTCTAATAAAGAGTCAGTAAACTGAATTGGCCAATTTAGTCCTAAGATGTGAATATTAGTCAATATTAATAACAGCGTCATCTGCCGCCAAATATCATGCCCCCTGACGGTCTCTCAATTGGCTATGCCCAACCAACTTTTGCCACCAAACAAGATGCTATTGTGCAGGCGGTGAGTAGCTTAAGCAAGCACCCGCAGCATCTGCGGATTAAAAAGCTTTTGTTTAGCGTGTGCTACGGGGCATGGGAAAACGAGCCCGCTGCTCTCGAATCTGTTTCAATGGATTCGTTGGTGGCAATTCTGTTGGGACGCTACTCTACTCTTCAGCAATGGCGAGATAGTCTCTATAGAAAGGCGTACAGTCTAAATCGCAAGGACGTATATGTTGCGATCTCAAATGTTATCTTGTCCCACTTGCGCAGCATCTTTGTTTCCCAGGAACCCCTCTCCCCATCCACCGATCAGCAGGTGGCTAACCTGTCTGCATCGGTACAGTCACGGGCAAAGTATGAACTATATCAGCCCGTGATCAACGCGCTCTCCAAGTCCAACAACCTGGGGGTGATCAAAACGTTTTTGGGCTATCTGGGTCAGGCACCGGGGAAAATTGCCGATACCACCGGGACTGACTTGATGAGTTTGGTGCAGATGGTCCACCGCCAGGCACCGACACCGCTGCAGCTCAAGCAGCACCTGATGTCCATCCTAAAGCATCAGTCATCACAGACACAGTCCCAAATCATCGCGCGGGAAATTTTAAGGGCTTTTCGGCCCCTTTATATTTCTGCCAATAGGGCACCTGTGGTCACTAGCCCTGACAGTCTTACCACCCTAGAGCAGGAGCTGGCTCAAAAGTGCGATGTCTATCAGGTGCGGGTGCTGCTATATTCCATCCTCTATGGCCCCTACGCCGATAGTCCGCTACAGCGAGAGATCCTGCGGACTAAAACCCTCCGGGATCTGCTGCAAGAAACCTTTGATTACTGCCATACCTACGGCGATTTTGAAAGCAAGCTCACAATTTTAGCCCATTGCTTAGAGACCTCGGACGGGATCAACCGAGCACTGAAGGTCATGCTAGTGTCCCTATACCGCTACTACACCCGGGATAAAAAACCAGGGCAAAGGGCCAGGTAGCTAACCGTAGCTGACTTTGTACTAGTTGGCGGAAGTACGTTTCCCCAGCAGCTTTTCACGCAGATGCTTGATGCGATCGCGGAATTTAGCCGCTTCCTCAAAGTCCAACTCCTTGGCCGCCGCTTTCATTTGTTTTTCCAACTGGCCGATAAATTCAGGAATGTCCTCCAGGGCTAGGTCGTCGCTGTGCTCATACACTTCCTCTAACTCTTGGGCATTGAGGCGACGTGACACCTCCAAAAACGAGAGAATGGCATTGCTATTGCGTCGCACAATCGCCGTTGGCACAATACCGTGCTTTTCATTGTAAGCATGTTGAATGGCCCGTCTGCGCTCAGTTTCGTCAATCGCCTTAGCCATGCTGTCGGTCAGATTATCAGCATAGAGAATGGCCTTCCCCTCAATATGACGTGCCGCCCGTCCCATGGTCTGAATCAAGGAGCGTTCCGCCCGCAGAAAGCCTTCTTTGTCTGCATCTAAAATCGCCACTAGCGACACTTCAGGTAAATCCAGACCTTCCCTCAACAAGTTAACCCCCACCAGCACATCAAAATTGCCGTTACGTAAGTCTTGAATAATCTCAATCCGCTCAATGGAGTGAATCTCTGAATGTAGGTAGCGGACTCTCACCCCGTGTTCATCAAAGTACTCAGTAAGGTCTTCAGCCATACGTTTAGTCAGGGTGGTCACCAGCGTCCGCTCATTCTTCGCCACTCGCTCTTGGATCTCTCCTAACAGATCATCCACCTGGCCGGTCGTAGGCCGCACAAAGATCTCAGGGTCTAGCACCCCAGTGGGTCGAATAATCTGCTCAACAATTCGATCTTCCGAGATTTCCAGCTCCCAATCCCCCGGTGTCGCCGACACAAAGATGCAGTTATTCACCTTGTGCCAAAATTCCTCAGCCTTAAGGGGACGGTTATCAGCAGCACTGGGTAGACGAAACCCGTGATCGATTAAGACTTTCTTGCGGGCCTGGTCACCGTTATACATGCCCCGCAGCTGGGGAATGGTGACGTGGGACTCATCAATCACCAAGAGCCAGTCCTCGGGAAAGTAATCCAGAAGACATTCAGGAGACTCCCCCGCCTGCCTACCCGCTAAATGACGGGAATAGTTTTCCACCCCATTGCAATAGCCCACCTCCCGCAGCATTTCCAGATCGTATTTGGTGCGCTGCTCCAGCCGTTGAGCCTCCAGCAGTTTGCCTTCCTGTTCTAAAAACTCCAGCTGATTCTTTAATTCTTCTTGAATACCGTTACAGGCATCTTCAAGCTTGTCATCGGGGGTGACAAAGTGGCGAGCTGGGTAGATATTGAGGGCTTCCATACTCTGGAGCGTGGCTCCAGTTACCGGGTCCACATAGCGAATGGCATCAATTTCATCCCCAAAGAACTCGACACGGATAATGCGATCCTCATAGGCAGGGCCAATTTCTAGCACATCGCCCTTTACTCGAAATCGCCCCCGTCCTAGGTCAATATCGTTGCGGGTATATTGCACCGAGGCCAAATCCCGCAGCACCTGACGCTGGTTTAGCTCCATCCCCACCCGCAGCGGGATCGATGCCTTCAGATACTCCGTCGGAATCCCCAAGCCATAGATGCAGCTGATGGACGCCACCACAATCACATCCCGTCGTTCAAACAGGGAGCGGGTGGCTGAGTGTCGCAGCATGTCGATTTCTTCGTTAATCGACGCTGTTTTAGCAATGTAGGTATCCGTGACAGGAATGTAGGCTTCCGGCTGATAGTAATCGTAATAGCTGATGAAATACTCAACCGCATTATCGGGGAAAAACTCCCGCAGCTCGTTGCACAGCTGGGCCGCCAGGGTTTTGTTATGGGCCAGCACTAATGTGGGTCGTCCCACCTGGTCAATGACGCGAGCCACCGTGTGGGTCTTACCGGTGCCCGTGGCCCCCAGCAGCGTCTGATAGCGACTGCCTTTCTTTAGATGTTTGAGCAGACCTTTAATCGCTTTTGGCTGATCGCCCTTGGGTTCAAACGGAGCTTGAATGTCAAAATCTTTCATGG
>ERZ1740072.1160-NODE-1160-length-10288-cov-8.190169_pt1 | contig 10288 bp, 6 predicted proteins | sample MGYA00581733_ERZ1740072 | MGnify/ENA primary metagenome ERZ1740072 (study PRJEB43018, sample SAMN04849741) | marine metagenome | isolation source: floating plastic debris | place: Pacific Ocean | collected 2008-08-30 | study: EMG produced TPA metagenomics...
ACCTTGCAGGTCAATATACATTCCCAAAGGTGTGATTTGGTGGCAACAAGAGACACCCGACTGATGTTTGCTCATGTTTTTGAAACCTGTTGATATTTTCCCAACTCACTGCAACTTATCCCACTCTTTTTTACATTGTAGTTAGAGCACTGAGTTCTGTTTTTGTAAATAGATTTATTTCTCAGAGTGGGCAAGGAACGGCTGCAACGTTTTTTTTTTCATATTGCATTAAGAGTTAATTTGACAACTTAATCATTCTGAGAACGTCACTTTGTTCAGAACATTTTGTGACATTAAACTGAAACATCACAGTCTCTTTAGTGATAGTGCAAGTTAAGTCTTCCCCTTCATTGTGTCGCCCACAATGCACACAGTCTTTTACACATGCCAATATTAAGCCATCGATCGATGCATTAAATCACTGGATTAAAATTGGTGTTTGGAGCAATTTTGAAGATGCATATTTTATTTTTATTTCTTTGTTACCATTCTTTTTTTGTATTTCGATGTTTACGGTGACGATTTCACATTTATTTGTTTTCATTTCAAAGAGGAATATTTAAAGTGATAAAAATGTGAGGTAGCTTTCGGTAATGTAGTAGTTCTATTTAAACTTTATTTTCAAAACAAAGTACATAAAATCATAAATCATCAGAGTCATTGTCAGTATAATATAGCCAACGCCTAATTTATCAGGTGAATCATGAGTTTGCGCTGATATCACTATCAATAATAATCTGTACCAAAATTATATGATATATAAAAATGGTTGTAACGTAATACAACTGCATAGGAAAGTTTTTTGGTAGCTTACATGTATATCAAAATTAGTCAGCGATTATTGGAAAGTGTTGGAGTATAAGTCATTCGAGGAAGATAGAGTCTGTATTATTGTTGAGCATTAATTGTAGTGTAGCAGCAAATAGTAGATGATTGTTGTCATGTATCAACTGCAGAGTTTAGCCAGAGCACAGAGAGTATCAGGGTTCATATACTTCTCAATATCTCCCGGTAGATCTGCTTTGATGGCTGCCGTGCACTGTAGATAATAAAATACAGTCATCTTCCATTGACAATTTTCTAAGAAAAATTCATTGATACGGGACAAGGCTTTCAGTGGTGGCCATCTCAAGCATAGCCCCCTTTGCCCAGAACTAGTTAGCATAGCATAAAATTATAGCATATCACAATTGGTACAAGCTCAAAACCAAACATTTTCAGTGTGCATTAAAATATCTTTTTGGGGTTAAGCGAGGGTTTTATTGCAATTCGCTAGTGCTTCGATCTAGATTGCTGATGTTTTCTATACTGTTATTTGCGGATTTGTGTTCTTGTAGTAAGTTGACGAGTAACTCCACATTAGAAGCTTTGGTTTAATGGGTTTTGATAGGGGACACGTGGTTTTGTTGATGCTTGGCTGGTTGTGGAGCTTAATTGGCCTGAGAGTGGTTGGTTATGGGCCCCACGAGGTCGTCTGGTATATACCTTTATGGTGACGGTGAGAGCCACAGCTACCTATCGTACAGGATGAAAATATAAGCGGAATTTAATTTTGACTTGGCTCAGATTGGTCAAATTCACGGAATTAAATATTAGCCAATTTTGATTTTTGAATTTCAATGATATAAGCTATCATTGAGATTTTACCTAAAATATAATAATAAGTGGAATTTAATTTTGCCATTAGTGAAATAGCAAAATTTGACTTCCAATTAAAATTTTCCTCCTGTAGGGTAGATTAAAGCACTTGCCAGTTGGCTACCTTGGGTGAGGCCTGAAGCAGTTGAAATAATTTGATTTTTCATGCTTGTGACTTTGTTATTGCATGCTAAGCAAAGGGTAAGTGCAAGCAGCAAAGTACGGCTTACCGACTTCATGGGTGTGGGTGGAAGATGGTCACAGAAAATTGAAATTACTTCATTTTCGACCAATTGCTGTAAGAAAAGTGTATTGTTTTAAAAAAATCTTAGATTGAGTGATTGATTGAGCGATTGATTGATTGATTCTTTTGTGATGATGAACTTCGATTTTCATCTCATTAGAAACACCAAATCTAAAATTTTAGTTCATAAGATTTTACTTACTATATTTCCAAGGACTGCTGTTTTGAGAACATCCACCAGACCTTTGCAGATTGTACATTCTGTTCCATTGCTTATCGCCAGACCTGGAGCAAATTATTCATATAAGATGTAACATCAATCACTCAAAAGAATGGCTCAGTATAATTGGTCAAGAAGAAATTCTGATTTTACCTAAAAAGCGTACCCTGGTCTGTATAAATCACGGCACTTCACAAAAGACACATGTAAATGAATACATTGTACAAATGTTTACCAATGAATATTGACCTTACCATTAGGTTTGGTAACAGTTGCCGGACAAATCCCAATCATAGCACAAGCTGCTTTGGGAGAATCTGTTTTTGCTTGCCATATGTACTGGGCAACCAATGGAGCGAAGAGGTCACACTGAAACAGAATAATGTCTGTTAATTGTATGCAGAATGCTAGCCTCGATTAATCGAGATGCTGACTAAAAACTCCACTTACAAGGGAAGGAGGCTATAAATCCGCTGAAAACAAAAAGACCAGTTCAAACCCATGTGCTAATTGCTCGACATCTAAATACACAGGCCTGAGCAGAGTCTGTCCCAGGCTTCATATCAATATTTGAGAGGTGTGGATTGTGGAGGTAGAGTACAGAAAAGCAATCTGCTGATAGTGCACATTAATTCTACGATGTCTTGAAATACCTCAACCAGATGTCTCATCGACCCTGGTAAAGGCATTGAATTGTTAGATGTAATGACCATCGTCGTGTCACCAGGTTAGCGGTGTTTTGTCTTGGTTTAGTAATCTTACCATACTTTGGTTGTTAGGTAGGAATTGTTTACAGAGACTAGTAATGTTATTTGCTAGCATATCTTCACTTGTGATATCCTGTAGGACATTTTTATCTAGGAAGTTCACAGCCAGCTCACACCACATGCAGTTCACTGGGATGTCAGTCTGTAATATAAATTGGTGAAGTTGAGATAACTCCATATATTCAAGCAATGAGATAAATACATATACCAATGAACTGAAGTTCATTGCATATACGTACATGCAGTATTTATCTCATGACAGCAGGCAACGAGGCCAATAAACTTATTCATGAAATTAGTTTCGTCAAATTCACCAGGGTGTAGGCATCTTTTTGTAGTGCAAGCAAGACCTTGCAATTTGTGACAACCATTTTCTTTCACTGGATTATAAATTTTCCTACAACCTTCTGGCTCTGGAAACTTAATCGTTCAAAAATTCCTATCAAAATTAAAATTTATAGATATTTTCTCTATGGTACAAACATCCACTGTTGCTCATAATGAATGGCTGAGGTTGACAGCTGACAGAGATACGTCATGTAGAAATTTAAGGGTGACATTTTCTCTCAGAGTAGGCTTGTGGTCCAATATCCGCTGAGATGAATTGTCTCTCTCGACATATTAGTGCCAAGCTCCTCCTCGTTGCACAACTGATGGATGTACAGCATATACAGAAACATTACCATTTTAACTCGAACCCGGACCATGTACCGTTACCGCTTAGAATGTTAGACTATCAGTTTGAATCATATATTGATAACATTGTTTTAACTGTGCTACACTCATATCACTCAGACAATCTCAATAGTATCAACTGCACTATAGAACGCTACAAGCTCATGTCACTCACATCCGGCTTGATCATCTTAGGTAATTCTTTTTGCAGAAGTTGGAATATCTGTCCAGCTGAACCTGAGCAAACAAAAACAAAAAACTGTTACAATGCATTTCGAACTATACCAAGGAGTTAGAGATTATACACTGGGAAAACAACTCCCGAGTTGTCGCTCAACAAAACTGTTAAATTGCTATTCAGCGTTAACCACCCAATGCATTTTTTAAGTAAAAGCTCATCTTTGGAAGTCAAACAGGTTTCCAGATCAATACATGGATCTGTACCACTGTGCTCTGAATCAGATTCTATTTTGAAAGGAGCCAAAGAGTTGAATCCATTTTGGTGGGATTTCAGAGACCAAGAACCAAGTTTCGTAAGTTTTAGTGGTCTGATCATTGGGTGGGCTATTCAAGCGCTACACGCTTGGTAAACAAACGAGATTGCAAGTTTTGTTGGATTCACCTGAATACATTGGTGCTGGACAGAATTTCACTTGTGAGCAGATTTGACGTGTGCTGCTTGATTTTTCGGTCCACAAAACATGCCCCACAAGAGGTCCTATCACAGCGCACTGTAAAACAAGTTAGGTCCTTTTATGCCAATGATCAGTACAAAGGTGATTGAGTAACTTGAGTTGGAGAAGGGGCATGGAGTATGTATGCATCAACGACCAGCTGGGGGTAGATAAAGCAATGAGATTAATATCTCGGGGGTTTTAAAAGCTAATGCGGGGAGGGGGGCTTCAGGGTGTCATTTTCAGTTCATAAATTTCAGTTCATCACATTCATCACATTCATCACCTACTATCAGCATTAGAGAATATCATGACCTCCTTCATTTGCAATGTGCCACTTTACCTCTGTCTTGTTCTTCAAGAACTCCAAGCATAAAGATGTTGTCATATTGATCAACTGCTTCTCGCTTGTCACCTTTGGCAGAAAGTTCTTTCTGAGAGTATCAACAGCAAATTCACACCACATGCAGTTGACAGGGATATCCTGAGGTTTGACGACATCTCTGTCATTATTAACCTGAACAAAGGATAGAAAATTATAAGTGGACTGGGTCAACAGAACATTATATAGAATCAATGCCGCACAAGACATTCTATCACCTTGTATGTTTTTTTGTAAAGAGTCCAACCATGTTATCAAAATGATTTTATATTTGGATGACTTCATGTTGTATGAGCGTGTACATGTTTTGGATCTCAGATTTATGCATCTATTGTTTGCTACCGTTCGCTACCAAGGCAATCAAGCAAGATTTTAGGGATCTGGTTGATGGACAACCTAATCCTTCTGTTAATTACTATCATATATGAGCTGCAATTCTGCTTCTTGTCAATATTATCTGTAGTAGCTTACCGGCACCAGTGGAAGAGCTTCCCTTAGTAGATAAGATTTAACAACACTCGCGCCTACAATGAATGACATACATGTACATTGGACTATTATGATTTAGGAGTATGGAAATATTGCATCAATGGTTCTACCTGCACGTAAGTAAGCTCCCATTCTAAAAATGGACTCTGTGTAAGGGGTATGCATTCAACCTCCGTATCTGACCTGCAGCATGGCGTACGCGCCTCAACACTTCATAGCGTTGTTGAACAGTTTCCTCCAGACAAACCGTTGTGAAAGCAAGAAGCCATGTGGCAAGAAACTGTACAAAAACACAGTAAAAGGGTCATATTAATGTGTGTAAAGACAGAGCTGCATTTACCTCGCTGGTTTTCCTTCATTTTTAAACAACACTTACCTGAAGTGTAGGCAAGGCATGTGGATACGGCCACGCCGATAAACAGAAGCAGCTTCATATTTTCTTACTATAAGCCTATGACTGTACTGAACACTGGTAAATACAACTCAAGACTAGGCGGTCTAATTCTGCTTGTGAACTATTGCTCACCATGCATGTGATAGCGAAATGTACACAAAACACTCATGAATCAGAGATAAGCAGGAAATCTATATATAGTGAGGTCATTATATAGAAGACAAGTCACATGATCATCATTCATCATCACTGCGTGACTAAAATTGGCATTGCTGTTTGTATGTATTGGTACAAATCATAAAATTCCATCGTGCTTTTTATCTGAAGCGGATCATATATGTAATTTAGAATGTCATTATTTTGCATATTTGGCACATTAGACAAAAGTTATGTAACAATGGTATATAATTATTGTACAAATAATTATTGCTGCAGGTTAGAACTCAAATGAATATGAAGACAACTCTTTGATGAATGTTATAATACAAGTTGTACTGCTGCTAGGACAAGACTCTGCAGATATGAATCAATGTATTAACATGGCAGTATGGCTGTAATGATGAACATATGAATTTCTGTTGACATTTGCCTGTTACTGTTAGGTAAGCAACACTTGTAGAATGCAGGGCAACTGCTACACTAGTGACATGCTACTCATGTACATGTGAGTCATATTGTGAAACAAATCACTCGTGGTACAGTAGAAGTGAACCATGAAGTTTATTTTTTCCAGAGAGGGTTCCAACCTAACCTGGCTTATCTCCATGTAGCAAGCCGTGTACCATAGTAGTTGTCTTTTCATTTCTAAAGTGCAGACAACTCCCAAGCAATTAGCTATCGTCCCGGAGCTCATTGCACCAAAGAGCTCATTGTTCCGGCTCCATGTGATTAAAATTGATCTCACTATCTGGTTGATCAACACCAAATTATCGCTAATGAAAGCATCCGCGAACCCCCATGGGACATCTTAAAGGGATCTGGTATTCCAATTAACAATTCCCATGCGCATCTATGATGCTGAAACTTTTAAAGTTTGCTATGCTTTTAAGTGTGTCATACACAGAGGTGCATAGTGCGTTAGCTGAAGCAATTTTTTTGGTTTCTCCTCTCCATGCCAGGAATTAAATCGCAGAAAAAACGGCATTTCTTGACATTCACAGTTTATCAGAGACAGGTCAATAATTGAGAGAAGCCAGTTATCTTTATTGATAGGAAGCATTTCATATTGGATGACAAATTTTATGGATACAGCATGTTTTGAAGGGTAATTTATATTGTCTGCTGCAGTGGCTTCTATTTATTTTATTGGCATGGAAATCCTGTTAACAGGCCATTGCCCAAGACTAATCACAATAATTGTCCGCTGACAAGCAAAGGACATTCCAACTTGATTGAATCACAAAAGCAGCTTATGTCTATAATTATTGCGCTCTGAAGAGCAAATTGAGATAGTGTGCTTGGTAAATCCTGATATTATGTAACATTTGTTTCCTTTGCACTAATGATGCCATTATTGGGGCATTCTTGGTGTTGGAAACCGATCAGGTTTCCTGCCTCTTGAAAATAATAAAAGTTTGTTAGAGATGTAGGAGTAATGACTCAGGTCTGTGAATCATAGCATCTCTAACTTTGCTGTATTTACTTTTCTAGTTGATATTCATGCTGACACTGCTGAGTAAGCGAGATCATATTTATTGGATATTTGTCACTCTCCGTTCCTGGGCTTATTATACCGTGGTGAGTATAAGCAGTGACTATATTATACTGTTTTCCTTCGTATAGATCTGCTATAGTGGATGTCACAAACTGCTCCTCTACCAGGACCCCACATACCGATATGAGAATGAATGCTCAGTGACATCTCTAGTGCAATTATCCTGAAGGTGGAATATCATTTTATTCTTTGGCATTTACTCAGATTGTGGGTCTCAGATAGATCATTTTCTTCGCTGTGAAGCACCAGTATTTTCAGAATGCTATGGACATCCTGCCTTATTGCACTGAGCCACTCAATGTGCAGCAAGAGCTGAGAGCAGAGGGGGATGTTTTTTGTGATTCATTAAATTGCTACTGGAAGTGACCGTAGACTACGTAATCAGTGTGTAAAAACAACACATGACCATGTCACCTCAATAAAAGAACAGAGCGGCTCCTATCGCATTACAGCTCGCACTTAATCTGCAACAAAAGTGTCATTGTATATCTCAAAAAATGAATAACTGTTTGAGTTTTTGATAAACAATCATGCCCACACATCCAGGACTGTGTACGTTTTTATCGCTTTTAAACCTGCTGTTGGCAATTTTAATGCTGTTTCATTTCCTCTATTTAAATGATTAGTCATTGCATGTCATTTTGCTGACAATCTTTTCACACCGAAGAAATTAGATCTTGAGATCTAAGTCATTTTAGATTAAAAGGCTGTCCTGAAATGGACTAAAATTACAACAAAAGAAGGAATCCTATACAACTTGGCATCTATACCTAAGGCAAGTTTGTTACCTTTTAAGAAATGTGTGATGTTTATGTGTGTTTGAACAATCATATCAGGTTTCTTATTGTGTCAATCGGAGGGACAAACATGTGTGACATCTTACATAAAAAACCTGATGGTCACAAACTCATAGCAATCAGCAGCATTTGATTGTGCGGTGTTCTGTCGCTGCATAGAAGGTGAGTTACTAAGGTATCTAGGTGTGAAATCTGCCAAATTAGGCGTTATCAAACAATAGAAAGTTGTGCCTTACAATGTATATTATTAACACGGATTTATGGTTTTATTTGGAAACTTGTGGCGCCATTAATGCGAGCAAGTATTGCACCTTGCTATGCGGCGTAAACAAACATAGTTTTTCATATGGAGGGGAACCGTTCAGGTGTAAAGTTTGCAAAAAAATAGCTGACATATAGTTTTGCTCTGGCTGTTTTGACAGTCATTATTGGATCAGAGGTGCAGATCAGGCATCTCAGTGGGTCGGTGATGGTACGGTAAGTTGTAGCTTATTACACATAATATTCAGGTCTATGATTCAGAGGAGCGGGAGATGAGCGGGAGAGGCGCGGGAGAGGAGAGGGAGAGGAGCTGGAGTTGTCACACCTAGGGTAGCTGCGAGATAAGATTTTCTTAACTTGGGGATAGATCAAGGAGTTAGATATCCTTGGATGGATCCTCTGTCAGAAGATAAAGTTAGCTTCTGGTCATCACAAGTTTTTCAATATGACGTGGTCTCTTTTTACCATCGCCTGCTCACACCAAGCTGTTGCCATTACATGCTTTCGATAAAGTGAAACACGCACGTCGTATTGCTTGTCAGCAGCAGTGACAAATCAATTAGGAAAGGTATAGATATTTGGACACTGCCATTATCGTGGCAGGGAAGTTTTCAGGTGAAAATCTTGCAACACAAAATTGCTAACTTGTAATTTGGGCCTGTTGGAATTGAAAAATTTAATTTAGATATTACGTAAGTGTGTAAATATTTGGTAACATGACACATCTATGATAATGATTTGAGGTGCTATAAATCACAGAAGTGAGTAAAGGTCAGTATATCCAAGCTAAGGTTTGTGACAAGCCCTGTAACAGAGTGGTTCTAAGGCAGGTAAGCAGCGGCTTCTGAGGTAAACTACACAGTAACCATAGTGAGCTGTCACCAAACTTTGTCAACATGTATCGGAAGTAATATAGCCAGCTAGGTAGACTTGAGATGGGGTCAAACTGCTGAAGTGGCAGTGCCTGATTGTGTATACCCATCATTATGTTGAATTGATGAGATTATTATACTTGAGAAGAGTGTTTAATGTTTTCACTTGGCTTGTGTCTATGGTAATAAGACAGCAGTATCAATGGTATGTTACATCAGAAGTATGTAAATCTACATAAGCTTACATCGATATTAAAATAGGAGTGCTAAAGAGGATTTTTGATGATGAATTACGGTCAACCCGACTTACCTGTGAGTAGTCATTCTGTGAGAAGTATCCATGAAGACTGTCTCGTGCTATTTATCATGGGAAAGTTAGTTCCTTGGTTCTCAAGGATGGTAAATAACAGTAATCTACAGATTTGCAGTGGATATGGATCTACATTACGGTGCCAGACAGCTATATAACATAGACATAGAGATCACGAGAAGATTGGATCAGGAATTATCTACTCCAGCAGGAACAAGCTGAGATAATTAATATTACACACAGAGGATAATGATCTGTGATAATAATGCTGTTTACTTTTAGAGTGAGGAGATCAAGAACAGATAATGCTGTATATGTAACAATGGAAGCTCTTTCGCAACAAGACGCCAACTCCAATATTTATCATCAGAGACCCAAGGTGAGTGGTTGACATTCTTACTTTTGCAATGTTGTAGAGCTTAGGGAATTACTACTGTAGGTTTCTGGTCATCATTGAGCGTATATATTCAACTACGTAAAAAGGAAAGTGACGCGTTTCCATTCTACAGTATTCTAATGGGGTAACCTTATATTCATAACCAAAATAAAACCTCATACAAATGTAACTTGCACAAAAATCACTAATGCTGAAAATCACTAGGACTTTGATCCTTAAATTTTATGGCATAGCATAATGCAAGTTACGAGAAGGATGAAGGATCAACACTATCGTTACTGTAAGATCAAATGGTTGACTTCACAGGAATAGGGTTTTCGAGCTCATTTTAAGATTGCCAGTGTTTGACCTTTCGTTCATTAACTACTACAACATAACATTGCGCTTATGGTTAATTATCTGCCCTTGATCTTTATTGATTCATTGTGTAGGACGTAATAAAAACTGGAAAATA
>ERZ1740072.1161-NODE-1161-length-10288-cov-7.219291_pt1 | contig 10288 bp, 8 predicted proteins | sample MGYA00581733_ERZ1740072 | MGnify/ENA primary metagenome ERZ1740072 (study PRJEB43018, sample SAMN04849741) | marine metagenome | isolation source: floating plastic debris | place: Pacific Ocean | collected 2008-08-30 | study: EMG produced TPA metagenomics...
TTTTCAGGTCGAGGGAGAATTAATGAGCACTCTTAAACTGCATGTGGCAAAACTATTGATTTCTTTAACCGTGAAAACTGGGCCACATGCACGCAATAATGCTATAATATAGTCATGTTACATCATGACATTTTTTACCAAAGTACACGCTAGTCGATATTAGTTACCGCTGTTTTGAGAATGTTTCTTAATGAGAATTTTGTATCAGATTTTTTTACTTATTAAAAACCATTCAGTTTATTTCAGTCTACTTTATAACAATCCGGACAGTAAATTGGTTGCATCTGGCCAAAATTAACCTTATCTGAGTATCAATTTTGGCCATTTGGGTACTATTTGGGATTATTAAGTGTTGACCGCCCATGCAAATATCCTAAAATAATAGATTGTGTACCACATCATCTTTGCTCAGTGTGACAATTTGAGGGCTTCTCATTGGACAATGTTATTTCACTGAATGAACTTGTCTTGTCATTGCGGAATAGCTGATGATTCCATTGACAATAACTATCTACACGAACAAGTTGCTACACATTCATTACAAACAACGCATAATAGTTTGCCATGCTGATCGGTTATAATTGCTTACACAATGATATCGGTAATTTTCAAAGAAACATTCCTGAACATACCAAAAAATAAATTTGGTGCTTGAGTGAAGAAGAAAACTGTAAGGAGCTCTCTACATGTGCTCGTTGAATGAAATTATACAGCCTAGCAGCACTCTGTCACCTAGTAGTTTTTGTTCAGGATAACCTCAAGAACACATAGACTGTTAATTTTCCAACGCATACAGGGAAAGAGTAACTTTTGGGAGGGTTTTCAGTTTCCCCCTCAGGACATTATACACTGGGCCTGTGACTCACTTGAATCACACTGTCAAAGAGGGTCACTAAGTGGGCTCTAAGGGTGTCTTTTGGGTTCGTAACTAACCACAATAGTATTTTATTTTGAATGTACACAGCTAGTACCAACTGATTTTTGTTACTAGAGTACCTTAAGTTAAAAGGAGTGCAAAGTGAGGAGTAAATTCCGTTTTTGGAAAGTAACAGTATTTATCAAAAACAAAAAATAACACAGTGAAATAAACACCAAGTTCAGATTCAGGGTCGCTTTTCCCCTTCTGTGTGACAAGTTTAAAGCATCTTTCTTACATTTCTGACTGCTGCATCAAGTCAGTATATATTCAAAATGACGCCCAATGCAGTAGATAAGAGGTCATTGATCACAAGGGAAGGTTTTGGCACAAAAAGAGATGATATATTTGCCAACCATTTCAAGTTCACCAAGATTTAGCAGATTAAGGCAGCTTACCTAGTGCGTGGTCGGACAGAAATTTTCTTCGGTTCCCAACTAGGTTTTTAGTAGTTGTCCTCGTATTACCCCCCCCCCCATTAGTTGAAGATAAAGCATTCTGAGACCATTAGAAGTGTTTTGGTGACTGTTATCGCAAGGGTAGGGAACGGGCATGCCCAAATATTGGATGCTACTCTGATTGCTACCCTGTCTCAGTATAGGGATGTAGAAGAAGAAGGAAAATTTAAAGGTCATTCCCTACAACCGAGACAGAAGACTCAAGTTCTGTAGGTTAAGCCCAAAGGTTCAGTCTCGCAAACTACCCACTTCACTATATTTCAGTAAGTCAATTTTTGAGGTGGTTTACCAGGGACACGAACAGAGTTGTTATTGATGTGGGGGGTTCACACAAAGTCACTGAGTGCACGTCTGTGGTCTAATTCAATTGTAGGAGAATGGGGCATATGTCTAGTGGTTGCAGGAACCCAATTGTTTGGACAGTCTGTCTTGAAGCTGGTCATTTATTCATCCTGTCCGGCAGTGAAGGCTTTGGGTGAGTTCACCCTTGGGATAAAGTGGACCAAAGTGTTGGTAATATCAAATCGTGTGAATTTGCAACAGAGGGTCTAAGAGAAGATTTAGAAAACAAGGGAGCCTGTGAATTTAGCGGTGGCTTAACACATATGAATGATCGGCAGGTGAGAACAAAGCCTCTTATGAGGACAAAGAGGGTTATGGCTTTTTGAATCAAAAACAAATTGTGGCTACATCCACAAGTAACGTTATGGCAGGACCTATCATAAAGACGGCTGTAGAAGACAAACCTATACTTCCGACACCTTAGTAGTGGAGACACTCTGTTACTCCATTAGGTGACGGGTTGTTTGAAGCGGCCAACATGTCTCAAAGAAGTGAGTCCCATGTGTCTGAAACTGACTCGGAGACTTATTCCGAGAGTCACATTGTTGGACCATCTTAATAATGAAGAGGACAATGATGGCGGGTATGTTCCTTCTAGTCAAGATCTGTTTACTTCTCAGGCCTTCCGCAAAAACCCATTAAGTCATAAAAGATCTCACTCCTTGGACAGGTCAATAGAACCGGATGGTATTCCATCAAAACTGATTAAGTCAGGAGACTCTATGGTTTCTTGGTGTTGTTCGTCTGTTTGAGCCAAAGTCAGTGTGAGCCACAGGCATATGGTGCGAGCAAAGTTGAGTTTATACTGGTTTTCTTTTTTTCCCTTGTTTTTTTGCACTTGGGCCCTCGGCCACTTCAATGGTATGTTTGAAACCGTGAGACATTCTCTTTTACATCTGCTGAAAAGCAGCCATTCCGACTTTGTGGGTAGTTTCACATGTGTACACATCTGATGATTACAGATTGGTATCATGGGATTTTGATTATTTTGCATTCATTATTATTTGTTTTATTTCTGTTCCTGCCCCTAACATCCCGCAGATCAATTGTGTTGATTGCATAAAGTTAGACAAATACAACCATTCTAAAAATAGCTCTTTGCTTGAGGGTTCCACAGAACTCAAAAACTCAATCTCAAACTGTGGGTTGATTGATTCTTTCAGGTATTTGAACCTAAAAGCTAAGAACTTGGTCAGAGTATTGCTAGTCTATATGGCAAGCCAGGATTGATGTGTTGTTCGGGTATACAGTTTTGGGTCATGACACAGTTGAGGAAATAGCGCATGTTCTGAGATGTAGATGCGAAGTATTGTATGCGTATAGTTGTAGAACGCATCATGAATAGCATCTGAAATGAGCGCTCCTTTTCTGTTAACACTCCTATGATTATATAGCTGGTACCAGTTTTCTTTTTTCATAGTCGCTTCTTGTAGCTTTTCGACTGTGTTTAAAAGGGCATGTGAGGGAGGGTAGATACCATCAATGTTGAGTAGCATGTCCTGTGGTGAGCATCGCTCATAATTCCGTCTGAAATGCCCGCTGGTTGTTGCATCGATCCCAAAGGCTCTCTAGCAACATTGTTTTTTTTTTTCCTTTTCAGTAGAGAGTTTTATTAGAGTTCCAAATCTACAGTTAAGTTTGAATATAAGTATAGGTTGGGATTAGTTAACTCTAATAAACAGGAATTAACCACATAAATTGAGTATCATTCTTCGTCAAACCATAAATACGCCAAGCAGCTCTTAGGTTACACTTGTTAGGGCGATATTGTGATATGACGACTACAAAAGCTACAATTTTTTTCAGAAAAATACCCAAAATAATAAAATATTAATTTCTGATCCTTTTCAATGGCCCCATAATTCACGACTTGATAAGAGCTGGGAAGTAGTACATTTTTTGTTGATACGCAAGTCTCACTTTAATAGAGATTAATAATTATCTGTTGATTAGTTGTGATCAGTAGTAACAAAATCGGCATGTATGAAAACTTTAATTGTGTAATGGTAAGAAGTGAAATGGGTCACAAGAATCAGCCGCAATCATAGTTAAGATATCCATCATAAGCAGTACATGTTTGTATTATTTTTACGGATCGACTTGCTTTACTCCTCTGTCACTTGTTGTCACTAACAACTCACATCTGAAGACCGGTTTCCAGACATGCCCCCATGGCCTATCCAACGTACTAAAGCTTAACTGCACTTTCTTTTGTAATGAATGGTTGCAATCTATGAACTCAAGATGGGTTTTCGAGACTCAAAATATAAAACAGTTAGGCATATATGTACTGAGCTAAAATGTGATCACAACTCTCTTATTGAGAAAAATTTGGAAATTTAATGAGTGAATTACTTGGGTTGCTTAGCTCGGGCTCAATCATAATTTCATTATTATGTGTACCTGTCACCAAAATTTATTTAATGCATAACCATACATATCCAAACACAATCAAGAATATGAGTCATGAGAAAGCCGAACCTGATCACCCATTAAAAAACTAGACTTTTCAACAATCATTCTTCATCAAGAAATTAACAAAATGCGTACAATGAAAGATTTAAACAGAACTGATTGGCTTCATTCAAGTCAGCTACCAATGTCCATAGATGAACCCTTACTTCCATTTGAGTAAACATCATTGTTGTTTTGGACCGTCTGCATGGTCACACTGGCATTGTAACTATTTGTAGATTCATCCGCATTTGATTGTGGTGTGACGGTTCTACTATAACTTGTTGACTGCGAGGTCTCTGTTGTGGAATGAGCAGAATCGCGAGGTTGATACCGAGTAAAGCCATACGATGAGTTTGCCTGGGTGCTGCCACTCCTTTCTACATCTCCATTGGTTTCCAAACTGGATGTTTGCTATAAGAATATATAACATAATGTATGTGTATTTTACCCACATTTGAATACAAAGAGAAGATGATGTGTATGAGGTACATAATAAGCATGGATCAATGGGATGTGAGAATGTGTGAGCGCCATGTTTGTCTGTCGATTCGTGCATTAAACATGTGAAGTGATTTGGATTCCACATCTCATGATAGCTAAAGTCAAAATGATTATTTTTATTTTATGTGTGATAAATGTGTGCCTTGGGAGTTATGTGCAGCCCTCTGTTTTCATTTACACTTATAGTATTTTCATACACTTAATTAGATAAAAATTATGCGACTTGAAGCTGTATATACACAACAATATACATGCATAATAAATCTCACCATTTCTTGGCTCACTTGATGAGCTGCTTGATTAGGGGCCCGCGCAGCTCTCTGCTCAGCAAGGTCTGAAATATTTACAAATACAAGATATTATTAAACTGGTATGTTGGTCAGCTCATACTTTGAGTTTTGCTTTCAAATCTAATACAAAAAATATTGCAGAAAAATGTAATAAAAAACCCTTAAAAACAATTGTTAAGAATTCTTTAGGAGTTGCTTTCTCATTTTTCTGAGTGGACAACTATCGATATTTGTATTTTAAATAATTAAGTACTGAGTAGCAGGCTATATCACTGAAATATCTTGTAAAGGGAGTGCAGTTTCCTAGCTAGCCAGCTGGATCATAGATAGTAACCACTATGTTACTGGTAGTTTGGTAACTTTCTGAGGGAAAAAAGGCAGCTCTAAGGGTTGAACCCTCTAACTCTAAAATGTTCAAATTATAATCTAACTTACAGATCATACTCACACTGTCACATCATGCAATAAGCGTTGATAGTGGTTAGGTTGAGGATCAATAACTACACCACCCTAATATATCTATGTGGCTTATTGACTTATTTTCGCTGCATTATGGCATGATGACTAATTGTTATGGCAAAGAAAGGAAGCTTATTCTATCTGCCATAAATCAACAAATGTACACTCAAGTAGTATAATGCCTCACCCCTCATGCCTCTGCCTAGTCTCTGGAATTCCAGAAATGCCTACAGGGGAGCTATTCGTGCAGAAAGGGATAGCATTTTTGTCTCAGGGGCAGCACTTCGAAATTTTTCCCTGCGCCGACTGCACAAGAACATTTATAATGTTTTGTCTGAGGACTGACAACGAGGCTCAACGGATAACAACTAAGAAATACAAGCGTAATTTACATGATGCGATTATAAAAAACTTAATTTGGTCGCTTACCTTGAAAATGCTTAGCTGAAACAGCTGCCATGAGACCAGTTGCATCCATTCTCTCACTTAATAAAAATTAAAAATAAAACAGATTTATAAGAAGTTGCCATAAATAATTAATAAATTATCATAATATGTATAGGCCTACTCTTTAGGCAAGACCTTGCGATTGACTGAGGCAAGCGAAACTGAAGCATCAGATCTGTGACAGAAAAGGTAATACTGAGCAGGGAGGCACTTTGTTTTAGATTTTTCAATTAAATGGGCAAATACTCAGTCATGGTGATAGGCAGGGATTGGTTCTCAGTTTATTTGGTGAAATGCGTACAAGGCAGGGAGGTGATATATAATTTAATTCCATTACTCCATGTGAGCCACAAGGAGTTTTCATTCAATGGTCCCAGAAAGCCAGAAGAGGCAGCTGACACAGATGTAATATAAAATTTTTGCAGCCTTAATGTACATCCATGTGGTGTACTGTGGCCGAAACGGTAGTTATTTATTTAGGTGCCTGTGCATAACTTTCTTTCTCAAATCTTCCTTCACTGTAGACATGGCACTGCATATTGTGGGAATGGAAAAAGCAGAATAACACACCACAGGTAGCACAGCAAAATCAAGGACCAGGAAATAATTGATCTAAATAACTTAATTAACGGTATGGGTTATGACTATAACGCATATATTGAGAGCTGGGCAGAACGGAGTTTCGAATGGATGATACAAGTGTAGATAAAAAAATGTCACAAACTCTTGTGACAGGCAATAATACATGTAGATACCCAATGATTCACGTGAAAGATGAATTGTTAGCAAATTACATCCAGAGGTTTTTACAGATGCCACAGTATGGTGTAAACACCTGACCATTTTTAGTGGGCGAAATGTTATCAGCAAGTTAGTCATCTACAGTATCAATTTAGGAGCAAATTTTAACTTATCTTCACAATCAAAACGGCAACTTTGCCACCTGCAGTAAAGTGCAACCCCTCCCCAGCAAGTTCTTACGTAGGGTTTTTCCTTAACAGTTGCTCAGACAGGTTGAAGAGATCATCAGAATATCTTCCCGGTATCACGTCTCGCAACAACGATGGCTCTTCATCACGGATAGTTGCCATCACTCTTTCTTGTAACATGTGCTCATGGAAGTTGAACTAAAACAAAATATTCAACAAATTGTGTACGGGGGGTTTACGAATAAGGTTTTGCATGGAGTGCGTCATGAAAGCGTTTTTTTTTCATGATCGATGATCGAAATTGTGTTGTGTACACCCATAGACTTAATAATATTATTATTTAGTGTAAGTGTACACCATATTCCTGAGAATCATAATTACATGCTGTTTTAGAAGCTATCAAATGCCTCAATTTAGTTGACACTGGTTGAACATACTGGGTATCGTTTTGATCCCATCTTGAACAGTATCACACCAACTGACCACATGTCAACAGCGATGCCATAGAGAATTCCAGCACACACCTCCGGCGCCATATATGTTGGTGTACCGGCCCGAGTTCTTGTCCTTGGGTCTATCCTAAAAATAAATGATGACAAATGATTCATTCTTCGACTGAAAAGTCCCTTCCTTTGCTCACACTGTTACCATTATTCAAAAAATTATTTCTGCCACAACCAATATGCAAGCAAATAGTATTAATCCAAATGCATTGTAGGTAAACCCAAAATGTGTAAGTCTCATGCATACATACCACTACCACAACTAGAGATGCAGTCTATCCACAATAGATGACCATATACATGCAAATGCAACAACGTACAGTCTCCATTATTTGAGCATTCGATGGAACAGAAAACAACCATTTGAAGAGCTTAGCTATTTTTCATATGGTGATATAACAAAAAACTTGTATCAGCAGGTTGGCAATACATTGTTAGCTGCGGAGCGAGGCTAAGGTATATTCGTTTTAAATGTTTTCCTCTTCACAAATTATCAGTTTATTAAAACAATTGCCCGCATAGCCAATTATAAGACAGCTGAAAAACCTGTTTATATTTGTGTTTTAGGCATGCAGTGTTCAAAACGTTAATTAACTTCAGGCAGTTTCTTTGCCAATGTTTGGTCACTCAGTCGAAGCTTACAAAGAAATTAACCCTGCTGCATTCTTAAACAGGTTGCTTATTTACATACCTGTCCAGCACTTTAGATAGTCCAAAGTCGGCTATCACTAGATTATCCTTAAGAATCAATATGTTGCCGGGCTTCAGATCTCTGTGGGTGATGTTATAACTAGAGAGGTACTTAAGGCCCTCTGCCAGTTGTGAAACATTTCGCCAAATCTACAGAAAATGAATGTGTATTGAAGAAAATTTGTCAAAAGAAGTTTGGTGACTATCTAGCCACTTGAAGTGGTTGAGTTGACTAGTTTCCTTTTTTTCGAATGGAGCGTATTTAGTTAAGGGGCCAATTACAGTAGTCACAAATACCGCGTACAAAATAAAAAAACACCATCATTTGGATGAAATGAGCTACTTATTCTCACTCACAGTAATCTCAGAAAAATCCTCCCTCATTCTTTCTCGCAGTGTTCCACCAGCACAATATTCCATTATCAAAAAGAGATGATTGCCTTCTGCAAAGTAAAAAAAACCAGTTTTTTTCACTTTTCAAGCAATTTTAGGAAGAGTGATGTAAATTACAAGTTTCTTTGCATTTTCATATAACCCCCAAATCAACAAAGCCTGCCCTTTTCACCATTTGAAAATAATCACACAAGTATTGTTATGTAAATGTACCAACGACACGTAACTAATCCAGATTAACTGGCGATGTGCGGACACGTTAAGTTGTGGTTTCGTAAAACCCAACTCGAAAATATGGAGCTCTCGTTTGTCAATACTATTGAATTGGAGTCAACTATTTTTTTCAGTCAACAATGCCATTAACAGTGTTAACGCCTATTTGCAGGTCGGGCCAGCTATAAAATTCAAAAGTTTCAAGATTTGCCACTTAGGATTTGCCCAATCTGCAATTGGCTAATCGTGACTGGAACCCATCCCTGGTTTTTCTTACACCCAATGACCCAATCCTAGCCTGATATTCTCCCTCCATTCCGCCCTGGAATACTATTCATCAATTCAGCTATAAGTATGTGGGCAAGGAAATGTCATTCCTAATTATTTCTAATTAAATTCAGTAACAGATACGCAAAACTGAGTCAAAATGTGACAGAGGTCTTCCCTTGGCTTGGAGTATCCAGGCATAATTATGTATTTTCAGTTGGGCGTAGGACCTCTGCTGTACATCAGTTATTCATGTTTGGGTAGACCCACCTTTGAACCATCTGTAAAGCTTCAGTATATTTGGATGTCTCAATTGGCACATTACCTCAGCCTCTTTATCTGGATAATCATCATCTACTGTCAGATCAATTTTCTGTGAATAAAATATTGAAACTATATCTCTGAGTCATGGCATCAGTCAGAATCATTGCCATGAACATCACACACTTCATGTATGTTTTTTGAACAGGTGCTTATTATAGTAATCCAAAGATTTATTTATCAGGGGACGATCGCTAATGCTTGACCACGCATTTAAATCACTGAGTTAAAAAGGTGCACTCCAAACATTCATTCTCATTTTCATCAACTGGATGGTGATGATGTAAGTGATAATTTTCGTGATCATTAGTGTGCAAACGCAAAAGTTACAATGTGTCTTGTATCCTTCAAAGGCATCTGGTTTGCCCTATATTAGACCAAACTTGTTTAAAGGATCAATGAACTAATTTATTTTGTACATGATATTTACTTTAGCCAGCATAGCTCAGCAACAGATTCGCCACAAGGCACATTTTAATGTGGGTTTGTATCCCAGAGAGGGATAGCGTGTTGTCAGTTTTGATAAGCTGTTATATTGCCAGTTGTGCCCTCTTCAAAGGAAGAAGACAACTAAAAGTTTGCACCAAATAAACTGAATTCCAACAATAATTTGGTCCAAGTAAAGCTTGTCAAGAGGTTTCTATGCTAGTGCTAAATCTGGCCTCTATTTTGAGCTCTGGCTTTTCCTTAGGAGATTTTGGTCATTCCCTGTCTGAACTCATGACAGCTTTTGTCGGATCACTGAAACATGTCAAATTTTTTTTTCGACACTAAATGTCAGACTGCCCAAAAAAACTCCCTTGTTGCAAACAATCGGAATTGCAATAATTTTTGGGATGGGTTAGATATTATTTAAGGATCGAAATTCATGATAAAGATGTTTCGATATGCTGAGTTACAGTAACTCAACTTGCAATATCAAATATTCCACAGTTCCGTTATGAGTATTTCAATTTAAAGGGATTTTAAACTTTCGAGACATGTTTCCTCCAATCAGTGTATAATGGCCTTCCAAGAGTACCCACAAATTTTCTGTGGTCAGATCTGGCCGGTGTTGGAGTAATTTTGAGAAATATGATTTGAGTCTTCTGCTGTAGACCAT
>ERZ1740072.1162-NODE-1162-length-10285-cov-4.899511_pt1 | contig 10285 bp, 10 predicted proteins | sample MGYA00581733_ERZ1740072 | MGnify/ENA primary metagenome ERZ1740072 (study PRJEB43018, sample SAMN04849741) | marine metagenome | isolation source: floating plastic debris | place: Pacific Ocean | collected 2008-08-30 | study: EMG produced TPA metagenomics...
GCGGTTAGCAACCTCTACGAATCTCCTTCCTTTAGGTGGGAGAGGATGTCAACAGAAACGATCTATGAAAACCTACTTCCTATGCTGTTCAAACAGGTAGTTGCCAAAACCTTTATTGTAAGGTCTTATTGGTTTTGAAGAAAAAGATCGCGTAGTTGCTTCTGTTGTTCTTTTTTTATTAGTTTTTCTTTTGAGCCAGTAGCAATAGGAAAGAAAAATGCTTGCTGCCAATTCTGCGTTTTTTTTGCATGTGAAACTACATCTTCCCACGGGGCAAAGACTCTAAAAGAAAGTTTTCCTCGTAGGCGCTGCATACGGTTAGCTAGTGATAGGCCTTCAGAAAAGATCCCTTTTTCTACTAACACCTTTTTTGGAAAGATAAACTGACCTCGGTTTTTTTCCTGCATATCAGATACATCTACGACTAAAAAATCGACATGATTTACTAGAGCATCTAACGGGACTATAATCCCTTGTACTCTAGTATATACAGCGACAAAATGCCCTATTTTTTTAGGGGTGATTTTCCCGATTCTAAATAGAACGTTTCGTCTATTTACTTGCAAGGCGCAAGCTGCATAAGCGGTATTTTCTTTTTCTAGTACAGGGGATTTTGTGATGCGTATACCCGATGGAAGATAGATCTCGTCTATAGCTGCAAGAAGTAGCTCTGGAATAGATTGTTGCATAGTTTGTATCTTTTAGGATGCTTATTTTCAAGGTCTTCTGGATCGGGTGTAAAAGCCTGTAGATCTCTTATTCATGTAAGGAGCTTCTTTAGGGCAAAAGAGGCGCACTTTAATCTACTTTATCTATACTAGCGCTTATCGATAATGAAATGAAGAGCGCAGTTGAACCAAGTGGATATAGATGAAAGGATGGTTTTAGCTAAATAGAGCAATCAGTATACCGCCTCTTGCTGTCCATAAAAAGGTGCGTAAAAGATGGATTTGCATGAGACGATCGAGTACTTTCTGGGTTTTTCTACGCTCTAACTTCTGGTGGCATCTAAATGCGAAGAGCGTTGTGACCCACACAAAAGCTAAAAATAGAGTAGATAATAAAAATAAAGGCTGCAGGGGATAAAATAGTACAATTAATACCGCGCTAAGCGCCTCAAAAAATAGAGGAAATAGCACAAGAGAGGTGGTTTTTGCTTGGTGCAATGAAGAGTAGTTTTTAAATAACTCTTTGGGCACTTCTTGAAATAAAGGATAATGCACTCCTAAGACAAACCAGCTTAGACCAATTAAAAACCAAGTAACGGCAAAATGTAAGACAAACAGCATATTTTTTTTGTAACACAGAGAAAAAAAAAGAGCAAAAAATCTTTGCAGCTATAAGGTATTGAGAGCCGTTTTTTATTTTGTTACACTATATCTATGCATAAAAAATGGGTAGGAATAGATTTTGGAGCAAAAAATAGGAGAACAACTGCCTACTGCTGGCAGGAAAACGCGCTACTTCACGTAGAGCTTTGTCCTGCAAAAATCGACGTAGATGCATGGCTTTATCAAGAGATGATCAAAGCTGGAGTGCAGGCGGTTTTCATCGATGCGCCATTATCTTTGCCGAAGATCTATTTTGATCCAGAAGATACCCAAAGCACCCACCATTACCGAAGAGCAGATATCGAGCTGAAGGCTATGTCTCCTTTATTTTTGGGAGGACTTACGGCAAGGGCTATTGCTCTTGCATCCAAGCTAAAAAAAAGTCAGATTGCATGCTACGAGACCTATCCTAAAGCGGTGAGAAACCAGCGATTTTCTGGAAAAGAAAGACAAGAAGCCTTAGTAGATTTGCAAAAAAGCGCTTCTGTACAAATAGAAAATATCTCATCTCTTAGCGTTCACGCCCAAGATAGCGTTTTTGCCTGGTTTGCAGGCTACATGTATATGCAAAAACAATCGTTGATCTTTGGCAGGCAAGAGGAGGGGCAGATTTTTTTATGATGGAAAAAAAAATAGGCCTTGTGTGGCTAAAAAAAGATCTTCGATTGCAAGATCATGCCCCTCTTCAATGCGCTTTACAGCGTCATGAAAAGGTGCTGGTATTTTACGTATTTGAGCCAGGATACTGGAAGCTGCCTTTTACCTCATTTCGTCAGTGGAGCTTTATCTATGACTGTTTGTGTTCTTTACAGAAAGAGGTGGAACAAAGGGGAGGAAGTCTCCTATTTTTTAAAAGAGACATGCTCCACCTTTTAGAAGACCTGCAACAAAAATGGCCCCACATTTCTTTGTATTCTCATGAAGAGACAGGAGGTGATTGGACGTATAAAAGAGATCAGTCAGTACAAGCTTGGTGCCAAAAGCACGATATTGTATGGCAAGAGTTTTCCTCAAATGGTGTAGTTCGCTAATTAAAACGCCGAGATGATTGGGCAAAAATCCACCATCAGAGAATGAGCACGCCTCCTTTAGACGCCCCTTTTTCCCTTGAAAAAACCTGCATCGATGTCGACATCAAGGGAGATGTTCTTCCGAAGCCGAGCTGTTTTGCCGATTATTTTCCTGAAGAAAAAACCCAAAAAGGGGGATTGGAAAACGGAAGAGCGGTTTTATATAGTTTTCTGCAAAAAAGAGCAGAAAACTACCTTTCTTGTATTGCTAAACCTGAAAAAGAAGATACCTCATCGAGGCTTTCTCCTTTTTTGACTGCAGGTGTATTTTCAATGAGAGAGGTGTTTCATGCGGTACGAAAAAGAGAAAAACAGGCCAACTCTTCTTGGATGAGGCGTAATCTACGCGCATTTTCTTCTAGGCTATACTGGCGCTGTCATTTTATCCAAAAGTTAGAAGATGAGCCTGCTATCGAGTTTCACTCAATGCATAGGGGATGCGATGATCTAAGACCAAGGCCAAGCGATCCTCAGAAACTCCTTGCTTGGAAAGAGGGGAAAACGGGGTATCCTCTAGTCGACGCTTGCATGCGCTCTTTACGTAGTACAGGATGGCTGCCTTTTAGAATGCGGGCTATGGTCATGAGTTTTGCAAGCTACCACTTATGGCTAGACTGGAGAGATACTTCTCCTATTTTAGGAGCGTTATTTACCGACTATGAACCAGGTATTCATCATGCGCAGGTGCAAATGCAAAGTGGCGTTACTGGCATCAACACCTTTCGTATGTACAATCCCATCAAACAATCTGAGGATCATGATCCTCAAGGCGTCTTCATCAAAACTTATGTGGAAGAGCTTCGAGCCATCCCTCAGGAATGGATCCACGCCCCTTGGCTTATGCCGCCTCTTATCCGCTTATCTTTAGGTGTGGAGATTCCTTTTCTTTATACCCAGCCTATCATCGATCATAAATTTGCCATTGCAAAAGCTAGAAAAGCCTTTGGAGAAAAGCTCCACGAAAAACAGTTTCAAGAAGAAGCAAAGCGGGTGTATGAGAAGCACGGTTCTAGAAAAAAACGTGCAAAAAATAGCCGCCGTATGGACTAATACAGATATGTCTTTTTTTTTATTATTACCTACCCATCTTTTCCCTATCGAGTATCTCGAAAAACACCGACAAAAAACATTGGTTCTGATTGAAGCCTATGATCTTTTTACCCGGTATAAGTACCATAAAAAGCGGCTGGTTTTTCTGATAGAATCGATGAGAAGATATCGAGATCTACTCAAAAACAGCGGATTTTCGCTCAAATATATTTCTTTAGATCCTCATCAAACCTTATTATCTTCCCTTGGATCTATTGTAAAAAAGGGGGAGCCTGTAGATAGCTTCCAAATCGAAGAGCGCTTTTTACAAGAGATTCTTCAAGAATTTTTTACGCAGAAATCAATCCAATATACCTCACATGAAAGCCCACTATTCCTGCACACAGAAGAGGAGTTTTCTGCATTTTTTGCGAAAAAAAAACGGGTGCAAATGCGGATATTTTATGAAAAAGCCCGCGTTAAGCTCAATCTTTTGATGGATGAAGGTAGGCCTTGTGGCGGCAAATGGAGTTTTGATGCAGACAACCGAAAACCTCTACCAAAAAAACAGCCGGTTTTTCCGAGGGCATTTCCAAAGCCCTCAGCATACCATGCAGAAGTGCAAAAATGTGTATCTGAGCATTTTCCAGATCATCCAGGTGATGTCGAAGGTTGTTTTTTACCTACATCAAGAAAAGAGGCAATGCAGTGGCTAGATCAGTTTTTTGTAGGGTATTTTTCTTTATTTGGTCCATATGAAGATGCGATTTCAACAAGAGATCCTTTTTTGTTTCATTCGGCGCTTTCTCCTCTTTTAAATATAGGCCTTCTAACGCCAAAAGAAGTGGTCGAAAAAGCCATCACCATTGAAGGCGTTTCTCTAAATTCTTTAGAGGGGTTTATCCGACAAATCATCGGATGGAGAGAATTTATTAGGGGAGTAGATGCACATCATGGTAGCTTCCAGGAAAAAAGCAATTTTTTTTCACACAAAAGAAAAATGCAATCCTCATGGTATGAAGGATCAACAGGGATTGTACCTTTAGATGATGCGATAAAAAAATCTCTTCGTTACGGCTACTGCCATCATATAGAAAGGCTCATGCTCTTAAGCAATTTGATGCTTCTTGCAGAAATCGATCCTAAAGAAGTATTTCACTGGTTATTGAGCTACTTTGTCGACAGCCATGATTGGGTAATGGCTCCCAATGTTTATGGTATGGGACAATTTAGCGATGGGGGGATTTTTGCAACGAAACCCTATTTTTGCGGCTCTAATTATCTTTTAAAAATGAGCGATTATAAAAAAGATAGCTGGTGTGATGTCGTAGATGGTCTTTACTGGCGGTTTGTAGAAAAAAAACGGGATTTTCTAGGAAAGCATCCCCGCCTTTTAATGATGGTACGCCTGCTAGATAAAATGGATCCATCAAGAAAACAGCAGATTTTCTCTAAAGCAGAGCGTTTTTTAAAAGAACATACAAGCTGATTTTCTGCTATTTACAAAAAATTCTTTATGGATATAGATTGCTTTCGTCAACAAAGACGGAGGTTTTTTATGGACACTTTAGTAAAAAAACAAAAGCAAAGTCTTCCAAATAAATCTTTATGGGATTTTCCCTCAGTATTTTCTGGGTTCGATGTATTCGATTATACCCCTTCAGGTTTAAGCGTATCAGAAGATGATCAGGCTGTTTATGTCCAAGTGCAGGTGCCTGGTATCGATGTACAGGATATTCATGTGGAGTATGCTGATGGGTATTTGACTGTGCATGCAGAAAAAAAAGAGGAGAAAACAGAGAAAAAATACTACAGAAAGTCCCAAGATGTGTTTTCCTACGCTCTTCATGTACCAGGAAATATCAATCACCATAAAGAGCCTAAAGCAGAACTACAAAAAGGTATTTTAACGATTTCTTTTGTAAAAGAAGAAGAAAAACAGCTGGCCAGCCCGGTTAAAGTACGCCAGATTGATTAATCTCAAAAAAAGCGCCTTAAGGATCTTATCTTAAGGCGCTATGTTTTGATTCACCCTATATTTAGGAGAAAAAAATGAACCTAATCGAGAACTGCAAGGCATTTGCGCTATCTACGAGCCGATTTTTATGGAGTATTCCCGTGGATGTTGGTCAGTACTATCAAGAACAAATGCAATCTCCCGATACAGCATTTAAGCAAGTTGTAGAGATATCTACTGTGATGAGCTGCGCCTTTTCTGATCAGTTACCCTCTATAGAGGGATCTGGTTTTGGAAGAATTGTTTTCCCCTATTTAGCAGGAAAATTTGTTTACCCTTTAGGTAGCCGCTTTTTGCCGCTTACTGGGAGTCCGCAGTTAAACCGTTTACTGATGGCTGTCGCTGCCGTTATGCGCACTTATATGCAGATGGTACAATGCGTAGATGCGCAACATGGGGGAAAAGAGCCGCCATTTCCGCTATTTACTCTGGATGCGCTCAAGGTTACATGCATCATATTGACCGGCGTAGTAACGGGCGAAATAGTTCGTAAAGAAGTGAAAACGCGCGACCTACCTGCACGCGAACAAAAGACCGGGGAAAGCCCGATCTTTTAGGAAATAAAAAAATCTCTCGTGCATTTGTATGCAATTTGCTATGTGTAAAGCAAAGATGAGGGTTATCCATGAAAAGAATCTATTTATTTCCCATGTTGCTATCTTTGTGCGTGATTTCTTGTGATCGCGGCGCAAAGGAAAATCCATCTGATACCGCTCTAGAAAGATTGATGAAAGGCAATGAGCGTTTTGTGCAAAATCAGCCGATCTACCAAAATCGCAGCGAGGAGTTTAGAAAAAAGCGGATGCAAAAGACGTATCCTTTTGCAATTATTGTGGCAAGTTCTAGTTCGAGAGCCTCTCCTGAAATCATTTTTGATCAAGGATTAGGTGAGCTTTTTGTGATCCGAACAGCAGGCAATGTGATTTGTCCATCTCAAATGGATTCTGTTCGCTACGCTTTAACGCATTTTTCTCCCGACCTTGTTTTAGTTGTAGGCGAGCAAGACTCAGGCGTAGTCAACGCTGTTTTAGAGGGAAATACAGAAGCTATTCCTGCGATTGCAAAGAAAATCCAACCGGCTGTATCTATGGAAAGAAAACAAGATCTAAAAGATCCTTTAGAAGCTGCTATCAAGCAAAATGCAATCAACGTGAAAAAAACCATTGAAAACGATCCGGTGATCCGCAGAATGATCTCCAAAAATGAGGTGAGTGTAAAAGCTGCTTATCATAGTTTAGATAAAGGCAGCGTTCATCTGATTCAAGAAAAAAACGCCCCTCATCTTAAAGAAGCTCCTTAAAAAATATAGGTAAAGCGCGCGCTTGCATCTCTTTTGACATAGTCGGGAGAAAAAGCGCCGCCTATATAGAATGTTAAGGAAAACGGATCTTTAGAAAAATCTACGCTAATCTCTGGTGTAAATGCGCTCAACGTTTTATTCAAGCCGTTTACGCTGAAAAACGCATCAGACGCGATAGAAGAAAACTTTGCCGGAATCTGTATTTTATTTAGCGGGGTTTGCACGCTCCAAGCAGCTTTTAAAGAGATATTTGTGGAGGCGCGCTGCGTATTTATAAGATACGCGCTTTTTAAACCGATATCTGCTGCAAGAAGATGCGAGGTATTAGGATCGATGAAAAGAGAAAAAGCGTTGGAGCCTTTTTCCTGGTAGCTCTCTTGAAAAAGCGCGCTATACTCAACGTTTGCAAATAGTGAAAGTAGCTCATCTTTTAATATAAAATATTTTCCACATAGATGCGCTGCAATAGAGGCGCCGTTATGCACGCTTTTGCATGTTTCACTGATATCGCTATACTCCACTTTTCTTGTTTGATCGTAGATCTGCCAGCTGGTGAAAAGGCCTAGATCAAATGCGCATAATGGGTAGTCGATCAGACCGTATAAAGTCGTGTAAAAGTATTGAGAATTAGCGCTACTAGAAGAGCTTTTCCAGTTGGTGTCGCTATACGAGTATCCAATGGATCCTCCCGCTAACATTTGGGGCATAAAAATCCGATTATAGCCGATTTGCAGTTGTAATGCGCTTTCACTAAATCCCGGTAGATCGTGGATTGGGTTGTAGCTTGCGTAGCTATAGGTAGGCTGCGCCCAGAGGTGATGATTACGCTGATTATCTTTTAAAGAAAAATCGGTGGGAAAGGCGCGTTTTACCAAAGACAAATGCGCTACGTCAATAGCGCCGAAAAGCGCAGGGGTCCAGTTAGAAAGCGCTTGGTTTAGATCGCTATCTGATAAGCTACTTGCCGATAAAATCGCAGGAAGTAGGGGAGAGCTGCCAGGCAGCTCAAATTCATTTAAGTAGCGGCGTAAAGAAGAGGCGCTACCAGATGCAAAATCAGTACCAATAAAATAAATCGATTCTAACAACGTAAGCTCTGCTACGGTATTGCCGTTGGTTCTTGTCAAAGAAAAAGGGATATTTGCGCTATTGACTATTTCAGACCATAGCTGATTGATCCCTTCCGATGCTTCTAAGATATTGTAGGTTTCTCCTTTAATGATGGTCCCTTTTGGAGGAAGTATTTCTAATACGGCGCCAGTTTCAATTGTAGCTGTTCCTGAAGCGATGATCCTATCGCTTAAAGAGCCGTCGATCTCTAGCTCGTATACAGATCCTGCGCTTTGCGCGTAGTTACCTGTAATCACAATTGTTCCAATGGAATTTCCAGGTGCGACGCAGCCAGCATGTAGCGATAAATTTGCATATGTTCCTTCTCCATATACCCGTCCCCCTTCCAAGATCGTATCACCCATAAAGCCGTTGCCTGCAAGAAAAGCGCCTTTTTCTACTTTGATCAACGCGTTGAGTAATGAGGCGTTTTTTTGATCAGAATTTTGCAGGACTAAGGATCCCTCGTCGATTGCAAGGGTGGCATTTAACTCGCAGTTACTAGATAAGGTAAGCGTTCCAGGACCTTTTTTGCTTAAAATACCTTCTCCTTTCAGAGCTCCATCTACTTGGAAAGAGGCATTTTTTTCTACGCAGATCTCTCCTTGTGATGAAGATACGGTAAATTCTTGATCACTATAGATGGAAGATAAGATAGTAAGAGAGCCTCCTTCATTAAAATCGACGCCCGTACCTAAATTAGACGCCTTATGGATATGAAGAGAGCCTTCTTTAATTTGCGTGCCTAAGCTATACGTATTTTCTCCTTGAAGATAGGCCTTTCCTTTGCCTTTTTTAACCAAAGACCCTTCGCCTTGGATCGTTCCCGTACTAGAAAAAGATGCCGATGCATCGATATCAAGTATCGTGGTATCTTGTTCTAATTGTAGAGGCTGATCTGTGGTAAAGTGATCTTTCACATGTAAAGATCCCTTTTCGATGATGAAAGAGCCTCTACCTAAACAGCGTCCCTTGCCTAGCTCTAATACCCCTCCGTTTAAAGTAAATGATCCTGTAAAAGGAGCATCTCCTGTAATTTTCAGCTTACCTTGTCCTTCTTTACTCACGCTTCCTGTGCCAGATAAGGGTCCGCTCAAGGTGAGAGTCGTTCCTTTTTTCGGATGAAACACCGAGTTTTCTGTGAGGGAAATAGGTGAGCTAATCAAGGTGTTTTCTAAAGTGCGAAGCTCTCCTTTTGCGATTTTGATGCCAGATTATCCTAAACAGGTTTCTGATCTAATGCAAAGAGCGCCCTCTTTTATAAAAGTAATCCCTTCGTAAGTATTTTCCCCTTCAACAAAAAGGGTTCCCGGTCCCGTTTTTGTCATAGGAAACTCTCCTGATATAGGACCTGCCCAATAAGCTGTATGGTCTTTGTGTACAGAAATTGCGCCTGCACTTTCTAATTGCAGGGGATTATGCACGGTACAAGCATCATGTAAGGTACACGTGCCTCCTGCAAGATGAAGGGCTCCTTTTCCAAGCGCTGTACTTCTTTTAACTACAAGCGATCCTTCTTCTATATACGTTCCTCCAGCATATACATTTTCTCCAGATAAAATGAGTTCACCTAGCTCTTTTTTATGCACGCTTCCCATCCCTTCAATCGTTCCATCAATAAGAAGAAAGTGGTTTTCTGGGACTAAAATTGCGCCAGATGTTTTCATGAAAATAGGTTTTTTTTCCAGGGTATGAGAAGCTTTTAAAGAGCCCCCATCGATTACGATCTTCCCTTTGCCGACGCTAGCATTTGGGGCAATTTCTAAAATCCCTTCTTTAATGAACGTATTGCCTTCGTAGGTATGTCCATTTTGGATACAAAGAAGCCCTGTTCCTTTTTTCATAAGATGGCCTTTGCCCTCCACTTTGTTCAAAAGATCCATTTGGACGGTGCCTGGGGTGATGAATGTGGCATAGGCATCGACAATGACCGTTTTTTCCAGTTGTAGATCGCTTAAAGCGGTAAGCGTTCCTGTAGAAAAGGTGGGGAAAAACACAGGTCCTTTACCCAAGTTTTTTTGACTATGAATTGCAAGCGATCCCTCTACAATAGTAGTTGAGCCTTCATAGGTATTTTCTCCTGCTAATAAAAGGTCTCCTTTGCCTTGTTTCGTGATGGATCCTTGTCCTTTAATAGATCCTTCTAAGAAAAGCTGCGACGCCTGAGGTGTATTGATTGTCGCTTTTCCTTCTACAAGTAGCGAGTTTGTCAAGCTAGCATCTTGTCTAGAAAGAAGCGTTCCAGAGCTTTTCTCAGGAAAGTAAATGGGGCTTTTACCTAAGTGTTTTTGCTCTGCAAAAGAAAGATTTCCCTCTTCTACGATGATGCTGCCTGTGCTATGATTTTCTCCGGCTAAGATGAGCGTGCCTTTGCCTGATTTTTTAAAAGAAGAAGATCCGTAGGTGGGCGCTTTTAGCACAAAAGATG
>ERZ1740072.1164-NODE-1164-length-10273-cov-6.084850_pt1 | contig 10273 bp, 10 predicted proteins | sample MGYA00581733_ERZ1740072 | MGnify/ENA primary metagenome ERZ1740072 (study PRJEB43018, sample SAMN04849741) | marine metagenome | isolation source: floating plastic debris | place: Pacific Ocean | collected 2008-08-30 | study: EMG produced TPA metagenomics...
CGTCTGTTGCGCTCTCGCCGGGTCGGCATCTCGACGTTTAAACGTTTGCTGATTGAACACGGCACCGCGCAAAACGCGCTGGCCGCGCTGCCTGAGGTGGCGCGCGCCGCGGGCGTTGCGAAATATTCCATATGTCCCGAAGGTGTGGTTCATGCTGAGCTGAAGGCCGGCCGCGCCGCAGGGGCACGTCTGGTCGCACAAGGCACGCCCGATTATCCATACATCCTCAACGATTTGAGCGACGCCCCTCCGTTTCTGTGGGTGATCGGCGATATCGCATGGATGCAAAAGCCTGCCATTGCCCTTGTGGGCGCACGCAATGCGTCGTCTCTTGGCACACGCATGGCGCGCGGACTGGCACGTGATCTGGGGGCGGCAGGTTATGTTGTCGTGTCAGGCCTTGCGCGCGGCGTCGACGCGGCGGCCCATTTGGCAGCGCTCGACACTGGGACAATTGCCGTGCAGGCGGGCGGCGTGGACACGATCTATCCAGCGGAAAACGCAGAACTCGCGCTCAACATCGCGCAAAAGGGCACGCGGATCAGCGAACAACCCATGGGTCTGCAACCCATGGCGCGTCACTTTCCGGCCCGCAATCGCCTGATCTCGGGCCTTGCAAAGGCCACTGTGGTGGTCGAGGCGGCCGCCAAATCCGGCAGCCTGATCACAGCGCGCGACGCCCTTGATCTGGGGCGCGACGTGCTGGCCGTCCCGGGGCATCCGATGGATGCGCGTGCCTCCGGATGCAACATGCTGATCCGCGACGGTGCCACTTTGGTAAGGGACGCCGCCGACGTGCTTGAGGCGCTGGCCCCCATTGCACCGTGCGCGCCGGAACTGCCACTGGACCCACCTGCCGAGCGCCCCAAAGACACCCGCACCCTGCAGGAGACGGCCACATTGCACAGTCAAATCCTGTCGCGCCTTGGCCCCTCGCCTTTGGCCGAAGACCAGTTGATCCGCGACATCGGTGCACCGTCCTCCAGCGTGGCCCCGGTACTGGTCGAACTGGAACTGGACGGCAGCATCAATCGTGCCCCCGGCGGCCTTCTGTCCCGCGCCAGTTAGATGGGCGAAACGCGGGCCGATTGACATTCCTCACTTGCACCCCACATCTTGCGCGGCCATAGAGCACGCAGTTTTCCCCGTCCGAGGTAGATCCGTTTAATGCCCGTCGTCGTTGTCGAATCCCCAGCTAAAGCCAAGACAATCAACAAATATCTGGGAGATGACTATACGGTTCTCGCCAGTTACGGGCACGTCCGGGATTTGCCTCCCAAGGACGGATCTGTCGATCCGGACAATGGATTCGAGATGTTGTGGGAGGTCGCCAGCGACAGCAAAAAGCACATGAAGGCCATCGCCGATGCGCTGAAAGACGACAACGCTCTGATCCTCGCAACCGACCCCGACCGCGAAGGCGAAGCCATCAGCTGGCACCTGCAAGAGGCTCTGACCAAGCGCAAGTCGATCAAGAAGGACACCCCTGTCAGCCGCGTTACTTTCAACGCGATCACCAAGGCCGCTGTGTCCGAGGCAATGGAAAACGCGCGCCAGGTTGATATGCCACTGGTCGAGGCCTACCTCGCCCGCCGCGCGCTCGACTACCTTGTCGGGTTCAATCTGTCCCCCGTGTTGTGGCGCAAGCTGCCCGGTGCCAAATCGGCGGGCCGGGTTCAGTCCGTCTGCCTTCGCATCCTCACCGAACGCGAGATGGAGATCGAAGCCTTCCGCAACCGCGAATACTGGTCGGTCAAGGCGGTCCTCGCCTCTGCACGTGGTCAGGAATACGAAGCGCGCCTTGTCAGCCTTGCCGGCAAAAAGCTCGACCGCTTTGATCTTGAAAACCAGACGCAAGCCGAAATGGCCGTGCAGGCCATCACAAGCCGCGCACTCAAAATCCAGTCGGTCGAGGCAAAGCCTGCCTCGCGCAACCCCTCCGCCCCGTTCATGACCTCGACCCTGCAACAAGAGGCCAGCCGCAAGTTCGGCATGGGCGCGCGCGCCGCAATGAGCACGGCACAGCGGCTCTACGAGGCAGGCCACATTACTTACATGCGGACTGACGGCATCGACATGGCGCCCGAGGCCGTGACGATGGCGCGCGATGCGATCAAGGACCGCTATGGCGCCGATTACGTCCCCGACAAACCGCGCATCTACAAAAACAAGGCCAAGAACGCCCAGGAGGCGCATGAATGCATCCGCCCCACGGACATGGCCAAGGACGCAGATGCGCTCAAGATCATGGATGCGGATCAGCGCAAGCTTTACGATTTGATCTGGAAACGCACGCTTGCATGTCAGATGGAAGGCGCGCGCCTCGAACGCACGACTGTCGAAATCGGCAGTGACGATGAGCAGGTCGGGCTGCGTGCGACCGGGCAGGTCATCCTGTTTGACGGATTCCTGCGCGTCTACGAAGAGGGCCGCGATGACGAGGTCGTGGATGACGACGACAAACGTCTGCCGCAACTGAGCCAAGGCGAGGCGGCCGACAAGCGCGGCGTCACCCCCGAACAGCATTTCACCCAGCCCCCGCCCCGCTATACCGAGGCGACCCTGGTCAAACGGATGGAAGAACTGGGCATCGGTCGCCCCTCGACCTATGCCAGCATCGTCACCACCATTCAGGACCGCGGTTATGTGCGCAAAGACCGGAATCGCCTGATCCCCGAAGACAAGGGGCGGTTGGTGATCGCCTTCCTTGAAAATTATTTCCGCCGCTATGTGGGCTACGACTTTACCGCCGACCTTGAGGCACAGCTGGACGACGTCAGCGCCGGGGATCGCGATTATAAGGATGTGCTTGGCCGCTTCTGGACCGACTTTTCCGCTGCGATCGCTGAAACGTCCGAGTTGCGCATCACCGAGGTCCTTGAAAAGATCAATGACGTGCTGGAACCTCACCTGTTCCCACCGATGGAAGACGGAAGCGATCCGCGCCTTTGCCCGAATTGCGGCGCCGGACGGCGCAGCATGCGCACTGCGCGTTCCGGTGGAGCCTTCATAGGTTGCTCGAACTACCCCGAATGCCGCTATACCCGCCCCTTCGGCCCGCCGGACCCGGAGGCCGAAGCCAGCGCTATTCCGCCCGAAGGCAAGATGCTGGGCGAGGACAATGGCGACGAAATTCGCGTCTTCAAAGGGCGTTTCGGCCCCTATGTGCAACGTGGGCCCGTCACCGAAGAAAACAAAAAGCCTCCGCGCCAGTCGATCCCCAAGGATTGGCCCCCCGAGGAGTTGGAGCTGGACCGCGCCGTGATGCTGCTGTCTCTGCCCCGCGAAATTGGCCCCCACCCCGAAGATGGCGTGATGGTCTGGGCCAATATCGGGCGTTACGGGCCGTACATAAAACATGCCGAAAGCACATCCGACCGCGGCGGCACCAATGCCAATCTAGAAGGTATTGACGAGGTCTGGACCGTTGGCATGAACCGTGCGGTGCAACTGCTCGCCGAAAAGCTGGCCAGCCGTGGCGGTCGCGGTGCAGCCGCCAAACCACTGCACGAGTTGGGTGAACATCCCGACGAAGGCGGGCCTGTGTCCGTGATGAAAGGGAAGTACGGGCCATACGTCAAATGGGGCAAAGTGAACGCCACGCTTCCCACGGGCACCGCGCCCGAAGACGTCACCATGGACATGGCCGTGCAGCTGATTTCCGAGAAAGCACCAGTCAAGAAAAAGGCTTCAAAAAAGAAGCCGTCGGCAAAGAAAACAGCTGCGCGAAAAAAACAGGTGGCCAAAAAGGCATCCTGACTTATGTCTCCTTTTAGCAGGTGTTGCAGTATGCCGCAGTGTACAGCGCATTGCGTTGACTTTTTTAGAGGGTAGCGGCACTCTCTGGCTGCGCGAACGTCATGCCCCGGCAAGGGGGCTGTGGGGGGACTCAGATGAAAAAGATTTATGGTTCGGCGGCGGACGCCCTCGAAGACGTACTGTTTGACGGTATGTTTATTGCGGCAGGCGGATTTGGCTTGTGTGGCATCCCCGAACTATTGCTGGACGCAATCAAGGACGCTGGCACCAAGGACCTGACCTTTGCTTCCAATAATGCAGGCGTGGACGATTTTGGGATCGGAATCCTGCTGCAAACCCGCCAGGTCAAAAAAATGATCTCGTCCTATGTGGGCGAGAATGCCGAATTCATGCGTCAGTACTTGTCGGGCGAGTTGGAACTTGAGTTCAACCCCCAAGGCACGCTGGCTGAACGGATGCGGGCCGCAGGATGCGGCATCCCCGGTTTTTACACCAAGACCGGCGTGGGCACCGTCATCGCTGATGGAAAAGAACACAAGGACTTCCCGACGGGCCCAGACGGCGCACCCGAAACCTACATCATGGAAACTGGACTGTTTGCCGATCTCGCCATCGTCAAAGCGTGGAAAGCGGATGCAACAGGCAACCTTGTGTTCCGCAAAACGGCGCGCAACTTCAACCCACCAGCCGCAATGTGCGGCAAGATCTGTGTGGCTGAAGTGGAAGAAATTGTTCCGACAGGCTCGCTTGACCCCGACGCGATCCACCTGCCAGGCATCTACGTGCACCGCCTGATACAGGGGGAACACGAAAAACGCATTGAACAACGCACCACACGCGCGGCCTGAGACAAAGGAGCAGGACCCGTGCCAGACACCGTTGAACATCTTCTTGATCAGGATGCAGCCTTTGACGGCTACAATCGCGCACAAATCGCGATCGTGGTGACCAATCCGTACCTTGAAGACAATCCAATCGTTTACGTGAACGAAGCGTTTACACGCAGCACCGGCTATGCGCGCACCGCATCTGTGGGGCGCAACTGCCGTTTCCTTCAAGGCGAAGATACAAACAAAGCAGACGTCGACAAGCTGCGAAACGCTATTAGTAATGAACAGTCGGTCACCGTCGATATTATGAACTATCGCGCCAGCGGTGAAAAATACCGCAACCGGCTCGTCGTCTCGCCGCTGCACGATGACAATGGCAAGTTGCAGTATTTCATCGGCATTCAAAAGGAACTGCGGGACGGCGATACCGACATGTCAATGGAAGAGATCAACGCATCGTTGATCGAAATCCAGAACCGGGTCGCCACGGACCTGTCGCTGGTCATCGGCATGATCCGCCAGCAGTCCGGTGCCACGTCAGTGCCTGAGGACTTCACTGCCCTGAACCGACGCATCGAAACGCTGCAGTTGCTTTACGAAGAAATGAAACTGGCCGACTCGCAATCCAATCGCGACAGCATCCAGATGGGCAGCTACCTGTCACGGATTGCTGCGGCTATCGCCCACACCACAGGGCGTGCAGGCGTGCGGATGAACCTGCAAATCGAACCGCTCGAAGTGCCCATCGAAACGGCAACACGTGTGGGCCTTGTCCTGTCCGAAGTTCTGACGAACGCGTTTGTCCATGCTTTTGACCGGATGGATAGTGGCATGGTCGAGGTGCGGATGAGCCGATTGAGTGCTGGTGGTCTGCGCCTGACTGTCTCGGATGATGGCGTCGGCGTGCCGCGCGATGTGCAATGGCCAGACAATCGCACAATGGGCGGACGCATCGTGTCTGGCCTCATCGAAGGGCTTGAGGGCACGCTGCACCTTGGCCGCGGGGCTGCCGGCAGTTCCATCACAATCGACGTGCCTGCGGGCGCAGCCCTAATGGACGAATAAAGGAATACACATGCCCTGGGATCGCAACCAAATGGCGGCGCGTGCGGCGCAGGAACTGGAAGACGGCTGGTACGTCAATCTTGGGATCGGCATTCCGACGCTGGTGTCCAACTACATCCCCGAGGGGATCGAGGTCACTCTGCAATCCGAAAACGGCATGCTTGGCATGGGTCCGTTTCCAGTTGAGGGGACCGAGGATGCCGACCTGATCAACGCTGGCAAGCAGACGATCACAGAGCTGCCTCAGACGGCTTATTTCGACAGCGCGCAGTCCTTTGGCATGATCCGCGGCGGTAAAATCGCAATGGCGATCCTTGGCGCCATGGAAGTGGCCGAGAACGGAGATCTGGCGAACTGGATGATCCCGGGAAAACTGGTCAAGGGCATGGGCGGTGCCATGGATCTCGTCGCCGGCGTGGGCCGCGTGGTGGTCGTGATGGATCACACCAACAAGCACGGCGACAGCAAAGTGCTGCGTGAGTGCACCTTGCCCCTCACTGGCAAGGCGGTGGTAGATCGCATCATAACCAACCTCGGTGTGCTTGACGTGGTCGAGGGGGGCTTGCGCATTGTCGAGACCGCCGATGGGGTAAGCGAAGAAGAATTGCGCGCAGCAACTCAAGCCACACTTGTCTAAATGCCCGTGTTCGACATCCAGCGCGAGGATGGGGACAGCAAGGGGCGTCTGTTCCTGATCCACGAAGGGTCAGAGGCTGAACTGACATACTCGATTTTATCACCCCAGACCCGGATCGCGGATCATACCGGTGTGCCCGATGCACTGCGCGGTTCGGGCGCGGGCCTCGCTCTTGTTGAACGGTTGGTTGCCGATGCGCGGACTGAAGGGTGGAAGATCGTTCCGCTCTGCCCCTTCGTAAACAGCCAGCGGGCCAAACATCCCGAATGGGCAGACGTGTTTAACGTCTGAACGGGGCCATCCTCCGTCTTTGCAATATAGACCTGCCTTTGTCTGAGTATTTCGAGCGCGTCAGTTCAACGCGGCAAACACACACCCGTCAGTAACCAGCACCGGAGGCGTCAGGCACAAGCCACGCGCCAGTTGAAATGTCGCCAGTACCTTGGGCACATAATCACGCGTTTCTGAATATGGCGGCACGCCCTGGTGTTTGCGCACTGCTCCCTCCCCTGCATTGTAGCCGGCCAGAACCAGCACGGGGTCGCGATCAAAATGGCCCATCAGCCAATTCAGGTATTTGACGCCGCCGGTGATGTTCTGGGCTGGCTCAAAACTGTCACCCACCCCAAAGCGGTCGGCAGTGGCTGGCATCAACTGCATCAGCCCTTCGGCCCCTGCCCCGCTCTTGGCGTCAACTTTACCGCCGGATTCCACCATCATCACGGCGAGAACAAGCGCCGGTGATACGTCGGTCCCGATGGTCGCCTTGAGAATATCAATGCCCTGCGCCTGAGCCAGCGCCTGCATCTGCTGCAAACGCGGAACCGGAACCGAGGCCTCTGCCCGCGCAAGGGCGCGCATCGCTTCATCAAGACGTCCAGGCCCGGAGTCTGCGATGTCGGGGGATATATCGTTCCAGAACCAGTCAAAGCGCGACAGGCGGGGTTTTGCGTCAGGTTCTTTGGCTTTCGGGGTAAGCGCGACAACCTGTTCTGCCGGATCAATCTGAACTGTGATGCGCTTTTTCGTCCCGGCGCTGGGTGGTTTGACCCGTTTGGCCGAAAATTCCTTGAATGCGGGGGGTTCATCAGCGCCGACGGGGGCTGCACCAAGGGTTGCAGCCAAAAAGGCTGCACAAATCGCAGTTTTCATCATAATGGCTCGCCTCACGGGTTCGGTTCTCTGACCGTTATTGACGCCAATATCGCAAAAAACCCGCCACCAAACCAGCTTTGTCCACGGCAAATATGGCCGGTTTGCCTTATTTGCCACGCCCATTTGGTAAATTAAACATCAACAGAAATTTTCGCTCAGAAAAAGTTCTTACAATTCAGCATACTAACGAAATTTTCAGAACTTTCTCCGGGCAGACGCGAAATGCTCAATATGCCGCCAAATTCGTGCCCCAATCCAACGTCTATATAGCGGCATACCAAGTCGGACAGGGCCAATGAGAGAGAGCGGCCCACAAAGGACGGCGAGGTTGAATGTAAATCTACTGATCCTTTGGAGGGACACTACAATGATGAAATTTATCAAAAACTTCCGTAAAGACGAAGACGGTGCCGTGACAGTTGACTGGGTTGTTCTGACAGCCGCAGTTGTTGGTCTGGCCGTTGCAGCTTACACGTCGATCGAAACCGGCGCGACTGAGCTGACAGCTGACACCGACACATTCCTGCAGGCTCAAGACCCTAACTAAGTTGGTCTGACCTAACGGTTTATTCTACGCAGGGGGGCCGCGACCGTTTCCGGACGCGGCCCCTTTGTGCGTCCTGCAGATAGTGTTATGCGTTTGAAAGGTATCGAGGTTATGACCCGAATTATCAAAAAATTCCGCTCCAACGAAGATGGTGCAGTCACGGTTGACTGGGTTGTGCTGACGGCGGCAGTAGTCGCTTTAGCCGCGGCCATCGTTCTCGCGCTCATTAACGGATCAGCAGGCGTGTCTGCAGGTGTCCAGGAATTCATGACTGGCTGGGAATTCTGACGCCATAGGAACTTTTCTTAGTCTCGCGGCAGTTACGTTGCGAGTCGGCTGCCCTGGCATCATCTTGTATTTGGCGTCCTGACACTGCGTTGTGACGGTCGGAAATGATAAGCCATTCGCCAAAACCCCCGTGTTCTGCGCGGGGGTTTTGCGTTGTGTACCGGGGTCTCGCCAAACGCCACATCGGTACCGCGCCCTGTCCCGAAAAATGCCACATTCCGCTGGCAAGGCTGTTCGCAAGAGGTCCTATCCGTTCCGGTTTCGTGGACCCAATCATGAGGTATCAAAATGCGAATGGTTTTCGGATTGGTCTTGTTGGCCGGGATCGCCCTTGCGGGCGGTGCGGTTTACATGGCGAAAAATTACATCGGACAATATCAGACCGCACTGGCCAAAGAACGGGCCCAACGCGAAAAGATCGTCCCGACAATTCCTGTATATGTTGCGGAACGCCCCCTGAAATACGGCGAGGCGCTCACGATGGAAGACGTCCGGACAGTGGACTGGCCTGAAAATGCGATCCCGGAAGGTGCCTTTACCGAAGACAATCCAATCTTCGCAGAAGGCGTAACCGAAGCCCGCGTCGTGCTGCGCACAATGGAAAAAGACGAAGCCGTTCTCGAAGTGAAGGTCACGGCACCAGGCGAAGAGGCCGGTCTGACATCTCGCCTCGAACGTGGCATGCGCGCCTTTGCGATCAAAGTGGATGTGGCCTCCGGCGTGTCCGGGTTCTTGCGTCCGGGCGACCGTGTCGACGTCTATTGGACGGGCCGGGTTGATCAGTCGCTCAGCGCAGATCGTGGTGAAGTGACCAAACTGATCGAACCGGGCGTTAAACTGATTGCGATTGACCAGAACGCGGCTGGCGACCTTGACGGAGCCATCATTGCCCAAACAGTCACCGTTGCCATCGCACCTGCTCAGGTCGCCAAACTGGCCCAAGCACAGTCGTCGGGCCGTTTGTCCCTGTCACTGGTGGGTGCCGAGGATGATACCATCGCAGGCGCCATCGAAGTCGACCAACGCGCGCTACTTGGTATCGCAACACAGGAAGTTCAGGCCGAAGTGGCACAGGAAAAGACCTGTACCATCCGCACACGGCGCGGCGCAGAGGTGGTGGAAATCCCGATCCCCTGCACAAACTGATCCAAAAAAAACAACAACTTAAAGGGGCGTCTCTGTCGGGGGCGCCCCTTTCGTTTTTGTGCCCTGTTGCCAGTTATCCACATAAACGACCGTCCTGAACCCATTGATTCTTGCAATAAAAACCAAACTGCCGCATGGTGGCGCCAATATGCGGGCACACGACCCGTAATACACGCGGGCAACAAGACCCGACACCGAGGCGTGATCAAAAGGGCAGGTCACATGTACATTGACGGAATTTTCAAAGCGACCCTTCTTGGGTTGTCTCTTGCGATTAGCCCGATGGCTTTTTCTGCAGCACAGGCAGAAAATCTACGGGTCGTGCGCACCGCAACCGAAGCGACGCTGAACGTCCCGATGAACCGGGCCGTTGTCGTCGAAAGCGAAGAAGCTTTCGCCGAACTCAGCATCGCCAACCCAGCCATCGCGGACATCTCTTCTCTCAGCGACCGCACTATATATGTGCTGGGCAAAACGCCGGGTCTGACGACGTTGACCCTGCTGGACGCCAATGGGCGGCTGATCACCAACGTAAACGTGCGGGTCGCTGCAGACATTTCCGAATTCAAGGAACGTTTGCGCCAGATCCTTCCCGGTGAAAAGATCGAAGTGCGCACCGCAAACGACGGTATCGTACTGTCCGGGGTCGTTTCGTCCACGGCACGCCTGCAACGAGCGCTTGACCTGGCCGAACGCTACGCTGAAGGCCGCGTTTCGAACCTGATGAGCGTCGGTGGCGTCCAACAGGTGATGCTGAAAGTACGCTTTGCCGAGATGAACCGCTCGGTGTCCAAGTCGCTCAGCTCTTCATGGGCTGTAAACGGATCGATCTTTTCAGGCGATGTC
>ERZ1740072.1165-NODE-1165-length-10262-cov-5.072891_pt1 | contig 10262 bp, 9 predicted proteins | sample MGYA00581733_ERZ1740072 | MGnify/ENA primary metagenome ERZ1740072 (study PRJEB43018, sample SAMN04849741) | marine metagenome | isolation source: floating plastic debris | place: Pacific Ocean | collected 2008-08-30 | study: EMG produced TPA metagenomics...
GCATTATTGCTGCCGATTATCGTACCGGTGCCCGTGAACGTGAAGAGTGAAGCTGCCTGCGCGGGCAGCGACAAAGCGGCCATGGCGATTGCAACGGTCATTGGTTTTAAAAAATTCATTGAAAAACATCCCCTGTTGCTTGTTCGCTACCAGGTTCAGGACGTGTTGGACATTTAATTCTGGCCACGTGACCATTCGGTTTTCGGGCTGCTGGATTGTTTAGCATCTTGCGGCCCGCAGCGGTTAACCGTGACCCTGCGCCGCCAGACTGCGGCGCGGGGCACGCTTTGCATCTGTTCGTTCACACCGGCCCCCTATCTCCTTGCACGCCCCTGCCCCCCTGTCCTACATGGGGCTGGCACCAAAATGCACAGGGCTTTCATTTTGTCCGGCGTGAAAACTGAGGATTGCAGATGAAAAGAGTTGTCGTTACCGGATTGGGCATCGTCTCGTCCATCGGAAACGATGTGGACGAAGTGCTGGCCGCGCTCAAGGCTGGCACATCCGGCATCGCGGCGAGCCCCGAGATGGCCGAGCACGGGTTTCGCAGCCAGATCGCGGGCACCATCGATCTGGACGTGGCAGAGCATGTGGACAAGCGCACGCTGCGCTTCATGGGGCCCGGCGCGGCTTACGCCCATATCGCCATGGGGCAGGCCATTGCCGATGCGGGCCTGACCGAGGATGACATCGTGAACCCGCGCACCGGGCTGGTCGCAGGCTCGGGCGGGCCGTCGACCTCGGCGATGCTGACCGCGCACCAGACCGTGCTCAAGACCGGGGCGACCAAGCGGATCGGCCCCTTTGCGGTGCCCAAATGCATGTCCTCGACGATCAGCGCCAACCTGGCGACGGCCTATAAGATCAAGGGCATCAACTATTCGATCACCTCGGCCTGCTCGACCTCGCTGCACTGCATCGGCAATGCGGCCGAACAGATCATGCTGGGCAAGCAGGACGTGATGTTTGCGGGCGGCGCGGAGGAACTGGACTGGACCCTGTCGTGCCTCTTTGACGCGATGGGCGCGATGTCGTCCAAGTTCAACGACACGCCCGAGCGCGCGTCGCGGGCCTTTGACGCGGACCGGGACGGGTTCGTGATCTCGGGCGGCGGCGGCATGCTGGTGCTCGAAGAGCTGGAACACGCCCGCGCCCGTGGGGCCAAGATCTATGCCGAGGTGACGGGCTACGCCGCGACCTCAGCTGGGCACGACATGGTGGCCCCGTCGGGCGAAGGGGCGGAGCTGGCCATGCGGCTGGCGCTGGACACCCTGCCCGAGGGGCGCGAGGGGGGCTACATCAACGCGCATGGCACCTCGACGCCCGCGGGCGACGTGCCGGAGATGGAGGCGGTGCGCCGCGCCTTTGCCGGCCGGACGCAGCCGGTTGTCAGCTCGACCAAGTCGATGACGGGCCACGCGCAGGGGGCCGCCGGGGCGCTGGAGGCGGTGTTCTGCCTGCTGATGCTGGAGCATGATTTCATAACGCCCTCGATCAACGTGGACACGCTGGATCCCGCGTTCCATGAGGGCGAAGTGGCCACAACGCTGGTCGAAGGGGCAGGGCTCGACAGTGTGATGACCAACTCCTTCGGATTTGGCGGCACCAACGGATCGATGATCCTTTCGAAATTTCACGGGTAAGAGTTTACATGTCGGAAGTGCTTAAGGGAAAACGCGGCCTTGTGATGGGCGTGGCCAATGATCGCTCCATCGCGTGGGGGATCGCCAAGGCGATGCATGGCGCAGGGGCGGAACTGGCCTTTTCCTACCAGGGGGACGCGTTCGGCAAGCGGGTCATGCCGCTGGCGCAAAGCCTCGGGTCGGATGTGCTGATCGACATGGACGTGACGGACGATGCGTCGCTGGATGCAGGCTTTGCCGCGCTGGCGCAGCACTGGGGCAGCATCGACTTTCTGGTGCACGCGATTGCCTATTCGGACAAGTCCGAACTGACCGGGCGGTTCCTGAACACGAGCCGGGCGAATTTCAAGAACTCGATGGATATCTCCGTCTATTCGTTCATCGAATGCGCGCGGCGGGCGCATCCGCTGATGGTGGAGAATGGCGGCACGCTGCTGACGATGACCTATCAGGGGTCGAACCGGGTGGTGCCCAGCTACAACGTGATGGGTGTGGCCAAGGCCGCACTGGAATCGGCAACGCGCTATCTCGCCAACGATCTGGGGCCCGAAGGCATCCGCGTGAACGCGATCTCGCCCGGCCCGATGAAGACGCTGGCGGGTGCGGCCATCGGTGGCGCGCGCAAGACCTACAAGCACACCGAGGCCAACGCGCCGCTGCGCGCCAATGCCACGCTGGAGGCGGTGGGCGGCACGGCGGTCTACCTGTGTTCAGACGCAGGCGCCTGCACGACCGGTGAGGTGATCCGCGTCGATGGCGGCTATCACGCGCTTGGCATGCCGCAGCCGGACCACCTGTAACAGGCGCTTGTAGCGACTGGAAACCGCGTCGGTTTCCCACCGGTTTCCGCGCCGGAAACCGTTTCGACAGCCCTCTTTCCGACCGGCCCGCGCCGTGCCACTGTGCACGGCAAAGGAGCCGCGCATGCCCATCACCACCTGTATCTTCGACGCCTATGGCACCCTCTTTGACGTCGCCGCCGCCGCACGGCAGGCCGCAAGCGAGCCCGGCTTTGCCCCGCTGGCCGACGATTGGCCGGTGCTGGCCGAGCAATGGCGGCTCAAACAGCTGCAATACACATGGCTGCGCGCCATCACCGGCGCGCATACCGATTTCTGGCAGGTCACCCAGGACGGGCTCGACTGGGCGCTGGAAAAGACCGGCCACGCGGGCGATCCGGCCCTGCGGGAGCGTCTGCTGGCGCTCTATTGGGAGCTGGAGGCCTATGCAGAGGTGCCGCAGATGCTGGGCACGCTCAAGGCCGCCGGGCTGAACACCGCGATCCTGTCGAACGGCTCGCCCGAGATGCTGGAGGGTGCGGTGCAATCGGCGGGCATCGGCGACGTGCTGGATGACAGCCTGTCGGTGCAATCGGTGGGCATTTTCAAGCCCGACGCGCGGGTCTATGACCTGGTCGGGCAGCGCTTTGGCGTGCAGCGGTCGGAGGTGCTGTTCGTGTCGTCCAACGGCTGGGACGCGGCGGGCGCGGCAGGCTACGGGTTCACCACCGCCTGGGTCAACCGCGCGGGCGAGCCTGTGGACCGCCTGCCCTGGACACCGCAGCATATCCTGAACGACCTGACCGGTATTCCCGCGCTGGCGGGCGTCTGATGGCGACGTTCGAGACCTCGGACGGGTTGCGCCTGCACTACACCGACGCGGGCGATGGCCTGCCGCTGCTATGTCTGGCCGGGCTAACGCGGACGGGTGCGGATTTCGACTATGTCCGCCCGCATCTGCCGCCCTGCCGGATGATCACGCTGGATTATCGCGGGCGCGGGCAGTCGGACTGGGACGCGCAATGGCAGAACTATGCCCTGCCGGTGGAAATCCGCGACCTGATGGAGCTGATGGACCATCTGGGCCTGCCCCGCGTCGCGATCTTGGGCACCTCGCGCGGGGGGCTCAACGCCATGGGGCTGGCCGCGGCGGCCCCCGACCGGCTGATCGGGGCCGCGTTGAACGATGTGGGCCCGGAGCTGGATCCGGGCGGGTTGGCCGCGATCATGATCTATCTGGGCAAGCCGCCGATGCTGCGCACCCATGCCGAGATGGCGGCGGCCATGGCCACGGCCCTGCCCGGATTTGCCAATGTCCCGCCCGCGCGCTGGATGGCGGAGGCCGAGCTGCATTACCGCCAGACGGACACCGGCCTCGAGATCACCTATGCCCCCCGCTTGCGCGACGCGGTCGAGGCGGGCGGCGACGTGCCCGCCCTCTGGCCCTTGTTCGACGCACTTGCGGGCAAGCCGACCTGCCTGATCCGGGGGGCCGGATCCAACCTGCTGCGTGCCGACACCGTGGCAAGGATGCAGGCGCGCCGCCCCGACATGATCTGTGCCGAAGTGCCCGACCGGGGGCATGTCCCCTTTCTCGACGAGCCCGAAGCGGTGGCGGCCCTGACCGCGTGGATGGAGCAGTTGACATGAATATCGACATGATCCGCGCCGCCGCCGGGCGGCTGGAGGGGCACGCCCGGCGCACGCCGCTGCTCTCCTCGCCGTTCCTCGACGCGGCGGCAGGCCGCCGGGTCTGGGTCAAGCCGGAATGTCTGCAACGCACCGGCAGTTTCAAGTTTCGCGGCGCGTGGTCGGCCCTGTCGGCGCTGGACCCGGAGGTGCGGGCGCGCGGCGTCATCGCCTTTTCCAGCGGCACCCATGCCCAAGGGGTCGCCCATGCGGCCACGCTGCACGGTGTGCCGTCGGTGATTGTGATGCCCGGCGATGCGCCCGCGCTCAAGATCGCGAACACGCGCGCGCTGGGGGCCGAAGTGGTACTCTATGACCGCAGCGCGGAAAGCCGGGAGGAGATCGGCGCGGCCTTGGCCGAAGAGTGCGGGCTGACGCTGATCCGGCCCTATGACGAACCACAGGTGATTGCGGGGCAAGGCACCACCGGCCTCGAGATCGCCGCACAGGCGGCAGAGGTCGGCGTGCGCGAAGCGGACGTGCTGGTGTGTTGCGGCGGCGGCGGGCTGACGGCGGGCATTGCGCTGGCGCTGGAGGCGGATGCGCCCGGCCTGCGGGTGCGGCCGGTGGAGCCCGAAGGCTTTGACGACATGGCCCGGTCGCTGCAGTCGGGCAGGATCGAGCGCAACAACGCGACCTCGGGCAATATCTGCGATGCGATCCTGACGCCCTGCCCCGGCGACATCACCTTTCCCATCATCCGGCGGCTTTGTGGTGCGGGCCTGGTGGTGAGCGAGGACGAGGCGCTGATGGCCGTGGCGCAGGCCTTCTTGCGGCTCAAGGTCGTGGCCGAGCCGGGCGGTGCGGTGGCCCTTGCTGCCGCTTTGTGTCGTCAGGACGCCATAGAAGGGGCGGATGTTATCGTCACGATCTCGGGCGGCAACGTGGACCCGACCCTTTTTGCGACAGCACTGGACACGCTCACATGACCGAATTCACCATCGCCTCTTTCAACGTCAAGAACCTGATCGGCGCGGATCAGGAATACTATCGCTTCCAGAGCTACACGCCCGAGGAATACGCTTGGAAGGTCGACTGGCTGGCGGAACAGGTACAGGCGATGAACGCCGACATCGTCTGTTTTCAGGAGATCTTTGAGGAAAGCGCGCTGCGCGACGTGATCATCGAGGCGGACCGGCAGGGCAGCCTAGGCAATGAGGCGCACCTGCCCGACGCCACCAAGCGCTACCGGCGCAAGGCGATCTTCAACAAGCTGGCCTATCACCCCTATACCGGGGCCGACCTGGCGGTGGCGCCCAACCTCAACGACACCGGCCAGCCCGGGCAGCGGCGGCCCGGCGTGGCGATCCTGTCGCGGTTCGGGTTCGTCTATGAGCCGGAGGTGATCCAGCAGCTGTCGGAGCCCGTGGAGATCGATTTTGGCCCGATGGGGGCCACCGGCGGGGGCAGTTTCCGGCTGACCCGGCTCAGCCGCCCGATCCTCAAGGTGCGGGTGCCGGTGGGCGATCAGGTGATCACGGTGTTCACCTGTCACCTGAAATCCAAGCTGGGCGAGTTCGTGCGCCCCGACGGCGCGGAGCATGCGCCCGAGGTGGACCTGACCGATTACGACCCGGTGGGCCGGGCGCTGGGGGGGTTGCGCGCCGCGCTGCGGCGCATGGCGGAGGCCAGGGTGCTGCGCCGCGCCATCGTGGCGGAGATAGCCGCGGGGCACCCGGTGCAGGAGGCGGGAGATTTCAACGACGGGGCCCATGCGGTCAGCTCCGAGATCATCAGCGGCGAGCATCCGTTCAAGAATTACGCCTGGATGCTGCGCCACGACGCGCAAACCCCGCGCGACCGCTATTCGGAGGCCGAGGATGCGCAGATCCGCGAGGCGATCGAGGCGGTGCGCCTGCATTCGGCGGAGGCGCAGTTTGTGCGCAAATCCAGCCGGGACATGATCTATACGGCGGCGTTTGGCGGTGTCTACGAGAGCATCGACCAGATCTATATGTCGCGGCACTTCATCCCCGGCAGTCCGGATTGCATCGGGCATATGGAGTATTTCAGTGTGCTCAACGATCACCTGACCGACGGCAGTCATCCCGAGGCGCCCTATAACAAGCTGGCCTCGGATCACGGTCAGATCATCGCCCATATGCGTCTGGGGGCCGTGACCTGATTGCGGGCTGCGCCCACGTCATTTTTGCGGGGGCCCCGCCCCCGGCGCTACCGCGCCTCCCCCGTGGTATTTTCGGTCAGAAGAAACGGCGGGTGGCTTGCATGTGGATGGTGCCTTGCGTCAGATGGGGTTGAGGAGACTGCGCATGCATATGGTCGATCTGGGCGATGTGGCCCTGCATTACCGCATTGACGGGCCTGCGGACGGAGCGCCGGTGGTCTTTGCCAATTCGCTGGGCACGGATATGCGGCTGTGGGATCCGATCCTGCCGCTGTTGCCTGATGGATTGCGGGTGCTGCGCTATGACAAGCGGGGGCACGGGCTGTCATCCTGTCCGGACGCGCCCTATGGCATGGGTGCGCTGGTGAGCGATGCGGAGCGGTTGATGGACCACCTCGGCTTTGCCGATGCGCTGTTTGTGGGCCTGTCGATCGGCGGGTTGATCGCGCAGGGGCTGGCGGTCAAGCGGCTGGACCTGATGCGGGCGATGGTGCTGTCGAACACCGGGGCCAAGATCGGTACGCAGGCGATGTGGGCCGAGCGGATCGCGGCTGTGAAGGCGGGCGGGATCGAGGCGCTGGCGGATGCGACGATGGAGCGGTGGTTTTCCCGGGACTTTCTGGCGCGGCCCGAGCTGGGGCTGTGGCGCAACATGCTGACGCGGCAGCCGGATGCAGGCTATGCGGGCTGTTCGGCGGCGATCTCGGGTACGGATTTCTATGCGACCACGGCGACGCTGCGGCTGCCGAGCCTTGGCATTGCGGGCAGCGAGGATGGCGCGACGCCGCCTGATCTGGTGCGCGAGACCATTGGGCTGATCCCCGGCAGCCAGTTTGCGCTGATCCGCCGGGCGGGGCACCTGCCCTGCGTCGAACAGCCCGGGGAATATGCGCGCCTGCTGACGGACTTCATGGTTGCGACGGGGCATATCTAGCGCATGGCGGCATCGGTTTTTGCCTCCGCCCTTTATGGCGGTCTGTTCCCGACCGGTGAGGTCGGGCGGCTGTGGTCGGACGCGGCCGAAGTGCGCGCTATGCTGCTGGTCGAGGGCGCGCTGGCGCGGGCGCAGGGCAGCCTGGGCGTGATCCCCGAAATCAGCGGGGCGTTCATTCACCGCGCCGCGATGGAAGTGCAGATCGACCCCGCCGGACTGGCCGGGGCGACAGGCCGCAACGGGGTGGCGGTGCCTGCGCTGGTGGCGGCGTTTCGCAAGGCGATGGAGGCCCCGGAACATGCCAATTACGTGCATTGGGGCGCCACCAGTCAGGACATCATCGACACAGGCCTGATGCTGCGGCTGCGCCAGACGCTGGCCGCGCTGGAGGCGCGCCTGAGCGATGTCTTGCAGGCGCTCGGGGCTGCGGCGGCGCGCCATGCCGAGACGCCGATGGCGGCGCGGACCTATGGGCAGGTGGCCACGCCGACCTCCTTTGGGGCGGTACTGGCGCAGTGGGGTGCGCCGCTGGCAGATGCCGCGGACGAACTGCCGGACCTGCGCACCCGCGCGCTGTGGATCTCGCTGAGCGGGGCGGCGGGCACATCCGCCGCACTGGGGCCGCAAGCGGGTGCTTTGCGCGCGGCGATGGCCGAGGCGTTGGGTCTGGGCGATCCGGGGCGCAGCTGGCACACCGACCGGGGGCCGATCCTGCGGATTGCCGGCTGGATGGCGCAGGTTATGGCGGCGCTGGCGGCGATGGGTACGAGCCTTGTGGCGCTGGCCGCGTCGGAGGTGGGCGAGGTACGGCTGACCGGTGCCGGCGCGTCGTCGACCATGCCGCAAAAGGCCAACCCGGTGGGGCCGTCGGTGCTGGTGGCGCTGGGGCATCAAATGAGCGGTCTGATGGCGAGCCTGCAGGCCGCCGCATCGCACCAGCATCAGCGCGACGGGGCCGCGTGGTTTGCCGAATGGATGGTGTTGCCGCAGATCGCGCTGAGCGGGGCCGCAGCCCTTGAGACCGCCAACGCGGTGCTGGAGGGGCTGGAGCCGGTGCCCGGGCGGATGCTGGACAATCTGGGCGGCGCGGGCCTGATCCACGCCGAGGCGCTGAGCTTTGCGCTGGCCGCCCACATGCCGCGCGCCGAGGCGCAGGCGGCGACCAAGGCGCTGGTGGCCGAGGCGGCGCAGACCGGCGCCGCACTGGAGGCGGTGGCGCGCGCCGCACATCCGGACCTGCCGCCGACCGTGTTTGATCCGGCGGCACAGACGGGCGATGCGCCGCAGGCGGCGCGGGCCTTTGCCGCCCGGGCGGCGCGCGTGGCGCAGGCATGAAGCCGAGCGTCCTGTTCATCCTGTTCACGGTGATGATCGACGCGATGGGCATTGGCCTGATCGTGCCGGTGATGCCTGCGCTGATCCTCGAGGTGCGGGGCGGCGATATCGGGACGGCGGCCCTGTGGGGCGGCGTTCTGTCGACGGTGTTCGCGGCAATGCAGTTTCTGTTCGGCCCGCTGCTGGGCGCGCTGTCGGACCGGTACGGGCGGCGGCCCGTGCTGCTGATCTCGCTTGTGGTCCTCGTGGCGGATTACCTGGTGATGGCGGTGGCGGGCACGATCTGGCTGCTGCTGGTCGGGCGCGTGGTGGGCGGGATCACCGCGGCCACGCAATCCACCGCGAATGCCTACATGGCCGACATTTCGGCCCCCGAAGACAAGGCCGCCAATTTCGGGCTGATCGGGGCGGCCTTCGGGCTGGGCTTTGTCTTTGGTCCGGTCGTTGGTGGGCTGCTGGCGGAATATGGCACCCGCGCGCCCTTCTATGCCGCCGCGGCGCTGGCGGGTCTGAACGCGATCTTCGGGTATCTGGTGCTCAAGGAGACGGTCGATGACCGCATCCGCCGCCCGTTTTCCTGGGCCCGCGCCAACCCGCTGGGCGTGTTCCGGCATCTGAGCCGCCTGCCGGGGTTGGGGCCGCTGCTGTGGGTCTTTTTCCTCTATCAGGTGGCGTTCACCGTCTATCCGTCGGTCTGGGCCTATTACACGGCGGAGCGGTTCGACTGGTCACCGGGCATGATCGGCTTTTCGCTGTTTCTGTTCGGCATATCGCTGGCGGCGGTTCAGGGCGGGCTGATCCGGCCCATGCTGCGCGTGCTGGGGGAGCGTGGCGCAGTGGTCTATGGCCATTTGGCCGACATCGCGGTGTTCATCATCATTGGCTTTGTGTGGTCGGGCACGGCGCTGCTGATCCTGACGCCGCTGGCCGCGCTGCCGGCCGTGATCACGCCCGCGTTGCAGGGGATCATGTCCAAGGCGGTGGGCGATGATGCGCAGGGCGAGTTGCAGGGCGCGCTGACCTCGGTCTCGGCACTGGCCATGGTGATCTCGCCGCTGGTCATGACAGCGTCGTTCAGTGCCGCGATCGGGCCGGCGAGCCCGGTCTACCTGCCCGGTGCGCCGTTCTTTCTGTCGGCAGCGCTGATGGCGGCGGCGCTGGCGGTGTTTCTGCGGGCGGGACAACGATTTGCCATCCCGTGACGTCAAGGACCCAACTGCGCCACATCGCGTCGTTTTCGGTCGAGCGCCGGTGTTTTTGTTCCGCAACGGTTCCGGCCAACAGCTTTGCGACACGAGGAAGACATGCAGACGATAAAAGCCGCCGTGTGCACGGCGTTTGGTGCGCCGCTGGAGATCGAGGACATCCTGATCCGGGCGCCCGAGGCCGGCGAGATCGAGGTGGTGCTGGACGCGGTGGCGATCTGCCATTCGGATATCTCCTATGCCGACGGGGCCTGGGGCGGGAGCCTGCCCGCGGTCTATGGGCACGAGGCCGCAGGACGCGTGCGTGCGGTGGGGCCTGGCGTGACCGGCATCAAGGAGGGCGACAGCGTCGTGGTGACGCTGATCCGGGCCTGCGGGGCCTGCGCCAGCTGCGCGTCGGGCAAGCCGACCGTGTGCGAAACGGCCTATGACGGGGACGCGGGGCCGATCCGGACGGCCGAGGGCGGCAAGCTGCATCAGGCGCTGGCCTGCGGCGCCTTTGCGGAACGGGTCGTTGTCGACCGGTCGCAGGTGGTAAAGATCCCCGACGAC
>ERZ1740072.1166-NODE-1166-length-10259-cov-16.563505_pt1 | contig 10259 bp, 10 predicted proteins | sample MGYA00581733_ERZ1740072 | MGnify/ENA primary metagenome ERZ1740072 (study PRJEB43018, sample SAMN04849741) | marine metagenome | isolation source: floating plastic debris | place: Pacific Ocean | collected 2008-08-30 | study: EMG produced TPA metagenomics...
CGCAGGGTTTCATTACAGACGGCAGTCAAATAGGGCAACTGAGTAATGGCAACTGGGTCGGGAGATTGCCCTAAGGTGTCTAGCTCATTCACCAGCGTCTGGTACACCTGAGGATCTTGATAAACCCAATAGAGCGCCCAGGAAATTGCACTCGCTGTGGTTTCATGGCCAGCTAACAACATAGTTAATAGCTCATCATGGAGTTCACTATCTCCCATGGGCTGACCGGCTTCATCTCGGGCCGCTATTAACAAGCTGAGAATATCGTTCTTGGTGGTGGTATCTTGGGCTTTGCGATCGCAAATTTCTGCCAGCAATAGCTCACTCACCTGATTACGCACAGACTGAAAATGGCCCCACGGGCTACGCGGTCCCCAGTCCAGCCGCAACGCCGGAAAAAATAAGGCCCCTGATACCAGAATATTTTGGAAACAGTCAGTAAATTCGACAATCCGGGCTTTTAGCTGATCAAACCGAGGACCGTCACTGAGGCCAAAAACCACCTTGAGAATCACATCTAGCGAAATCGTTTGCATTAGCGATCGCGCTAAAAAAATATCTCCAGACGACAGCCCCTGCATCGCGTTTTTAGTCAGCTCAAGAATTAACTCACCGTATTTAGGGATTTGTTCTCGGTGAAACGGTGGCATTAGTAGCCTGCGCTCACGTTTGTGTCGAGCATTCTCTAAACAAAAGATAGAGTGATCGCCAACAACTGGCTGGAGTAGTACATTGGGCGGTGCTTTAACGCAATCGCTTGAGAAAATCTGCTGAATCCCCTTGGGATGGCTAACAAATAGAACAGTCTCATGGTTGCCAATTACCGGCGCATTGAAAATATCGCTATTCTGTTGAGCCCCTTTCTCCATATAGTCCAGGGGCTTGGTGGTGTAGTGCAGCATTTGCCGCCAACGGGGAGCTGTGGAGGCTTGAGGAATAGAGGCAATAGACATGACAATGCACCCGGAATCATTTCTGATACCCTAAACCTTACCTAAAATCAGGAATGAGGATTCAACTCTATTTTGGGGATACAGGCGTTCCATGGAAAATTTGGGGGTAGAGGCGTCCCATGGGACGCCTCTACCAATTTTCTACGATTCTGATAGGCGCTTAACCTTGGCCCCAGCCAACCGTTTGTGGATCTCCGCCAGGCGCTGGGGAATGACATCCTGGTGGGGACTGTGCTGCAAACAGCGACTCAGGTCTAAAGTGCTGACATTATCGGCACGGGCACCGGGGAACCAGTGACTGGCACCGCCGCCCAGCAGGTTATAGCGAGCGGCGGCGTACTCGGTCATGTCATAGGCGTCCATCAGATTACCCAGCCAGAGAATGATGGGGATATTTAGGCTATCGGGGGTATTGGCGGGCTCGGGTAGCCCCACATCCCAGGTTTTGTACCAGGTTTCGCCCAGGGTTGCGATCGCACGTTGCTCCAACTTCTCTAAAATCGGCGGCAGCACCTCATCCGCTTGATCGAGTAGCGGCAACACCTTCATATGTTCATCAAAGTCGCTGGGCTGGGCCGCCCCCAAACTGAGCGTATGCACCTGGGAATGACTCAGACAAAACAGATCATTAAACACCATGGGGCTCAGGGGTGCGCACAGATCTACCAGCTTTGGCGGCGGTGCATACAAATGCCCCCCCTTATCCGAGGGGCTAATGATAAACACACCGACATCGTGTTTCTGGGCGGCCTCAATCGCAGGCCAATTATTCTGGAAAATGTAGTACCAGTGCAGATTCATATAGTCAAACTGACCGGTGTTCACAGTATCAACAAGAACATTCGTGGGGCCATGGGTGGAAAAACCCACGTGACGCACTCGGCCCTGACGCTGCAGGTCACGCACCACATCCATGCAGCCACCGGGACGCAGAGTCCAGTCCAGCAGCTCATGGGTATTGATGCCGTGGATACCGAGCAGGTCAACATAGTCTAGCTGCAGGTTTTTGATGGACTTTTCAAAGGTGGCAAGGAATTCTTTAGGATTTTCGCGGGGGGTTACCTTGGTTTGAACGATGATGCGATCGCGATCAAACGTCGGCAGCACCTTACCCAGCTGTATTTCTGAGGTGCCATAACCACGGGCGGTTTCGATGTGATTAATGCCTAGGTCAACGGCGCGGTGGATGGTAGCATCCAGGTTTTGCTGATTTTTTTCTGGAATGGCCGATGGCGGTACGTCTTGCCAGGAATGCTGGTACCGCATGCCGCCGCAGGAAAATACTGGTATTTGTAAGTCTGTACGCCCAAATCGACGATATTGCATTCGATCACCGAGGATTTATTCCTTGATTAGTATGCAAGATTTAAATCATTTTTGCCTTTTGGACTATACTGAAAAGTACATGTGCACTATCCAGCACTGGCGCAGCTAACCAACCGCATAGTCTGTAAATTTTCTAAATTCAGGAGCCTGTAGACCAAGGACAATATCGTCCTTAGGGATGCCAGCGGCTACCAATTCAGCTGCGAGATCGTCTTCAGTACTGTTCCACTGGAGCCAGATTTTTCCGTTCTTAATATCCATATGGATAGCACAGCCGTAGACAAATCGATCTCGCTCCCAACCCACATGAACGATCTGATAATGATCGCGTTCTTTGTCGAAGATAACTTGGGTTTCTATGTCACCGTGGGCAAGCTTAATGCGGCTTCGTTTCAGAAGCATATCTTGAATTGTTTTACGGTAATGTTTTAGCTTTTCCACAACACAATGGCCTCCTGCTGCACATCGTAAACAATTAGCTTCACCTGGTTTTCTTCAATAATGGCTTGGGGAAATTCCAACTGGAAAAATGATTTAAATGTTCGATTAGGAATTGCCAAAAATAAGGTTCTGTCTGGCTCTCGAAGTTTTAGGGCACCCCGATAATTGATAAACTGCCCCAACGCTGTGTGAAATTCTGATATGGCAGAAGCGCTGGCTAGAAAACTCTTAACTTCAACCGCTATCTTCTCATCACCACGTTCTGCGGCAACAAGGCGTTCTGCACCTAGATCAATTGCCATTTCCACCGGGCCTACTTTAATTGCAAAAGGATCATGGGTAATTTGCCAACCATCATTTTGTAAGGCCCGCTTGACCACGGGATGAAAAGCATCTTTTGCTGACATCTAGTCCTATGATCACGACGCAGTCTAATTCTATGGCAACTTTACCCATATATTTCAATCAGAGCTTCTGCCAAAGCAATGTCTAAATCTTGAAATGCTGCTTCAAAAGTGTCGTAACTGTCCTTACCATGCACTACCATGCCACCTTGGTCGATACCCCGAATGAAAGAGGTGAAAGGACTATCGTAGCTAGAACCAATTTCAATATAGCCATCGTGTTCATTAATCCAGCGGTCAATATTGGGATAACAGATTTCAAAGGATTGGGTTGGTAGAACCATAGAGAATGCGGAGTCCGTGATAGTACATGGTTAGCTGAGGTACTGTTCATGCAGCGGCAATTGGCAGGGCTATAATTCAGGAGCCACCCCGCAAGACGAGAGCGCGGTCTAGTTGCCTGTGGTCCAGGCACTGCAATCAATGGATACACCCCAAAATTAAGGGACATCCCCACAAGAAGATGTCCCCACAGTGTCTCAATAACTTGTCCTGTTGATGTAGGTATCAACCATTCACAACAATCTACATGGTGCGAACCGACGCTTTGCCATCAATCACTTCACCAATCAGCACTTCATCGGCGACACCCACAAACAGTCCATTCTCCAGCACACCTGGAATGTTGTTAATGGTCTTCTCCAGCTCAGCCGGATCATCAATGCCCGTCATTTTCACATCCAGTACCATGTTGCCCTGGTCAGTAATCACCGGGCCATCCTTATTCACTCCCATCCGCAACTCAGGTGTACCGCCTAGGGCCTCTAGCGCCCGGGTCACAGGCGCCACTGCCATGGGTAGAACCTCTACCGGCAGCGCAAATGTGGACCCCAGTTTGTCCACTAGCTTGGAGCTATCAACCACCACCACAAAGCGGGCGGCTAAGCCATCTACCACTTTTTCGCGGGTATGGGCTGCACCGCCGCCCTTGATCAAGTTCTGCTGAGGGTCAACTTCATCTGCACCGTCAATGGCGATGTCAATGCGGGGCGCTTCATCCAGCGTAGTTAGCGGAATACCGTGTTTCTTAGCCAGTACCGACGCCTGAAATGAGGTGGGAATACCCACAACGTCCTTAATTTCGCCAGCGGTCAACCGCTCACCGATGAACTGAATCGCAAATGCTGTGGTGGACCCTGTGCCCAGACCCACAATTGAGCCAGATTTTACCTGGGCAGCAGCGGCGCGACCCACTTCTTGCTTCATTAACTTAACTGGGTCCATATCTCCCATGGTGTGGATAACTCCTCTAACTGTTTCCTAAACAGCAGCGTTGCCAAAACTTGACTTAAGTCAAGCTGAAAAAAACGACAGCTATCAAAAGGGATAACTTATCGCGTCATCAGCAACAGCTCATATTTGGTATCTAGCATGACGGATATTGGGTCAGCTGCATAGATAACAGGGTGAACAAATATGGCGCATACCCCGTAGCTGGGTGTCCACACAGTTAGCAATCGCTGATGTGGTTAGCCGCGCAAGGCTATGGTTTCAAACTTCAACGCCGTACGACGGGTGTAAAAATTCAAGAATGCTTCAGATCTCTACCACTGACACATGTAAATACATAGATACCTGAAACCTACTAGAACAGACCCGTAGCAAATATGACCCCTGTGGGTATGTCTGTTCAGAGTCAGATTAGTTTCTATGTAGTTGCACCTACACACACTTAGGATGTAGCACCATGCTTTTTTCACCCCACACCCTGACGATTCCTCGTAAAATATTGCGATGGCTATTGGCTCCTTTAGCTTGCTTGCTTGTGGTAGCGCCTACCTATGCTATGCCCCAAGAACTGCCCCTCAGCCAACAAGTTGCAAACATGGAGCTGAGGCTAGAGTCAGACTACGAAACTTACTTTGGTGAAGACCTGGCGGAGGTAACGCAAACCTCTGAAGACATGGCCAATACGTTGGCTCGTCTTGCTGAAGAAACAGGAAAGACACCAGCGATTTTATGGACGATTCCCCGCGAGGATCATTTACACCTGGTGTTAATCACCCCTAACAGTGAGCCGATTATTCGGGACTTGTACGATGTACCCAAGGAGCTGTTAGAGAAAACCACTGAGCAGTTTCACCGACACATTAGCCGCCCCTCTAATAACGCCTATATGCCCGCTGCCCGCAAGCTGCACGATTGGCTCATTGGCCCCTATGAAGATGAATTTCTAAAACCTGCCGGTGTTGATACCTTACTGGTGTGTGCCGATGATGGCCTCAGGGGGCTGGCCCTGGCAGCACTGCATGATGGTGAGCGGTTTTTGGTCGAGAAATATAGTCTGACGAGTATTCCGGCCTTTAACCTGATCGATACGGACTACGAACCGATCGAGCCCGGTAATCTACTGGCCATGGGGGCGTCTGAGTTTACAGACCTGGCGCCATTGCCGGCGGTTCCGGTGGAGTTATCGAATATTGCTTGGCAGCTGCGAACGGCTGAGAGTCGCGATCGCAACTGGCAAGATCGTTCCCTACTTAACCAAAGCTTTACCCTACAGAACTTCAACACGCTGCTGGGTCGTCAGTCCTACGACATTGTCCACCTGGCTACCCATGCCGAGTTCAAGCCTGGCAGACCAGAAAACTCCTACATTCAGCTATGGGACCAGCGTCTTACCCTAGAAGAGATGAGTAATCTCGACTGGCAGCTACCTAACCTGGAACTGCTGGTGCTGAGTGCCTGTGAAACAGCGGTAGGTGACAGCACCGCCGAACTAGGATTTGCCGGGTTGGCCCTTAGGGCTGGGGTAAAATCAGCCGTGGCCAGCCTATGGGATGTTAGTGACGCTGGCACCCTGGCCCTGATGAGTGAGTTTTATTACCACATTCCCCGCTCAGTGACTAAGGCAGAAGCCCTGCGCCAGGCTCAGTTAAACCTGCTCCAGGGTAATCCTGAAACAGTTGCCCTAAGTCAGCTACAAAAATCATCGGCCTCAGCCAGTCCCCCCTTGACGGCAGACGCCCTCTCCCATCCGTTCTACTGGGCCGGATTTTCGATGCTCAGCAGCCCGTGGTAACCGTGCCCGTGGTAACGACCGTGACAACGACCGTGGCAACAGCGACCCTAATAAAACAGCCCGTGATAAAACACCGTGGTAATAATGGACCTACTGCTGCCTCAGGTCCGCACCTTGGGGCAGGCCGGGGCATCACTGGTTACCGCACAGTCGTGCAAACAGGGTTGCTGGTAAGCGTCTTCTGTTTCTAGGGGCGGTGGCACTTGCCCAAATACCATATCGCAGCTGAGGTCATCAAAATCTGGGGTCATGGTGAGGGGAATACCAAATTTTTCAGTAAAAAACTGCTGGGTGGGCAGCTTGCACATATTGATGCACATGCCGACACAGCCACTTTGTTCTAAATAACGACACTTTTTGATGTGGACATTACTGTTCTGTTGGCGGGTTTGACCTGACGCTGTGGTAATTTCGACAGACTTTACTTCACAGGGACCCACCAACCATTCAAACAGCTGGGTGGCAAACCAGGCGTTGAGTTCACATACCAGCTGGGTAGGGGAGAAAAATGTCCGAATCCCCCAGAGTACGGGAGCTGGCACTAATGACTGTAGAACCACAGCCACCAACTGCTGCTGCTGTTGAGAATTTCGCCCGCGCATAATCTTTTGCGAAAGTTCAACAAAGCCGTCGTAGCCCGATTGGTCACTACGTTCACCGACGGCATTGGACATCTTGTAGGCAAACAGACGAATGAAAAGCTGGTCAAAAAAAGTATCGTGGTAGGTCGTTTTTTCCACTGCTGACTCTTGCGTTAATTTGGCCGTGTGTCTAGTAGTAGACTACTGCCTGACTAGGCCAATTGACATCTCTTCCCCACCTAAAAACAAAACCACCCCTGCTACCGTAAACAAGGGGTGATTTTGCTAGCTCTTTGCAGCAATGGTCCACTAATTGTCAAAACCCGTTATGAACAAGCAGTTTGAATTGGATCACGTCTTTATTTTGACCCAGGTGGGGGCTCCTGAAGCCAACAAACTGGTGGAGTTTGGCCTGGTGGAAGGCACCCCCAACACCCACCCAGGACAGGGAACCGCAAACCGACGGTTTTTCTTTCAAAACGTGATGCTGGAACTGCTGTGGGTAGCTGATGCCAAGGAGTCTCAAACATCTGATTTATCGGTGCTGTGGCACCGTAGCCAACAACCAGAGGCATCTCCCTTTGGTGTTTGTCTGCGGCCAACGACTACACCGTCTGGGCAGCCTCCGTTTCCTGGTTGGCGCTACAGTCCTAGCTATTTACCAAAGCCACTGTGTGTCTGGGTTGGGCAAAATTCTGACGTTCTAGCAGAGCCCTTTATGTTCTATCTAGAGTTTGGCAAACCTAAGGGCAGCGCCCCAAACCATGGCCATGGCCTGCAAATGGTGACTCGCTTAAGTGTAATTGGGTGCAACGCGGCCCCATCCGACGTATTAGTTAAAACCGTTGAACAGACCGACGGCATTGAGTTCTTGCCAGGGGACAAACCGCTAATGGAGCTAGGGTTTGATGGCGAAATTCAGGGACAAACTATGGACTTTCGCCCCCATCTGCCGTTGCGGCTGTGTTGGTAGCCACCGAGTACTTGACTACCAAGTAAATGACCACCATGCCCAGCCAAAGGGCGGATGTGAGCTGACGCAGATAATTGGCTTGCCATAGGGTAATCAGGCTGAGGGCAATACCATTGGCTACCAAGACGGGCCAGCGAGCGGGCATCGGAAATGGTCGAATCGGCTCCTGGCTGTGGGGATATAGCTGAATATTGGCAGCCGTATTAAAAAAGAGCTGGCTAATGAGAAAAATCACCATGCCCAGCACTAGGTGCTGCCAGACCAGGTAAAACCCAATCAGTTCAATCGCAATGGTGACCAGGGTGACGCCATAGAAGATGGCGACGCGACGCTCGGCCAAGGAAACCTGATAGATATTGTGGAGATCAACCCAGGCCATGCGCCCCTGGTCGATACAGATGAGGATGAGGGCGATAGCAATGGTGGCGCTACCCGTCAGGTTGGCAGTGGGGAACACGAGGTGGTACCAGCCAATACCGCCAGCGGCAATCCAAAACAGGACAACGATGCCCCGTATAGGCCAGGGTCCTAGAGCAGCTTGCATTGACCCTGGTGACGCATGAGATGATCGCACAGCACCAGAGCCATCATGGCCTCTACCATGGGTACCGCCCGAGGCAATACGCAGGGGTCATGGCGACCGCGACCGGAGAGGGTGGTTTCATTGCCCTGCTGGTCTACGGTTTTTTGCTCTTTGAGGATGGTGGCCGTGGGCTTAAAGGCGACGCGGATAATAATATTCTCGCCGTTGGAAATGCCCCCCTGGGTACCGCCAGAACGATTGGTGCGGGTGCGAATGGTGCCATCGGCGTCAGTGTAGAACTCGTCATTGTGCTGACTGCCGGTGAGAAAGGTACCGGCAAACCCGGAGCCCAGCTCAAAGCCCTTACTGGCAGGTAAGGACATCATGCCCTTAGCGATGTCGGCCTCAAGTTTGTCAAAAACGGGGGACCCCAGACCCTTGGGTACTTTGCGGGCCACACATTCCACCACACCGCCGATGGAATCGCCATCTTTGCGCACCTGGTCAATGCGGGCAATCATTTCATTGGCAAAGTCTGGGTTAGGGCAGCGGACGATGTTGCTTTCTACCTGCTCTAGGGTGACCTCATTGGGGTCGATGGGGGCTTCCATGTCGTGGATGCGTTTGACATAGGCAACGATGTCAACGCCGGCCACCTGATGGAGAACTTTTTTTGCGATCGCACCCGCCGCCACCCGACCAATGGTTTCCCGAGCCGAAGACCGTCCACCGCCCTGATAGTTTCGAATACCGTACTTCGCATCATAGGTAGCATCTGCATGGGAGGGGCGATACTTGGTCGCCATCTCGCCATAGTCTTGGGGACGCTGGTCCTTGTTGCGCACCAAAATCGTAATCGGTGTTCCCAGGGTTTTCCCCTCAAAGACACCAGACACAATCTCGCAGGTATCGGTTTCTTTGCGTGGCGTTGTAATTTTGCTTTGCCCGGGTCGCCGTCGGTCCAGATCCACCTGGATCTCCTCAGCAGAAATCTCTAACTGTGGCGGACAACCATCAATAACAACACCGACACCACCACCGTGGGATTCGCCAAACGTAGTGATCCGGAATAGGTGACCGAAGGTATTGCCCATAGGTTTTCGCGGGATGAGGGAGAGCTTTTCAATCCTACCGTAGGACGAGTCACTCCTGCCCTCTGGGAGCGCGCGGTAAAGCGTGCCGGCTCTATCGCTACCTCAACCGCCAGTACTCCACCAGATTCATGTCGTGGGTCATCTTCATATGGTTGCGCGGGTTAACGGCCTGTCCTTTATAGTAAATGCCGTAATGCAGGTGGGGGCCCGAAGAACGTCCCGTGTTGCCCAGGTAACCAATCACATCTCCACGTTTGACCTTGTCTCCAGAGTCCACCGCCAGCTTTGACATGTGGGCATACAGGGTTTCATAGCCATAGCCATGCTCAACGGTGACAGTGTTACCGTAGCCACCATAGTATTCGGAGCGCTCAACGACGCCATCTGCGGTGGCGAGAATGGGCGACCCGTAGGGACCGACAAAATCTGTACCCTCATGGGTTTCATAGGAGTAGCCGCCAAACGGATTGCGGCGTATTCCAAATTCTGACGAAATATCGAGGGGACCCGACACCGGCAACCCATCGGGATAGGCAGCCACCTTGGCTTCTTCAGCCGCCAGGGTTTCTTCTAAGGCGGGCTTGATGCTGTCGTCTACAACTTCACTGAGTTTGGGTAGCTTGTCCTTTGCTTTTTCATACAGCTCCAGACCGGTGGCCACAACGGCTACACCACCACGCGGAACATTGTCATCTGGAGCAACATTTTGCTCACCCAGTTCGTCGGGTAAACCAGCTCGTTCCTTCAGGTTTTCGATTTCAGAATCGAGGGTATCGAGTTCGCTGAGGACCTGATGGGCCTGGTCCGTTAGCTGACGATTTTCATCAGCCAGCTGTACGTTACTCTGAAATAATGAAAAAATAACTGCCCCTAGCCAACCTAGTGGTACACCGAGGAGAACAACCCCAGCAATTACTCCAGCCAGGGGAGTAAAGGTGATGG
>ERZ1740072.1167-NODE-1167-length-10254-cov-3.157564_pt1 | contig 10254 bp, 4 predicted proteins | sample MGYA00581733_ERZ1740072 | MGnify/ENA primary metagenome ERZ1740072 (study PRJEB43018, sample SAMN04849741) | marine metagenome | isolation source: floating plastic debris | place: Pacific Ocean | collected 2008-08-30 | study: EMG produced TPA metagenomics...
AAATGGACAGATTTTGCAGTTTCGATTTTTTGCATCCCTTGCCGTGTTCCTGGGCTCCTATTTGCCGCTGGGCATCATTTTGCTCGTGCAGGATATTGACTACGGCAACTATCAACCCTGTTGTTGGGAGTTTTGGAAGAGCAGCTGTGGTTGGATGCCTGAACTTAAGAATCCATACTTTTCTCTCCCAATTTTTGCTCTATCCGCTGCCTGTTTTACAGTCGCGATGTACTCCTTAACCAGCGCCAAACCAAAGAACCCCGTAAATATCAGCGCGGTCAAATACATACCAGCCGAGTTGATGAGCTACACGCTACACTACGTGGTATCGTTCATGAGTCTCGACTACCAGCTAGCCGGAAAATTCGTTGGTCTCATAGTCTTCTTGCTGTGGATGTTTTGGATCACGCACCGTTCCGGCCAGCTATTGCTCAACCCTATTTTCATCGCCTTCGGTTGGCGATTACACGAGATATCATTCAGCTTTCCCGGTAGCGACAAACTTCACCAGGGACGCGCCCTTTCGAGGGGCCCTTTAAGTTCGGACACACAATACATCCATGTGCTGGTCCAAGATGTAATGATTGTTAAGGCGGCTGATTGAAAGGGCGAGCATGGCAGTATTAGACGATTTAAGAGCGTTCAACATCGAAGAAGCCCATATCGTATTGTGGGTTTTTAGAGGGCCGCGAGGATCAGCAGTTGAACTTCCAAGCTATACAGGACGTTGGGTGCAAACTGATCAAGCGGTTGATCAACGCCTAAGAACAGCGTTCTCAAACGAACGCGACCGCATACAAGAAACAATGGAGTACAGCCTTCTAGCTGAAAACAATGAGGCAAGCGCTTTGCGGATCGAAAAAGACGAGACGCATGCTGGAATTGTCATATTTTCATCAGGCGAAGAGGTCGAAACGAAACGCGCAAGATCGGAAAGTGATCTTGTGAACACGAACTTCTACGCTATCAAAGCCACGCACGGTGAAAGCGTTATCTATGCGGTACGCCAAGCCGATAGATCTTGGAAAAGTCGCCACAGAAGATCGCTACGTTCCACATATATTATGCGCGAACATGAACTCACCGTTGATGACACGCCACGATTTGACATCCACGATGGGGTAAACTTCTTCGTAGTAGGAGATCAACTACTGATAAATGGAAAGAAGCAATTTGAATCCATACTGAGATACAAAGCGGCGCATGTCTCCGATTTCGACAGCCTGAAAGCCGAGGCTGAGTTCTCTGGAATATTCTCGGATGTGGCCCCATTGGACGAGCACATTAGAAATAACAAGATACAGTTAAGGCGCGCGCAAGCCATTCGACAGAAAGGCCATTATAGAGATGTGGCATTCATGCAAAGGCTTCGTGATAACTATATACACTTTGGCTTTCAAATCGAGTTCGACGATCAAGGTCTGATTGTTCCGACGCCCGAAACATGCTCTGAAATAATAACTGCACTTCTTGATCACCGATTGTCCTCAGCGTTCTCTGAGAACATTTATGATGTCCAGAACACGACTACGGTAGCAGTTTAGGGCTGGCTGACACCAAACGGCAAAGGTTCGTTTTGGGAAACGATAATGCGTATCGTTACCGGCTGAATAGCCCCGATTTCGATGAATTCAGATGCTGTGATGGACTGACAGGACACCGCAACAGGAGTCCTCATGCCCCATCTCGATCACACAGCTTTCGTCAACCCTGAAGTATGATCAAGCCGGTAGTCGAACGAGCGTTGAGGACTCCAGCATAGCCTGTGCGAAAACTGATAGCGGTTTAGCATCAACGCCCCTCAGCAATACACCCGTTTCAACTGTACTCTCCAATGATGCATAAAGCAGATTAGCAGATCCAATGTAGGCAACGCTTTCATCTGCCACAAAATATTTTCCGTGGAAAGTTTCCCGTGAGCGTCCCGGTCGGTCTCGATAGTAGGTCATTATGGAAACGTTCTGCGCGACTTTTCGATCACCTCCTGATTGCTCCGCGCGCAAGATGTCTTCGTACTTTCTAACGATCAAATAGGACTTCACTGACGGGTCGACAGCGGCTGCAATAGTATTGAAAACATCCACGCCGGCTGCATCAATGAATGGGGTCGCAACTATGAATTTTTCAGTGGCAGCACGGGCTACCGCTGCAAATGCGTCGATTGTTCTACCTAGAGTTGCTCGTTCAAGGCGTTCTGATATGTCGTACCCGTCGTTCGGCAGTGTAATAACTGAGACTGGTCGATCAAAGGTGCTGATGGAATCCAATCCAAGAATAGCTCCTTCCAAGGTCCACCGAAGTTGAGATACGTTTTCGCCAGTCCACAGTACCTCTGTTCCGTCCTCTGTCGGTCTCATTATCCCATGCTCTTCCAAGAGCGACCGAAATCGCCTCTTGTCCAGTCTGGTCATATTTGAACCAACCAGACGATCCAAAAGTGAGTCAACGTCAATCGATCGTGTAGTGTGGCGAGCAAGCCCTTCCAGTGCTCTGATGGCTCCCAATCGGAATGGCAAGCAGGCCGCAGCGGCCCGGCGAATATCGGCTTGAGAACTCAATTGAAGTAACCGGCAATCGGCGATTCATTCATGTCCCAAGACATGGCCTCACCTCCAGCTAGAAAGGCTCGCGAGATGATGTTGTTACCGGCCACACAGCTAACTTCTGGTATCTTGATGCAAGCGGGACATGCCCCGCCGCGATGGTCACACAGAGTGCCTGAGCCACATCGCAGAGCTCGCGGATCATCTAGCGACATTAGTAAGTCATACCCATGGTTGCGCCACATCGCCGCAATATTTCCAAGATCCGGAGTCATACCCTTTCGATAAATCACAAAGGCTAGGTCAGCAGGAAAAATACGTTCTCCAAAGGACCCAAGATCTAATCCACTAAACTTCGAACAGGCATGTATTAGCTGGTGTGATAGCGTATGTAGGAGACCGAACACGAAGACGGGCGCATCCCTTTCCCTGCGGCCAGATGTTTCTGAATAAGCTTCAGCGAAGCGGCCAAAATCGTTATAAAGCTCAATCAAGCGACCGCCCAAGCTTTGTCCCTGCTTGGCGTCGATTGCTTCCTTTAGACCATTCTCCTCCAACCAGCTTACGACGCGGTTTTCGTCGAGCTTTACGTATATCGCTTCATTGTTTTGCCGCAGAACATAAATTGGCCTTTTGCGATCATCGATCCGTGGGAACCCGCAAAGGCGCACCGGCATAGATAAACCTTTTTGTTGGGTCGTAGGTGATGCGGAAACGCGGCTGAAACCAAACGAATACTGTAACATCTTCAGATTTCGGATCAGTTTGAGATCAGAAATACCAAGCGCAACTTTTCGTTCGACCACACTATCGAGATAAGCACGCCGTGCATTACTATCTCCCGGAGGTAGAATGTCTGTCACCGGTGCTGTCAAGTCGACCACCGGCCGGATTGCATCATTTGATACCGGTGTATCGATCTGCTCTTGTCGCAAGGCTTGATGCTCGAGGCCAAGCCTTATGGGGTCAAATTTTCTCGCAAAACTCGACCTTTCATGAACCTGTCTAAGTAACAACTCAGGAGCTTCGGGTCCTCCGTCGATCCAGCCTTTCACTTGTGCCTGTTCTCGGTATGAGTCGAGCTTTGGCTTCAACATCTCAACGGCATCTTGAACCCCACTGGCTTCCAACGTCGCTTGTGCTTTGAGTGTTTCCTGGAGGCCATTGGCCAGTTCCATAGCCCCTGGCTGGTTGACCGCGCGGAGCGTTTTTATGATCGCGTCATCGCCCGGGATATGCGACGGGTATTCATAAAGATCCAATAGTGACGAGATCAAATCAGCAATTTTGTCGTCTGCCATTAAATCTATATGCCGAGTTGTCTCATATGAGATCATTTGCTCCGACTGGACATAATAGAGACTGTTAGCGCGATATGAGACTGGCAGCTTATTGATTTCGCGGAGTGTCTCTCCTGGATCAGTCGTATAGCGATCTAATAGCCACCGTAGGGAGTTTTCATCCTTCTGGCGAAGTTCGCGTCGTTCACCGCAATGACAGTAAAAATACCAGTCGCGAAACTTGCCGGACCGGCCCTTGTGAAGCTTAAACTCACAAACTTGGCCAGCGTCACACCGACCGGGAAACTGATTTGTCATCTTGCCACTCTTAGTGTCGATATCTTTTCTGAAAGGTGACAAAGGATCGACACGGCCCGACCAATGCGCAAAGACCACGTCCAACTGTCGCCATTCATGAAGACCGGACGAATTTTCTTTGCAGCGACTGACGTTCTTGAAGTTGCCACCGTCATATGCGAGTTCCGTTAACTTAGCTTCGTGAACCACTGAACATTTTCGGCATGTCAGCATCAGCGGGTCAGGGACGTAAGCCATGCGATCGGGGGCACAATACTCAAACTTCGATTGCTCGAATGCGGGACGACTCTCACGATCGAGAAACACTTGCTCTTCGAGTGTTTGCTCAGGAGCGACCGGTGGATCTTGGCGTATCATCCCGCGGCGATGCCAGTTTTGGATGAACTCAAGAATACCCTCACGAATTTGATTTCGTTCCGCAGGCTTGATGTTCGGATCGGATCGCGTGATGGGGACCGATCTACAGGCTCCTATTCCACCCTCAAAAGTGAAGTGTTTATCGGGAGCATAAGTCGTCGCAATTTGTGTTTGCGATCGTTGCATCGTTGTTTTTGCCATAGCACTATCCGCCTGTCTCATCGTCGAGCTCTGATCCACTTGCGCGCTGCTGTCGCAAGAACTGCAATGCGCGCTCAACTTGCTCTTCGTAAGATTCCGATCGTTTTCGCCCAACAGTCGCTGTTGCAGGAAAAATCTGCCCGGCTTCTTCAACATCCCGCAAGGACATCATAGGAGGGCTTGCATCAGTACTGCCACGCCAGAAGTCAGAGAGCTTACTTACTGTAAGTTCGGATTCCGGTCCAACGAAGAGGTCAAAAATGGCGCTTGCTTCGTCGGTTACCAAGTTCCGGTAGTACACTGCGTTCGACGGTTGACCTATCTTTCGGTGGCCACGGCCCTCAACGCCCGTGGCGCCAATAGCAAAATCAATGAAACTGGAACGATAAACATGCTGATTTTTGACTGGTTCTAAATATCTACGTACATCATTGAGACGCCACATCTGCGGGGCCCGTGCTTTATCAGACGCGTTTTTGAAGAGGCGCGGTTCGACGAAGCCTACAAGCCAGGCCTGAAATAGGCTCGGCATCACGCGCTTTATTGCATGGGCTGCCCACCGATCAATCGCCGGCGGAGATATCATTCGCTCCAGAAACCGGTGAAATGGACGATGAACTTCTACGACATATCGGTCGCGCCGTGACTGCGGCGTGGGCACCAAGAGACTGAAGCCAACATGTGCGCGACCAACCCGAGATGAAGCTTGGATATATTCGGCGATATTGCTGGGAATGCCAGCAAACACCATTGAGTTAAATCGATCAACATCAACGCCATGCGAGATTGCGGATGTAGCGACGATATTCCGCAAACCATCGGAAAGCGGTACAAACTCTCCATCCTGTGTTTGCGCACGCTCGGCCTCGCGCATAACGCGTTCGATGTTTTCCATATCAACACCGCCGGAAATCAGATCAAGCTTGAGCTCGTCTTCTGGGAGACCGTCATACCGGTGAGTTTCGCGCGATACATCCTGTAGCGCGTCGAGTACAACATCCCCACCCTTCTTGTTTGTAACGTAGGTCAAGACAACGCGATGAAGGTCAACAAGAGTTGCGATCGCCGAGAACTGTTTTGCGTCTCGCGCTGACGCAAGTGCTTCAGCGCGCATATCGGACATCTCGTCTTCATCAACTCCTGTTAGTCCGTCAATTAGGCGATTGACTGCCCTCGTCTGGCGCACTGGATCAGTGTCTTGCCATAGGTCTACTAACAAAGAGGTGATTGTTGCATGGAGCGCCGCCAATATGTTCACAGTAGTGATTGTGTGTGTTCCACCATTCGTCATGAAACACGCATAGACTCGTGACCATGGGGCAAAGGTCTCGACGTCACCGGTCTGATCTAGGCGTGCGAGACGCGTGTTGTCATCGGGTCGCTTTGGGTGCGAATAGAATGACTCGTAGAGATCTGGACCAGGTCTTGGAAATTGCTGACACTCTCGTTGATACAAAACCTCAGTCTGTCGAGCCGGATCTGAAACTGTCGCAGTAGCTGCGATAATCTTGGGCATACGAATGGCACCGATATCGTCCTTTCCCGATTTCCTTCGCACCGCTTGATCACCAAAGACGTCAGTATTCTGCTGAAAAACTTGTTCTAGACTTGTTTCAAAAAGGCCGGCGAAAGCCCCGAGGCTTTCTTCTAGCAGATGCGCTTCATCTTGAATGACAAGAGATGGAAGGGGGTCAAAAAACAGCTTATGTCCTTCTGGAAAGAACGGATCCAAAGCTGTGTAGCCTGTCGGCGGAGTGTTGCTCCGCGCATCTCGAGGCGGCGCTAGTCTCTCGAAATCATCCTGCACCAACCGAGCAAGGCCGAACATTCCAAAAACCTTTGAGATAGTGCTGTCGTGTTGACCGATTAGCGCCAGCTTATCGATTGTTCCCAAAACAACTGATGGAGCGCGCGCATAAATGTCTTGGTCGACAAGCAAGAACGGTAGTGGTTCAAGCGTATCTTGAGGATGGTTTTCATTCCAACGACACCCCGCGTTCAAGCACATCAATGCCAGTCTATGGTTACCGTTTGAGCCCTCTTTTCGACGGCGGCGAAGTTCCGTCGTTTGATCACAGAGTGGGCAGGATGGAACTTTGTTCAATGCTCTTCTGACAGAGAGATACGCAATCTCTTCTGGACTACCATTGACGAGCGGTTTTGCGTCATCAAAAGGTACGGCTTTCAAACGCCCGTCGTCCAAGCGGTTCGGTGTATTGCTGGCACCGACCCAGAAACCTAGCTGGAAAGGGGCACCACCGACTTGGTGCCCCTTGCGGATTAGTTCGGCACGAACCAGCAGCCGGAACAGTCGCCGCGCCTGCTGGACCGTCAGCAATCGAAGCGGATACCTAACTAAAGCACTAACACCAAACGTTTTTCCGCGTAGTCGATCCAAGAACAACAGGTAAATCAAAGCACCAAAAAATGCCTCCGATTTGCCACCGCCTGTCGCGAAGTAGAGTAAAGAAGCGGTTTCTTCGTCTCTCTCAGGATCAAAGTCATCTTCGTAATCTGGCAACCGAGATGCAAAACCGGGAATTTGAGCGATGATGAACGCGAGTTGGAACAGCCGCCATTCAAGGAATTTACCACCTCCCGCGTCTCGGAATGTTTCGTTCATCATTACCCATGCCAGATAAGGTGCAGCGGCCGGACTCTCCGCTGAACTTCGATACGCTGCTTGGGAGCGAGCGAGGACATCAACACCGCGGGCAATATCCCGCCGTTCTAATTCGTAGGCATTGCAGTCTTCTTCGAAATTCTGTCGCTCAATCAACGCCTCCGTCGCATCGTCAACGCCGCTGGATGGATCAATTCTGCTCCCAAGCCGTTTTATCCAGGTCTCATATTCACTTGGCAATTCAGACAAATTAGAAACATCGAATGCCGGGTCGCTGAGAGTTGCGTAATCACGTTGGACCCGCGAATCTGATCGAGGAACTTGACGCGGGAGAACGTATCGCGGGGCCCAATTGGTCCTTAGCACCGTCTCAGAATTCGATGTCTGCGTGTCAACACCACAGTTCACGCCCATAGCGTCCTGAGTCATGTAGCGGCGATATCGATAGCTCGGTTTCACCCTATCAAGAGGTAGGGGCTTAATTGCTAGGCTTGCTATCTTGACTTCCAGGCCGACCTGAAAACAAGCCGGTTCGAAAAAAGGCTGCTGAGAATTGGCCAAGCGACGACCGTGATGCTCAAGCGCGATCCGTATTAGGGACGCATCTTTTGAACGACGGTCGCAACTAGATTGAAGATTGACTTTCAACCCGAAAGGGTTTGGGAGAAGTTGATCAATGTGAGGGACCTGACTCCTGCATTCTTTAAGATAAATAGACCACGCTTGAGCTGAAACACAATCAGACGGTACGATCTTCCTGCCTCGGAAAGCACGGTTCCGACCGTCTTCAGATTGGAGCCAATCAGACACACATTTCTTGATCGTAAGATCAATTTCGCGGGAAAGCTCTTCTGAGCGCGACTTGAGGTCGACAGCCAGATCAACATTCCACGGACCCAGCACGACCGGAACTCTTACCCATATGTCAGGTGGGGGCATCGGATCCGCTAGGTGATCAGGTATGCTCGTATTGGCTTGAGCATATATCGCATCTTCGGCAGCATTTTCTGCTTCGTCAGCCTCGTTGTCATTGAGCGCTTCTTTAACTTCTTGAGCGTTCGGTTGGAGTGCCACTTCCTCTAAGTTTACATTTGGTGCGGGAAGCCCCACCAATCTGCACTCTGCCGAATATGCCTCCTGTTTAGCATTTAGATATTCGGGATAGCTGGCACTTTGCCCGCGATCATTTCTCCATGCCTCGAGACGGCTTCGGACCGCCGACTTAAGCTTCCTTCTTAGCTCAGCCGTAGGTTGGAAGATCGGTGTCATTCCGTAGCGTTTATCTGTGAGCTCTTCCCATTCAGGAAGGCCACGAACATAAACCGCAAGCGTACCAGAAACAGTGCATTGTGTGTGATCAGCTTTGGAAAGAGCAAAATCCAGTCCATGCGTGTTTATTCGGATGTCACTGGTCTCGTCATCTTCACCGGTTGGATCAAAACCCGGAAGGAGAAAACCCGAAACGAAGTGCCGACGAGGTTTGCGGCCAAACGCCACTGCACCGCTAGGTCCAAAACCACTGACTCGCTTGAAAGTCAGGTTTATTATGCTGTCGCAGACACCCTCCTTTAGCTCCTCGAGGCGCGGAATATCCTTTGAATTCAAAGATGTAGGTTTCATTGCCGCTCACTTTCGATACGCTCTATATGGAGAACTTCGCTAACATGTTCAGCGGACAAATCACGAATCTTCTCAATGAGGGGGCGTGCTGAAATGTTGGCGCGCAAAACTGCGTCGGGATCAATGAGTGCCGAAGCATAGAGTTTTCTTAGTTGCAGACCTGATCTAATTCTGCCGCCTCGGGTGGCTGTTATGGCGTATGTCCAATAAATTTCGATCAAGGTATCATCTATCCCAAGCGCGTCGCAGAACATTCGAAAGTGCTTGAACAGTCTCGGTGCCTGTGGAGCGCGCAATTCTACCGGTACTTCGTCTTGGCGCCTCACATCTAACCAACGCTGAACACTATCGAGCGTTGGTGGTTCAACGGCCGCATGATGCATCACCATCAAAACCTGCTGTGCCTTGCTGCGAAGATTGCCACCAGTAAGTTGGTCAGCTCGATCTCGGACAGCAGCATGATAGTCTGCGAGTAACGGGGCAGCTGCAGCACGAAACTCGTGCGCGCTCTGCAAAGCCTCAAGGAAAAGCGTGCCTGGTACAAGGATTTCACGACCTGGTACGATCTTATCTCCACGCAAGTATTCAAAATTATCGAGATCTGCTTGTTTTCGGGAGACGAAGACAGTTTGAGGGTTGGCGTGGATGGTATCTCCGTCCACTGTAGTTATCTTAAGGACGCGCCCCTCTGATGCATGCGTTTGGACAGTCATGTCTATAATTTTAGAGCCTGATGTCGATGGATCACCAAGCTCCAAATCAGGGAGATCTGCAATGCTGGTCTTTAGACTTGACCGTACTTTCGTGACCGTATCGCATATCTGGTCATATCCTGGTTCTTTTTCCGGCCATGCCTTCAAGAGTGCGTCTCCATAATCGGCCAAGAATTTAGCACTGGATGCGTCCACGAGAAGTTCAACTTTGGAGGGGCAAGACGGATTGCAAAGTAAGGCGAGCGCTTCGCGAGGAGGTGGAGAAATCAGCAAAACATGTCCATAAGGTCTCATGGAGGTGGCTGCGATTTCTACTTCTGTGATCGAGTCCCGTGCAGTCACGATATCAAATTTTTCGCCTAGTCGATCGGTGACATCGCGAAGGTCAGGGTCGTTTTCGATCCAACGTTCGAGGAGTTGCGCTGCGGATACACCGGATGCTACCACCAAAGTACGCGTTCCTCGCTTTGGAAGCGTTTCTAGTCTGGACCTCAGCATTTTCTTTGTAGTTATCTCGGCCGACGAAGAAAATGCGACAGCCAGTTCCTGAGCTTCTTCGGCAAAGGCCATTATATCTGATTCCAAATTGCCGGCACTCG
>ERZ1740072.1168-NODE-1168-length-10249-cov-10.299098_pt1 | contig 10249 bp, 6 predicted proteins | sample MGYA00581733_ERZ1740072 | MGnify/ENA primary metagenome ERZ1740072 (study PRJEB43018, sample SAMN04849741) | marine metagenome | isolation source: floating plastic debris | place: Pacific Ocean | collected 2008-08-30 | study: EMG produced TPA metagenomics...
GTTTTTTATTATTTTCTTCCTCCTTTTTTTTGTTTTTTTTTTTTTTTTTTTTTTTTTTTTTTTTTTTTTTTCTAATCTGTTTTTCTTTTGGTTTTTTTTTGTTTTTTTCTATTTCCTTCCCCCTTCCCCTCTCCCCATGACCAACACCTACCTCCCCATCAACAACTGGCAGCTCGCCCTCGCCGCTACTCTCATTTTGATCAACGTCATTCTATCCCTGGTGCTGCGGCTTGGCTTGGCTAAACAGTTGGGGATTGCCGCCCTGCGTATGGTAGTACAGCTGCTGGCGGTGGGCTATATTCTGGGCTGGGTGTTTGCGTTGGATAATCCGTTGTGGGTGTTGGGGTTGGTGCTGGTGATGAGTGCGATCGCAGGGAATGCATCGGTCAATCGCACCCGCCGTCGTTTCCCTCTGATCTACTGGAATAGTCTTATCTCCATTTTAAGCGCGGGCGTGTTGGTAACTGGCCTATTGGTTCAAGGTATTATTCGGATTGATCCCTGGTATAACCCGCAGTATGTGATTCCGCTGTTGGGTATGGTGTTGGGCAATGCCCTCACCGGCACATCATTAGCCCTGGACCGATTTATGGAAGATCTTGTTGGTCGGCGCGCTCAAATCGAATCGCTGTTGGCCCTGGGGGCCACTCGTTGGGAAGCGGCCAATGGCAGCATCAAAGAAGCCCTGCGCACGGGCATGATCCCCACCATCAACTCAATGATGGTACTGGGGCTGGTGAGTTTACCCGGCATGATGACAGGACAAATGTTAGCCGGGGTAGCTCCGACCAGCGCCGTGCGCTACCAAATCGTGATTTATTTCACCATTGCCGCTGGGACAGCCCTGGCCTGTATTGGGATTGTGTTGTTAGCGTTTCGAGTATTGTTTAGCTCCGATCATCAGCTGCGGCTAGAGCGGCTCAAGAGAGTCAAACCATAGATGGCTTACTGTTTTATCAGACGGCTGACTCGATATTGGGGAGCGGACGTTAGCGTTAGCTCTTCTCCAGATTTGGGTGACTGTCCAGCCGTCATCACCTGTCCGCTTTGCTCTACGCGCGCATGATACACCCCTGAAACAGTCTGCTCGGCATTGGTAAATTGAATCTCGACATCGGCCCAGGTGGCATCATGGGTCCACCGTTCTAGAAAAAACTGAGCCCGCTTTAATGGAATTAGCCGCAGCAGCGGATATAGAAATCGCTTGATGCCTTTGAGACCTTTGCGGAGAGTTTTGCCAGATTTATGATAAGCGAGCCAGTCCCAACCCTCCTGCATCCAGATTTCGCGTTCGGCGATTTGTTCAAATTTAGCTAGCCCAGCCCAGCCTCGATAGTGCGATCTCAACCCGGCCACATCCCCCTGTCGATGTACCAACAAATCCAGCATTTCTGGTTCTAGATGTCCCCAATACTGCCCACTGGGGAGATCAACCAACGTAGGGGCAAACTTATGCCCACCAAAGTGGCTGCAGCGCCAGACGCGCGCAGACGGGCTGGTTTTATCCGTATTGTCGTCTAGGGAGTCCCCTCGCAGTTTTTTATAGATCGGATACCCAAATCTAGAACAGGCGGCATCAACATTGCCATGGGTACAGATTAGCAGTTCGCGAATATGGCTAGTCTCTTGTCGGTAACGTTGAAATTCCTCAAGCTGGTTGGGCTGCTTCATCAAGTGTTTTAGAATGGCCGTTACCAGTTTGGGAAAATCTGCCTCTGGTACTATGAATTCTTGTTTTTCAAACTGAGAAAACTGTTGGTGAGGCCGCTGGTAGTAAATCACCCGTGTTTCTCCAGGGTGAGAATAGTCTGGATCTGGAGCAATCAGCACAGGCTGCATCATGATGCCCTGTTTCATAAAGAGCTGCTTAAACAACTCAACTAATGGAGAGATTTTAGGATCTTCTTTAAACATTTGCTGGGTCCACGGTGGAGGCAGCTCCAGCACCAACCAGTGTTGAGCGGTCCCAGCGGTCCCAATCGGGTCTTCGCCATTTCCCTTGGACACTTGAGAACAGAATCGACAGTCCGTAAGCGCATCTTGAGTCAGCATAGAAATTCTCCCTAGGCGTCTTTAACGATGTACTTAGTTAGATCGTCTAAGACTAAATTGGCCGCAATATAACCCATGCCAAACCAGTAGGCATCTACTTCATATACCTGGTTGGCCTGCACTACGCTCAGCTTATTCCAAAGCGGATTTGCTTTTATCTTTTCCAGGGCCGCCCGCACATCAGCGGCAATGTCGGTTTGGCTCTGGGGCTTCATCACAAACAACACGTCACCATCAATCTGATTCAGCAGCTCCAGTGAAATCGGGAGCATTGAGGCATCCGTATCTTCCAGTTGCTTGGGGGGACGTGATAACCCAGCAGCCTCAAGCACTGTGCCGATAAATGTCTCTTTACTAAAGGCTGAGATTTGCTCGCTATTAAAAGAGGCGACTGAGACCTGGATCTGACTGGTGTCTAGTTGTGATTTGAATGCCTGCAGCTTGGCTTCATACTCTGTTTTTAGCCGGGCAGCCTCAGCTTCTTTGCCCATCACTTCAGCACACAGCTGGGTTAGCTCTTGCCATTCAGTAAAGCCATCATTATCAAATACAACCATAGGTGCAATTTGTGAGAGTAACCCATAGGTATCCTCTGTCATAAAGGATTTAGTTGCCAAAATCAGATCCGGTTTGAGAGCAGCCAGTCTTTCAATGCTAGGCTCCCTGGGATTCCCAATATCGGCAATTTCATTCTCTGCTGGGGGTAAATGCAGCAAGTTATCCACAATGATGGCAGGGGCTGCAATGGGCTGTACTCCCAGCACCATCAGGGCTTCAACGGTGAAGTAGTCAAGCACTACAATCCGACTGGGGTTAGCCACCACCTCGGTTGTTCCAAAAGCATGCTGAATTTGCTTTGTTTCTGATGTGCTAACTGACGTATCGGCCGACGTATCCGTCTGAGCCGTACCCGCACAGGCAGACGCAATTAACGCACCAGCTCCCATTAGAAAAAATCGACGCTGACGATTTAATGGTCGAGAAGGACTAGCAAATCGTCCGTTAGTAGATTTTGTTAGTCTCTGTCTGAGATGCAAGATGGATTGCTGATTAGCCATTGTGGGAGGGAAGGGACTAGCGCCAGAATTATAAGCCGCAATAGAGAATAAATGTCAACTAGGCTAGATCAAAGCTAGTGGTTCTGGCTAGTCATTTTGAATCCGAAACGCATTTTTTCCAAACCTTGTCTTTTTAGAAGGTCAATGTCTGACTCGGCAGATGGAACAAACGTCAACGCAGTCAAAACTCAATTGAAAGAGAGCCCACAATTGTAAAGCCTTCACCCGGGCGATTTTCAACAGCTATTGGCGCTGCCGCTGGTGTTTAAGTTTTTGTGGTCGCCGCTGATTGATCGCTATGGAGTGACTCGCTAGGGTCACTATCGGTTTTGGATGCTTTGCTTTCAAATAGGGTTGGGGGTTGAGATCGCACTCCTTTTGTTGGATTTTGGTTACAATCGCAATTGGCTCATCTCTCATAGCAATACATGTAAGCTAGGCTGAGCTAACAAAAACTAAATAGCAAAGAGTTTTGTCTGATATTTGCCATCTAAGCCAATCTAGCCACAAGTATTGACAATTAATCTCAATAACGTAAGATTAGTATATATGCGAGATGCCAGCCCTATAGCTTGGTTAATTGTGTGCGATCGCACCTCCTAAACATCAGTTACCATGCCAGGTCACATTACCCTAACCGATTGCGATCTTGAAGAAATGCTGGCAGAGCTTCAGCAGGATTCTGTGCAGCAAGAAATAGGCACAAATTTTCGAGCAGATGACAGTGAGACTGCATGGACTCTCTATCAATCCTTTGGTAGATGGTCAAACCATTCATTTCATCTTAGGGATTATCTCACCCTCACCTTAACCGAATGGGATTTTCAAGAGAACCTGAGCTTCAACGTCAACACTCAGATAGAGCCCTTGTTTGGGTTTAACTTTTGTATGTCCGGTGGGTTTATTGTCAAACCAGCTGGTAGTGCCCAAGAATTAGTCTCCCAAGCCCATGAAACGCACCTTGGCTTTTTTCAAGGAGATGTGCAATCTACGTCTGAAATAGATTCGGGTCAACCAGTGTCTCTGATTCAAATAGGGGTAAGACCCGAACTGGTTAAAACACTATCGCAAGAATCATCTGACCCGTCACAGCTGTTTTTGCAACAGATTTTTTCTAACAATCAAACCGGGTTTCAATGGCTAACGGCAAACATTACTCCCGCTATGACCATTGCTCTCCAACAAATTCTTCAGTGTCCGTATCAGGGAATAACAAAACGACTTTATTTAGAAAGTAAAGCCCTGGAGCTGATTACCCTACAGCTGACTCAGCTGAGTGAAGACCAACCAGCCGCATCACTTAAACTGGATGATATTGATCGCATTCATCTAGCTCGGGATATCCTCATTCGTAATCTAGACGATCCGCCATCTTTGTTATCCCTGGCAAAACAGGCTGGCATCAACAGCTTTAAGCTAAAACAAGGGTTCCGTCAGGTTTTTAATACCACCGTGTTTGGCTACCTGTATGCCTATCGTATGGAAGAAGCACGACGGCTGCTAGGATTGGGTGAACTGAGCGTGACTCAAGTGGCTCAGACTATTGGTTATTCCCATCCTGGTAAGTTTGCCGCTGCATTTAAGAAAAAGTTTGGAATTACCCCAAAGGCTCTCAAGTCGGGGTAACTAGGGCACTTTAAATTACCAAAATACCGGAAGGGCTTAAAAAAATACCGTTTGGAGCTGTTTTACAGACCATTATTGCCTAAATTTCTCAACAAGCCTTTGATGCAAAGGGTCGTGTGTGAGGAATCCTGTGGTGAAAGAGTTCTTATTCGGTAGTCTTGGAGCAGTGGGTGCAACAGCCTGTATGTTGTTCACAACAATCCCTCCGGCGGTGGCTGAAGAAACCCTGCGGATTATTGTCACAGCGGAAAGAACGCCTGAAGATGTTCAAGATGTGCCCATCAGTATCACCGCCATTACTGAACAGGAAATTGAAGATGCGGACATTACGTCGTTAGAAGACATTGCTCGCAATACCCCTAACTTTAGCTTCTTTTCCAGCGGCGATCGCTCCTTTAGTCTTTTCAGCATTCGAGGCCTGTCCAATGCGTCTGTAATTTCAAACCGAGATCCGGTTGATTTTTATGTGGATGGCATTCCCTATAATTTTCCTGCTTTTGTCGATATCGATCTACCCGACCTAGAGCAGGTAGAGGTGTTGCGGGGTCCCCAGAGTGTTCTATATGGTAGAAACGCCCTGGCGGGGGTGGTCAACCTGATTACTCGCAAACCCACCGATACCTTTGAGTTTAATGGGGTGGCCAGCTATGGCAGCTATAACGATTTAGATCTACGGGCTAGTGTCAGTGGGCCAGTGATCGAAGATGAGCTGTTCTTTCGTCTTTCCGGTAGCTATGGGTCAAGGGATGGCTATGTCCGCAACACGTTTTTAAATGATGGGGTCAATGAACAATCTGGCGGTAGCGGTCGAGGAAAGTTGTTGTGGACCCCGTCGGATGAGCTAGAGATTACGCTCAATGCCTCGTTTGATGACCATCGGGATGGGGCGGGTGCCTATGTCATCCTTGATTCTGACCCATTTGAGACGGAGCAAGATGTTGACGGCTTTAGCGATCTGGTCTCTAACGCCCAAGGACTACGGATCGCCTATACCCATACCGACTTTCGGTTTACTTCCACCACGAGCCGTCGCTTTTCCAGCAATGCTCTTGAAACTGACGGTGACTACAGCGCTGCAGATGGGGCTGTGCGAGTGTTGGACGAATTGAGCAACACCGTGTTTAGTCAAGAATTACGGCTGCAGTCTCCCGAAACTGCAGAGCAGTTTGAGTGGATAGTGGGAGGGTATTATGAATCGAGTCAATTTGACTCAAAAGATAATGGCTTGCGCTATGGCAATGATGTGGCAACGCTCTTTGGCCCCACATTTCCCCTGCCGCCTGGCAGCCTCAGTTTGGCCAACAGCGAGGCTGACAATCAAACCTTTGCTGTTTTTGGCCAGGTCAGCTATCGCCCCATTGATGCCCTCACCCTGACTACGGGCCTGCGCTATGAGTCTACTAACAGTACTTTGGACAGCTTTGAGCGAATTTTAACCATTCCTGGCCTGCCGGATACCCCATTACTCTCCTTGAGTGATGTTGAACAAGATGGGGATGAACTGTTGCCGCGTTTTGCGGCTGAATATCGCTTTTCGCCAGATTTGATGGCCTATGGCAGCATTACCCGAGGCTATCGACCGCCAGGGGTTAATTTTGGGGCCGGGAACGCGGAGACGGCTACCTATGACGCAGAGCGTTCCTGGAACTATGAAGTGGGTCTGAAATCTTCCTGGCTAGAGGATCGTCTGGCGGTTAACCTGGCTCTCTTTCATACTCCGGTAAATGACTTCCAGGTGCTGCAGTTTGATCTAGTGGGCAACTCGTTTACGGACAATGCTGATGTTAGCATTACGGGGGTTGAGCTAGAGGCCAGGGCAACACCTGTGACGGGATTTGATATTGTTGCGGGTTTAGGTCTAGTCGATGCTGAGTTTACTAACTTTACGAATCCCTTTACCGGGGCCGATGCTGATGGCAATAGTCTTCAGTTTGCCCCGGAGGTTACCTACAATCTTGCCCTGCAGTATCGTAGTCCCGAGGGGTTGTTTGGGCGATTGGAACTGCAGGGATTGGGCACTACGTTTTTTGATGATGCCAATACCTTAAAACAAGAGCCCTACGCCATCGTCAATGCCCGCCTGGGATATGAGTTTGACGCCACTGGCATCTATCTCTTTGGTAACAATATTTTTGATCAAGAGTATATCAATCAGGCATTTGCTTTTCCGCCCAGCGCGATCGCATCCTATGGAATCCCTGCAACCTATGGGGTGCAGGTGAGGACGCGATTTTAAGGGAGAGGTAGGGAAAGGGAGAACATTACAAAAAGTTGAGTGGATGTCATTCTTGTGGGCCTTCGCTATGATGGTGGAAATTATTGAGAAAGATTCTTAATTACTGGATTGCGCATTTTGCTCAGCTGCTGACCATTGGAATTTTTATGGAAAGTCAATCCTTTGCTAAGCCACCCACCGGAATCTGGAGCATAATGGCTCCGGTTAAAGGTAGGATTGCGATCGCAATCATCCTTGCTGCCCTTAGCTCTCTCACCGGTCTTGGTTCTCTCTTAGCGATTCCACCCATTGCCGCTAACCTGCTTTCTGGTTCACCCGAGGCTAGCGTAATTTGGCGCTGGCTAGCGATTGCAGTGGGCTTGGTGTTTATCGCATTTACCTCACGGCTGCTCGCTTTTAATACCTCTCACATGGCCGCCTTTAAGTTAGAGGTAATTCTACGAACTGCCCTGACTGAACATCTGGCTCGAGTCCCCCTAGGCTATGTGATTACCACAGGTTCAGGAGCAATCAAAAAACTGGTGCAGGATGATGTCAAATCACTCCATGTCTTTGTAGCTGACAGCACCCCCCTGATCGGTCAGGCTTATACAACTCCTCTGGTAGCGCTGGTGGCTATGTTTGTTGCTGACTGGCGTTTAGGATTAATTACCCTGGCAGTATTACCTGTGGGCATGGTTTTTATACGCCTGGCCCTAAAGGACTATGCCCATCAGCGAGAAGCTTACGATCGTGCCAATGAAAATATCAATGGAGTTATCATTGAGTTTGTTCAAGGGATGCAGGTGGTGCGCACCTTTGACGATGGCAGTAGTTCCTTTGCTCGCTTCCAACAGGCCCTAGACGACTTTACCCACAAGCTACAGACCTGGAATAAACAGACACAGGTTTCTGGACGATTAGGTACCTTGTTATTTGAACCGTTGCCGACACTGGTGATTGTCTTAGCGGCGGGTATAGGGTTTCTGCTGCAAGGTACGCTCACATTGCCAAAATTTTTGGTGTTTCTGTTGCTAGCCCCAAGACTGTGCGGAGCGTTTAAGCCAATCTTCACTCTGTCTTATTTTATCAACCAGGCCAATGCTGGAGCCATGCGCATTGGCACAGTCTTAGCAGAACCAGCACTGCCCCAACCCAGCCAACCGCAGCAACCTCAAAATGCCTCAATCGTCCTAAACAATGTCACATTTGCTTATGATGCCGATCGTCCTGCCCTAGAAAATGTATCGCTGACAATACCTGCTGGTACCGTCACAGCCCTGGTGGGTCCTTCCGGTGCAGGCAAAACCACGTTGGCACGGTTAATTCCCCGATTTTGGGATGTGACCACAGGTACGATTAAAATTGGTGGTGTTGATGTCCGTCAGATGACCTCTGACACCCTGATGTCGTGGGTATCGTTTGTCTTTCAAGATACGTTTTTACTCCACGATACGATCTACAACAATATTAAACTAGGCAGACCTGACGCCACCCGCACAGCGGTAGAAACGGCTGCCCGAGCTGCCCAGGCCCATGAGTTTATTCTCTCATTACCTCAGGGATATGACACCATAGCTGGAGAGCGAGGCGCACGGCTATCTGGCGGTCAACGCCAGCGTATCACCATTGCCCGTGCAATTTTACAAGATACTCCCATTGTTGTATTAGATGAGGCCACCGCCTTTGCCGATCCTGAAAATGAGGCATTGATTCAACAGGCTATTGCCGTCCTGACCCAGGGCAAAACCTTAATCGTTGTGGCCCATCGTTTGGCCACCATCATGACCGCCGATCAAATCGTCGTTCTGGATCGGGGACGGCTGGCAGAATTAGGGCAACACGATCAGTTAATGACCGCTAATGGACTATACGCCAGACTTTGGTCACACCATCAAACCGCTCAAAATTGGCAAGTAAGAGGTCAATCATGGACACCCTCACTCTCAAGATCATCTTCTTAGTGTGCTTTCTACTGACAGGGATTATCCGTACCCCCCATCAGAGAGAAAACAAGAGTAATACCATCATCGACAACCGTAAGACACCTCTAGAGAATGGCTTACTAGCATTTGTTTTTCTAGGAATGGTTGTTTTGCCCTTGGTTTATATTGGGACGCCATTGTTCAATTTTGCTAATTATCTGCTGCCGGTTTGGGCGAATATTCTAGGGATTGTGACGTTTGCGATCGCACTTTACTTATTTTGGCGGTCTCACCACGATCTCGGCAAAAATTGGTCGCCCACGCTGCAGGTTCGAGAAGAGCATACGCTCGTCACCAACGGTATCTATCAGAATATCCGTCATCCCATGTATACAGCAATCTGGCTATGGGTGATTGCCCAAGCGCTGTTGTTAACCAACTGGATTGCTGGTCTTGCCGGTGTAATTACCTTTGGCACCCTATACTTTTTTCGGGTGGGTAATGAAGAGAACATGATGCTAGAGCAATTTGGCAACCAATACCAGGCGTATCGGCAGCGGACGAAGCGCTTGGTGCCGTTTCTTTTTTAATTGCCCTTACTTCCCAATATTGGGTTTCATGATTTTTTTGAACGTTGGGTTTCGTTCCTCAACCCAACCTGCCGCTCCTTCAACCATGTACAGACACTGCCTGCAACGTCTCTTCACCTATGCTCAAAACCTACGCTCGCATGATGACCGTTGCCGGTCCTTACAAACCGCAACTACAAAAAACTCTCCGTTTATCTATTATCGCCTCAATTATTCAAGGCATAATCTTCGCGCTATTCTTTCCCCTACTCTTAGCGTTAACAGCTCAGCCCATCGACACTCAGCGAGTATGGACATTGCTGGTAACTTTTGCATTGCTTGTCGTCATTGAAGGATATATCCGCTGGCGAGAACTAAACTTTAGCTGGCTCACCTCTAGTAAAGTAGCCCATGATACTCGTTTGCGTCTGGCAGAACAGCTACGACAGATGCCGTTACAAGAACTAAATCGTAGGCGGGCAGGAGATCTCAATGTAGTGATGAGTGGCAATGTCAGTGAGTGTGTGATGTGGATTGGAAGCCTAACCACACTGGTGCTTCAGACCATAGTGACACCGCTGGTGATTGTGTTAGTAACCCTGTTTATAGACTGGCGTCTAGCACTGGCATTGTTGGTGAGTTTTCCCCTAGCGGTGCCTATCTATCGATATGTGCGAGCTTTGAGCAAGAGAAGTCTAAAAGCCGTCTCTGCAGCGGATGTAGAAACCGCGTCTCGGGTGGTGGAATATGCCCAGGGGTTGCCGGTACTGCGGGCCACAAAGCAGGTGGGGGTGAGATCGCAAC
>ERZ1740072.1169-NODE-1169-length-10246-cov-3.947895_pt1 | contig 10246 bp, 8 predicted proteins | sample MGYA00581733_ERZ1740072 | MGnify/ENA primary metagenome ERZ1740072 (study PRJEB43018, sample SAMN04849741) | marine metagenome | isolation source: floating plastic debris | place: Pacific Ocean | collected 2008-08-30 | study: EMG produced TPA metagenomics...
CGGCCCAGAGCGGTCATCCAAACTAGGTACCATTGCCGCAGTGCGGCTTCTTCATTTCAGACATTCACAAAGGTCGCTGGCACTGGGCCGAGCGGAGAAATGTGGTGTTGGCCAATCACACCGTCTCGACATACTCTCCCCGTGCTGGGTAATCATTCGCGATGGCGAAATCCAAAGCGCCGACGAGTTCCGAGAAATGTGGTCGCACAAATGGCATCGTTTGCACGGACCCGTAGTAGAGCGTTTGTTGCGGCGTCACCATGAAAAGCCCCGGCTCTGAGAACAGGTCAGGCTCTTCGATACCGATGGACGTCTTGCCACGGGACGTTGAGATGTAGAGCCCCCATTCTTTCGCTTTGGCGAGTGGCAGATCATATGCAAAGCGCAAACCGTCGTTCTCGATCTTGTCAGACATGGCGCGCGTCCGGTCGATGCCATCGCTGCTGATCGCAATAGTGCCGACGCCACGCTCTGCGAAGGCGGCCGCCCGTTTCTTGAGCGCGGTCTGGTATGTGGCGCAGATCGGGCAGTGAAGGCCCCGATAAAAGCAAATGATTGTCCCGCGTTCTGATGTCTCTTTGCTGAGGTCAAAAGTGCCGTGATCCAGTGTGGGCAATGTCAGGTTGGGGGTTTTCTGGCGGGGAATAAGCATGGGGTTGTCCTTAAGTAATGGGTTGGGCGAGCGCTAGTGAAAGCGCCCGCCTTTCTGGATCACTTCGATCTTGTAGCCGTCGGGATCCGTCGCAAAGAAGAACCGGGCGACAAGATTGCCACCGGGTGCGAAGTCGACAAGATCACCAACGTCAATGTCCTTGGCGGTCAAGGCCGCATGATGCGCATCAACATTCTCAACGACAAAGGCAAGGTGCCCGTACCCGGCACCAAGATCATAGGCTTCGGTACGGTCTTTGTTCAACGTCAACTCCAGCTCGAACCCGCTCGCGGGATTTGCCAGATAGGTCAAGCGGAAGGTTTCGAAATCGAGTTGATCAACGACATCCAGATCAAACGCCTGTTTGTACCAGTCGATTGAAACGTCGTCGTTCAGGACACGGATGCAAGAATGAACCATCTTTGTCATTGAGCGTACCCTTTCGGTTAACGGCCGATGCGTTCTTTGACGTCGGCGGCAAAATCTTCGTAGCGGCGCAATGATTTGACCTCGACCTGCACGTGATGGCCCATCTTTTGCATGATCGGCAGATCAAACAGGATTTGGTCCAGCGCATCGGGCGTGTCCACATCGATAATCGCAAGCACCTTGCGCTCGCCCACCACCTTCCAAAGGTCTTTCACAACTCCGGCTGATTTGGCGCCAAGGGCGGCCTCCGCCTCTTCGGCCCAGACCCCCAAAAGCCCCTGTTGCTGCATGGCCGCATCGTATTCCACGGTGAAATCCAAACGATAAAGCATTGGGTTACCTCCCGCTTACGGCAGTTCCCAGCGCTGGAAAGCGCACGATCCGGTAGGTTCCGAGCGACGTATCCTCGCCGCCGTTCAGAACGGGGGACCGGTGAAGCTCGTTGATGGTTGCATAGACAAACCCGTCGACCCCCATGGAAAACCCATCCGGCCAGGGCAGGTCTTCATCAGACTGGAACAGCACCTCATAGTTGCCATCGGGTTTGGTCACACCAATGGCATTATCGGTCATCGCCGTGATGTAGACATTGCCATCCGCGTCCACTGTCGAGCCGTCCGAGATGACCTTGTCGCCATAGCGCTCGACCTTCGCGGCCAGGGCTTCTTCGCTCAACGTCTCGTCCCGCAGATCGGACGTGCGTACCCGATACATGGACGTGGCTGTCATGGGGGCGAAATAAACCCAAGTGTTCGTGGGGTCGATGGTGATCGGATTGATCCCGATCTTGGCCGGGTTGCCGCCCAGTTTGACCTCACGCCCGTCGATGACCATCGGAATATCTTCGGGCACGGTAAAGGCGCTGCCTTCCAAAACCCTCCGGGCACGGCCGGTCTCCATGTCGATCACGATGATGGCAGAGTTGGCCCCGTCGCCAGTGTCCGAGATGTAAATTGCATTGTTTTCAAGATCGACCGCCAGGTCGTTCAGAAAAGACGTCGGACGGGCCACAGGCTGACCCACGTAATAGATCGCATGCAATTCTTCGGTGTTGGTATTCCATCCGACAACGCGCCCGCTTTGACCTTCGCCTTGCCCATCCAGCATCCAAAGGATGCCGGTGCGGTCTGCACGCAACCCAAGCACACCTTGCAATCCGTCCCCATCGTCTTGCGGTGCACGCGCCCAGTCTTCGGTTGGATAGGGCTTGGTGCTGCCGTCCGGCATAACCTCGACCACCCGCAGTTCGGGTCCGTAAAATTCATGAACCGACATGAACATCCGGCCATCCGGTCCAATCGCCAGGTTGCCGGGCGGCGTGTCCTTGGAGAACTCAAGATAGGTTTCCAACCCGGCCGCAAAAGCGGGGCTGCTCAAGACAGCGATGACGCTGGCAGCGGATAACACGCGTTTCATGACTTCTCCTCCAGTGATTTGACATTGCCTTAGCCGGAATGAAAATATCAGAGGAAGATACTGAAATTAGAAACCACCATTTGAAGATTTCGAATGTACTCGATTGATGACCTGAAGACATTTGTCGCAATCGCCGAGGCCGAAGGCGTCACCGCAGGTGCGCGGCGCGTCGGCATTTCCCCGGCAACGGCAAGCCATCGGCTTGGCAAGCTGGAAGCCGCCTTGCAGCTTACGCTCTTTCATCGGAACAGCCGGGCGCTTAAGTTGTCGGATGAAGGGCAGATCTTTTTTGAGCGAACAGAAGCCATCCTTGCGGACCTTGCGCAGGCCGAACGAGACGCGGGCAGCGGTGGTGCAGAGCTTAGGGGGTTCGTCCGGGCGACGATGTCCCCATGGGTGTTGTCGCGTTTTATCCTGCCCCGCTTGCCCGAATTTCAAAGGGCCCATCCGCACCTGAGGATCGAGTTCCTCGCCGTGGACCGGTTCGTGTCGTTGTCTGCCGAGGGACAAGATTGCGGCGTTCGCGTTGGCACGTTGTCCGACAGCGCGCTTGTGGCCCGTAAGCTCTGTGAAAACGACCGCATTATCTGCGCTGCACCGGGCTTTCTGTCGCGGCATGGGACGCCAACCACGTGGCAAGACGCGCTTGATCTGCCGTGGATTTGTCTGCCTTGGCAGACCCGGTTGTCGTTTGCAGATGCAAAGGTCAAACGCCAGGACGCGACCGTTCAGGCGAGGGTACTTGTGTCAAACTCCGACACCCTCACCGAGGCGGTGACGCAAGGCGTTGGCCTGTCCATCAAGTCTCGGTTGGCTGTACAGGCAGAGCTCAATTCCGGAGCGCTGGTTGAAGTTGCACCAGGCTCGCTTTGGCAAGCTGAAGCACCGATCTGGTTTGTCTATCCGCCGGAAGGGCGTGCGGCATCGAAGACCGAGTTGTTCGGTCGTTTTGTTTCCGGGTGCTTCAACTGACGGCCCTTAGCCGACATTGGGGCGCAGACGTTGACGCTGCGATTGCAGCTTACGATGCTGCCATTCGCCGCAGACGCACTTTCCGACATTCGCCTGAGCAATTTCCGTCGGCAGAATGTACATCGGGTTTGGCTTGGTAACGTACTTGGAGAGCCGGTAGTTTTTATTGGATTGGCTCTACGGTACGAAGATGGAGCCTGACTAACCTGAAATTCTATAGGCGAGGATCACGGTTATTGCTGTGGATAGCCGTACTCGGCCCACAAGTCGCGTGCGGGCCAGCTGTCGACGGCGGCGATGGCTTCGTCGACCAGACCGCCAAACGCTCCTGTAAGGCTGAAGTCCGATTGCGAAGGCGAGGCATTCCAGTTGATCGCCACAAAAACGTCGCCCTCTTCCTTAAGCATGGACCGCGTTCCGTCCAGCGACCCGAAAAAGGTCGTGGTCGCGCCCGGATCTGTCGGGGTGAAGGCGGCGTAGCGCACGAGATCGTTTGCGGAGGCGATCCAACCGCCATGGCCTGCCATGGCCTCGACCACGAAGCTGTAGGGCCGCGGCACCGGGTCGGTGTCCTGAGGATATTGCGAGGTTACAAGCGACGCGAAGGGCTGATCGTAATAGACCACTTCGCCCTCCCTACGGTCGACCAAACGGCCGCGACCGATCGCCATCGCCGTCACGCCCGCCGGAGCAAGAATCTCGTCGCGCAGGTACCTTTGATAGCGCACGCCGCTTGCTCCGCGCACGATCTGTTGAAGGATGCAGTAGCTAAGGTTGGAATAGGCATCGGAAAAGGACAGCGGGGGGCTCAGATCTAACCGCGTGCCGGGATCGTAGCTCAATGTGAAGTCCTCGATCGCGTATTTTGCGATCTCGAAACAGCCGAGCGGCGCGGTTTGAACCATATCTGCTGCCACCGCTGTATGGCTCAGAGATGGGTAGTATCGGTCGGCAGGCAGAAAGCCGCCATCCATGTTCATAAGGTCGTTCACCGTGATCACCGCCATGCGCGCATCATTGATCGGGCCGTCCGGCATCCGGTCCCCCAGTGTCGGCGTCATCGGGTAGTCGATGTCCAGCTCACCTGCGGCGTCCAGATGCAGGATCGCCGAGAGTGTCAGCAACTTCGAGACCGACATGACCCGGAAAAGGCTGTTTGGCACCGCCCTCTCCAGCGCATCCACATCCGCCAGCCCAAAGGCGCAAGTATAAACCAGTCGGTTCCCCTTAACGACGGCGATTTGACCGCCGGGAATCGCGTTTTCCTTCATCAGCGCGCGCATCGCTTGGCCGAAATGGCGTAACCGGCCCCCGCAATGACCTGAACTGGAAAAACCGTTGTCCAAAAGCTGCACGTCAAAGCGACCGTTCCCGGCACGTTCGATGTCGATCATCCGGCTGCCGTGCCGGCGCATCATATGCGTAGCCTCGGCGCGCGTGACGCCGTAATAGTGCCACGCCCGCTGGCCGGGCGACCAGGGCACCAATATAGTTGTAAAGCGTGTATTGCTTCCCGTGCCATGGCGTTCCACATCCAGAACACGCATCCCGGTCTCGCGCATATTGGCCACCACTCCGGACAGCGTCTGGTTGCGGAACCAGAACCAATCGGTTTCCAGCGGTCCGGTATTGTCGACCATAACGGCGGCGTAACGGGTGCGCCCGTTCTCGCGATACCGTTCGATGTCGATCAAACGCATGTTGTGCCGACGGTATACATCGATCATTCCGTCTCGCGACATATCGAAACCCCAACGCCACGCGACATCGTCGCCACCGGTATTGCGCTTGAAGATCGCGGCGAACCGGCGTTGTCCGTTCACCACATAGGTTTCGATGTCCAGTACGCGTGAATTCGTGTCCTCGGCGAAACGATTCAGACCCGCCTCAGTCATGCCGAACCGCCAGTTCCACGTGGCAGAATGCGGGCCGGTATCGGCCACCAAAGCTACGTCAAACCGCATGGGATCTGTGCTGACCACGTCGATGTCGATGGGCCGGGCATTCAGGTCGCGGGTCCTCTCGTTTATCTGCGCCTCGCTCTGGTTCGTGAAATACCAGTTGGCAACGCGGGTGGTGTCGCTGCGTTCTGTGAGCACAGATTCCTGTGCCATCGCAGGAGCAGCGAGAGCCGCTACAACGGACAGCGTCATCGAAACGACCGTGCAAATGTGCAATCTCGTCATGGAAACTTCCCTTCAAACAAAATTCATGAATTCTGGATGGCCAATCCCAAAAATCTACTAAGGTCCGAGCTAACCGCATGACCGTTGACCGGATCATGCCGCCATGGATACCGATACGTGCGTATCATCGGCCGTTTTGAATTCTCTCAAAGTCCATTGGGGATGTGATGGCGTTGGATTTTGTAGCCCCGCGTCTGCGTGCGCGTAATCGCAGTCCAAACAAGCCTCCGAACCCACCCATCAACATCCATGCCGATGCAGGCAAAGGTACTGCAGGAGGAGTGGGAGGTGGTGTGTAAGAAACGAAGTTTTGTTGTGAAAACCCAAAGAACATGTCTGCCGTTTCCCCGGAGTCCAATGTGAGCACCATTAGAAACTCGTGCTCAGCCGTCACGGACGCCTCAGTTGTGCCGGGACCTGCGAGGGCGGTCGCACCCGCGGTGAACTGCATCCCCAGCACACCATCGTCCGTGGTAAAGAGCCCTTCGGTCACGGTGGCGCCATCACAAATCTCGACACTGGTTTCAAGGTAGTCCGAAGCGCTGAAGTAAGTCAGTGCACCCAGATCGATGCCCGAAAAGAGAACCTCATAAGTTGTAGACGTGCGGGCAAATCCATCCTCTCCAGCGTAGCGGGACAATAGGAACGCATCGAAGTATCCAAAAATTATGAATGAAATGCTGGCATCGCTGACATTCTCGAAGGTGGTTGTCCGGGAGACTGAATACCCTGACTGTGCTTCAGCCGGCGAAGGTGACGATGTGATGCGCGCTTGCGCCAGACCTGTTCGCGTCACATCCCGCTCGCCAAAGGCAAAAGTCGTAACGTCTGCGCCTTCGTCCTGAACAGACGCCAATTCGATGTCAAACTGGGCGTCTGCAAATTCGGTGGGGTCCGCACGGTTGGTCCTATGTTGACCAACATGTGTGAAAGGTGTCGGCGGTGAACATGCCGAACTCCCGATGGTGACGTCGCTGGTGTCAACGGCCAAAGCCGCATCCACCGCATCAATGGAACTGTCGCGATTTGTGCTGCTTGTCAGGCCACCGGTCCGGTTTGTAATTCCTGGCGGAGATGACCCGGCTTGGACGGTGAAGCCGTGCTGCGCGGACAGGAAGCTGAGCGCGTCGACGGGAGCGGCTATGGCCGAGGTTGCCCATCCGCCAACAATCACTGTGGCAAGCGCAACGCGCGGCAACTTGGTCCTGGCGGCGACAAAAAGATGTTCGGTTTCAAATAGCAGGGTCACTTGTAATTCCTTACTTCAACGAGACTTTTGCAAAGGCGTAGATCGAATGGGCATGACAGCTTTGTCGAAGCGTAAAGCGGAAATCGGCCGCATGGGCTGACCAAGTTCTGAACGAAATCTGACCATCGACGGCTGCGACGAGCACGTAACGCAGCGGGGGTTCGCTTTACTTGGGCTTCGGAATTGAGGAACATGGCGGGAAATCAAAGTCCTAGCGATCCCCTTATGCGCTTTCAGTTTCTGAATTTCATTCTAGACGAAGAAAGGCGCGAGCTTATTCAAGGGGACGCGCCGGTAAAGATATCCCCCAAAAACTTCGAAGTGCTGGTTTATTTGGTTGAGAACCGGGACCGCATGGTGCCCAAATCGGAGTTGATGGCACAGTTCTGGGCGGCCAACACAAGTGAGGCAGCACTTCAAAAGTCGATCAGCCAGTTGCGCCGTAGCCTGTCCGCCAACGGGCAAAAGACCGAAGTCATCAAGACATATTTCGGACGTGGATTCCGGTTTGTCGCTGGTCCTGAGGCTCGCCCGAATGCCCCGCAACACGCGGACCCAGCACAAATGCCTTTGGGAGAACAACGCTTCGTCACGCTGCTTTGCGCTTTGGCACCCGAGAACACAGCGGGTGAGCACTCTGCTCCAGTTGATGCAATGAAAGAAGCCAAAGCGCTGGTCGAGCAACATGGCGGGCGGCTTTTGCAACCGTTGATCGATGGGTTCATCGCCAGTTTTGGCAGTGCGCCGGTTTTTGAAGATTCCGCACGGCTCGCAACGCATTGCGCTCACGCTTTGGGGGGCGTTGCGGGTGCGTCCTGGCAGGTCGGGCTCGAAAGTGGCGCTCTTGCACACGAAGACAGGCCCAGACACGAAAGGTGGGTGCTACCGGGTGTGTTGGAACGGGATGTCGCCAAACTCGCCCAAATGGCAAAGCCGAACGAAATCCTACTAAGCACTGCAGTTTTGGATCAAGTTCAGGACGAAGTCGAAATCGAACCCGCGGGAGAAGTGCATCGACTTGTCTCAGTTGGAGCGCTTCGAACCGGTATCCCAGGTCGGCCGCGCAAGCGGGTCAGCCGCTATGTCGGGCGCGAACCGGACCTGAAATTTCTACAAGCCCAGTTAGAGCTGGCCTCTAGCGGCCAAGGACAAGCCGTGGCTCTGAGCGGCCCGCCTGGTATTGGCAAAACCCGCATGGTGGACGAGTTCCTAGCACGGTTGGACAAAGTCAGCCAACGTTGGGAATTGGTGCATTGCCTCCCGGGATTGAGTAATTCGCCCTATGCGCCATTGGGAGCCCTGTGCCGCAACTTGACCACTGAGCCATCGGACAACGTCTTGCGCGACGAATTTGACGCAGCATTATGGCGGGTCTTAATTGATCGTTCGGAACGATCGGATGCGGCCCGGTTGGCGGACATGTCCGACCGCCGGCGACAACAGCGTATGCTTTCAATTTTGACGCGTTTGTTGGATGAAGCGTCCGACACAATGGCTTTGGTGGTGGTTTTTGAAGACATCCATTGGTTGGACTCGGCATCGCGAACGCTCGTCTCCCTCTTGCTATGCGAGGCAGAGCACAGGGCATGGATGATCCTAATGACGACCCGCCCGTCGGACACGCCACCGCCCACAGCACGCACCCTGCAATTGGCTCCGCTAACAAAAGTGGAAAGCGTCAGTCTTTTTGAAGATACAGCGGACGGGATTGATCTGCCGCCCAAGCAATTGCAAGCTCTCATAGACCGCGCCGATGGCAATCCGTTTTTCATCGAGGAATTGGCCATGACCGCAGCGTCCGGTGGCGATCCTGCCTCGGATGTTCCAAGCACCGTCCAGGCCGTCATCGCAGCGCGCATCGGCAACCTCGATGTAAGGGTGCGGCAAATGCTCTACGTGATCGCGGTACTGGGAACGCCCGCTGAACCAGAGCGTGTGGCGGCGTTGCTGAGACAATCGGAACATGAGGTTGCAGCAACGGCCGACATCTTAATCCGTACGAAATTTCTTGTGCTCGACCCCGGCGGATATGTGTTCAATCACATGCTCATCGCGGACACCGCCTATGCGATGACCGATCCTGAAGATAGGCGCGCATTTCATGCTCAAGTTGCGGCTTTGATGGAAGCCTCGGAAATGCCGGAGCGGCCCGAACGACTCGCCTGGCATCATCAGGCGGCTGGCCACGTCTCACAAGCGATCAGCTTTTGGACGAGTGCCAGTCGCGAAGCAATACACCGCGCTGCATGGGCAGAAGCTGCGGGCTTCGCGGAAAACGGGCTGGCGCTTGTCCAGTCGGAGGGTGAAAGTGCGGATGCATTTGAGTTGAACCTGCTCCTGTGTAAAGCGCCCGCATTGATCGCGCTCAAAGGATTTCCCGCGCCGGAGGTCGGCGCCGCATATGCGCGCGCCAGCCAACTCAACAAGCGCGTCGGAAGCCCGAAAACCGAGATCCGCGTACGCGTGGGTCAGTGGATCAACACCTGGGTTCGGGGCGAGTTGACAGCGTCGCTGGGCCACGCCGACGCGCTGGTCGTCCTGTCCGAAGAGTTCCCGGATCCAGCGCTGGTGTTGCAGGGCCACGCAAGCCGGGGTCAGGTGCTGATGCATATGGGACGCCTCGCGGAAGCGTTTGAGCAACTACAACAAGGACTATCGGCGATCCAAAACGATCCTCCCGAAACACCGCAAGCACAGAATGCAGCCGTATCCTGCGCGGCCTACGCGTCCTGGGTGGCCGGCATGATGGGGCATCGCGACAAAGCTCGCACTCTTGTCGAGCGGTCCCACGAACTGGCTGCCCTGCGCGACAACCCCTACGCCGTGGCCATCCACAACGCCCTTTGCCTCGAAACTTTCATGTTTCTTGGGGATGTCGAAACGTGCCTCGAATACTCAAATAACGCCATCAGGGTCAGCACCGATAACGCCTACACCTTTTGGTTGGGGACTGGGTTGGTGATGCGCGGCTGGTGTCTTGGACAAACCCGAGATTTCGAAAACGCACTGGCTGCAATTCGCGAAGGCATCACGATCTTCGCCGGCACAGGCGCCGGCGTGCAATTGGCCAACTGGCATGGCCTCCATGCAGAGGTGCTACTCAGGGCCGGCCAGGACGCGACCTCAATTACAACAGCGGAGCGTGCACAGGCCTTTGCCGAAGCCGTCGGAGATATCTACTTCTGCCCACGCATACACAGCACAATGGAACGTGCGTTGAAGCGGCTTAGCCGACCGAAGGACGCCGAAGTCGAAGGCCAGACCGCACAAGATTTGGCAGCTAAAATCGGCATGTGCCGGCAAGCGATCGATCTCGATATGGCTGTCTGAGGAAGAAGTAAG